>Ga0210391_10000504_pt1 | contig 40771 bp, 38 predicted proteins | sample IncBWC12OmetaG_FD_160573 | JGI IMG/M metagenome (GOLD analysis project Ga0210391, IMG submission 160573) | Forest soil microbial communities from Barre Woods Harvard Forest LTER site, Petersham, Massachusetts, United States - Inc-BW-C-12-O ...
CCCATCTCGTGGCACGCGCGCAGCACGCGCACCGCGATCTCTCCCCGGTTGGCGATGAGAATTTTCTTGAACATCCCGGCCTGCTTCGGCGAACCCAAAATTCTACAGGAGATTCAAGGGTCACAGGGCACTGTGCTTTTGAGTTAAGTTTTTCCGCCGGGGAAAAGACGTACGGGTCTGCCGGTTTGCAACAGTACGAATATAACCAGGATAAGCAGTTCAGGCTCGATGGGGTGACGGTAACGGGCATGAGGAAACACAAAGTAATAAGTCGTTGGGTAAGTGAGAATAAGTCCCGCGAAGAGCCATGCCCCCCGCATTTTTTGCTGCAGGGCCTGGGCCAAACCCAGGATCGCAAGAACAGACCATGCCAAAAACAATGAGTTGCGGAAATCCAAGAGAGTACGGCTGTCGGTGGCTTTAGGAACCCCGTTCCAATAGTAGAAAAATCTCTTCAAGCTGACGACAGCGAAGCGTCCCGGATCTTCGCGGATCCAGTCGAACGCCAGGCGCTTGCAGTCCGCCGCATAGGCCAGTTCTCCCATCCGTTGAAACTTCTCAAACTCAAGTTTGTTCAGATTCGGCTGAAGGTAAGCCATGAGCATCCCGTCGGCGCCCTTCCAGTTGCCGAGACGGAATTGAAGGCCGAAATCGTCACGCAGAAACACGAAGCGGCCGAAGACTTCGTAATTTCGGATCAGCCACGGAGAAAGCACGAGAAAGAAAATTGCAGACGACAGAACCACGCCTCGCAGTGATCTGAGACCGCTCTTAGATCGTTTCCACCAAATCCATAGGCCACAGAAAGGCAGAAATGCGAGCATCGAAGGACTGGCCAGCGCACCCACACCCCACAACACTCCAAAATAAATCCAGCTTTGCGAGCCATTCCACTCCTGCAGTTCAAGCGCGAGCAGAAAAATCAGCGTAAGCACAAGCGGGCTGAACGTCGTATCCCAAACCCAGTGAATCGACCAATACCAAATGTAGGGATTAAGCGCCCATGTCCTTGCTGACCAGATTGCAACCTGTTCGCCGAACGTTTTGCGTGCGACCAGAAATATAGGGATGGTCGTGAGCGCTGCGAAGAGACTATTGATGGTCAGCAAAACCCACGCCGACGCGTACGTATAGATGCCGAAAATCTTGAAGACTCCAGCCATCAGGTACGGATAAAGAGGTGGCTCCCATGCGCTTGGGCCGGTATTGCCCCCGTAGGGATTGCTGAAACCCTGCCCTAGCGCGATGGAACGCGCGACGCGGCCCATCTCCCAGCCGAAGCCGAAATGGTCTTCTTCCGAGCGCGTGCGGTACTGCCGGAAAACGCCGATCATCGCCACTTGCAAAAGAAACGATAAGACGACGAGCCACAATACAGACTTCGGAACGGCGGGCAGGGAAGCTTTCTCCATCGTGCGGAAGTGTATCAGGAGGAGGGATATTCAGACGTCATCGATTCAGGAGCATTACGCGGCAAGACTGTCACTCGGGAGGCAGCCGAGTGAGGCTAACTGTGAAGGGTTCATTCGATCGAATCTTCCTCTCGGCAGCTTTCCACCATCGATTACGGGGACTGAAGCGATAGCGAAACAGCGTCCAAATGGCCAGCCACCCATCCGAGTGACGAATCTTCTTGCCTTCGCCGGCTGAACGCGGTGCGTAGGAAATTGGCACCTCCGCAATTTTTTCTCCGATGCGGCAAAGCTTCGCGGTAACCTCTGGGCAAAACTCGAAACGACGGCAGTCCAAACTAATTTGTGCGATTACCGATCGCCGAAAAACCTTATAACAAGTCGCTTCGTCGTGGATGCCAGCGCCATAGAGAAGATTTGCCAGATGAGTCAAAAGCTTTGCGCCAAGAAAAAATCTGAGACCACGCTCGGGCCGGTCCGGGCGCACGCCATAGACTATGTTCGCCTGATTCTGTTTCAAGGGTTGCAATAGCGCGGCATAATCCTGGGGGTTGTACTCCAGGTCGGAATCTTGAATCAGGATATATTCACCACGGGCATACTCAAGCGCAGTACGAATAGCCGCACCCTTTCCACAATTCCTTTCGTGAAAGATGACCGTAACGTCATCGGCGAGCGGCATCGCCTGGAGTTTTTCACGCGTGCCATCGGTGGACCTGTCATCGACGATGATGATTTCCTTCTTCACTGGTGACGCATGAATCGCGCGCAGCAATTCGTCCATATGCGCTACTTCATTGTAGACAGGGACAATTACCGACACGCACTCCTTCCACCGCTCGTTCATTGCGGCTGGAGTTAGCTCTGGTCTCATGTGTAGCGGAGCAGCCATCGCCATGCAGAATATCCTAGTCGATCTCAAGTTGGCGGAGCTTGAACCGGACCTGAGATGTCAGGATAGCATCATGGTTCAATCTGCGGTTGCGGCGCAAACGGCTGACTGGGTCGCGTCGTGCGATTGCAGAAGCGGCTTTCGCTTGAGGATATAGATCACACTCGAGGAGGAGTGCGGCTTATAGTTCTGCGCTGCGTTTCCCCAGAGGTATTCAGTGCGCTCCCCAATGTCCGCCACTCCCACTGTTTCATAATTTTCATTTCGATATTTCTGCAGCCTGGCAAGAAATTCGGTAAGTTGTGGGGGGCCTTCGCGGTCCCCCCACGAGTCCCATACGTCGACGTACACCACGTAATCCGGACGATTGTCCTCCAGTTCGCGCATCATCTCTTCGCGCATGCGAGCAGTATATTTCTGGCGTCCGATCAAACTATACATGTAGATATAGCCGGTAGCCGAGTGGCGTTTGGCGTAAAAATAGATTTCAGGCTCCGAGCCAAGCACGGCAATCCGAGCGGTTTCTGGGGAGTTGTTTCTGATGTAATCCGCAATTTGTATGGCGGGAACGAATGCATTCGGTCCGTAAGTCTCCTGAGAAACCTCCTCCGGGGTCATCGAGAAATAAGTCCGCCGCTGCTCGAATATCGAGTATCCGAGAGATGCAAGAAACACTAAGAACGGAATGAGCACGAGATACGATCGTTTGGAATGTTCTGTTAGCTTTTTTGTCGCCGAGTTCACTGCAATGCTCGTAAGAATTGCCGTTGCGGGAAGCAACAAGACAAAGTAGTGCGGGCGGAAATACGCTCCCGGGCACAGAGATAAAAATGAAAATGAGAGGAAACTCAGAATAAAGCTAGAGTGGTGCCGGACGCTGGAGTTCCATAAAAGCGTGGTCAGGCCGACAGCTGCGAGAATCCAAATTGGAAGTGCAGGGGTCACGACGATTCCCGAATTTTCCAGAAACGCGCGAACCGCTCGATGCATGCCCATTTTCGAATATTCACCCGCGTAGGATACGGTCCAAAACCAAAACTGCCGGAAAACGTCCGCTCGATATAGAAGCCAACATGTTGCGGCGTAGGGCAGAACGGTTCCCAATCCGTACAAGGCCGCATGGCGCAATATGGTTCGAGGCTCAGCACGCTTATTCCGTTCGGTCCAGGCCAGATAGAAAAGACAAAATGCAACAAAGAATATACCGTGTTGTTTCATCAAAAATGCGAGACCGGAGAATAGCCCGCTACAGAAAAAAACCCAGTGGTGTTCTGCCTGCAGGGCCAGCAGTAGCAAAAGAATGCCTACAAGAGCCGGCAGCACCACAAAGTTTGTGGCATGCGCCTCAAAGCCCATCACCGATGTGCTGGTGGAAAGCAGGGCATAACTGCAGGCTGCGACGGCAGCAGCGAGCCTTCCGTATAGCTTTAAGGTCAAGAGATAAAGGACGAGAACCGTCGCTGCGTTCACCAGAAGAAGCCCGAGATGGATGCCCGCTTGCGTCTGACCAAAAGCACCCAATATGCTCGCATAGGCCACATAGATGCCTGGCAACTTCATGTTGTAAGCCAGTTTGTACGGTGGAATTCCCTGCAGCAGAAGTTGACCGGAGTACGCGTATTCTCCTTCGTCCCGTTCGAGCGGCATGTCGCGCAGCCGGTAACGGATCAATCCAAAGAAAAAAATCGCAAGCAAAACCAGCGCAAGTGCCTGTGCGGCGGACAGCCTTAACAATCGGGTTGAAGAAACCGGTTGGGCCTGTGTGTGCATCTTTCGCAGTCGATACTTGATTCTGGCATAGTATGATCTGCGTGTCTCGGATTCTCTCACTCTCGAAATGATCCCGGCCGGCAAGCATCAAAGCCAGATCGAATCGCGCCGGGAGAGCTTGCTACCCCTGCTTGTCTTGGTAGGCGGCCTGCTAGCGCGGCTCTATGAAGCCTGGGCATACTTCCTCAACCCCGACGAGGCCCTGCACAATCTGCTGGCGAGTCGGGCTTCGCTGGCACTTTCTTACAAAGCCGCTCTCACGAACGCCCATCCTCCTTTGCTGATTCTTGTGCTTTATTACTGGCGTTCGGTGGGACAGTCAGAGCTGATGTTGCGCTTGCCCTCGGTTTTGGCGGGGACGGCTTGCTGCTGGATTACTTATCGATGGCTCAAACTGGTCACGGACCGATCCACAGCATTTGTTGGGCTGCTTCTGTTCGCATTCTCGCCCGCGCTCATTGAGCTGTCGGCTGAAGTGCGACAGTATGCGCTTCTTTTGTTCTTCATGTCGAGCTGCCTCTATCTTTCGGAGCGCGCCCTTCGCGAGAATTCCAGCTTTCTGATGGTCTTATTTTCTCTGTCCCTCTGCGGCGCGCTGTTGACCCATTATTCCTCTCTCATCTCCGCCTTTACCTTGGGCGTGTACATGCTCGTGCGGCTCTACCCTTACGGAAAGCGGCTCCGCCTGGTTGCGGTGTGGGGTGCAGGGCAGATCGGGGCACTCGCTCTCGCGTCCTACTATCTCATCACTCACGTTGCCGAGCTGAAGCGGCGCGGGATGGCACAGGGAATCGCTGAGACCTGGCTCAGGAAATCGATCTTTCATCCCAGCGAAAATCATGTGCTGGTGTTTATCGCGGCGCAAACTTTGCGCGTGTTTACCTATCTACTCAGTCACGGGGTTGGCGGCACGCTGGCCCTTTTGGCGTTTCTAGTAGGGATAATTTCACTATTCAAATGGAAGAGGACATCTGGTGACGAGCGCCCGTCGCCGCGCGAACTCGCGCTCTTGCTCGGCATTCCTTTCGTAGTGAACTGTGGCGCAGCGTTGGCCGGACTCTATCCCTATGGTGGCACGCGGCACAACGCATTTCTCGCGCTCTTTGCTTTGAGCGGAGCGGCAATCGGCTTGTCTGTGCGGACGCCCGCGCGAGAATGGATCAAGCCGCTGATTGTTGGTACGTGTCTCGCAGTTTGCAACTTCTTTCCTGCGCCGCCGCCACTGATCAGGCCAAGAAATCACCACCGCGTTTTGATGGAGCAGGCAATGAATTACCTGCGGCAGTCAGCCCCTCCAGGCTCTCTCGTTCTTGCCGACCATGAGAGCGGGCTGCTGCTCGGCTATTACGCCTGTGGCCATGGTGTGGTTCAGATATTTCCTCCCTTCGTCCCGCTCGCCCAAGTCCAGTGCGGAGCCTATACGGTGTTTACGCCGCCTCCTGACAAGTGGAAGTACTATGCAGACGATGTGTCTGGTGAAGTGGCAGATATGGCGGCAACGTATCACCTTGCCCCTGGAACGAAGATTTGGTTGTTTGATGCGGGTTGGATTGTTGACTCCACGCCAGCTTTGAAGAAACAGCTGCAGGAACTTGGCTGTTCGAGGCCGCAGGGCTTTGGTGAAAACATCTTGATCTGCCGGTGCGCGGTTGGTGAAAACATTGGTCCGGCCAAACATTGATCCGGCCAAAAATCGCCACAGTAATTAAAAAGCCTCCAACGCATGCAATGCGAGGAGGCCTTTAAAATCACCGCTGCCTAAGTTTGCTACTTCGGCTGATCCATCGTGATGCCTTGTTGTCCCGGCTGCTTCTCGGCCTTGGCCTTCTTGGTGAGCAGGGTTTGGTCCACCCAGTGGTCGGCAGTCTTCAGATCTTCCTGGCGGGCATTGAGGTCGTCGCATTCTACGTCGGCCTTCTCACGGTACATCAGATTCAAATAGGCCATGGCGTCGTCGTAATCAGGACGAAGTTGGATTGCTTTGTTAAGACTGTCAATGCCTTCCTGAATCAGCGGTCCATTCTTATCTTTCAGCTCGCCGCAAACCTTCTTCTGATCTTTATTCTTGGGATTCAGATTCTCATCCGGCTTCATTCCGAGCTTGGCGCGCTCTTCCATGCGAGGCTGATAGCAAGCCGTCCAATCGATCACGCCAACGGAGTAGTAAGGTTCGGGGTCGTTCGGGTCGAGGTCACCGGCCATGCGGTAATACTTTTTGGCTTGGTCGAACTTCTTCATATTCAAGTAAAGATAGGCGATGCCCTTGGCTGAGTTTACTTTCTGATCGCGCGCGGCATTCATATCGAGGACGTGCTGGTATTGCTCAATTGCCTGCTCCGCCATTTTGTTGTTATCCGGGGTGTCGGCGCCGGGTATGTATTGCTGCGCGAAGGCGGTGGCCAGATACATCTTGGCATTGATGAGACTCGGGTCCAACGCAACGGCCTGTTGGAAGTGGTCAATCGCCTCTTCGTACTTGGCGTTCTTATAGGCGGTGACGCCTTTGTTGAGCTGATCGCGAGCGCGCAGCTTGCTGCACCCTACCGATGAGAGGATTGCCAGCATCGCGGCCGCCAGCGTTAGCAGTCGAATGGATTTATTCATTGCGGTATAAGTCTCCCTTGCCACACAGCATCCTAGGCCCAGAGACAGCGAGTTGACAAGTGTGGGCCGGGCGTTTTCTGGCAGACTCGGCACAGGACCAAGGCGTCCCGTGCCGCGAACAGCTGCAATGCTCGACCTTCCGGGCGTTTATTTTACCTAAAGGCGCGATTAACCGCCGGCTTCAATCTTGGCCGTAATCAGACCGACCTTATCCACGCCCGCGGCGTGCGCAATGTCAATCACATTCGCCACATCGGCAAATGGAATCGCATCGTCACCCTTCACGAACATCACTTTTTCGGCGCGGGTCTTGTAGATATCCGCGAGACGGCCCTGAAGGTTGTCCCAGGTCGCATCTTCCTGATTGATCTTGAGGCCGGGATCCTGTCCAGCGCCGCGGTCGATCAACTGCACCACGATCGTGCGGTCGGGAGTGTTGTTCTTGGGAGCGTTCGGCGGAGGCGGCTGGGGGACCAGCGCATCCAAACCTTTCGGCGTCAACGGTGTGATCACCATGAAAATAATGAGCAGCACCAGCAGCACGTCAATGAGCGGAGTGACGTTAATGTTTGCGCTTTGGCCTCCGCTCGGGCCAACTGCCATACTCATGGTCGATTCTCCTCTTATTGCCCACCCGCCGGAGCGGGGGGTGGAGCGTTTGGTGTACTCTTACGCTGCTCTGTGAGCAGGCCAAGATCATCGACGCCAGCGGCGCGCACTGCGTCTACCACCTGCACTACGTTGCCGAAGTGGGCGCGGGCATCTGCCTTGACGTAAACCTCTTTATTGGTGCGATTCGCCAAGCGGTCTTTGACCTTGCCGGTAAGGGCGTCTACCTGAGGAACCTTGTCGGCGCCGAAGTAAACCGTCCCGTCGCGCATCACCGAAACCAGCAGTGCATCTTCCTTGTCGGCGTCCTGCATCGGCGTGGGATTGTTTACCTTCGCCATATCCACGCTGATACCTTTCTGCAGCATGGGCGTGATCACCATGAAGATGATCAACAGCACCAGCATCACGTCCACCATCGGCGTTACGTTGATGTCGGAGTTGACATTGGCGCCTTCGTTTCGTTTTGCAAGTGACATAGCGTAAATCTCCAGTACTTCCGGGCTTCCGCCAAGGGTCGGGAAGGCGGCGCCGGATCCACTCCGGCGCCGACAAGCAACTCAGGGCAGGGATGCAACCTGATGGTCACGATGACCTCTCAGGTCGGATCCGCCTAACTAGGAACGGCGAACTTCCCGGCGCTTCAGGAAGTAATCAATCAATTCGCTCGATGAATTATCCATCTCTACATCGAACGCTTCCACGCGACCGGTGAGGTAGTTGAACATCATCACAGCGGGGATCGCGACCAGAAGTCCGAAAGCCGTGGTGACCAGCGCTTCCGAAATGCCGCCTGCGACCGCGCCCAGACCGGTAGCCTTCTGCTCGGAAATACCTTTGAAGGCGTTCAGAATACCCATCACCGTGCCAAACAGACCCACGAACGGGGCTGTCGATCCGATGGTGGCCAGACCGCCCAATCCGCGCTTCAGTTCGGCGTGGACGATGGCTTCAGTGCGCTCAAGGGCGCGCTTGGAGGCTTCAATGGTCTCGCCGGGGATAGCACCGGGGCTATCCTGGTGGGCCTTGAATTCCATCAAGCCGGCCGTAACAACCTTGGCCAGATGGCTCTTCTTGTTGCGCTCGGCGACCTTGATGGCTTCGTCGATGCGGCCATCGCGCAGGGCTCCCGCAACCGCGGGGGCGAAGGCGCGAGACTGTTTGCGGGCTGCGCTATATGCCATGGCGCGATCAATCATGACGCCGATTGACCAGCCGGACATGATGAACAGGATGACGACCACGATTTTCGCGATGATACCCATCTGCTTCCATAGCGAGATCGGATCCCATCCCACTGCGCCGCCTTCTTGCATAATCCAGGCGGCCATCCTAGGAACATGACTGAGAACTGCTGTTGCGACGTTAGCTGCGAACATGAGTTGCTTTTCCCTCCTCGGAACTTCTGTAAACTTTGATGCGAAATATGCAGTGCCCTGCAAACTTTGACGACAGAAAGATGCTTATAGTTCCTTAGCTTTCGGCCTGCGGCACATTGCCGCGGGCTTGGGCAGCCCCGCACTCGCGGGCTGGAATCGTAACCTTAAATACTGTGAAACAAGGTGACGGTGCCGCGCCGGTTATACGAACTCTCCCGGCCACCGTCCTAGGTGGGAGGGGGAGGATCATAACGGTCTTTTCTTCCTAACGTCAACACTTCCTAACGTCAATATCCTGACATCAAACTCAACGTTGCGCGGGAGTGTTTAGCCTCCGGCGAGGGTAAAGTTGACCTGTACTTCCGTATCCACTTCGACTGGTTCGCCGTTAAGCAAATATGGCTTGTACTTCCACTGCTTCACCGCATCGATAGCCGCGGGAGCCAGCATTGGATGCCCACTAACCAAAGTAAGGTTTTCTATGGAGCCATCCTTGCTGATGACGGCCCTCAACACTACCGTGCCGGAGATGCGGGCCTGCCGAGCCAGCGGCGGATAGTTAGGCTGCACGCGCCTTACAAGCAGTCCCTGAGAAACGCCCTGGGATACGCGCACGCGTTGCGGAGTTGCAACTTTTGGCACAGCCATCGGCGTAGAACTGATGATGCCGCCGATGACGCCGCCCATCTGACCGCCCGGAATCCCGCCCGGGACGCCGCCAACCACGCCGCTCGACGCCATTGCCGGTGGTGGGGCTTCGTCTTCTTTAATCATCTGAACTTTTTGAGGAATCTTGGTGGGGGTGCGAAGTTCACCGTTGACGATATCGGTCTGAACCTGCTTTACGATCTTGACAGGGGCGGCTGCCGGTGGTGGAGGTGGTGGAGGCGGCGGAGGCGCCACCAGGAATGTCATCAATTGTTGCTTAGGCAGGGCTTCGGTGAAGATCAGAGGCATCAGAACCATGAGGCCGATCAACCCTATCTCAAGTATGATCGCGAAGGTCGTGGTCCGTCCCCGTTTTGTCTTCAGCCTGCCGCCGGATTCCAGAAGGCTATCTTCAAACATATGAGTTTCTCCCTACTGCAGAACCTACGCTTGTTTAGACACCAACCGCCTAAACTTTGCTCCCGGATGGGCCATAATTCCTACTTTAGTCCGCAGGCGACCTTCGGTCTTGGCAACTTCCTGCAAACAAAGATTCAATCCAGCTCTAATCATCCGAGATCATTTGGTCCGGACAGGCATTGCCGCCGGCCGCTTGCCCTTGCTGATTCTCCAATCCTGGTACGCCACCAGAATCGGTGCCGCAATGGCGATCGACGAATAAGTCCCGATTAAGATGCCAATTACCAGCGCGAGGCTAAACCCGCGTAGTACTTCGCCCCCGAACAAATAAAGTGCGAGTACAGTAAGGAAGGTTAGCCCGGCTGTCAAGATGGTTCTGCTTAGCGTCTGGTTAATGCTCCGATTAACGATCTCCGAGAGCTTCTCGCGACGCATGAGTTTAATGTTTTCGCGGATACGGTCAAATACCACGATCGTGTCGTTATTAGAGTAACCAATCAGGGTGAGGATGGCCGCAATCACGGTCAACGAAATATCTTTGTTGAGCAGGGAAAACGCACCCACGGTGATCAGCGTGTCGTGAAATACCGTGACCACGGCCGCAACGCCGTAAATCCATTCAAAGCGGAAGCCCAGATAAACCAGCATTCCAGCCAGCGAATAAGCGGTTGCGAGCAGAGCCTGTTTCCGCAATTGCGCGCCAACCTGCGGCCCCACGATCTCAACGTTACGAACTCCGAAGTCCGATAGGAAAAAGCCATCCGGAAGGGAAGCGACGACCGCCTGATCGACCGTACCCTTCAATTGATCGAACGAGGTGAGTACGCCCCCTTGCCCTTTATCGCGGGCATCGACGATCGCCTGCGCCTGCTGGGTGTACTTCTGGTCGGCGTCCGATCCCAGGCGCATCGGATCTTTGTCCATCAGATAGTTCTTGATGGCCAAAGAACTGGAGTTGTTCAAGTCCTGTTTGCCGGCGGGAGCGTTGGTCTCAAGGGTCTTGATGATCTGATTCTTGCCATTGTCGAGCGCCTTCTCGCTCGTCTCCTGGACGTCAAGGTCGATCAAAACCTCGTTATTCGAAGGAATGTCGTAGGTCTGGATCTTCGCGTTGTGCAGACCGGCGCGGTCCATCGCCGCACGCAAGGCGTTGTCGTCCGGTGTGTGGGAGAACTTCACATACACCAGTGTGCCGCCGCGGAAGTCCACGCCGTAGGGGATGCCATGCCAGAACAACATGGAAAACAGTCCCGCGATGCTAAACACCAGCGAAAAGGCGAGAAAATACCACTTCTTGCCCAGGAAATCGATGTTTGTATTGCGAAAGAACTCCACCGAGCTTACCCCTTATCCGATCTATGATTTCTTTGAAATTGAGCGATTCAGAGATTGAGTCATCGGGCGATTAACAACTCTACTCGTACGCCGCTTTTCAATGATCCGATCACTCAATCACTCAATGACTCAATTCCTAAATGCTCAACGCTTCGCCACGCTGCTTGCGGCTCAAAACCCAGTCAAAAATCACTCGCGAAACAAACACTGCGGTGAACAGGTTTGCCAGCAGACCAAACGTCAGGGTCACCGCAAATCCCTTCACTGGACCGGTTCCGAAGAGAAACAGAATCGCCGCCGATACAATCGTCGTGACGTGCGTATCCACGATAGTGATCCAAGCGTGACTGAACCCCTGATCCACAGCCGATGGCGGCGTTTTACCATTGCGCAATTCTTCCCGAATGCGCTCGAAGATCAGCACATTAGAATCCACACCCATGCCAACGGTAAGAATAACTCCGGCAATTCCGGGCAACGTCAGCACCGCTTCGAAGTAACCCATGAATCCGAGCAGGATGATCAGATTCAGCAGCAGCGCAATGTCGGCATTGATGCCAGCAGCGCGGTAGTAAACCAGCATGAAAATCAGCACCGCAAGCATGCCGATAATGGCAGCGTTCACGCCGTGACGAATCGAATCGGTGCCGAGTGACGGACCCACCGTACGCTCTTCCAGATACTTGATGCCCGCCGGCAGCGCGCCCGAGCGCAGGATCATTGACAGGTCCTTGGCTTGCTGCTGGCTCATGCTGCCGCCACTGATTTCGCCGGTATCGCGAATCGCTTCCTTGATGTTGGCGACTTCCTGAACTTTATTATCGAGGACTACGCCGAGGCTTTCGCCAACGTGCGCGGAGGTAAAATTGTAGAAGCGTTGCCCACCTTCGCCAGTCAGCTGGAAGCGTACGTTCGGTTGGCCGTTCTGGTCGGTGCTCGGCTGCGCGTCGCGCAAGTCTTTGCCTCGAACCGCTGACACGCGCGACAACAAGTACCACGACTGATCGCCCGCTGCGGCTCCGGGTGCTCCATGCCCGGGCAGAAGGATCGCATCGGCCGGCAGAACTCCGCCCTTGTCCTGTAAGGCGGCTTGCTCGCTGGGAAAAGGTCCGCCCATCACCTGCTTGATTTCAAGCATGGCGGTGGACTGCATAATATCTTTCACCCGGCCGGGATCGTCCACGCCGGGCAACTGCACCAGAATCTGATACTGCCCAAGGCCGTGCTCTTGAATGGTAGGTTCGCTCACGCCGAGCGAGTCAATTCGGTTGCGAATGGTCTCGATTGCCTGAGTAACGGCCTTATTTTTCACATCGTTCAGCATCTCAGGCTTCATGGTCAGCGCAAAGGTATTTTCCGCGCCAGAAGTCAGGTTGTATTCAGGCAGGCGCTCAGAAGCGATCTCCAACAGATCTTTGCGCGCATCGGGCGGAACGCCCTTGAGCACAACCCGGTCGGGATTATTTTGTGGATCAGGCTTGGAGATATCCGAGAAAGCAATTTTGCGTTTGTTGAGCTGCTCTTTGAGAACCTCAACCGCATTGTCGGAGTCAATGTTCACCGCGTCATTGACCTGCACCTGCAGAATCAGGTGCGTTCCACCCCGCAAATCCAGCCCGAGATGGATGTGGCTGGTGAGGGCTGTCAGCAGGCCCTGACCCGAAAAGCTTTGGGGAATGCCGAAGATTCCGAACAGAAAAACGACAAGAATTCCGAGGATAAGAGCCAGTTTCGAGAGCAGATTCTTATTCATAAAAAATAGTCCGAATTAATAAACATTAACTACTTCGCTTTTGCCTCTTCGTCGGCGGTTGTGACCTGTGTTACGGACGCCTTGGTGACTTCCACGACGATATTGTTCGGCGGGACGCGCAGGTGTACCGAGTCGTCTTTGAGCGCCATGATCGTTCCCCGCAAGCCGCCGCTGGTTGTCACTCGATCGCCGGTCTTCAGAGATTCCAGCATCGCCGCCCATTTTTTTTGGCGACGCTGCTGCGGAAGGATCAACAGGAAGTAAAAGATTCCGAAGATGAAAATGAGCGGGGCAACGCTCAACCAGCCCATGCTGCCACCACCCGCCTGAACCGCTAGGAAGATTGCCATATTCATTAAGCTACGCTCGCCACAATCCGTTCATCAGACCTGGCTCTAATCCGCGAACAACCGCCCAAGCCTGCCTCACTACGGTCCTGTCATTTCACGACGGGAGTTCTAATCGATTCCGGCCGGATCCTCGTACAGCTCCAAATACAACCCAAGCACGAATCCGGGGAGGTTTCGCTGCGAGGTCTACGGTTTCGCTTGAGACCAGTCGCTAGAAAGAATAGGGGACTTCCCCAAGTCGAATAGAATGACGCACCCGCCGCATAGTGTCAAGGTAGAAACTCAGGTTGTGGAGAGTATTTAAGACTTGAGCCAGAACCTCATTAGAAGCATAGAGATGACGCAAGTAGGCGCGCGAATAGCGCTGGCACACCCGGCAATTGCATTTTGGATCGAGCGGGCCGGCATCCTGCGCATAGCGCGCCTGCTTGATTGAAATTTTTCCCTCGGAAGTGAAGAGCAGTCCATGACGTGCCGCACGCGTGGGAAGAACACAATCCATCATATCGACACCGATCGCGGCGTACTGAGTGATCTCCTCAGGCGTGCCCACTCCCATTACATAGCGTGGCTTGTCGGCCGGAAGATGTTCGAGAGCCGCTTCGATCATTTCACGCGTGCATTCCCGAGGCTCGCCGACACTAAGGCCGCCAATCGCATATCCAGGGAATCCGATTTCAACCGTGCGCTCGGCCGATTCTTTTCTTAGTTCGAGATCCATGCCTCCCTGCACGATACCGAAAAGAGATTGTGTCAAGTACCCAGTACCCAGTACCCAGTCTCTAGCTCTTGCAATTCCTTGGGCGGCCGCGGCGTTTCTCTCTGGGTGCTGGGTACTAGGTACTAACTCCTGAGAACTCCACGGCACCTCACCCTTATGCTCCTCAAAATATTTTTTGCTGCGTTCGGCCCATCGCAGGGTTAATTCCATCGATGCTTTTGTGCGCGCTCGGTCGGCGGGATACTCAGTGCACTCATCGAACGCCATGATGATGTCGGCGCCCAGGCCGATCTGCGCTGCCATGGAACTCTCTGGACTGAAGAAGTGTGACGAGCCGTCGAGGTGTGAGCGGAAGGTCACGCCCTCCTCGCTCACTTTGCGGAGTTCGTTCAAGCTAAAAACCTGAAAGCCTCCAGAATCGGTCAGGATTGCTCGCGGCCAAGCCATGAAGCCGTGCAGTCCTCCAAACTTGCGCACGGTTTCGACTCCGGGACGCAAATAAAGATGGTAGGTATTGCCGAGAAGAATCTGAACGCCGATGTCTTCAAGAATATCCTGCGGCATGCCTTTCACCGTCGCGACCGTGCCAACCGGCATGAATACAGGGGTTTCGATCTCGCCATGAGGCGTGACCAGTTTCCCCGCACGTCCAGCCGCTGCGCGTGCCTCGAGATGAAATTCAATCGACATTCGTCTGCTGTGACTGTTTGCCTTGCGATTGTAGCAACGGGTGGGATCAGAGGCTGAGACTGGAAAGTTACAACTCCACCACTTCGCCACGCACGCTTCTGTTTTCTACGATTAACCTGCCGATGCTAATCGGAAGTTTGAATCGTCGTGGGCCCGCGCTGCCCGGATTGAAATAGAGCACTCCGTCGCGTATCTCGTTTTTCGAAATGTGGCTATGGCCGCTGATTACAACCGCGAATCCGGCGGCCTTGGGCTTGAGATCCAGCCGAGTGAGATCGTGAAGAATGTAGATCGAAGTGCCGGCCAGTTCCAGCACTTCGGTCTCGGGAAGTTGTCGAGCCCAGTCACCCTTGTCGATATTGCCACGCACAGCGACCGCGGGAGCAATCGTCGAAAGCTTATCGAGAATCTCTGACGAACCGACATCTCCGGCATGAATAATGTGGTCGGAGCCCCGTAGGGCTTCGATGGCCTCCGGGCGAAGCAGACCGTGCGTGTCGGAAATAACGCCAATCAGGATGGACAGTTCTCCGTCCTTAGCTCTCAGTACTGGGTACTGGCTACTAGGTACCAGGTACTGATTTGTTCATCTTTTCGACAAACTTGCCGATGCCTACAACCGCCCGACCCACACTGCCGCGGCCGATTTCCTGCACATCGTCGCGCGCGGTCACGCGCAGCACGTAGAAGCGCCCGTCAAACGATTCAAGCACAGCTTCAGCGTGGATGCGAGCGCCGATGCCGCTGGCAGCGCGGTGCTGAATGTTGATAGCGGTCCCCACCGTGATCTCATCACCCTCACAATAAGGCTGAAGTGCATTAAAGGCCGCAGTCTCCATCAGACGAATCATGTCAGGCGTGGAATAAATTGGCGGCAGTTCGGCGTGATGTGAAGTCAGCGTGTGCTTGAATTCGACTGTTTCCCGCGCTTCACCACGCGCGCCGATGGGGATTTCTTTGGCCATTCTATTGTTCCCCGGAGGAACTATTCAAGACGAAGCTCCGAATCACTCGATTCTACAGAACGATTCGACAGAACCCCACTTTGACGAGCTATGGATAATTTTGTCCTACTAACAGCTAAGGGCAGCCTTGGTCCTGCATAGAACGGACCTGCACATGCCAACTTGTTAGAATGAATCGAGATGCAGTTCACCGAACAGTTCGATGTAGTGGTCGTCGGCGCCGGACATGCCGGATGCGAAGCTGCAATGGCCGCAGCGCGCATGGGGCTGAAGACGGCGCTCTACACCCTGAACGTCGATTTGATCGCGCAGATGTCGTGCAATCCGGCCATCGGCGGAATTGCCAAGGGCCACCTGGTTCGCGAAGTCGATGCTCTCGGCGGCATCATGGGCGAAATCACCGACGCGGTCGGCATCCAGTTTCGCCTGCTCAATACTTCACGCGGCCCGGCAGTATGGTCGCCGCGTGCGCAGTGCGATAAGCAAGCCTACCGGCTGAAGATGCGTGAAGTGCTGGAATCGCAGCCGAACTTGAAGATCAAGCAGGCAGAGGTGGCGGAACTGATAACAACAGCTCCGAGTACCCAGTACCCAGTAACAAGTGAAGGCGATGACTCGGCACTGGGTACTAGGTACTCGGTACTCGGAGTGAAGCTCCGCGATGGCCGCACCGTCGGCGCGCAAGCAGTGATCATCACCACTGGAACGTTCCTCAACGGACTGATTCATTGCGGCGAGCAGCAATATCCCGCGGGACGTTCCGGAGAACCGAATGCTGTTCTCCTCGGGGAAGCGCTGAAGAAGCTGGGTCTGCGCGGCTGCCGGCTGAAGACTGGGACGCCGCCCCGCCTGGACGGTCGCACCATTGACTGGTCGCGTTTCGCGGAGCAACCCGGCGACGCTGACCCCACGCCCTTCAGTTTCCGCACCCGGCGCGTGGCTCATCACGACTCGCAGGTGCCGTGCTACATCGCGTGGACTACGCCGGAGACGCACCGCATCATCCGCGAGAACGTTCACCGCTCGCCGATGTACAGCGGCCAGATTCAATCCATCGGGCCGCGTTATTGTCCCTCGATCGAAGATAAGATCGTCAAGTTTCCTGACAAAGAAATGCACCAGCTTTATCTCGAGCCCGAGGGCTTGAATACGCACGAAATCTATGTCAACGGAATGAGCACGTCGCTGCCGGTGGAAGTGCAGATGGCGATCTTGAAATCGATTCCCGGCCTCGAGAGCGCCGAGATGCTGCGCCCGGGATATGCCATCGAGTATGACTCGATCGATCCCACCGAACTGCAGCGCACCTTGGAAACGAAGAAGATCGCGAGCCTGTTTCTGGCGGGACAGATTAACGGCACCTCCGGTTATGAAGAAGCCGCTTGCCAGGGATTGATGGCCGGGATCAATGCGGCGTTGCAGGTAAAGGCACAGTCACCGTTGATTCTCGACCGCACCGAAGCCTACACCGCAATCCTGATCGACGACTTAATTTCGAAAGGCACGAACGAGCCGTATCGAATGTTCACCTCGCGTGCCGAATTCCGTCTACACCTGCGCATCGACAACGCAGATCGCCGGCTCACGCCGCACGGCCGACGCGTAGGCTTGATCTCGGATCAAGCGTGGAACGATTTTCAAGCTAAGCAAGAGCGGCTGTACCAGATGAGGAAGCTGCTGGAACGCACCCGGCTGACGCCGGAGATGCTGAACCGCATTTCGCTCAACCCCATTTCACCTTGTCATTCCGAGGAGCGCAGCGAGGAGGAATCTGCTGTCCCCGGCAGCGCCACAGAACCAGCTCGCGGCTTAGGTTCGGCAATCGGGCAAACTCTCGCCCAACTGCTCAAGCGTCCCGAAGTCATCATCGAGCAACTCGCTCCAGTTCTTCGAGAGTTGGATCCTGTTTTCTTTGACGGAGAAGGTATCCGTGAGAATCCACGTGAATCCGTGGCCAATCTTTCTTCTTCTGCGCGCAACGAGCTCAAGTCGGTCGAAACCGAAATCAAGTACGAAGGCTACCTGCTGCAACAGCAGCGCGCCATGGACCGCATGAAAAAGTCGGAGCAGCGGTCCATTCCCGAATGGTTCGATTATCGCTCGGTCAGCGGGCTTTCGCGCGAGGTGCAGGAAAAGCTCATCTACGTGCAGCCGCGCACGCTCGGCCACGCCTCGCGTATCCCTGGAGTGACGCCAGCCGCCGTGTCGCTGGTCAACGTTTATATCGAGATTCAGGCGAAGCGACGCGAGCAGGCTGCTGCGATTTAGACTTGGGTCTTAGGTCTCGGGCCAGGTCCAGATTACTTGAGAATGAAACGCCTGAGACCGAGGACCCAAGACCTACGCCAGTCGCCCTATCGCTGTCCCGTCTCTCTCGAAATTAACCGAGCTTTAACAATCCAATATTATGCAAGGGTTAATATCTCCCCCATGCCGCAAGAGACCCTGACCATCGACGACCAGCCCGGAAGCCAGCCAGGACAGCGCGTTCTTCGTCTCGATGGAGCACTCGTGCTTACCACAATGTTTCCATTCCAGACGACTGTGCGGGCCGATACGTCCCGCACGCTGATTATTGATTTCACTAACATCTCCTACGTGGATTCCGCCGGTATTGGCGCTCTCGTGGGAGCCTACGTTACTCGCCAGAACAGCGGCCGGAAGCTTGCTCTGGTGGGTGTGAGCGATCGCGTGCATAACGCGCTCAAAGTCACCCACGTCGAGCAGTTCTTCCATTTTTTCGATTCCGTGAGCGCGGCAGAGCAGGCCTGCGCCGCATAGAGCGTACTTCCAGCGAGATGTGGTTTGACTGCCTGCGGCATCCCTCCTAAGATTGTCCCTCGAAGCATCATCCCGAGAAACCATAGCCTAAATTATGATCGGCCAGACCATCTCGCATTACCGCATCACCAGCCAGCTTGGGAGCGGCGGGATGGGGATTGTCTATGAGGCGCAGGATATCGACCTGGGACGCCGGGTTGCGCTGAAGTTCCTGCCGCCACAACTCGCCCGCGACGAAAACGCTCTGGACCGTTTCCTTTTGGAGGCTCGCACCGCCTCCGCCTTGAACCATCCCAATATCTGCACGATTTATGCCGTCGAGAAAGTTCGCCTCGAAAACGGAGCGGACCAGTTGTTCATCGCGATGGAACTGCTGGAAGGCGAAACACTCGACCGTCGGCTGACCGCCGGTCCGTTACCGCTGGATCGACTGCTTGATTGGGGAATTCAGTTGGCCGATGCGCTCGACGCGGCCCATGCCAAGGGAATTATTCATCGCGACATCAAGCCCGCCAACATTTTTGTCACGCAGCGCGGCCAGGTCAAAGTGCTCGACTTCGGCCTCGCCAAGCTCTCGCATCCTGAGATGCAAATGGAAACCATCGGCGCGACGCAGGATACGCCGGGGCCGTTGCAACTCACCAGTCCGGGATCGACGGTCGGCACCATCGCTTACATGTCGCCAGAGCAGGCGCGGGGAGAGGATCTCAACCCACGCACCGATCTCTTTTCCCTCGGAGTCGTCCTCTACCAGATGGCCACGGGACGGTTGCCGTTTTCGGGCGCTACCTCCGCGGTGGTTTTCCACGCCATTCTTGAACTTGATCCAGTTCCGGCTTTGCAGTTGAATGCCACGCTGCCGCCGCGACTGGACGAAATCATCGCTAAAGCGCTGGAGAAAGACCGCGATTTGCGCTATCAATCCGCTGCCGATCTGCGCGGTGATCTCAGGCGGCTGAAGCGGGATACCGAATCGGGCCGAAGGACGGCGCAATCGGGATCGACAGGCGCGCGTGCGGCGTCGGGTTCGAGTTCGTCGGGGACACAGGCGTCTTCCGCCGCAAGCGTTGATCGACCTTCGAGCGCTCCACTGGCCGCTTCAGCCGCAAGTCAAACGGCTGCGGCCGCGACTGGGGGTTCGAAGACGAGATTTCCCTTTCGCTTCCTCGGGACCGGCGTGGCCTTGTTGCTGGCGGGCCTCCTTGTTTACTCCATTTTTTTCCGCAAGCACTCTACGCCATTTCAGGACATTACAGCCACTCGAGTTACCGACACTGGTGATGTAATCGGAGCGGCGATCTCTCCCGATGGCCAGTACATCCTCGTAATCACAAGGAAGAACGGGCTCGCGAGCCTATGGCTTAAAAACGTGCCGACCAACAGCAACGTGCAGGTGCAGCCCGCCGAGGATGTGTATTACAACGGACTGCGCTTTGCGCCGGACGGAAACTATTTTTACTTCGTGCACAGCGACCCCGGGAACGACGAGCTGCAGTTTTTGTACCGCGCTCCGCTGCTCGGGGGCGTGGCCCAAAAACTCGCGAACGATGTCGATTCCAACGTCACTTTTTCTCCCGATGGAAAGCAGTTCGCTTTCATTCGAGCTGACAATCCGGAGCCGGGTAAATTCCGGCTGATCGTGCGTCCCGTGAATGGCGGGGATGCCGACGAACGCGTTCTCGCCAGCGGCCCCAATAGCCACAGCCTTCACAATCCCGTCTGGTCTCCGGATGGAAAGACGATCGTTTGTAACGAGTTGAACGTGAACGGTGTCTTCACTAGCCTGACCGCGGTGGATCCCGGGAGCGGGGCTAAGAAAGTTTTCTTTGGCTCGAATGCACAGCTATTCGAAAACCCAACCTGGATGCCGGACGGCAGTGGCCTGATCGGAATCTTGCATGGGGTGGGGCCCGGCTTTAATCGAACCCAGATTGCCTTCGTCTCTTATCCCGGCGGGAAGTTGTCGCCCATCACGCACGACACCAACACATATTCGTATCTGAGTGTGGCCGGAAACGGCCGCGTATTGAGCGCCGTATTGAGCGAAGGCAGATGGAGTATCTTCACCATGCCGTCGCCTCCGACGGAAGCGCAACCGCACCTGGTAACGTCGTCCGAGGCATTTACCAATTTCACCTGGACGCGAGAGGGATTTTTGGTCAGCGATCAGGGTACGAAGCTGAACCGCATCGATCCCGCGTCCGGTGAGAAAACTGCGGTTGCAACCGAAGAAAGCAGCGTGAGTGGCAATCCCGAAGCCTGTGCCGATGGACGCTACATTATTTTCGAGCTGGGCTTCCGCGGGGGCGCGAACGACGACAATCTTTGGCGAATGGATTCTGCGGGCGGAAATCTGAAACAGCTGACCAACGGCCGGAACGATATGCACTCTGTTTGTTCCGGCGATGGCCGCTGGGTGTACTTCATGCAACAACAGGACGAAGCGAAGCTTGCCCGGGTCTCGATTGATGGTGGGACTCCGCAGATCCTTTCCAATTTGCCCATTGTTGAGAGCCAAATCGATATTTCGCCGGACGGAAAGCTGGCAGCCTTCGCCACCCTTGAGCACTCAAACCACAAAGAAAAGCTGGTGCTGGTCGACACGGATTCAGGCCAGGCCAAGATGATGGATTTTGAGCGGGAACTCTTTGGATTGGTGCGCTTCAGCCCGGACGGAAAGGCCGTGGTTTACACGACTCGAGAGAACGGCGCCGACAATCTGTGGATGCAGCCTTTGGATGGTTCCAAAGGCAAACAGATTACGGGGTTCACCTCTGAGCGCATTTACGACTTCCACTGGTCGTTCGATGGCAAGCAGTTGGCGATGGTGCGCGGCCACAACGAGTCCGATGTGGTGCTGATACGAGAAAATCATTGAGTAATTGGGAAATTGAGTAATTGAGGAATTTGAAATCTTCCCCGACGTATTGCCGATTTTAAATTACTCAATTCCTGAATTCCGCAATTACTCAATTCTCCCAAGCGAAAGAACTCTTCCAGAAATTCAAAAGGCGGCCATTTCTGGCCGCCGTTTTCCCGCTGCGAATTGTTAGCTGCGAAGTAGTTTATGCACCCTTCACGTTCTCGGCCTGCCAGCCCTTCGGGCCTTTGACCACGTCGAACTGCACCTGCTGGCCTTCCTGCAGGCTGCGGAAGCCGCTCGCCTGAATAGCCGAGAAGTGCACGAATACATCTTCGCCGTTCTGGCGGCTGATAAACCCGTAGCCCTTGGCGTCATTAAACCACTTCACTGTTCCTGTTTCCATGTGTTGCAAATTCCTTTGTTGTTGATGTAGCGCTGAAACTTTGGAAGGCTTCTTCTGCAGGCAGGTCACGCGCTGGTTAGCGGAGATACTGGATACTGCGAAAGAACTCTAAAGTTAACGCAGCTAAATTGTAGGATAAGTGCCCTGAAAAAGCTACAATTTTTCTGTCGGCACAGCTTTAAGTGCTTATTTTTCAGTGGTTTGCCGAAGCTTTGGTTCGCGCCGCCGATCCGCGATTTGCCAGCGGGGCCTCAAAAGATACATCATCTAAGAATGCATTGGCGAAAAATTCTAATCTTTATCGCGCTTGCGACTCCGGCGTGGGCCGGGATCGTCGAAGATGTCCGCGAAGCTCTGGCTCAGAACAGTTTTACTGCGGCAGACATATACCTGAAGGGCTACCGCGCCAAGAACGGCGTCACCGGCGAATATGTCGAGGCCTACTCGTGGATGGCTCGCACCGCTTTCAATAATCGCGACTATGACCAGGCAGCCGCCTACGCCAAGCAAACCGAAGACCTCGCGGCGGAACAGATCAAGCAGCATCCGCTGGACGCCGAACCGCACCTGCCGATCGGCCTAGGCGCCGCGATCGAGGTCGAAGCACAGATGCTGGCGGCGCGCGGCCAGCGCGAAAAAGCGGCAGCCGTTCTTCAGACCGCGCTGCGCACTTATGGCGACACTTCGATCCGTGCCCGGCTACAAAAAAATCTGAACCTGCTCTCATTCGATGGCAGGCCCGCGCCCGCGCTGAAGTTGGAACAATTTCTTGGGTCGAAGCCGCCGACGCTGGTTCAACTCAAGGGTTCGCCCGTCCTGCTTTTTTTCTGGGCGCACTGGTGTGGTGACTGCAAGGCGGAAGCCCCGATCATCACGCAGCTGCGAACAGAGTTTGCCTCCAAGGGATTAACCGTGCTTGGTCCCACTCGGCTCTACGGCTACACCGCGCAGGTGGAACACGCCGCGCCCAGCGACGAACTTGCCTACATCGACGCCGTCCGCAAGCGCTTCTACGGAGGCTTGCTCGACATGCCCGTCCCCATCAGCAAATACAATTTCGACATCTACGGCGCTTCGACAACTCCCACGCTTGTGCTGCTCGACCGCTCCGGCAAAGTGGCGATGTATCATCCGGGGGCATTGCCATATGACCAGTTGAAGGCGGAGATCGAGAAGGTGGTAGCGCGTTAAACGGCCCGTGCTTTTGCGAATTTAGCTCGCTTCCACTTCGCGGAGCGCCCCAGTCTTCACGTCATAAACAAATCCCCGCACCGGGATATGCTTCGGAATCCACGGATGCGATTTCACCCGCCGCACCTGCTTCCGGACGTTTTCTTCCAGATCGTCAAAGGCATGGAAATGAGCGGGCGCGCCGAACGGAGTTCCCATCTTTTCCGCCAGCCTCTTCTTGAGTTCTTCCTCCCGCACTTTCAGCAGCCCGCAGTCGGTGTGGTTGATGATGATGAACTCCTGCGTGTCGAGCAAGTGGTGCGACACAATCAGCGACCGCAACGCGTCTTCCGTGGCGATCCCGCCGGCGTTGCGGATCATATGTGCGTCTCCGGGGTGCAGACCTAGGCAGCGCTCGAAGAGAATGCGCGAATCCATGCACGCCAGCACGGCCACGCGGCGGCGCGGCTTGACTGCCAGGTCTCCAAGGTTAAAGTTCTTTACGAATTCCTGGTTGGCTTTCAGCAGTTCGTCTGCGACTGACAATTTTGTTCGGCCTCTCTCATTCTCGATGTCTATCCAGCTATTTGAAACTCGTTTTCGGGGAGGTCTTGGGAAGGGCACGACTTCAGTCGTGCCGTTAAGTTCCCTAAGGTCAGCCGCGCTTCAGCGCCTGAGGTCTGCTCTACCCCGCTAGAGTGATTTTTTCAGCCGTATAGAAAAAGTAATCCAGCTGCACGCAGATTCCATTTCACTCCGTGCGGCCACTAGTTGTCCTTCCAGTGTAACCGCTACAATCGCCCCGTGAACCTCGACGATACAATCGTCGCCATCGCGACGCCGCCCGGCCGGGGAGGGATTGGAGTTGTGCGCATCGCGGGACCACAAGCGCGAGTGATTGCGCTCCCGATGCTCCGCTTGAAGCACGATCTCGAGCCAGGCCGCGCTATTTTCGGCGAGCTAATCGAAGTAAGTGGTGATTCTGCCGAGCTTCGTTTGGCCGGACTTCGTTTGGCAGGACCCTTCGACAACGCTCAGGGCAGGCAGCCGGGAGTGGCTGTCCCCACACGCATCGATGAAGTCATCGTCACCTACTTCGCCAAACCACACACCTACACCACCGACGACATCGTCGAAATTGCCGCTCACGGTTCTCCGGTCGTGCTTCGCCACATCGTCGAACTCTGCATCGCCGCAGGGGCGCGGCTCGCCGAGCCCGGTGAATTTACCATGCGAGCCTTCCTCAACGGCCGCATCGATCTCACCCAGGCCGAAGCCGTTCGCGATCTCATCGACTCCCAGACGCTGTACCAGGCAAAAATCGCCGCGCAGCAACTCGAAGGTGCGTTGTCAAAACGCCTGCAGCCGGTCAAGCAAAAACTTATCGAGCTGATCGCGGTGCTCGAAGCGGGCATCGACTTCGCAGAAGACGACGTTTCGGTCTTGCCGGACGCCACTATTCTTGAGCGCATCGCCGCGGTCCGACAGCCTCTTGAACAATTGGCCACAACTTTTGTCTACGGCAAGATCGTGCATCAAGGACTGACGCTCGCCATCGTCGGCCGCCCCAACGTTGGCAAATCAAGTTTGTTCAATCGTCTGGTCGAGCGTGAGCGCGCGATCGTAACTTCAACCCCCGGCACTACGCGGGATCTTGTCAGTGAAACCGTTTCCATCGGTGGCATTCCAATCCAACTCGTCGACACAGCTGGAATCCGTCAGTCCCTGGACGAAGCTGAATCCATCGGCATCCGCAAATCCATGGAAGCTCTGGCGGATGCCGGCATCGTGTTGGTTGTGCTCGACCTCTCGCAACCAGCCACGGCGGAAGACGATGCCTTGATACGGCAAACACAGGGTCGGCCGGTAATCGTCGTAGGAAATAAATGCGACTTGACGGCGAGTGGTGAGGGGGCAGGGATCGGCGGTCCGTCTCCACAAATTCGCGCCTCTGCCCTGACCGGCGAAGGCATCGCCGGACTTCGTGGCGAGATTTTGCGCCACATCGGCGGCGAAACCGGAGCCCAGATGGAGGCCGGTTTTCTAACCAACATCCGTCATCAAGCCCTGGTGGAGGAATCGCTCGCTGCCCTCACCGCCGCCACCAGCGCTGTGGCCGCCAAAGTACCGCACGAGATGCTGCTGCTCGATCTCTATAATGCCCTTCGCCCGCTCGATGCCGTGACTGGGGCTACCACCACCGACGACATTCTGAACTTAATCTTCAGCACCTTCTGCATCGGAAAATGAAATCACACCGCCGATGGGCAGTGGTGCTCACCAGGTGACGATTGCGATTTTTAACTGCTTGCCAACCTTTACCCTTAGCGGCAACCTCATAGGGGATGGCGCAGTTTGCGTGAAGAAGGGTTCCTTGAGCACATGATCGTCGACTCTCACCGCACCCTGCTTCAGTTTTCTGCCAGCATCGGTTATGGAACTCGCGAGCCCGCACCGAACCAAAAGGCGATCTGCTCTTACTGTTGCAGCGGCGCCGCGCTCGGTATTAACAATATGTCCTCCGATCTCAGCGAGCGAGATGAAGATTTCTTGCACATCCTCCGGCACCTCATCCTTCTGAAACTGCTTGGCCCAATCCTCTCCCGCTTTGGTTGCCGCCTCCGCCGAATGAAAATCCTCCACGATCCTCCGCGCCAGCTCTTTCTTCGCCTGCATCGGATGCATTTCCCGCTTCATCTTCTCGATGTCTGCCACCTGCACATCCGTCAGCAACTCGTAATATCTCCACATCATTTCGTCGGAAATGCTCATCACCTTCCCATACATCTCCAGCGGCGCTTCGTGAATCCCGATCGCATTGCCCAGCGACTTCGACATTTTCTGCACGCCGTCGAGGCCTTCCAGAATCGGCGTCGTCAGCACGACCTGCGACTCCTGTCCATAAGCCCGCTGCAACTCGCGTCCCACCAGCAGATTAAATTTCTGATCGGTGCCGCCTAGCTCCACGTCGGCTTCGAGTGCGACCGAGTCGTAGCCTTGCACCAGCGGGTAGAGCAACTCGTGAACTGAAATAGGCTTCTCGTTCTTGAATCGCTGGTGAAAGTCCTCACGCTCCAGCAATTGTGAGACGGTGTACTTCGCCATCAGGCGCACGAAATCGTCGGAGCTGAACTGTCCCATCCAGCGCCGGTTGAAGTCGATCACGGTTTTCTGCGGATCGAGAATCTTGAAAACTTGCGCTTTGTAAGTCTCGGCATTCAGCTCGATCTGCTCACGGGTAAGCGGCGGACGCGTCACCGACCGCCCCGTGGGGTCGCCAATCATCCCCGTGAAATCGCCGATCAAGAAAATGGCAGTGTGGCCGAGGTCCTGAAAGTGTTTGAGCTTTCGCAGCACCACGGTATGTCCGAGGTGCAGGTCGGGAGCGGTCGGGTCCATGCCAAGCTTCACCCGCAGCGGTTTGCCGCTGGCGCGCGACTTCTCTAGCTTGGCGCGGAGATCGGACTCGCGAATGATTTCCGCCGAGCCCTTCTTGAGATAAGTGAGTTGTTCCTCTACCGGCGCGAACGTTGACATGAGAAATGCCATTATAAGGAACGCGGCACGGAAACGGAGCCGGGCAGCACCGTTACGCGATAAAATGACCACGCAAGCAACGCCAAGCGTCTGACGAGGAGATTCCTGAATGTCAAAGAAATGCAAGCACCTGGATCAGATCAAAATCAGAACCACCACCACCCGCGTGTGCGAGGAGTGCGTGAAACTTGGCGACACCTGGGTTCACCTGCGGCTATGTCTCTCGTGCGGAAACGTAGGCTGCTGCGATTCGTCAAAGAACAAGCACGCCACCAAACATTTCCGCCACACTGCGCATCCCGTCATGCGTTCGATTGAGCCGGGAGAAGATTGGATCTGGTGTTACGTGGATGAAATGATCGCCGGCGAAATCGCTGCCTGACCACTGATATGCCTTGGGTTCGCATTGCGATGGCTGCGTTGGTCAGCGGCGTGGTGGCGTCGATGACGGACTGGCTGTTCATGGGCGACTGGCTCTACAAGCGCTACGACCGGAATCCCGAAATCTGGCGATATCGAAGCGGCCAGGGAGAGGGCAAAGCCATCCTCTGGTCCAGCCTGCTGCCTTTTCTCACCTGCGGGGTCTTCGCTCTGGTCTGCAGCGGCCTGCATCTCTATTCGTACAACGCAACTCTGAGACTAGCCGTGGCTGTTTGGTTCATTGGACCGCTGCCGCTGACCATTGCGAACGCCCTGTGGTTGAAACTTGCTCCCGCGATCGCGACGTCATACGCCTTGGGATGGCTGGTCAAGCTTGCTCTCGCCGCAGTAGCTGTGGCACTGATTCTAGGTTGAGGTACAGTCTACGGGCTTCCCGCGCCAAGGCGAGGATCAGGACAGGAACTACATTCGGGAAGGGAGTAAAGCGGTAGGAAAAAAATTGAAAGGGCCGTGACATTGGTTATGCTCTAGCTGCCGCCTCCTGCGAGGGAGCCAACAGCGTGGACGCATGTACCGTCACAGCCCCTTGATGCGATCACTGCTTTCGCAGTCCCAAACCCCAACTGCCCCTCGCAGAGCCGTCGGTTTTTTCAGGTTTGGCTGCTCCTCAGGTTGCCCCGCTGAGCTGATCACCCAGTCTACTTCGGGTCAGCAAGGTTTATTTCGCTGTCCCTTTCAACCGTCGACGGGAGCAACCTTAACAGAGCGTTCACAAAAGTCAACGCAAACTATTGGTGCAATGCAATCGCTCGCGGCTGTGGATATCGAGCGATGCAAACGATTGCCCCGCCATTATTTACAGGTTCGTCCCAGTAATAGAGACTAGTTTTTCACAGCGGCTTGCACATGTCTCCGATTTGGAAAATTCACAGGCCGTACCCAAGAATCATCTTGACTCGGCAACTTTCTCAGCGCATCTTGCTGTGAGTGGACCAGCTGTGATGTCAGAACTCGTGGCCTATGTGGATGGTGGTTCCCTGGGAAATCCGGGGCCTTCGGGTATTGGGGTAATCATCGACGGCTGCGAGAGCGGTCCCATCCGCATCGCCAAATGGATCGGCCACCAGGATAACAACGTCGCCGAATACGTCGCGCTGATGGAAGCCCTGCAGTGCGCGGTCTCTCTCAAGGCAAAGACTCTGCACGTGTACTCCGATTCAGAAGTGGTCGTCCGCCAGATGAGCGGCGAATACACCTGCCGCAGCGCACGCCTTTACTCCCTGCACTGGACCTGCCGCAAACTGGCCCGCGCCCTGAATTTCTCGATTTCTCACGTCCCGCGGGAAAGCAACGCCGAGGCCAATCGACTTGCCAACTCCGCGGTGCGCAAGAGAAACGTGTAACCATGATCACAGTTGGCAATTAGCAATTGGCAACTAGCCCTAGCCTTGGTCGCTAATGGCTAACTGCTAATTGCCAACTGCCTCTCCGAACCTCACTCGACACCTCGGGACTACGACTTTCGTGTTTTGGAAATCTTGACACCGTCCTCGCCGCGGGATGAGACTGCAAAGTATTGCACTCTGAAAATTAAGTGACTCGCGGCCCGCCGAGGGGGCAAATCTGGCCGCGACTAGGCCACGACTGGGCCTCGACTAGGAAAGATCAGAACGCCAGCCATGAACTTTTCGACAACGGATCAGCAAGCGATTCTCGACTCCGGTTCTGCCGCAAGCGTTTCTGCGGGAATCGCAGCTGCCAACCTGCTCTCGACTCTGTCTTCTGAAAAAACCTTCACCGAAAAGACTCCGCGTTTTCCCGGCGAAGATGGCGGCCGCTCGCTCGCCGAAATCGCGCAGAGCGACCTCGACGCAGCCTTGCAGTTGCTGGCCGACCGCGGCCAATACATAACCGGAGCCAGCGGCGCCGCCATCGCACTACGCCGCGGAGAGCATGCCGACATGCTTTGCCGGGCCAGCGCCGGTTTGAATGCGCCGGAACTGGGATCGTTGCTCTCCATGGAATACGGACTCTCGGGTGAGAGCGTCCGCACCGGCCGGTCTCTGCGTTGTGACGACGCCGAGCGCGATCCGCGGGTGAATCGGGAAGGTTGCCGCCAGTTGGGGATCGCGTCGGTATTGATCATGCCCATCATCAGCGACCGCCAGGTACTTGGCGTTTTCGAACTTTTTTCCGGAAAGCCGCATGCTTTCGATGACCGCGATGTCTCCGCGCTGCAGCGCCTGGGCGAAATGGTGGAGACTGCCGTGAAGCATGCCATTGCGGCGCAGGCTCCGGTGCTCGGTTTCGCGCCGAGTCATCATCTGGCTGCCGAAGAAAAAAGACGAGTCGTCATCGCAGCTGTGCCTCAAGCCAGATCTCGGACTCAGGCAGTGGTCGCCAATCCTGCTCCGTCTCCGCAAAAGGATATCCCAAAAACTCTTCCGAAAGAAGAAACGGCAGCCGTACCGTCCACCACGAAGCCGCTGTTCTGGTCGGCCGCAATGCGCGCTCAGGGCAACTCGCACGCGAGCGAGAAAGCCGCCGAACCCGTGACTGTGCCTCCAGTGCTGAGAAAGTTGCCGAAGTGCGGGGCCTGCGGTTTTCCCGTATCGCCCGGGCGTGCCTTCTGCGTGGAATGCGAGGAAAAACAGTGGCGAGGCCAGCGCTCGCCGCAGCCTGAGGTTGAGGCTTCTCGGGAGTCACGAAGCAACCGGCTGGAAACCCGAGTCGCTCTTGCACCGCCAGGCGTTCCTGAACTTGCCGCGTCGATGTCTGTTTCAGTTCTGACTTCTGCTCCCGTCGGCGAAGTGGGCAGTGAATCGGCAAGCCTTGCTCCGGCAGTTGCGGTCGCGACGACTGAGGAGCTGTCGTCTGCTCCAATCGCGGCGCAACCTCTGGCAGCGCAAACTTCCGAAATGTCAGCACCTACAGTTTCAAAGGCAGAGATTACCTCCGACGACTCCACTCCATTCTTAAGTTCGGTTGCGCAGCCCCAGTCCTGGCTCGCAGCCAACAAGTACGTTTTGGGATCGCTGCTCATGGTCGCCCTCGTCATCGGCGCAATCGTCTGGCTGCGCTGACCTGCCAATTCCTCAGCCCGATTCTCTTTTTCTCTCTTTTCCGTAAACCTCGCGCCGCGCAACAGATTACAATTCCTTTCCTGACTCCAAAGATGACCTGGGAGGTTGATGTTGCTGCCAACGCTGCCACCAATCATGCGCAAGGTCCTGACCGGCGGCCTGCTGGTTCTGCTCAGCACGCTGACCACTGCCCAGAGTTTCGAGAAGCGTACCGCCCGCTATCTCGACTCCATTCGCAAGCAACCGCCGCTGCTATTGGCGTTTGTGCACGACCTGCCGAAAGGTGGAGATCTGCACAATCATCTCTCCGGCGCGATCTATGCCGAAGATCTGGTCGATTTCGCCGCCTCCGGTGGACTCTGCGTCGACCGCACGTCATCGCGATTGCTGGCCCCGCCCTGCGACTCCTGCGAGAACTACACTGCCAAGCCCGCGGCCCGCTGCGCTTACGGCGATCATGTCCTTTACAACCAGATGATCGACGCCTGGTCGATGCGCAACTGGAAGCCGGGCGACGAGTCAGGCCACGATCATTTCTTTGCCACATTCGACAAGTTCGGACTCGCAGCGGGTACGCACACTGCGGAAGCAATTGCCGCTGCGCTGAATCGCGCCGGAATGGATCACCTGCAGTACGTCGAATTCATGCACACCGCCGATGCCGGCGGTGCCGCGCAACTCGCAGGAAAGGTTGACTGGAATCCAGATCTGGCCAAAATGCGGGACGCGCTACTCAGCGCTGGTTTGAAAGATGTTGCGGCGGACGCCGGGAAACGGCTCGCCGCCGATGAAGCCCGCGCCAAAGAAATCCTCAAGTGCGGAACCGCGGATGCCGCGCCGGGATGCGAGGTAACGGTACGCTATCTTTATCAGGTGCTGCGCGGCTTGCCGCACGAAGTCGTCTTCGCGCAGATTCTACTGGGCTTCGAACTGGCCTCGTCTGATCCGCGATTTGTTGGCCTGAATCTGGTGATGCCCGAGGACTGGTACGTCCCTATCCACGACTTCAACGAGCACATGGCCATGCTCGATTATTTGCACGGAATCTATCCCAAGGTGCACATCACATTGCATGCGGGCGAACTGGCTATCGGCCTTGTGCCTCCCGAGGATCTGGCGTTTCACATTCGCGCCTCAGTCGAGCGCGGCCACGCCGAGCGCATCGGCCACGGGGTCGACGTGATGAACGAAAAAGATCCCATGAGCCTGCTGCATGAGATGGCCGAGCGCAACGTGCTCGTCGAAATCTCGCTAACATCGAATGATGTAATTCTGGGTGTCAGCGGAGATGATCATCCCCTGCCGGTCTATATGAAGTACGGCGTTCCCGTGGCCCTTGCGACGGATGACGAGGGCGTAAACCGATCCGACATGACACACGAATACTTGCGCGCGGTTGAGACCTACCGTCTGTCATATTTCGACCTCAAGCGCATGGCTCGCCAAAGCCTGGAGCACAGCTTTCTTCCGGGTCAGAGTCTCTGGGCAGATACGAAGCTGGTATTTCGCATCACGCCGGCCTGCGCGAGCGATCCGCCGGCAGCGGAGAAGCCTTCGTCCGCGTGCGAAGAATTCCTCGCCGCCAACGAACGCGCCCGCATGCAATGGAAGCTGGAATCCGAGTTCGCGAAGTTCGAGAAGAAGTATTAATCGGCAAGGTGTACTGCTTGCATCCGGACGCAAGTAGTAGATTTCTGATAAAGATGTTGGGTGGAGCAGCGCTTTCAGCGCTGCGTTTCAGAGACTGTGATGACCAAGGGCTTTAGCCCCTGAGGTACCTAAGACGCACCTGAATATGGACGATCTATTCACCCTCGCCGAAACCGCCGCCAAATCCGTACTGCAGCGCACCCCACTTCGCCCAAAGATCGGATTGGTATTAGGCTCCGGCCTCGGTGGCTTCGCCGACTCTCTCACCGCCGCAATTCGCATCCCCTACGCAGACATTCCCGCCTTCCCGCGCTCAACCGCCATCGGCCATGCCGGACAACTGGTGATCGGCAAGTCCGGCGCCGTCCCCGTAGCCGCGATGCAAGGTCGCGTGCATCTTTATGAAGGATATTCGGCGCAAGAAGTTGTGTTTCCCATGCGAGTCTTCGGCCGCATGGGAATTGGTTCCGTGATTCTGACCAACGCTGCCGGCGGGATCAATCCGAATTATCAGCAAGGCGCGCTCGTGCTGATTCGCGATCACATCAACTTGCAGGGAGACAATCCACTCGTCGGACCCAACGACCACCGCTTCGGCCTTCGCTTTCCTGACATGACGCAGGCCTATGCCAGAGAGTACCGGACAATCGCGCGCGAAGAAGGCGGCAAGCTCGGGATGAACCTGCACGAAGGCGTCTACGCAGCCATGCGCGGCCCAAGCTTCGAAACTCCGGCGGAAATCAATTATCTGCGGACCATCGGCGCTGACCTAGTCGGCATGTCGACCGTGTTCGAAGTGATTGCCGCGCGCCACATGGGAATCAAAGTGCTGGCGATCTCCTGCGTCACCAACATGGCCGCCGGAATTCTCGATCAACCGCTCTCGCACGAAGAAGTTCTCCAAACCGGCGAACGCGTCAAAGCCAGCTTCGAAGCCCTGCTGCGCGCGGTGTTACCGCGCATCGAAAACTACAACTAACTGAGCGCTCCGCAGCACTCACGACACTTTGGGCTCTCTTCTACTGAGCGTGCGATGCAGCTTCTTCGATCAGAGCCGCGACTTCCTTCGGGTGCGAGACGTAGACTGAGTGGCTGGCGCCCGCGACTTCCACCTTGTGGCTGTTGGCTCGCGTGGCATACCACCGTTCCAGGTCGGGATTAATAGTCCGGTCTGCTGCCGCTACCAACATCCAGCTTGGTTTGGTTTTCCATGCCGCCGTGGTGATAACTCCCTTGAAGTTCTCGGCTTTGTTCAGCACCTGCGACCGCGCCATGAAAGCGGCCTGCTCGGCAGGCAGGTCGGCGGCGAAGTACTCATGAAACTGCGCGGGATCAAGATAAGTGAAGCCGTCCGCCGTCTTCTTGATCGCGCCGGACTTGCTGAGGTCACTGGGGAAGCGCTTTCCGTCGTCAGCTTCATTCTCTCCCGCATCCGGCATGTGGGCCGCGATGTACACCAAACCGGCAACCGATGGATCGGTCCCCGCCTCTGTGATCACGGCACCACCATAGCTGTGAGCGGCAAGAATGCACGGTCCATCCTGCAGAGCAAGCACACGCTTGACAGCGGCGACATCCTCCTGGAACGACGTCTCCGGCTCTTGCACGATGCTGACGTTGTACCCATCCTTCGCGAGGATGTCGTAAACCCCTTTCCAGCCGGAGCCGTCTGCCCAGGCCCCGTGAACCAGAACAATATTCCGAACGCCATGGTTGTGATTTTGTGCTGAAAGATTTTGCGTTGAGACCGCGCAGAAGCTTAACAGCAACATCGCGATCCAGCGCGACTGAGACAACCCTCGCACAGCGGGTATAGTACTCATCAAATTACTCATTTTGCCGCTCCTTTTGCGGGTTGATTAGTACCTCGGATGCCCGGGTGCCAGAGGTTACTTCCCGGCCCGCGGAATAAAAAACTCCACCGGAGGCGTGACGCCATACACTGCCGCAAAGCTAGCCTGATTCACCGCGAAGGAAAACTGTCCTCGTGAGTCGATAAACAGCAGCGGCTGTTTCAGCGCCACGTCGCTAAACGTCCGCACGAATTTGATCTTCATCTCTTTGCCACCAAGCTTCACCGGAACGTCCTGCCCGTGCTGATAGCCGAGTTTAAGAAAATCGTCGGCGTCCAGGTTGGTTACGAGATTGCCGAACGGACCGTCGGTGGCAATCACTTCGGCCGTCACTCCTCGGTCATCGAGCCGCGCCGCCTTCAAGTCCAGGCGCACCAACGACGCAACCGCGACCTCCGGACCCGCCTTCGTCCAATCGTCGCCCCGCGCCACGTGCGCTCCGGCGGGAGAGAAAATATCCCGCCCGTGAAACGTGGACGATAATTTGGTGCCAATCATCCAATCCGGGTTGGCGATCTCGCGGGCTGCAGCGATACCGTCCCGTTGCTCCACGAGCGTGAGCAGGCCGTTATCGGGCAGGACGAAATACTGCCCGCGCTTCGATTTGGCGACAATCGCCTTGCGCGTGCTGCCCACGCCCGGATCGATCACCACCACAAACACAGTTCCCGCCGGGTAGTACGGCGTGGCGCCGTCCAGGAAGCGTGCTCCGTCAAGAATGGAGAACGGTGTTACCTCGTGGCTGAGGTCAACGATCCGCACATCCGGCATGACCGAATACATCACGCCGCGGCAGATCGCGACAGAATCATCCACCACGCCAAAGTCGGTCATGAAGACGATGGTCGGCGGATATTTCGCCGTCTGCGCCGTGGCCAGCGACGCCACAAACACCAACGCGAGCAGAGCGGAAAGCGCACAACGTTTAGTCTTTAGCCTGCCCTGAGCAAGCGAAGCGCGCCGAAGGGTGCCGTCACATCGACTCAGTTTTGAAAACGCGTGTCCTTCACTCGCGCCGCAAAGTCCAAGAAACGTCAACCGCGGCTTCAGCCGCATGCCCATCCTCCCGTTTGATTTGTGATCTGTGGTCTGCAAGAATACGCGGACTTGCTGCCATGCGGCAAATCTCACGCAGCCTCGCTATAATGTGCTGTCATTCCTACGTCACGACTGCAAGGAGATCTTTATGTCCGACTCGATTCCTGAAAAATATCGCGACCTGTTTCAGAAACGCGCTTTCGCCAGCCTCGGCACTCTTATGCCCGACGGCCGCCCGCAGGTCACGCCCGTGTGGGTCGACTTCGATGGGGAACACGTAATCTTCAACTCCGCGAAGGGACGCCAGAAGGATCGCAACGTCCGCCGCGACCCACGCGTCTCGCTCGCGCTCATCGATCCCGAGAATCCTTACCGCTATCTTGAAATTCGCGGCCGCGTGGTCGAGATCACCGAAGACGGCGCGAGCGCCCACATCGACAAGATGGCCAAGAAATACCTGGGCGTGGATAAGTATCCCTACGGCCAGCCCGGCGAGGTCCGCGTCCTCTACAAGATAAAACCTGAGCACACTCAGGTGATGGGCTAGGAATCGAAAGTTTCGGAGTTTCAAAGTTTCGAGGTCGCAAAGGTATTTCTTGGAGCCGGAATCTTTGAAACTATGAAACCTGAAACTTTGAAACTTTCTTCCTACAACCTCTGTTTCCTTGGCTTCGGCAACGTCAACCGCACTCTCGTGCAGCTCCTGCGCGACCGCGAGCAAGAACTTCGCGACCGCCACAACATCGCGTTCCGCATCACCGGAATCGCCAGCCGCAGCCTAGGATGGATCGCCGACACCGAAGGGCTAGATGCACATGTGGCGCAGCCGCCCTCGGCTGCGATTCCCTTAAAGTCATCTGAGACGTCACGCGATATTAAATCCTGGCTGTCCGCCGCCCAAGCCGACGTCCTCTTCGAAGCCACATCCCTCAACGTCCAAACCGGCCAGCCCGCCATCGACCACATCCGCGCCGCCCTCGAGCACGGAGCCCACGCCATCACCGCCAACAAAGGACCAATCGTCCACGCCTACCGCGAACTCCGCGACCTGGCCGCCGCCCGCGGCAAGCGCTTCCTCTTCGAATCCACCGTGATGGACGGCGTCCCCATCTTCTCCCTCTTCGATCAACTGCCCGCAATTCACCTGAAAGGATTCCACGGCATCCTGAATTCCACGACCAACGTAATCCTGAGCGAGATGGAAACCGGCCTAACCTTCGACGAAGCGCTGAAGAAAGCGCAATCCCTCGGCATCGCCGAAACCGACGCCACCCACGACATCGCCGGCTGGGACGCCGCCGTAAAAACCGCCGCGCTAATTACCGTGCTGATGGACGTGCCCATACGTCTCGAAGATATCTATCGCGAGGGCATTCGCGACTTGACCACCAACGCCGTTCGCAACGGACGCCGCGATGGCTGGCCCTTCAAGCTAGTCTGCCGCGCGCAACGCACAGGCGATGGCATAAAGGCGACCGTTGCTCCAGAGAAAGTGCTAAGCAGCAGCCCGATGGGCAAAATCACCGGCGCCTCGTCCTACATCTATTTCGAAACCGACATCTTTCCCGGCCTGGCCATCACCGAAGAAAATCCCGGCCTCTATGCCACCGCTTACGGCATGCTCGCTGATTTCGTCAGAGCTGTAACTCCATCATCGAAATAGCGGCGTCATCCTGAACAGAGCCGTTCTTCAGGCGAAGTGAAGGATATCCCTCGTGCTTATCGGGCCGCCGTGTCCGAAGAGCCCGCCCTGAACACGTCCGAAGGACGCCTGAAAATAGCCCGGCGTTTCAACGCCGGGTCGAAGAAACAACGGACACAACCGCATCCCGTAGGATGCCGGAACCATGCGCTAATGGATCAGGCTCTCTACCGGGCGAATCATGCGCCCACGCCTCCCACAACAAAATTCTCTTGACAATCCCCCCGCAACTATTCTATTCCTATGCATAGGTATTAGAGGTATAGAATGAACTTCAAAGGAACCCTGCCCACCTTGATCCTGGAAGCCCTGCGGCACGAGCCCACCCACGGCTACCGCATCGCGCAACAGATCAAGGAACGCTCCCGGGGCGTATTGGACTTCAAAGAGGGCACTCTCTATCCCGCGCTGCACAAGTTGGAAAACGACGGTCTGGTGAAGTCGCATAACAGCGTCGAGAACGGCCGCCCGCGCCGTTACTATCGCATCACAGAATCCGGACGCAAGGTTCTGAGTAAGGATCGCGCCCACTGGCGCGAAGTTTCGCAAGCGGTAACCATTATCCTGGGGGAGGCATGACTGGGGGAAACATGACAATGACTCGATTAGACAGTTGGTTAAAGCAAGCAACGCGGCGCCTGTCGCGGGATTCCGCCGCCCAGGTTCGCGCCGAAATCCAGGAGCACTACGAGTCGGCGCGAGAAGCAGCCGTGAGCCGCGGCGCAACAGCCGACGACGCCGACCAGCAAGCCATCGCCGCCCTCGGCGACGCGAGAACCGCGAACTGCCAATATCGCAAAGTGCTGCTCACCACTGCCGAAGCAAGAATACTGCGCCAAGGCAACTGGGAAGCGCGCGCCATCTGCTCACGCGTCTGGCTGAAGCGGACTCTGGTAGCCCTGCCCCTGGCGGCATTAATCGCAGCGACCGTATTTTCCCTCATGGGCGCGGTCGAGATAACGCGGATATTGCTGGTACCCGCCCTCGGAATAGGCCTCTTGTTCGCAGTTCCCATGTTCCCGGTTTACACGCCGTTGCGCAGCCGCATTTACCGGGTCGTCAAATGGCTGGCAATCGTTGCCATGCTCGCGCTGGCCTTCGGCTCGGACGCGCTCAAACAGTCCTGGCTCCTGATCTCATGCCTGTGGGTGTTCTTCCAGATCGAACGGACCCGCGCCTCAATCCGCCGCAAACTGCAAGTCGCCGACTGGCCAAAGCAGTTGTATTTGTAACGGTGCCTCACAGTAAAGCAGTTTTGAGAAGGCGTCGTGTCCGAAGGACGCCTGAAAATAGCCCGGCGCGTTTAGCGCCGGGTAATCCAATCAATCGAGCAACCGCATCCCGTCGGGATGCCTGAACCCTATCCCCAAACATGCTGCGGATCATATTCAATCCCGTTCTTCTTCAAGAACGCTAGAAACTCTTCCTCAAAATTGCGCTTGCGATGATGCTCCGCCTGTCCCTGTATATACGCAATCGTGTCGTTCTTCTGCGAGATGCCGACCGTGAAGGCTCCATATCCCTCCTGCCAAGCAAATCGCGTTTCGAACTGGTCATTCATCCAGCGCGACGACGCGCCTTTCACTAACTGCACAGCTTTCGCGAGCGGCAACGTCGCGGGCAAAGACAAAAGAATATGCACATGATTTTCGGTCCCGCCGACGATGAGAGCTTTGAATCCATTCTTGCGCGCCACACCGCCCAGGAATGCCCACAGTCGTGGCTGAACCTCCGGCGAAATCAGATTGCGGCGCTGCTTGGTAGAAAAGACGCAGTGGATCAGTTCGGAAACATATGTATGCGCCAAGCGATGCTCCAGGAAGATTTCAACCGTCCATACGGGAAACTGTATGCGATAGGAACCATCCTACCCGGCGTTGAAGCGCCGAGCTACTATCAAGCGTCCTCCGGACGCTTTTCGTTCCCGGAACGGACCAGAGCGATGCAAGTTCGATCACGAGAAGAACGTTGATGTGCGGTACGGACGCGGCGTCCCGGCGTCCCGAAGGGCCTCCCCTGAGCGTAATCGAAGCGACGCCCGAAAATAGCCCGGCGCGTTCAGCACAGGGTCAACCAACCAATCGAGCAACCGCATCCCGTAGGGATGCCTGAAAAATTCACTCTAATGCTCGCATAACGTTGGCGTGCGTCACAACGTTGTGGAACGTATCAACCGTCCCTACGGGACGGGCTCATCGCGCATCGACCCCAACCCGGCGTTCAAACGCCGGGCTACTATCAAACGTCCTCCGGACGTTCCTTCCGTGATAAAACTGAATTGAAACCATGCCGACCGCCGAAACCCTCGCCCTCCCCACCCTCGACCTCTCCCACATCCGCGCCCAATTCCCCTCACTTTCCCAAACCGTCAACGGCCATCCCGCCGCGTTCCTCGACGGCCCCGGCGGAACGCAGGTTCCGCAGCGCGTCATCGACGCCATCTCCAACTACCTCGCGCGCAACAACGCCAACACCTGCGGCGCCTACGCCACCAGCCGCAACACCGACGCCGTGCTCGCCGATGCGCGCGCCGCCATGGCTGACTTCCTCAACTGCGGCGCCGACGAAATCGTCTTCGGTCCCAACATGACCACGCTCACCTACGCGATCTCCCGCGCGATTGGCCGCGACCTTGGCCCCGGCGACGAAATCCTGGTCACGCGCCTCGACCACGACGCCAACGTCTCCCCCTGGCTCGCGCTTGAAGAAAAAGGCGTGACCATCCGCTGGGCCGAAATTCACGAAGAAAATTGCACCCTCGATCTCGCCGACCTTGCCAGCAAGATCAACGACCGCACCAAACTGGTTGCGGTCGGCTACGCATCCAACGCCGTCGGCACTATCAATCCGGTGAAGGCCATCATCCGTCTCGCCCACGCCGCAGGTGCGCTCGCCTACATCGACGCCGTGCACTACGCCCCGCACGGACTCATCGATGTAGCCGCACTCGATTGCGATTTCCTGGTCTGCTCCACTTACAAATTTTTCGGCCCGCACATGGGAGTTCTCTTCGGCAAGCGCGAGCACCTGCAGCGCCTGCGTCCTTACAAGGTCCGTCCGCTCATCGATACCATCCCCAACCGCTGGGAGTGGGGCACACTCAACCACGAGTGCATCGCCGGCATCACCGCCTGCGTGGATTACCTCGCTGACCTAGGCCGCCACTCGTTGATGACTACGGAGCAAGAAGAAAATAGCGGCAAGAAACATGTGGGGACGGACGCCTTCGTCCGTCCGTCGAGCGAAGCGAGACCCTCGGGGAGATCGGAGCGCCGTGCCGCGCTAATCTCCGCCTACGAAGCCATCCACCACTACGAGCATGGATTAATGCAACGCCTGATCTCCGGGCTGAACGAAATCCGTGGAATAAAGATCTACGGCATCACCGATCCCGCGCGATTCCAGGAGCGCTGTCCCACGCTCGCAGTCCGCGTCATGAATCAGACTGCGGAGCAGACTCCGCTTGCCCTCGCCACCAAATTAGGCGAGCAGGGATTTTTCACCTGGGATGGAAACTACTACGCCCTCAACCTGACCGAGCGCCTCGACGTGGAAAGCTCCGGAGGCTTTTTGCGCATCGGTCTTGTCCACTACAACACAGTAGAAGAAGTGGATCGCCTGCTGGCGGCATTAAGAGGAATTGTGAAGCAGAGTTGATCGAGAATCGCCACGCAGAACTACAGCCCAGATCGGCCATTAAGAGAATCGGGTCCGAGGATGTGAAGAGATCGGGAAGGGCACGACGTTCAGTCGTGCCTCTCAGAGTCCCGGAATAGATGCGGCTTTAGCCGCTGAGGTCCGCCGCACTGTGAGAGCTACGCCTCGCGCCTTATGGCCAACGCTTGGCGCTATCGTCCCACCCTGCAGCGCGCACGGGTTGCGCCGCATTGACCGCAACTTGGGGCGCTGGGATGCGAATGGGCTGCTGCGGTCCATTCACGGCGGTCGCCAACGTCGGCTTCATCATGTCGGAGTTCATTTCTTTTTCTTCCGACAGCAGGGGAGCCACCAGCCGCAGAGCTTCCACTTCTTTCTCCAGCCGGGTCAGTTCCATCTCTTTCTGCCGCAAGACTTCGTAGACATTCTTCATATTTGGGGCACCTGAGAGTGCGATCATCCTTGCGAAATTTACAGAATCGCGTTTCTTCTCGAACTTTAACATGGTTGTCAGGCTTGTCAAGGATTTACCAACGCCGGTTGATAGCAAATTGGACACACTTTGCACAGCGCAAGAATGTGCAGCGGAATTTTCTAGGATCAACTTGAAACCCTTGTCAGAAGCGGCATTCGCGAGATATGCACAGCACGAAACCGCCGGGCGAAAACCGCAAACAATCGGGAAATTCCCGAAATAAACCTGCGAAACCCGTACGTCGCAGTTTGTTTTCAGGCAAAATTGCGCGAGCCACTGCACCAAATCCGGTCATAGGCTTGTGGACGGGCTGCACTCGATTGAAAATACGCATTTTGCAGACGCAGGTTTTTGATTGACGAAATTAATAGAAAGAGTAAAACAGACTCGTTCTTTGACAGCTACTTAAGTTTTTCCGGTTGGTGCGGCGTCCGGGGCTCAAGCCGAGTCACTCTCCCATCGCAAGATGAGGCAGAGAAGGCAAGCAAGGGTCTATAGCAAAGCGCTGGTCGAGGAGAACGGGAAGCCCAGTCGAAGGCAAGACAGAGTTCCGAGGCGTTGAGTAGGTTTATCCGGTTGGCGGTAAGCCCGGAGCCCAAGCGAAGATCGCGTGCAGCAGCCCGCAAGGGA
>Ga0210391_10000506_pt1 | contig 40693 bp, 36 predicted proteins | sample IncBWC12OmetaG_FD_160573 | JGI IMG/M metagenome (GOLD analysis project Ga0210391, IMG submission 160573) | Forest soil microbial communities from Barre Woods Harvard Forest LTER site, Petersham, Massachusetts, United States - Inc-BW-C-12-O ...
AGGTAATAGGGCGCTAGAGCAGCAGTGAGTTGAGCGTCCGCGGGCAACTGCCCGAAATTGAAGACGGGGTAGTTGGCGAGAGGAAGGGTTGGCACGCCGACCCGGGCATCGGTATTTTCATGGATCAGACGTTCGAGCGTGTTTTGCGCGATCTGTGAGGTCCAATTCTGATCGAACCATTGCTCGAACGCGCCGCCCTGATAGGTCCAGCCGTCGTGGTAATTGCTCGCCGTCATGTTCGGTGCGATCGCCGTGAGATGCGGCGGATGGGCAATGGCGGCGAGCATCTGCGTCGCGCCCACGTAAGAAGCGCCCATCATGCCGACTTTGCCATCGGAATAGGGGAGAGCGCCAGCCCATTCGACGGTATCGAAGCCGTCGGCTTGTTCATGCTTGAACGGATACCATTCTCCTTCAGAAGTGTAGCGACCGCGGACGTCCTGAAGGATGACGACGTAGCCGCGGGGCACCATTTTAAAGACTGGTGAAACAGCCCATGTGGTGCTTTTGTCATAGGGTGTACGCATGAGGATGACGGGAAACGCTCCGGGCGTATCGGGGCGATAGATGTCGGCACGGAGAGTTACTCCGTCGCGCATCTTGACCGGGACATCGTGCTGAACCACAATGCGGGCGGATGTTGACGGTGCTGCGCTTTGCGCGCGGAGCGGCCGCGGCGGGCTGAGCCAAACTGTTGCGAGCACGAAACATAAGCTGAATACCGACACCGAGCGACACCATCTCATGCTTCAAGCCTCCCGCCGTGTCGCGGCTGGGAAAGACGCCGCATACGACCGCCGCAATTATTTTTCATTTCGCGCAAGGATGCAAGGAGCAAAATACCGAGGGGTTAGGGGAGGGCCCTCGCGGCTGCTGGGTTTCTCTTGCATGGGGAGAAGACTTGGGCGATCATTACTGGCGAGGACAGAACCGTGAAGAAGTGGAAGCCTCTCTTTCAGATGTTAGCGAATTTGGCGGCCGCGTTCGCCTGTGCGGTGCTGCTCCTTGTCCTGTTCACGGTTGCCGTTAGACCCCGTGGAATAATTTGGTTTCAGGTTCGGCTCTTCGGGTTCCTCGCAGTCTTCGCGCTGACCTTTCGGTTGATTGGGAACTATCACAGGAAGAAGAACGCCCAGAGCCGAACCTGATTGGCGCACCCCTCCGCAAGTGTATCCCGTATAATCTAATCTTCCTGCTCATGAGCTACACCGTCCTGGCGCGCAAATATCGGCCGCAGAAATTCTCCGACGTGATCGGGCAAGAACACGTCACCCGTACGCTGCAGAACGCCCTGGAACAGGGGCGCACGGCGCATGGCTACATTTTCAGCGGGCATCGCGGCATTGGAAAGACGACGGTGGCGCGGATTCTGGCGGCGGCGTTGAATTGCCGCTCCTCCGACAAGCCGGTCGCAGAGCCTTGTGGCATTTGTGAATCCTGCACCGAGATTAGGGCGGGGAACGCCGTGGACGTGATCGAGATCGATGCCGCCACCAATCGCGGAATCGACGAAATCCGCGAACTGCGGGAGGCGGCACGCTACCGTCCGGCGCGCGACCGCTTCAAGATTTACATTCTCGACGAAGCGCACCAGATTACCGACGCGGCGTTCAACGCCCTGCTCAAGACGCTGGAGGAGCCCCCGGACCACATCGTTTTCATGCTGGCGACCACGCAACCGGAGGACATTCCGCAGACCATCCGGTCACGCTGCCAGCACTTCAGTTTCCGCGCCGTAAAGTTCGACGACATCGTGGGCCAGCTGCGCGACCTGGTCGGCCGCGAAAAGATTGAAGCTGATGACGATGCCTTAGCCCTGCTGGCCGAGGCTGGCGACGGCTCCATGCGCGATGCTCTGTCGATACTCGATCAGGCGATTGCGTCTTCCAGTGGAAAGCTGACGGCTGATTCCGTGCGCAACCTGGTCGGAGCCGCACCGGCGCACATTCTTGAACAAGTGATGCAGGCGGTTGCTCGCGGCGCCAGCGACGAACTGCTGCGGGAAGTCGACCACCTCATCAGCGAAGGCCACAGCCCAACCCACTTTGCACGGCAGATGGTGCGCTTCCTGCGCAATGCGACCGTCGCCAAGATTGCTGGTAAGGATTCTTCTCTGCTGCAGATATCGAGTGAAGAGCGCGAGCGCGTGGAGCGCGTCGCGGAACTGTTTGGCGAAGAAGATCTCACACGCCATCTGCAGATTATGCTGCGGACCCACGGCGAACTGGGATACAAGCAGGAACAGCGCTTCCACCTCGAACTCGGCCTCCTCAAGATGACGCACGCGCAGCGTATTTTGCCAATCGAGCAGTTGCTCAGCGACGTGGCAGGGTCTTCGGGCCTAACGAGCGGGGGCGTAAGTGCTACTCGGACTCCCGCGCGGCCTGCGATCGTGGCTTCGACGCCGGGGGGCGTGCAAGGTCGTCCTGGTCAGGTTTCTCCGTTCGACGCCGATTCCGCGCGCAAAGGCGGTCCCCGGCAGGAGTCCGCTTCGAACCCTGCGCATGGTAACGGGCCGCGCATGGTTGCTGGAAGTTCACCTGCGCGAGTAGTTATGGGGGCGGCTGCGCCCGCAAACCTGACCGAGGAAGCTGCCGACCTTCAACTCGGTTCGCAGACTGAACTCGAAGCGAAATTGCAAGCTGCGCCGGCATTCTCGCAGGCGCGACCGGCGGCCGCGTCGGCTCCACCTCCAAGCATCGAGAAATTGCAGGGCGCTGTGCTGCAAGCGTTGGCGGATGGCAATCAGCGCATTCTGGTCTCGATGCTCGAAGCCGGCGAATGGGCGGTCGAAGCAAACGAAGTCGTGATCAAAGTGTCGGAGTCGCAGACTGTGGTTGACATGTCGCTGAGTGCTGATGCGAGACGACTGGCGGTCGCCGCGGCCAGCGGCATTTTGGGGCGTGCGGTCAAGCTCAGGCTTCTCCCAGGCGCGACTGTCGCGACTGCAGAAGGAAAAAGTAACGGCAACGCGGCCAAGTCCAGCGGGATGAACTCGGCCGTAGGCGGCCGGAGCCGCGCGGAGCAAGACGTAGTAGTTCGTCGACTGCAGGAGAAGTTCGGAGCTGAGATTCGAACTGTGATCGATTACAAAGAGAAGCGGTAAAAATCAAGGCTTCAGAGTCCAAAGGCTTCAAGGTTTCGAAACCTCCAACTTTTGAAACCTTGAAACATGAGGTCCTATGGGTGGATTCAATCTGCAAGAGCTGATGTCGAAAGCCAAAGCGCAGTATGACACCCTGCAGAAGAAGATGCAGGAGACGGTGATTGAGGCCTCGTCGGGCGGAGGCACGGTTACGGCGAAGATGGATGGCCGCAAGCAACTGCTCAGCCTGCGAATTGATCCGGAAGCTGTGAAGTCGGGCGACGTGGAGATGCTACAGGATTTGATTCTCGCCGCCGTGAACGAAGCCGCGCGCAAGATCGATGGAGCGATGCAATCTACGGTGGGCGGCATGCTGGGCGGGTTGGGCCTCGGTGGATTGTAACGAAATGAGCGATTCTGCAATTGGGTGATTGTGCGATTCTTGCGTCACCGGTCGGGTTGTTCGTTTGATTTTCAAATTAACCAATCACCAAATTGCAAGATTATTCAATTCCTTATGTCGAAATTTGCTGAGCCGATGTCGCGGCTGATTGACGAGTTGAAGAAGCTGCCGGGCGTGGGCTCGAAGAGCGCGCAGCGGCTCGCTTTTTACATCCTGCGCGCCAGTGACGAAGACGCCGAGGCTTTGGCTGCGGCGGTGCGTGACGTCAAAGCCAGCCTGCGGCTGTGTTCGGTCTGCAACAACATCACCGACGTCGACCCTTGTGTCTACTGCACCAGCGCGACTCGCAACCAGCGGCTGGTCTGCGTGGTCGAAGAGCCTACTAACATTGCCGCTATCGAAAAGACCAAGCACTTTAATGGCGTCTACCACGTGCTGCATGGATCACTTTCGCCGCTGCACGGTGTAGGGCCCCAGCAGTTGCGCATCGCCAATCTCATCGCGCGCGTTGACGCGGGGAATGTGGACGAGGTGATCGTTGCTACAAATCCCACGGTCGAGGGCGAAGCCACCGCCACTTATCTTTCGCAGCAACTGAAGCGGGCGGGCGTGAAAGTGACGCGCATCGCTATGGGCATTCCGGTCGGCAGCGATATCGAATACACCGATGAGATCACTATGCTGAAGGCCATGGAAGGGCGGCGGGAGTTGTGAAGAAGGTCTTGGGTCTCGGATTGCGCGTCAGATCTGTTCCAGGAAGACGTTGAGTTCTTCTTCGGCGGACTGCAATCCTTCGGGGAGCGTGCCGCGGTTGTATTCTGCCATGCGGTTTTTCCATTTGAGGAAGTCGGTGATGCTTTGCGGTTCGACGCGGACTTCGACGCGGCGCAGGCTGGCAAGCAGCAGATTCATTTCGTAGCGGAAGCCGGTAGCGCTGCGCAGATCCTTGGCGGCAGGAAGCACGTTTTGGATCTTGCCGCGATCATGTTCAAGCAATCCCCAGCCCTGGGGCAGTTCTTCGCTGCGTACGAGTCCCGCGGGAACCAGGTAGAAGCGCTCGCAGCCGACTCCCTGCTCCGGTTTGAGGCGGAAGGGTTTGCCGCGGTCGACCAGGAAGTCAGAGCGCGTGATCTTGCACTCGATCAGAACGGAATGGCAGGCGCGTTTCCAGCCGATGGCGTCCGGCATCTCGCCGCTGACGCAGGCCTGCTCAGAGAGGACTACCCCGCAGCGGTAATGGCGTAGCCAGCGCACGGCTTTCTCGACTAGTTGGGCGTGAGTCATAGATTCGGCTTCCGGCGGCCGCCTTCCGGCGGGTGGAACGCCGGAGGGTGATGGTCGTCGCTAGAAGCAACAACATTTGTATCCGGAGAATCGGACGCTTGGAAGTGACTGGGAAGCTACTGGTCACCGCTAAGCGCCGTAATATCATTAAGGACAATGCCCCGGCCCGATGGTCTTGACCACTCCGCGATGCTCGCAGTGGCGATAGCGGAAGCCCGCAAAGGGCTGGCTGAAGGCGGCATCCCGATCGGTGCTGCGATTTTTGACGAGAGCGGCAAGCTCGTTGGCGCCGGCCACAACCGCCGGGTGCAGAACGGCGATCCTTCGCTGCATGGCGAGACCGATGCCTTCCGCAATGCGGGACGGCAGCGCAGCTATCGCAAACTCATCATGGTAACGACCCTTGCGCCTTGCTGGTATTGCAGCGGGCTGGTACGGCAATTTGGCTTCCGTACGCTGATCGTCGGGGAGAGCCGCAACTTTCAGGGCGGCGTGGAGTGGCTGCGGTCACTCGGTGTCAACGTGATCGACCTCGACTCGAAGGAATGCGCCTCTTTGTTGAGCAAGTACATTCGCGCGAATCCTGCGATCTGGAACGAAGACATCGGGGCAGAGTGATCGCTTCCCTCGCCGTTCCGACCGAAGATGTGGCTAGAAGGTGACCGCCAGCGACATCTGGATCTGGCGCGGGCTGCCGATGGTTTTGTTGACAGCACCCAGAGAACCGGGACAGTTGTAAAACCCCGTATTATTCGACCCACAACTTGTAGGCAGCGGTGTCGTCCCCGCAATGGGGAACTGGTCGTAAAACTGATTTTGCGAGACGTCGTCGATGGGGACATCGAAGCTCGCGGTGTTGGTCACGTTAAAGACGTCCAAGCTGTACTTCAACGTGAGGCGTTCCGTGATGGCGGTCACCTTTGCCAACGAAACGTTGACGGCCCTCTGCCAGGATTGCCGGAAAATATTGCGCTGGCCGTTGGTGAAGTTGGTTTCGAAAGTATCGTTGGCGGGGATTGCGCCTCCCAGATCCCCTGGATGAAGCAGCGGCAAAGTAAAGCAATTGGGGTTGAGCGCGGTCTGGTTAGCATTGAAGAAGGCGTTGGCGCCCGAGTAACCGGTGACTGCTTTGCAGCCGGGAATTTCGGGCACGATGGGATTGGTGATGCCGTCGTAGACGCTATAGAAGATACTACCCACAGCGCCCGTATAGTCGATGACGCTGTAGGGCTGTCCGCTCTGCAGAACACCACTGCCGTGAATCGCCCATCCATCAGCCAATTTGCCCTTCAACGTGGAGGCGGCGAAGAACTTGGGCAATTCGTAGTTATAGCTGAAGTTGAAAACGTGAGTGCGATCAAAATCCGATGAGCCGTAGGCCGAGCGCAGGTTCAGCGGATTGTTACCGTTGAAGAACAAGCCCAGGCCGCTTTGCTCATCAAGAGCGTGGGAATAGGTATACGAGAAACCCAACTGCAGCCCGTGGCTCATCCGTTTCTCAATGTGCGTCTGCAGGGCGTTGTAGGCCGAGACCCCGGCCGCCGTGTAGCGCTCCGATTCCGCGGAATAGCCAAGGTAGGGAACGCGCAGGTCAACGTTACCGCCTTCGTAGTTGGCAAGGAAGCAGGCATTCGTCGTTACTGCGCAGGGCGCGCCGGTCGTCAAGTTGAGGGGGAGACCAGTTGTTCCGTCCGTCACCGTATAGCCGTAGGTGTATTGCTGCGGGAACAGAGAATTAGGGTGGAGAATGTTAGTGGGTGTGGCGATGTTGGGTTGGTTGAAAGGAATGGGAATGACTCCGTGCCGGCCGAAGTTGCCGACATAGCCGACTTCGATGGCCAGATCGTTCCGTGGCTGCCATTGAATGTCGAGCGTGTCGTTGATGGTATAAGGCAGCTTGTTGGCGCGGTTATAGGTGGCAAAGGAAAAGAGCTGTTGGCCGTCGAAAATTCCTTGCTCCACTCCCACTCCGGGCGCTCCGGCATGAGGCAGGTAATTGTTGATGTCCATCGGGTTCCCGGTGGGAGCAGGACCGAGCGTAGCACCCCACGGATTCGAAAGCGAGCCCCCGGCACCGGTTGCCGCGGTTGTGGGATCGCAAGTGGGAATGAAACCCTGATACAAAGAGGATTGGAAGTTCGTGCAACCCTGTGCATTCACGTAGGGTGGAGTTTGGTTGAAGCCGAACGGTCCTCCGTTGATCACACCCTCTGCGAAACCCGGTGAAAGATAGGAGAAGAGTTCGCCGCGGTCGTAATAGAGTCCGGTCCCTGCGCGGACGACGACTTTGTCATTGAAGCGCTTCGGACTCCAGGCCACCCCCAGACGTGGGGCAAATCCCCATTGCCGACCAGTGAGCGTGGTATTGCTGACCCCTTTGCTGGGAAACAGCTTGTTGTTGCCGGCGATAATGATGCCATTGGACGTGAGTGTATCGGTGGCGTCGTTGTAGGAGTAAAGCGAGGGATCGAAATTGTAAATGCGGCCGTATTTTTCGGTGAAGCCGCCGTCCCAGTCCCAACGCAGGCCGGCGGTCAGACTGAGGTTGGAGCGGAACTGAAACTTGTCCTGGATGTAAGCGCCTGATTGCCCGGCGCGCATGTAACGGTTGGCGTTGCCCTGAAGGAATTTGGTCGTCGTGAAATCGTCGTTGGTGGTAACGAGGCCCTGCACGAACTGCCCAAAGTCGGCGGAAGAAATAATGCCCTGATTGGTTCGCTCGTCACGGGTATTGAGTTGGGTGTAAGCATAGCTGCCGCCGAACGTGAAGGTGTGCTTGCCCCGCGTCCAGATGGCGTTGGCGGAAGGCATGATTCGATTCTGAAACACACCTGTAAAAGCGCCTTGGGAAGCTGCTCCCTGGCCGATCTGCAAAAAGTCGTTGGGTACCGGAGAAAACCCCGTAAGAATATTCACGATGCTGATTCCGGGGAAATAACTCGACCCGAAGGTATTGATGTTGAACTGTTGCGGCGTGAACGGCTGGTCGATGGTGCTGTAGACCTTCTCGCGAAGAACGCCGAGAACCTCGACCACGCTCAGGTTGGGCCGCAGGCTTTGCGTATTGCTGATTGAAGCTACCTGGCTGCCGGCATCGAGATGTTGGGTAAATCCGGCGACATTGGAATAGGCGTAAGGAGCGGACGTGGGATCGTGCTGATAATAGTATTTAGCGGAGACGGTATCTCTCGTGCTCTTGTTCCAATCAAGATTCACCACCGCAAGGTCGGCAGTGAAGATGGCTGTGCCGGGAATCGTGGCGTTTTCCGGAAAATCCGGCGTAGGTTGAACGTTAACATTGGAATACGGAATCAGGTACTGACCGTTGGGAAACTGGTACGAAAAGAGAGCAAGCGCGACCGGGTTTACGGGCGCAGTAAGGGGATTCACAATCCCGGCGCCGAAATCATTATTGGCGATGGTGTTCAAACACCCAGCAAATGTAGAGCTCTGACGATTGGTGAAACCGCAGTTCGCCGTTGTTGAGAGGTATGTCGGGTTGAAATCGATGGGCACCATCAGCCGCGAGAGGCCGATTTCCTGGTCGGAAGAGTGCAGGCGCTGGTAGCTGACGAATCCGAAGAGCTTGTCCTTAATCAGCGCGCCGCCTAACGCGCCGCCCACGGTATTCCGATGCAATTGGGGCACTTCTTCGTTGGCGAGAACAATGTTGGGGTCCTGCTTGTTGAAGAACGGCGCGGCATTCAGCCAGTCTGTTCCGCGGTGCCAGTAGGCCTGGCCGTGAATTGTGTTGGTCCCGGATGCGGTGCTCATGTCGATATGCGCACCGCTGGTTGAGCCTTGCTGCGCGTCGTACATGGAGGTGTTGACGCGGACCTCCTGAATTGTCTCCGGAGCGGGAGTCGGCAGTGCCTGGCCGACCGACAAGTAGACCGATGCGGTGCCCTGGACGGGGGCTGCGTTGGTGCTGGCGACTCCGCCCACGCCAGTGTTGTTCACAACACGGGCCGAGGCTACCTGGCTCGTGCTCTTGCCGTTGAACAGATTGCTGGCGTCGACGCCGTTGAGCAGAAAGCTATTGCTGGTGTCGCGCTGGCCGTTGGCCCAGATCGGCTGATTGCCCAGTCCGCTGTTGGCTCCGGTGCCGCCGGAGAGCTCGGCGCTTACTCCGGGAGAAAGAATGGCTAGTCCAGTGAAGCTGCCCGTGGGCAGCGGCACGGCGTCGATCTGCTCCTTTTCCAGAATGTAGCCGTTGGTGGTGTCAACTGCGTTCATCAAGGGCTCGGCCTGCACCTCAACCACCGTACCCACCTTGCCGACAGGCAGCGCAACGTTAACCGTGGCAGTTCGGTCGGCTTGCACTGTGATGGAGGGAATCTTTTCGCTTTGGAAACCGTCGTGTGTGAAGGTGAGCGTATAGGTGCCGATGGGCAGGTTCACAAAATCGTAGCTGCCATTCGCGTTGACCTTCTGGGTGCGCGTGAGACTTGTCTGGTCGCCAACGATGGTCACCACGGTGTCTGGCAGGACGCTTCCGGTTTTGTCTGTAACTGTACCGGTTATGCCTCCGAGGGTCTGCTGCGCTTGAGCACACGGTTGAAAAGCAACCAGCGTCCACAGAGATGACACCGCCAGGATAGCGAGTCCGATTTTTCGCTTAAGCATAGTGACCTCGGGCAAGTCAGTAACTTCGCACGTGTAGGACTGCCTGCCGATGGTCACACCACTGCTTTTTGTTCTAACGCTGTTCGGCAGAGTTGGATTGTTCGCCGTCCGCACGCAAAATGACTGACCGAATTTACACGAGATTCATATGGAAGGAAAGCGTTCCGTTAGTCAAACTTTCTTTGACCTGGATTAGATATTTTTATTGCGAGGATGAATTCTGCAGGATCGGCCAGGGCGCGTTTCTCGGCTCATTAACTCCCAGGCAGCGCGGCGTCTTTTCTACGGCCGCGTATCACGAACCAGAGCAGTCCCGCCACCAAATAGGCCAGGTAGACATAAGGCAGTTTCCCATAAGGTCCTTCGGGGACAGGGTAGAAATTTCCGATCAGCGCGAGCAGCATAGCGAGTCCCGCCAGCCGCGGAACGATCTGCGCGCCGGGACGAAAGACGCCGTGGTCGCGCAAGTAACGAGGCAGTGCGATGCAAACCAACGCGTAAGCCACGATAAAGCCATAAGTCGCCAGTGAGCCCAACCAGCCGTAAACATCCAAACCGCTGGCGCCGCGAGCCGCCAGCACGGCCACGGGAAGCAGTGCGGCAATTCCAGTGATGACGACGGCGCGGCTGGGTGTTTGATTCCGGGCATGCGCCCTGCCCAGAGAGCCATGTGCGAGACCGTTGTGCGCCATCAGGAGCAACACCCGCGCCGCCGCCGTAATGCACGCCAGAGTTCCGGCAAACAAGCTCACGAGCGCACCGATGTCGATCAGCAGTCCGAGCACCGGGACGCCGGCGACTCGGGCGAGTACATACATCGGAGCCTGGCTGGTCCCGAGATCCTGGCCAGCAGTATGGAAGCCCAGCACTTCTGCGTAGGCGCAGACCGTGAAGAAAGCGCCGGCAAGAACGGCACTCTGGATGACGGCCCTTGGAATTGTCTTGAGCGGATTGCGCGCCTCAGACCCCAGCGTGGTCGCGCTCTCGAAGCCAACAAAGCTGAACAGAGCGAGCACCAACCCCAGACGGAGCCCGCTGCCCGTCATACCGCGAAGATGCAGTTCGTCCGAATCCAAATGCCAGCCATGTCGAACAAGCAACAGCGTGACGACGATCACAATCACGGTGACGGATGCCGCCTCGATCCACAGCATCAGGCGGGCGGAGATCTTCACGTCGCGGTAAGCGATCCATATTGAAACGCCAGTGACCAACGTGGCCAGCAACACAGCCGAGTAAACATGACCCGTTGCATCGCTCAACAATAAGTTCGCATAGTGATAGAAGCCACCGATGACACTGGACCCCGTGGCTACGTAGGCGAGCAGAAGACTCCACGCGACGGTTGCGCCAAGCCATGGGGGCAGGGTGATCGAAGCATACGTGTAGAGTGAACCGGGCGAGGCCGAATGGCGCGCGTAACGGCCGATGCACAACGCGACAAGCAGCACAGCCACAGTGGCCAGGACATACGCGAGCCAGGTGCCGTTGCCAGCAAGCGCACAGACCAGTGGGATGGTGGCTGCAGGCGTGGTGGTGGGAGCCATCGTGGAGACAGACTGGGCCAGCGTTTCCATGGGAGAGAGAATCTCGCGACGCAAACCGTAGTCCGCGTCCGGGGAATACGCTTTTGCCGGCCGCTCCATGAATGCAGATCCTTCCAAATCAAACTGGGGTGGGATTGTACAGCACGAGCCGCATGCGGTGATCGGGCCTGAGAATCCGAGCTGAGAACTGTTGTATTATCTTGCAACCTTTCGTCTGCCATGAAACTTGATACACAGTTGCTGCAGAGCCTTCCCAAAGTGCTTTTACACGAACATCTGGATGGCGTGCTGCGGCCGCAGACAGTCATCGACCTGGCCAAAGATGCCAAATACACAGGCCTTCCGACCGATGATTCCGACGCCCTTTCACAGTGGTTCTTCCGCGGAGCGAATCAAGGGAGTCTCGCAAAATACCTGGAAGGCTTTGCGCATACGATTGCAGTGATGCAGACCGAAGAGGCACTGCAGCGGGTCGCGTATGAGCAAGCCGAGGATCTGAGTCGCGATGGAGTCGTTTATTTTGAGACCCGCTTTGCGCCAGTCTTTCATACCCAGAAAGGATTGACCCATCAGCAGATTGTGACGGCGGTCTTGAAGGGACTGGAACGAGGCCGAAAAGACTTTGGAATTTCCTCCGGTTTGATCATCTGCGCGATGCGCAGTATGAATACTTCGCTCGAAATGGCAGAGCTTGCAGTCGACTTCCGGGCGCGCGGGGTTGTGGGCTTTGATCTGGCGGGTGAAGAAGGTGGTTATCCGGCGAAGAAACATGTGGACGCTTTTCATTACATCCAGCGTGAGAACTTCAACATCACGATTCACGCTGGCGAAGGCTACGGAAAAGAATCGATTTGGCAGGCCATCCAGTATTGCGGCGCACACCGCATCGGGCACGGGACGCGACTGATCGATGATATTGCAGTCGTGGACGGCAAGGCGGTGAAGTTGGGCGATCTGGCTCAATATGTTTTGGACAAGCGCATTCCCCTGGAGATATGCCTGCTGAGTAATGTCCACACCGGTGCCACGCCGAGCCTCGCGGACCATCCTTTTCGCATTCTTTATCAGGAGAAATTCCGCGTCACGCTCAACACCGACAACCGGCTGATGAGCCGTACAACCATGACGCGGGAGTTCGAAGCCGCAGCCGAGACCTTTGGTTTGACTCTGGATGACTTCGAGAAGATTACGATCAATGCGATGAAGAGCGCCTTTGTGCCCTACAAAGTGCGCTGCGATTTCATTTATTCGGCGATCAAGCCTGGCTATGCCAGGATCCGCCAATCGATCGGGGCGAAGTGATTCCGTCACGCGCGGCATAATCAAAGCTGAAGAATGTCACCCGGAAAGCGCCGCCAGCGTCTCGGCGAGTACGAGCGTTCCTCGAACGATGTCATCCGGGGCTGCGTACTCATCTGGGCGGTGGCTGTATCCGTTGCAGCAGGGGATGAACAACATTGCAACCGGAGCAATGCGAGCAATAAAAAGCGAGTCATGATACGCACGACTGACGATGGGAAGAAATCTCAGTGAGTGCTTATGGCAAGATTGAGAAAGTGCTTCGATGATTGCCGGAGCGCAGTCCGCAGGCGCGTCAGCATTCACCAGCTCGCGGCGGATCGAAACCTGCCGTTTGCCCGAAATCGAATCGCAGGCGGTTTCAATTGTGCGAACTACTTTGTCGCGCCGTTCAAGATCCGTGTCGCGTACGTCAACGCTGAGGCGGACTCGGCTCGGAATGCTGTTGACCGCGCCGGGGAACACATCGCAGATGCCTACGGTTGCCACCGTGTCGATCGCTCCACTGGTACGCGCGGCATTCTCAATTGCCAGAATCAGCTCGGACGCCGCGCAGAGAGCGTCTTTGCGGTCGGACATCAAAACCCCGCCAGCGTGTCCGCCGGAACCCTCGATCAAAACTCGAAGACTTGCCGGCGCGGCGATTTTTGTGACAATGCCCAGAGGAGTCTGCTGACCCTCCAGCAGTGGCCCCTGCTCAATGTGCAATTCGACGAATGCCTCGTAGTAGCCGCTGGGCAAGCGCACTTGTTCAAGTTCTCCGGCGAAACCCGCCCCACGCCGAACCTCGTCGAGCGTGGCGCCGTCACTGTCGGTCAGTTTTCTCGCCGCATCTGCGGAAAGAGTCCCAGACAACAGTCTGCTTCCGAGGCAGCCGATTCCGAAACGTGTCGGTTCCTCCGCAGTGAAAACAAGCAACTCAATCGAATGCTTTGGATGAAATCCACTCTGCTGCAACGCGCGTATCGCTTCCAAGCCTCCTAGCACTCCTACAACGCCGTCGAATTTCCCTGCGTTCGGAATGGCGTCGATGTGCGAACCCGTGCCTACGACTGGCGCGCTTGGGTCGGAACCATTCCAGCGCGCGAAGGTATTTCCGACCGCATCCTGGCGCACGCTGAGGCCGGCCTCCTCGCAACGCGCTCTCATCCACGCACGAGCTTTGAGATCGGTCGGCGAGAAAACGATTCGCGTCACCGCAGGAGCTTCGGCGTCAGAGAATGAAGCAAGCGAGTCGATTTCGGAAAGCAGGCGTTCTCGGTTGATCGTGACACTCATCGCTGCAAACCCTGCAGGGGGTGCCGGTTCCAGTCTTTATAGATGAGATATTTCGCCGGCACCTTGCCGATCGCTCCGAACCACTGCGGACACCACGGCGCCATCCAGATAAAGTCTCCCGCTGTCACGGGATACCACGAATCGCCGAGCCGGTAGATTCCGCCACCTTCGAGCATGATGAGCCCGTGCTCCATCACATGCATTTCGACCATGCTCAGCGAGGCTCCCGGCTGGTAGACCATCGTGTTCACGGCGAAATCGAAGTTCATCTCGTCGGGAAGCAGACACTTGACCTGCAGCCTGGGATCGTCGTCGAGAGGATGCGAGGAAACCGCGTCTTCGTTTGAAATGATCAAATGCGGCCGCTCGACTGAAGCGAGGGCCCGATACGGTTTCTCGATCACGGCCACGCGGCTCGACTTCGTCGCCACCACTCGATGCTGCAGTCCTTCGGGCAGATAAGCGTAAGAGCGTGCGTTCAGTTCGCTCATCTTACCGTTAACTTCCAACTTCACGCTGCCGTCGAGCACAAACATAAGGCGCTGCGCAGGCGTGCTGCCCAGTTCTCCTCCGGCTTCGAACTCGGCGGTGTATTCGGTAAACTTGGCGCCCAGTGCCGGACTGACATGCACGATTGCGGAGCACGCCTTCATCCCAGGCAGAGTCGTACGCACAAAAGTGTCTGCAGTCAGCAGCAAATGATTCGGTTGATGGGAGCTGCGTGTCAGGCCGAGATTATGCACGGTTCATCCTTTTCTGAAATTCAGGCGAAGATGCCAGCTGGTCGAGAAGATGCATGCCGCACTCGAGAGCCTTCTCTACATCCTCAACTGCAACCGATTCTGCCGGATCGTGGCTGATTCCGCCTGGAGTCCGCAGAAAAATCATCGCCGCTGGGACTTTCTCCGCCAGAATCATGGCGTCGTGCCCTGCGCCGCTCACCATGCGATGCGGCTTGCATCCTGACTCGACGATCGCCCGTTCTATCTCTGCCGTGAGGAATGGATCCATCGTGACCGCCCGCTGGCTTAAGAGCGTACTCTCGTGCACGGACAGTCCGCGACGTGCAGCAATCTCTTTAGCCTGGCGAATGAGATTATCTACGGCGCGAGTTCGCATGTCGTCGGAGCCGTGACGAACGTCGAGAGTCAGCCGCGCCTCCGCTACGATCACGTTTGCGGCTCCAGGCTTGGCTTCGACCTTCCCAATGGTCGCGACCAAACCAGGAACGCTCTGAGCTGCGCGTTCGACCGCGCCGATCCACTCGGCCGCGCCCGCAATCGCGTCGCAGCGAAGATCCATGGGCGTTGTGCCCGCGTGATTGGCCCGACCAACGAACGTGAACTCCATTCGGCTCTGGCCGGCGATCGCCTCGACGGCTGCAAGCGGCTGATTCAATCTCGCCAAAACCGGTCCCTGTTCGATGTGAAACTCAAGGTAGCACAGAGTATCGTTTTCCAACTCGGCTTGAGGAAGCTCTGCTGGATTCAGTCCAAACTTTTCGATCGCCCTTCGCACGGAAACGCCTTGCGCATCCTGAAGGTCCAAAAGTTCCTCATCCAGCCTGCCGACCAGCACTCGACTGCCGATGAATGGAGTGCCGAAGCGTACTCCTTCCTCTTCGGAAAAGCCAACCACTTCGATGCTGAAAGGAAGCCTCCGTCCCCGCAACTCTTCGAGCAATGCGACCGCAAGAATAACTCCGAGAATGCCATCATAAGCGCCAGCATTGGGAACAGTGTCGAGATGTGAGCCGATCAGAAGCCGCGGAGCGTTCTGCCGCGCGGCCGGGTAAGTTCCCCGAAGATTTCCGGCAGCATCCACTCGCACCTCCGCCCCAAGCGATTTCATCCAGCCGGTAATTTCCCAGTGGCAATCCCGCATGGGTGGCGACAAGAATGTCCGGCGCGTGCTGCCTGCGTCTTCTGTGAAGGAAGCCAGCTTTTGGCAGCGGGCGATGACTTCTGCTGCGCGACTTGTGGTCTCAGTTGTCCGCACTAGATTTCAATACCGGCTCAACAAATGCCTGCCTCATGCAGGCTCAGGCCTCGCGTATAAGCTTCGCCGCCACCCAGCCGAGAAGAACGAGGCCGACAAGGACCTCCCAACCGTATGTGTTCCCGTAGGTCGCGACAGGAAAGTGATTGCTGATCATGATAAAGACAACCGGCACCGCCATAAACGTATTATGTTTTGAGCGCAGCTTCGCTTGAGCGCCAAGTGACGCATCGAACGTTGAACCGGCGGCGGCCGCCGCGATCATTTTGCGCTGTGAAGGAAGAATTCGAAACCAAACGTTGGCGGTCATGATCGTCCCGAGCACTGCCCCCACGTGGATGTAAGCCGCACGTCCGCTGAACACGTGCGTCAATCCCCAGGCGAGCACGACAATCATCAGCAGAGAGAATACAGCGAACGCGGCTTCCGAACGGCCCAGAGGCGACCGCGCGGCCACATCGTAGATGATCCAGCCGGCCGCCAGCGCAGCTAGCCCGATGGCAATGCCGGCTCCTTGAGAAATGTTCGCGACGTCCGTGTCGATGAGCCCACTGCTGGAGTAGTAGACAAGGACCAGAAGCACCATACCGCTCAACCAAGTCATCAACGCTTCCCAGCGGAACCAATGAACCTGTTCGGGCCCGACGATCAGCGACTTCTGTTTGGCGACAGTGTAAAAACCTCCGCTGTGGACCATCCACACCGACGAACTCGCACCATCTCCGGCGGTGTTTTTCGCGAGCTTGCCAAACTGGCGGTCCAGCCACGTAAAGTAGTAAGTCTGGCCGACCCACATGATTGCTGCGAACACGTGGAACCAGCGCACAAGAAGGTTCAGCCATTCCCGGATTGACGAGGTCAACTTATCAACTCCATCTGGAATGCTCGGTTTAGATCAGCTTCCCCGGTAGGTCGTATATCCGTTGGGGCTGAGCAGCAGCGGAATGTGAAAATGCAATTCACCATCACGCGCCTGAAACATAACCTCCACCTCCGGATACAACGTGTCCATTTTCTGCAGTCCGAAGTAGTTTCCGGTGTCAAAACTTAAACGATAGACTCCCGATGAAAGATTCTCGCCTGACGGCAGCAACTGGGGACATCGGCCATCTTGATCAGTGCGCGCCTGAGTCAGCAGCCGCCAATCGCCAGCCCCGTCCTGTTTCTCGAGCCGCACCGGCACCCCTTTGGCAGGCTTGCCATGAATCAGATCCAGAACATGCGTCGAAATGCCTTTTATGCTTGAAGCCATTTCCTTAGCCGGATCTCCATAATCTGCCGCTGCTGCTCGGCCGCTTCGAGAAGTTCAGTTTCTCCATCGTTCTTGAGGCGCCGCCGAAGAATCTCGAGAATCTCCAGCGCCGACTTACCCGTGGCGCACACAATAAAGATACGATCGAAGCGCCGCTCGTATTCTCGATTTGCATCCGCTAGAGCCGCCTTCGCTGCCACGTCTGAGTCCGTGACATTGCTCTGCTCCTGTGCCGACCATCCTACAGACTGATCTCGCGAATCTACGACCGGCGACGATTGGGCTTTCAGCCCAGACGGTCGCGACTCCCCGACTCGTGGATGACTCTCGAAAGCTTCGATCCAGTCTGATTGTGCCAGATTGCGCCACATTTCGTTCGCAGCAGCCAGCAGCGCGGCTTCATCCGCGAGCGGTCTGCGGGCCCCCATCCCTCTCGCCCAGGCCGTGGATCCACAACAAGGCAGAATCACTCTCACAGATTCATCGATCGGAAGATGATTCCATCGCGTTAGAACATTTTCTATACTTCCCAGCCGATTCAAGAACTCAACTACAAGATTGCCAGCCACGGCAGAACGATACCTCGCGTTAGATCGAATGTCGTCAATCGGCCGGATCTCAGCAGCGACGGCCTTTCTCGCCGAAAGCAAGAGATTGGCATCAATGACCTTCCTTCGCACAATCCCCTCCGTCTCTCTCAGACGAAGCGGAACAGGCGCGATACTGCCCAGAGCGATACGAACATCTTCAACTGCACCCTCCGCAAGGCGACCTAGAGCCGCGATACACACTTTAGAGATCGCCTGCGCATTGCGAGCTCCCACCTTGCGGGAATAGGTGAAATATTCTGAGAATCGCCGCGGCAGGCATACCGTTTGAACCAGCTCATCGACCGCCAGTTGCGTCTTCTTGTAGCCGGTGTGAAAGCCTACATAGGGCAGGCGGCGCTCACCCCTGGCCGAAACGAGAATCAACTCCGCCTCGTACGCGAGCAATGCGGGCAACGAATCCGCGGCTGGCGACGCGTTCATGATGTTGCCGCCAATCGTTCCGCGATTCTGATTCGCAACTCCTCCCGTCCAGCGCGCCGCACTATGCAAAAGCGGAAACTCGCGTCCGATTGTCTCATCCCCGCAGAGGTCAGTGTAAGTACATCCCGCACCAATCCGAATCTCGCCCGCCGCGACCTCGATGCGCCGCAACTCAGGAATGTTCCAAACACTGACCAGCTTTCGTGCCGGAAGCTTCCCGGCCGCGTATTGCACCATCACGTCGGTGCCTCCGGCAATCGGGACCCACACGCCTGGCTCCTTTGCCAGTAGCGACACAACTGCATGCAAGCTTCCGGGCGCGACCACATCGTAATCGGAGGGATTCGATCTCATGCTGCCGTCCTGCGGCGCGCCGCTTCCGCCACGGCTTCAACGATCTGGCTGTAACCGGTGCAGCGGCAGAGATTGCCGGAAAGTCCCTCCCGGATTTCCGCCCTGGTGGGTTCGGGTTTTCCGTTCAACAAATAAGAGGCCGCGAGAATCATCCCCGGCGTGCAAATGCCGCACTGCGCACCGCCACATTCCAGAAACACTTCCTGCAAAATGTGCAGTGTTTCTCCGGCCGCAAGTCCCTCGATTGTGACCACGCTTGAACCTTCTGCCTGGAGAACTGGCACGAGGCAGCTATTCACGAGCACCCCGTCCATCAACACCGAGCACGAACCGCACTCGCCTTCTCCGCAACCTTCTTTCGCGCCGGTCAATTGGAGCTGTTGACGTAAAACATCGAGCAGGCGCTCCATCGGATAAGCGTGGACTGTTTTCGGCTCACCGTTGACCCGGAATGAAATCTTGACTTCAGCGCTCCTCTCGCGAGAATCGGTCATCGAATCCCGCCTCGGGCACTAATGCCGCTATCCGTGTACCGCGACGAAGCAGCGAGCCTATCCTTGTCCAGCCGATCCTTGTCCAGCCTATCCATGATGTCTTCCGGAAGCAGAGGAATCGTATCGAAGGCAATTCCGAGCGCATCTTCCACGGCGTTGAGAATTGCGGGGGCCGGGCCATCCATGGGCAGTTCGCCGATTCCTTTCGCACCATATGCCCCGTAAACGTTCCCAAGTTCTTCAAAGAACACGCGAATGGGAGGCAGATCGCTCGAAGTCGGCATGATGTAGTTGGTCATCTGGCTGTTCTGCATTCGACCATTCTGCCAAACGACTTTCTCGTAAAGGCTGAATCCAATTCCCTGGGCCACGCCTCCGATGATTTGCCCCTTGGCCAGAAGTGGATGCAAAACTTTGCCAACTTCCTGGAGCGCGACGAAGTCGTCCACCAATACGCTATACGTCGCCAGGTCAACCGTGACTTCCGCGATGTAAACCGCCCAGGCAAACGCGGCATAGGCTTCCCCTCGATACTTTTGATCGTCCCAGAAAATGTCGTTGGGTGCCTCATACCGCGACCAAGAGCGAAGTTGGCCATGCGCCGCGACATACTGCTGGCACGCAGCGCGAAACTCGTCTGCTGTGTAGGTCTCGTGGAGCAGGTTGGATTCAATCAACGTCTGTTTAATTCCCAAAGCCGCAGATTGCAGCAATTTCCCCACCACCATGGCCGTTCGCGAGGCAACAGTTGGTCCGCTGTTGGGTACTTCCAGAGTATCGGGCTGGGCCACACTGACGTTCTCATAAGGAATACCGAGGGCTTCGGCAACAATCTGGCTGAGAACAGTTTTCGTTCCCTGCCCAAACTCCGTGCTCGAAACGAGCACTCGCACATAGCCGTCAGCACAACCTTCAACGCCGACAACAGAACTAAGATAGCGCTCGCCCGAGCCTGTGAATCCGGCACCGTGCAGAAACGCGGCAATGCCCATGCCTTTTCGAGTAGCGCCCTGCCGATTTTCGTCCGTGAAGCGCTGCCTCTTCGAGTGATAGTCAGAAACTTCGAGCGCTCGCTCAAGCAACTTCGCGAGATTAATCGGTTCGCGCACCACTTGTTCTGTCGTGGTGGTCTCTCCGGGCTGCAGAAAATTCCGGCGGCGGATCTCAACCGGAGTAAGTCCAACTTCTCCCGCAATGCGATCCATGTGCCGCTCCATGGCAAATAGGCTCTGCGGCGCTCCGAACCCGCGAAAAGCTCCGTGCGGCGGCGCGTTCGTGGCAACGGCCTTCGCGCGGATGCGAACACTCGGCCAGTAATAGGGTCCGCCGGCGTGAATTGCCCCCCGCGAAAGCACCACCGGCGACAAAGTCAGGTACGCTCCACCATCGATCGTGAAGTCGATCTCCCCACCCAGAATTTTGCCGTCTTTGCTGACGGCCGTCCGCAGGCGGGTACGCGAGGGATGCCGCTTGGTCGTCGCCGCCATGTCTTCCATGCGGTCATAAATAATCTTCACCGGTTTCCCAGACTTCATCGCCAGCAGCGCGGCATGCGCGGCGATCATCGACGGATACTCTTCCTTCCCTCCGAAAGCGCCTCCAGTCTCCATCTGGACAACACGAACTTTTTCCGCGGGCAACTCGCACAAAGCCATGAGCGCTTTATGAATGTAATAAGGACACTGCAGCGAGCCCCACACCGTGATTCCCTGCTCCGCGTCGAAGGCAGCAATCATCCCGTTGTTTTCAATGTAAAGCTGCTCCTGCGCGCCGGTCGTGTACTCCCCTTCGACAATGTGGTCGGCCTTCTCCCAAATACCGTCGACATTGCCCTTCTCGATCAGGTAAGTCTTGAAGACGTTGTCCTCGCCCCAGATAATTTCGCAGCGGCGCTGGCTTTCTTCCATTGTGAAGATGGCAGGCAAGGGATCGTATTCGATCGCCACCGCCTCGACCGCCTGTGGCAGGACCCAACGGTCGGGGTGAGCTAACAACAAAATGGGCTCCTCGGGATGGTTGACGAACTCAGCCGCCAGGCAGGGTTGATCATCGCCGATCAACGAGATGCAGTTTTTCCCGAGAATGTCTTTCGCTGAAACGATCACGAATTCATCCCAGGCAACTCCTGGACCGAACGTGATCTTTCGGATCCGGCCGCGCGGAATCTGGCTGCGAACCGTCGCTCCGAAGAGCATGTTTGGCAGGATCATATCGTCGACGTATTGCGACCTTCCAGTTACCTTGTCGCGTCCCTCCTTGCGTGGAACCGACTCTCCGACGATGCGATCGCTATTCATCTTTCAATTCATCACTCAGTTTTCGGATGGGGGATAGTGTATGACAGACTGAGGCGCAATGGTGGAAGTGTTACGAACGCGAAAGGCGTTGCCGGGCCGCCTGGCGATTCGTATTCGCCGTGTATTCCCGCCCCTCAGCCTCACCCGGAAACTCTCCGTCGGCAAACACCGGATTCCCCCGCAAATAGGTAGCCTTCACCACGCCGCGCAATGTTTCTCCCAAGTACGGAGAGAGCGGATGCCGGTAATGCAATCTGTCTTCCGACACGATGAATTCGCGATCGGGATCGAACACAACAAAATCCGCATCGTAGCCAGGGGCAAGTCTGCCCTTGCGCGCGTCACAACTAGCTAGTCGTGCCGGCTCGGCCGCCATCCAACGTGCCAGATCGAGCAACGTGAATCCTCGCCTGCTGGCTTCCGTCCACATTAGTGGGAGAGCGACGGAAAGGCTGGCAATGCCGCCCCAGGCCGTCTGAAAATTGCCCTCGGCAAGCCGCTTCATCGCTGGAGGACAAGGAGAATGGTCGGTGACCACCAGATCGATCGTTCCCTCTCTCAAGCCTTGCCACAATCTCTCGCAATTGTCGCGGCTCCGAATCGGCGGCGCACATTTGCTCAGGGTCGCGCCATCGCCGATCGTTTCCGCCGTCAGATGAAGGTAGTGCGGGCAGCTCTCCACGCTCACCGGAAGTCCTTCGGAGCGCGCGGCGCGCAGTTCATCAAGCGCATGGCTAGTCGAGAGATGGACGATGTGCAGACGAAAGCCGTATTCGCGGCACAGCGACAGCATCAACCGCATGGCAGTCAGTTCCGCTTCGTCCGGCCGCGATTGCAGATACGTTGAGTAGCGGCTCCAATCGGCTCCGGCCAGGGCGGCAGTTGCTCGATCAATTGGACCGGGAAGTTCCGCGTGCACCAAAAGCGGCAGTCCTGTCCGCGCCACATGAGGCAGAGCAGCTCGCAACTGTTGCTCCGTCACCATGGTGAAACCGTCGATACCAGGATTGATCAGAAAGCATTTGAACCCCCGCACCCCGGCTGCGAGGGCTTCAATGTCATTTTCACTATCGCGGACCACTCCACCCCACGCCGCCCAATCCACGCGGCATTTGCCGCGCGCGGCCGCACGCTTCGCTTCAAGTGCCGCAACCGTCGTGGTCGCCGGAAGGCAGTTCAGCGGCATATCGACCAGCAGTGTGTAACCGCCTGCCGCCGCCGCTCGGGTCGCGGTTTCAAAACCCTCCCACTCCGCGCGGCCGGGATCGTTGATGTGCACGTGAGAATCAACGAGTCCCGGAAGAATGGCCGCGCCACCGAAATCACGGATTTTGTAACCTTCGGCGGGTATCTGCTCAGGAGAAACGACAGCCTTAATCCGCTCTCCTTCCACAAGTATGGCCGCCGGGCGAATTCCTTCGGGAGTGACCACACGGCGCGCGATGAAGGCTTGCAAACTCAAAATAGCTCCCTGGAAGATTGCCCAGACGCAGAGCGTATCGCGGCTATTCCACTTTTGCAATGCACACTCCAGTGGGATCAAAACAACATTTTACGAAGTTCTGAGTCCGGCTTATACTCGCTTCTCAGCGAAAGCCGCTGCGAAAGAGTCCATGTCGACTAAGTTGCAAGGTCGCGGGTTGCTGGCGCCGGCATACCCTGAAGTCAAGCACAGGTAGGCAAAACATAGACCGACAACATGGACAACCCTTTCATGGCCCGCGCCATTCAACTCTCGATTGACAACGTCAACTCGGGGCGCGGCGGACCCTTCGGAGCCGTCGTTGTCAAAGACGGCACCATTATTGCCGAAGGCGCGAATCAGGTCACTGCCACGAACGATCCTACCGCGCACGCCGAGGTGGTCGCCATTCGCGAGGCCTGCAAGAAGCTTGGAGTTTTCGACCTTGAAGGCTGTGAGATCTACACCTCCTGCGAGCCATGCCCAATGTGTCTGGGGGCAATCTACTGGGCCCGCATGTCTCGCGTTTATTTTGCTAATGCGGATGCTGATGCGTCCCGGATCGGATTTGACGATTCAATGATCTATCGAGAACTCGCCCAACCGCATTCAGAGCGCAAGATTCCGATGATCCAGATGATGCGAGAAGAGGCACTGGCTGCATTTCGCGCGTGGGAGAAAAAGACGAATAAGATCGAGTATTGAGTCTGTGGGCTCCGCCGACCTCAACTCCAGGGGAGACGATTGATCAATCGCTACTTTAAACTCTCCGAGAATCAGACCTCCGTGAAGCAGGAGATGCTCGGCGGCCTCACCACCTTCGTCACGATGGCCTACATCATCGTCGTGAACCCTCAGATTCTTGCTCAGGCCGGAATGCCCGCGGAGGGCGTAGTCTTCGCGACCTGTGTCTCGGCCGCGGTAGCAACACTAGTCATGGGACTCTTCGCCAACTATCCCATCGCGTTGGCGCCGGGAATGTCTCTGAATGCCTACTTCACCTATTCCGTTTGCATCGCGATGCATGTCCCCTGGCGCACTGCGCTGGCGTTGGTTTTTTGTTCAGGCGTTCTTTTTCTTGTGCTCACGGTGACTCGCGTACGCGAGCAGATTGTCAACGGGATGCCCGACGGCCTGAAGCACTCCACAGCGGCCGGGATTGGAATGTTTATCGCGTTTGTGGGACTGCGCAACGCCAAGCTCGTCGTGGCGAATCCAGCGACGTTTGTCGGCCTCGGCAGTTTCGCCGACAAAGAAGTGCAGACCGCCTGTTTCGGCCTGGTCCTGACTCTGATCCTCATGTCACGAAAGCTACACGGCGCCATCCTGATCGGCATTTTTGGCACCACGCTCGTCGGGATTCTTCGCGGGATCGCGAACTGGCCGACGGCAATCTTTTCGATGCCGCATCCCTCCTCCACGTTCTTGCAGCTCGACTTTCGCGGCGCCAGCCATCTCGGCTTTCTCGAAATCCTGTTCGCGTTTCTGTTTGTAGATCTTTTCGACAACGTCGGCACTCTCGTCGGAGTATGCGAGCAGGGCGGCTTCGTCAAGGATGGCAAGATCCCCCGAGTCGGCAGAATTCTTGTTGCAGACGGCGTAGGAACTGTTTTCGGCGCATTGACCGGAACTTCCACGGTTACGAGCTACATCGAAAGCGCAGCCGGAGTTGCTGCCGGGGCTCGTACTGGCCTGAGTAACGTCGCGGTCGCAACACTCTTCCTGCTGGCGACTTTCTGCTCGCCGCTAGCCACCGCGATTCCAGCCTACGCAACAGCTCCCGCGCTGATCCTGGTTGGCGTTCTGATGACGCAATCCATTGCGCAAATCGCCTGGCACGATTTCAGCGAGGCGGTGCCGGCATTTATCACCATGCTGGCCACGCCTCTCACGTTCAGCATCGCGACCGGTCTAAGCCTGGGTCTGATTTCCTACACCATCGTGAAGATTGCAGCCGGGAAGATTGGCGAAGTGAACGCCCTGATCTGGATCCTGACGATCTTATTTATTCTGCGTTACATCTATTTGGCCGCAGCCTAGCCAAATCGAGACTTTCCCGGCCTCTCGCGCAAGCTGCGAAAGGCCGGGCGTCGGCGTTCTCTATGCGGCCGCTTGCTTGCTTCGCTGGAAAAACGCCAGCAGGTCGGCATTAATCTGGTCCGCATTGGTGGTCGGCATCCCGTGCGGGAAACCTGGATACACCTTCAGGATGGAGTTCTTCACAATCTTCGCGGACATCGGGCCCGCCGCGGCGATCGGTACGATCTGGTCATCGTCCCCGTGAAGGATGAGGGTCGGCACATCAAACTTTTTCAGGTCCTCCGTAAAGTCCGTCTCGGAGAACGCCTTGATGCAGTCGTAGCCCGCTTTCATTCCTCCCATCATCCCCTGCAACCACCAGTGTTCCCGGATGCCTTCCGATATCTTGGCGCCGGGACGGTTGTAACCGTAGAACGGCAGTGTGATGTCCCTGTAAAATTGCGGCCGGTTGGCCACATACGCCGCCCGAAGACCGTCGAACACCTCGATCGGTGCGCCCAAGGGATTCTTTTCCGTCTTCAGCATCAGCGGTGGCACCGCGCTGATCAGCACGGCCATGCCGACGCGTTTTGAGCCATGCCGCCCAATGTAACGGGCAACTTCTCCGCCGCCGGTGGAGTGGCCCACATGGATCGCATCTTTCAGGTCGAGCTTTTCAGTCAGCGCTGCGAGATCGTCAGCGTACGTGTCCATATCGTTGCCATCCCACGTCTGGTCGGAACGGCCGTGCCCTCTTCGGTCGGCAGCGATGACTCGATAGCCGCGCTGGCCGAAAAACAACATCTGTCCGTCCCAGTCGTCCGCGGTGAGCGGCCAGCCATGACTGAACACAATAGGCTGTCCCGTGCCCCAATCCTTGTAGTAAATCTTCGTACCATCTTTCGTGGTAATCGTTGGCATAGGTTTTCTCCTTATGTTGCGGTTTTTCCCTGCGGACTATAGAGTCAGATGCTACTGCCGTTTGCCGCGATTCGCTATTCGACATGCTCGACCAATTTGCCAGGACTGGAGCTTGTCGATCCAGCCGAGTAATCCTTGTCAGGAGGTTTCATGAAAGTAGCGTTTAAGGCATTCACGGGCTTAGCGGTACTGATTCTTTTCGCCGCGGCAACCTCGACACGGGCAGCCGCCCAGGCGGAGGCGATCGCCTCGCGAACGTCGCAGGTAAACGGCGTCGAACTGCACTACCTGACGGCTGGTCACGGCCCGGCGGTGATTCTGCTGCACGGCTATACCCAGACCTCGCGCATGTGGCGGCCGATTATCCCACTGCTGGCTGCGAAATTTACAGTGATCGCGCCCGACCTGCCTGGAATCGGCGATTCCGCGATCCCGGCCGACGGGTTGGACATGAAGAATGCTGCCATCCGAGTCCACGCGCTCGCGAAATCGTTGGGGGTCGAGAGAGCGAGGGTCGTCGGCCACGACATCGGGCTGATGGTCGCCTACGCTTACGCCGCACAGTTTCCGTCCGAGACGGAGAAACTGGTGGTAATGGACGCGTTTCTTCCCGGCGTGGCCGGATGGGAGGATGTGTACAACAACCCCGGCATCTGGCATTTTCGCTTCAACGGTCCCACGCCGGAAGCTCTAGTGCGCGGACGCGAACGAACCTACTTCGACTACTTCTGGAACGACTTTGCCGCCGACAAAACCCATTCCCTTCCAGAAGCCGATCGCGTGGCGTATGCCGCCGCCTATTCTCGCCCAGGGCGCATGCGAGCCGGCTGGGCCTATTTCGTCTCTTTCCAGCAGGCAGCCACGGATTTCGCTCAGCTCTCTCAGACCAAGCTCACCATGCCTGTGCTAGCAATTGGCGGCGAGAAGGCAAACGGAAAATTGCTGGGTGAGCAGATGAAGATTGTGGCAACCGACGCGACGATGGTCGTTTTGAAAGACTGCGGCCACTGGGTGCTCGAGGAAAAACCAAGAGAAACGACTGACGCGCTAATGAAGTTTCTGTGAAGTTACCCGCGCCCCGGATCAGTCCTCATCCAGATACTCGCCGGGCACGTCGTCTTCCGGTACTTCACGCGTATGAACTTCCCTTCCGTCTTCGTTTCCCGCCTCTTCGACGCCTGACACCACTCCAGCCTCGAAAGCGTTGCCTTCGTCGATCAACTCGTCAACACTTTCCGAATCTGCAGCTTCCACGTTCGATAAGCCTTGCAAATCCCCGGATTGCCCGCCCGAGTCTGGTCCCAATGCCTCCCCGGAGAATGCCGTGTCACTTCGCGCCGGGCGTCTGCTCCGAGTCTGCTTGCTACTCGCACCTGCGGTCTTCCCGCGAGTCGCCTTCTTCAGACTCTTCTTTCTTGCTGTGGCTTTCTTGGGAGCGGCCTTCTTCTTTGCCAATTTCTTGGAAGCTTTCCGCTTCGGCGCCCGCTTCGCCGGCCCCACCTTCCGGGCCGCAGGCCTCTTCGACTTCACCGACTTCTTCTTAGTTTTCTTTTTGGCAGCCATTCGCGCAGTCTAGCACCGGACGCGTAAGTTGGGCAAAGCCCAGTCGGCTCTTGCTTAGCCGTCGTACGCAGGTCAACCCCCACTCAGGCACTATGCCCTGATGAACTCGGCATCGAGTGTGATCGTCACCTCTTCTCCCACCATGATGCCGCCGGTCTCGAGCGCCGCGTTCCAGGTCAATCCAAAATCCTTGCGCTTGATCCGCGTCGTAGCGGCGATCCCGATTCGAGTGTTGCCCCAAGGATCCTTCATGGGAGCGCTCGGTCCCTCGACTTCAAGTACGACATTGCGAGTCACGCCATGAATCGTAAGGTCTCCCTCGACGGTAAGCTGGTCGATTCCCGTCTTCGAGACGCGAGTCGATTTGAAGGTCAGAACGGGGAACTTCTCCACATCAAGGAAGTCGGCGCTCTTGAGATGCGTGTCGCGCTGCGCTTCCCGCGTGTTAATCGTGGCAGCATCGATCGATGCCTCGACTTTTGATTTGGTGATGTCCGAACTGTTTAGTTCCAACTTGCCGGTAACGGCGGTAAATTCGCCCTTCACGTTCGAGATCATCATGTGCTTGACCTTAAACTGCGCGTTCGAGTGAACGGGATCGATGTTCCAGGTTGTGGTAGCGGTCACTTCCGGTGCGACGACTGTGCTCATGATTAGCTCTCCTCCTTTGTCACAGATGCTTCTGGCAACAAAAAAGTATGCAAAATAATTATCTGGCCTCCCTCAACCGCGCCCGGTCGAGTAGGAAAGCTGGTAATGCCTCAGTAACCGAGGCACTACCGGAAAAGCATTGGGCGTGCGCTCCATCAGGCTTTTAACTTAGACTCTCATTTACCATTATCTTCTGGAGGCTTCTTTTGGCCAGTTCTCCCAAGATCTCCCCTGCACTCAGGAAGCGCGCGGCACGCATCGAACTGCTCCTCATGGACGTCGATGGCACCATGACCGATGGCAGCGTCACCCTTCTCTCGCAGACCGACGGCACCGCACTTGAAATCAAGACCTTTGACGCCCACGACGGCCAAGGGCTAACCCTGGCCCAGACTGCGGGCTTGCGCACAGGCTGCATCACGGGCCGCGAGAGCGCCGCTCTCCTACGCCGAGCCCACGAGATGAAGATGGAGTTTATCTACATGAAACAGCCTTTGAAAATGCCGGCGTACGAAGAAATTCTTCGAAAGGCGAGTGTCTCCGATTCCGCCGTCGCGTATATTGGCGATGATCTTCCGGATATCCCCCTGATGCGGCGCGCCGGTCTGGCCATCGCCGTCGGCGATGCCGTCCCTGAGGTAAAAGACGCCGCGCACTATACCACCAAAGCTCTTGCCGGCCACGGCGCAATCCGGGAAGCAGTTGAGCTGGTTCTCAAGTCCAAAGGTATCTGGGAAACGATGCTCGACAAGGCTCGCGCCTGAGCTTCCCGCGTTAGTGAGGGGCGCGTCTGAATCGATTCCTAAACACTTTGCGCCGGTTGATAGTCAGGACTGAATCAGTTTTTCGGCGAACGTGCGAGGCGGAGTCTTGCGGCCATATTCACCAAGTCGGCGAGAGAGTCGGCCTTCATCTTTCGCATCACGCTGCTGGTTGCTATGATGCTCGCAATATTTCAACCGCGTGCCCACGCCCAGAGAAAGGACCTCCCCGTGAAACACCCGACTTTTTATCGCACGATTCAGGTAGATGGACTCTCCATCTTCTATAGAGAGGCCGGCTCGAAAGATGCTCCGACGATTCTCCTGCTGCACGGACTCCCGTCTTCGTCGCGAATGTTTGAGCCACTTTTCGCCCGGCTGTCCGATCGCTATCACCTGGTCGCGCCTGATTACCCCGGCTTCGGCCACAGCGACTGGCCAGACGCGAAACAATTCGCGTACACGTTCGATCACATCGCCGAAACCATGAATCACTTCGGCGAAGCTCTGGGGCTCTCGCGTTACACGCTTTACATGCAGGATTATGGTGGCCCAGTGGGTTTTCGCATGGCCTTAACTCATCCAGATCGGATCGTGGCCCTAATCGTCCAGGACGCCGTAGGACACAACGAAGGCCTGGGGGCGAACTGGAAGACGCGGCGGGCTTTTTGGGCCGATCGCGCCGCCAACGAAAGCGCGCTTCGTACCAACCTCCTGTCGCTGCAGACGACGCGGACCCGTCATGTCGGAAGCGATCCCGACGTGGAACGCTATGACCCCGATCTGTGGACGGATGAATTTGCTTTTCTGAATGCGCCAGGACAGGCGCAGATTCAGAGCGACCTCTTCTACGACTACCGCACCAACGTCGAAAACTATCCCAAGTGGCAAGCCTGGATGCGCGAGAAGCAGCCGCGCCTGCTGGTGATTTGGGGCAAGTATGAGTTATCGTTTGACTCCTCGGAGCCGGAATCCTTCCGGCGAGATGTGCCCAATGCTGAAGTCCATGTTGTCGATGGTGGTCATTTCGCGCTCGATACGGCAGCGGATGAAATTGCGGCTCTGGTAAGTCAGTTCATGAAGGACCATAAATGATTTGGAACATCCAGTTTTGAGCAGTGTGCGGAAGAGAAATGACAACTCAAACTCCCGCCCGTCCTCCTTTGCCTCCAACAGGAAGCGCCTCCCAGTTCTCCCTCAACAAGTCACCCATTCAAGCATCCAAAGATTCCCCGTAAAGAATCACGGGTGCCCGAACTGCCGATTGCCTAGGCAACCTCTTTCCCGACTTGCCAGCCTTCCCGCCCAGGAAGCTCAGCAATTCGGCGTTGACTTCTTCCGCGTGTGTCCACAGGATGCAGTGTGGACCGTCTTTACACGACCAGCAGGCGAGCCCCTTTGATGAGCTTGGCGGTGCGCAGTCCCGCAGCCGTCTTTCAACATGAGAGATTCCTTTTTCCATCGCGGACGAGCGCAACGACAGCACACGCCTTAGAAAATCCATTCTTCCCACGTGGGGCTGAGTGGAGCGTCAACGAAAGCCCCCATCGCGTCTAATTGATTGGCCGCGACCCGGTGATGAGGATGTCCACGAGTCTCCTGGCGCTTTGCTGCCAGTCGGGACCGGACGCCACGTGGGAGACGCCGATCAATGCGCGAAGTAGATCAAATGGCTCGAGATCATTGCGTATGTCGCCGGTCTTGACCGCGCGCAGCACCAGCGCACCAATCGCTCCTTGAATCTGACTGCGTGAACCTTCATACAGCTTCGAAGGCCCTCCGACGAGCGAATTCAAAGCAGGGCCGATGATCTGCTTGGTTGCGATGTAGTCGACGAATAGCAACATCCATGCTCGCAAGGCCTCGAGGGGGGGCAGCCTTTCGGAGAATTTCTTTTCGGCGGCGGCCAGTTTCTCCACCTCAGTCCGATAAACCGCTTCGATCAGTGCATCTCGCGTAGGAAAATGGCGATAGAGAGTTCCCGCTCCAACGCCTGTCTCTTTAGCAATATCGTCGAGGCTAGCGTTCGCGCCAGACCGGGTAAACGCCTCTTTCGCCACCTCCAGAATGCGCCCACGGTTCCGCTGCGCGTCGGTGCGCGGTTTTCGTGGGGCAATTTTCTGAGCCTTGGTGGGCATAAAAAAAGTTGCAACCGGAGATAGTCTCCGGTTATCTTATCTAGTGATTCGGAGACACTCTCCGTTTTAGTCGGAAAGCGGCGGCCTGTCAATAGCCGTTCCCGGCTTCGAGAGGTGAGGAATATGAATCCACTGGTTCGTCGTAACCCGTCAAACAATTCCAACCTTGGTTGCGCCGACTTCATCGCAATGGCGGAACGAGAGCTGTCAGCATTCTTCAATGCCACCACCCAGTTGTTCGGATCGGAACAGGCGGAGCTTTCGGCAGAGGACTGGCTGCAGGAGTTGATCGAGGTCGATGATCTGCCTGCTTCAACCCGCGAATGGCGATTGATTACTACAAAGGTTTTGACTCGTCTCGCAAGTCGAGTAAGCGCTTCGTCCCTACTGACTGAACCACAAATTGCCTAGGAGGATAAGAATATGCGTGTTTTTGTCACCGGCGCTACAGGCTTCATCGGTACGGCAATTGCGCGAGAACTGATCGACGCTGGTCATCAGGTGCTCGGCCTCGCTCGCTCGGATGCGGCAGCCAAGTCTCTTCTCGCGGCGGGAGCCGAGGTACATCGCGGTTCGCTCGAAGATCTCGAAAGCCTTCGCGGCGGCGCCGCGGTTGCCGACGGTGTGATCCATACCGCCTTTATCCACGATTTCTCAAACTACGGGCCCGCCGCAGAGGCGGATAGGCACGCCATCGAGACGCTCGGCGACGCCCTCGTGGGCTCTGATCGCCCGCTAATCGTCACTTCCGGGACCTTGCTCGTTCAACGGCAAGCCTCGCTCGCAACAGAAGAAGATGCGCACAATCCCAACTTCCCCCGCAAGTCGGAGGCGGTGGCGCTTGCCCTGGCGGCACGCGGAATCCGCGCCTCTGTGCTGCGGCTCTCCCCATCGGTCCACGGCAACGGTGATCACGGCTTTGTGCCACGCTTGATTGGCATCGCACGCGAAAAGGGTGTATCCGCATTTATAGGCGACGGGCTTAACCGCTGGCCCGCGGTGCACCGGCTCGATGCCGCCCGCCTTTACAGGCTCGTACTTGAGAAAGGTACGGGTGGGGCAAGCTATCACGGCGTGGCGGAGGAGGGCGTACCGACTCGAGAGATCGCTGAGGCAATCGGCCGCGGCCTAAACGTACCGGTCGTCAGCAAGTCCAGCGAGGAAGCAGCCGATCATTTCGGCTGGATCGCTCGCTTCTTCGGTATAGACGGCCCAGCATCCAGCGCACAAACGCAAGATCGGTTGGGATGGCGCCCGGTTCAGCCGGGGCTCATTGCCGATCTGAGGGCGGAGCACTATTTCGAACACGCTGCGGACGCCGTCCCTTTGCACAGCTAACGCGTAACCAGATCCATGAACGTCACATCGAACGTGTCAATACTAGGAGGCAGAAAATGACGAACATACTTGATGCAACTTCATTCGGCGCAACTTCGACCACAGACGACGTTTTGTCCGGCGTGAATCTGAAGGGCAAACGAATTCTCATAACCGGTGTTTCAGCCGGCCTCGGCGTGGAAACGGCGCGTTCCCTGGCCGCGCACGGCGCTCAGGTTGTAGGCGCGGCGCGGGATTTGAACAAAGCCAAAGCTGCAACCGAACAAGTGCGAAAGGACGCCGCAGCCAATGGCGGAAGCGTCGAATTGATTGAACTCGATCTTGCCAACCTGAAAAGCGTGCGTGCCTGCGCCGACCGGTTGCTGGCGAAGGGCGAACCATTCGATGTGGTCATTGCCAACGCCGGCGTGATGGCCACTCCATTTGGCCACACTGCGGACGGCTTTGAGACGCAGTTCGGCACGAATCACCTGGGCCACTTTGTCCTGATCAACCGGATTGCGTCTCTGATTCGCGATGGTGGGCGGCTCATCAACTTGTCTTCTTCCGGTCATCGCTACTCGAACGTGGACCTGGATGATCCCAACTTTGAGCGCACGCCCTATGAGCCCTTCGTCGCCTATGGCCGATCGAAGACGGCGAACATCCTCTTTGCCGTGGCGTTCGACCGGCGACATCGGAGCCGTGGCATACGTGCCGCAGCTGTGCATCCAGGAGGGATTCAGACTGAGCTGGGCCGGTACGTAGACCACGGCCGTTTAGAAACGATCATCGAGCAGATAAATCAGCAACTCGCGGCCGAGGGCAAGGCATCTTTCCAATGGAAGACTATTCCGCAAGGAGCTGCAACGTCGGTGTGGGCTGCTGTGGTTGCGCCGGCTGACGTAATCGGTGCGAGATATTGCGAAAACTGCCACGTTGGTGAGACGGTGCCCCACGACGCGACCATCACCGCCGTCAGCGAAGGCGTACGTGGATATGCACTCGATGCAAAAACCGCCGAGGCGCTCTGGAAGAAAAGCGAAGAAATGGTGGGCGAGTCGTTTTAGCTTTTATCATTACCACTAAGGAAAACCGCACCAGGAGGAATCGACATGATTGAACAAAAAACCCTCGCCGGCAGTTTCACCCTGCTCAGCAAATCGATGACACTAAACCGCATGGGCTACGGCGCCATGCAACTGGCTGGCCCGGGCGTCTGGGGACCGCCGCGGGATGTCAACGCCGCCATCGCTGTTCTGCGCGAAGCCATCGAGTCGGGCGTGAACCACATTGATACCAGCGACTACTACGGACCTCACGTGACCAATCAGCTTATCAAGCAGGCGCTCTATCCATATGCGAAGGATCTCGTGATCGTCACCAAAGTAGGCGCTCGCCGAGGTCCAGACAAATCCTGGCTTCACGCACTTTCCCGCCAGGAGCTAGTGGATGCCGTTCATGAAAACCTGAGAAATCTTGGCCTCGACCATCTCGATGTCGTCAACCTTCGAGTCGGCGGAATCATGGAACCGGGGCAGGAATCGATCAAGGAACCACTGACCGTCCTCGCCGAACTCAAGCGCCAGGGACTGATCCGGCATATCGGCCTGAGCAACATTTCTCCCAAGCAGTTGGCTGAGGCTCAAACAATCACAGAGATCGTTTGCGTGCAGAACTTTTACAACGTGGCCCACAGAAACGACGATGCTTTCATCGACGACCTGGCCGCCCAAGGGATAGCGTATGTTCCGTTCTTCCCGCTCGGAGGTTTCACTCCGTTGCAGTCATCGGCGCTTGACGCAGCCGCAGCGTCGCTTGAGGCCACACCGATGCAGGTTGCGCTTGCCTGGCTTCTTCAGCGCTCGCCCAATATCCTGCTGATTCCGGGCACATCTTCCCTCAAGCATCTTCGCGAGAATCTTCAGTCTTCGATGCTTCAAATTCTTCCTGAAGTGATTGCCGATCTCGAAGCAATCGGCGGAGCCTGAAATGAGAAACACAAATCGTTGCTGCGCTGGGATATTCCCAGCGTGGCTTCAGGCATGGCAATTGCGCGGCGACCACTAGAGAAACCCACTGCCTGGCCTCGATGGTCGGCTATCTGCCAAGCTAATTTCCTCACCCACAGGGACGCCTGTCTCACCACTTCATTGTGTCTCTGTCTGAGGTCGACACAAAACCACAATCGATCTTGGAGCCAGTAGGTATTTCGTCTGCTCTAAAGGTATTCCGTCATCCGAGAAATCATCTGGACTGGGCAAAGCGGTGTCCACGATTCTCTTCCATTCCTGTGCTGTTCCCTCCTGCACATTGAACTCCAACTCTTCCCAGTACGCATTGATCATCACGTAGATGTCGTCATCATCTTGAGAAGCGCCGTGCAGGCAGAACGCCAGGCTATGAGATTCGTGGGACAAATCGACCGTCGGTCCGACGCCATACCAAGCGATGTCCTCCCGCCAGAATCTGCTCCGGCTCAGTGACGGATGATTTTTCCGGAACGCAATCATACGCTTGAAGAACCGGAAAATGTCCTCGTTGGATCGGAGTTGACTCCAATCCAGCCACCCAGTTTCGTTGTCCTGGTTATAGGGATTGTTGTTGCCAAATTGGGTATTCAGGAACTCGTCCCCGGCCCGAAACATCGGTGTCCCATTAGACAAAAAGAGGAGACTGCAGAAATTCTTCACTTGCTTGCGGCGCAACGCGCGGACCGCCGGGGAGACTGCTTCATCCCCTTCCTGCCCGCAGTTCCAACTGTAGTTCGCATCGGTTCCGTCCTGATTATTATTTCCGTTTCGCCAATTGTGCTTGCGATCGTAAGAGACAAGATCATAGAGCGTGAAACCGTCGTGGGACGTTACATAATTCACACTCTGATATGCGTGATAAGCGTCGGCGCGGCCGTCCGGAAACAAATCGTCGCTGCCATAGATACGCCGCATCACTTCAGGAACCATCCCTGTGTCGCCCTTAATAAAGCGGCGAATGTCGTCGCGAAACCGCCCGTTCCACTGAAGCCAAGTCAGGCCCGGGAAGCCGCGTCCAAGCTGATAAGCGGCTGTGTCCCAGGGTTCCGCGATCAGACGCACCCGTCCCAATTCCGGGTCTGCGGCAATTTCACTAAAGATAGGCGCTTCTCCCCAATTGAGAGATCCGTCGGCATTGCGGCTGAATACCGACGCCAGATCAAAGCGGAATCCGTCGATATGCATCCCCCGCTTCCAATAGCGCAGGCTATCAATCACCATCTTGCGCACCTGCGCCTGGCCGAAATTCAGGGTGTTGCCCGTGCCCGAGTAATTGGCGTAGGGGTTCGCCGGATCGGAGGACATCATGTAATAACCGGCGCTGTCGAAACCCTTGAAGCTGTAGATCGGCCCTTTGTAGTCGCCCTCGCAGGTGTGGTTGTATACGACGTCTAGCACCACACCGATATCAGCCTCATGAAAAGCCTTCACCATATTCTTGAATTCAAGATGCTGCTCATCAGCCCGGTGTGTGCTCGCGTACTGAGCATGCGGCGCGAAGAAATTCAAAGGCATATAACCCCAGTAGTCGCCTTCTTGTGGATCACGCTGAAAAACCGGCATCAGTTCTACGACCGTCACCCCGAGTTCCTTTAAATAGGGGATCTTTTCCACGAGGCCGGCGTATGTGCCGGCACGCGATGGGTCGACACCAGAGTTTGGGTTCTTCGTGAAACCTCTGACATGAAGTTCGTAGATGACCGCGTCCGATTCATGATACGGAGTCCGATGCCCCGACCAGTCAAATATCGATCGGTGATCAGGCAGCACCCCCAAAGGCGCGCTGCCAGCATTGGATCCTTCTCGCATGGCTACGTTGCGATCGAAACCGGGTGGGAAGAAAATGCACTTCGCGTACGGATCGAGCAGAATCTTCTGCGGGTCGAAGCTATGCAGTTGAGGAATGCTCTCTCCTGATACGGAATATGCGTAATAACAAGCGGCACCAAGCTTTGTGACGGGGACCCGGCAGTGCCAAATCCGCCCCGACTTGTTGTGCAAGAAATCCAATTGAAGCCTCAGAAGCGGATTCACTAGATCGGCTGGAGAATAAAGCAATAGAGTGACGCCCTCCGCATGTTCGGAGTGAACGGCAAAATTGAACGCTTGTTCCTCTTCGATCCACTTGACTCCAAGCGGCAATGGGCTGCCCTCAGCCTGCTCCCAAGTTGGTCGTTTCACGAGTGGGGCGTCGGCCGCACCATCCATGTTGGCGAGCACATCAACGCTCGAACTGTTCACTGTCCCTCTCTTTCATCCACTCCAACCACTCGTTTCGCCTTCAATGCGGCAGCGCCACGACTCCGCCGATCTGCGGCAACGAACCGAGCAACTTGCTCGCGCCGTTCCAAAAGATCTGCACTCCAATGCACACCAGCAGGAACGCGGTGAGTTTCAAAATTACGTTTGTCCCCGTGGGGCCAATTTTGCTCGCGAGCCGATCTGCGTAGCCGTAGCAGAGATAAATGGTTACTGCCAGGAAAGCGGAACCGATCGCCGCCGCGAGAATTACCAGCAGGTTTGCGCCCAGGCGCTGCGGCGCATTCGCTCCCAACGTAATCGCAACCGAGATGGAGCCGGGACCAACTGTCAAAGGAAGCGTCAGCGGGTAAAATGCACGGCTCAAAGCATCAGCGCAAGTGACCGTTCGCCTGGGTGAGCCCTGATCGTTCGCGTCTTTCTGATTCAGCATCGCCCAGCCCGTTGAAATCACGATCAGCCCACCGCCGACCTGCACAACTGGGAGCGAAATCCCAAAGAAGGAGAGCACGTGCGCCCCGAGGGTAAAAGACGCAATCAGCAGTATGAAACTATCTACCGCAATGCGCCGAGCCAGCGCTCGTCGTGTCTCGGCCGCGTAGTCTCGCGTGAGCAGCAGAAAAATCGGAGCGCCTCCGATCGGATCCACGATCGGAAAGAGAGCGCTCACGACCAAAAGAATACTCTTGGCAACTTGAATCACCAGGTTGACCTTCCGTCGGTTTCTAGATTTGAGCGCTCGCCCGTCCGCCGTCCACTTGCGCCCTGACGGATGTTGCACGACCGACCGAGCGATTGCAACTCTCCGTCAAATCCTGCAGCCATTGAAAAGCATCGGAGGACAGCATGTCCTCTCGCACGCGCCAGCGCCAGTTCCCATCGGCACGACCAGGCACGTTCATACGAGCTTCGCTTCCCAGGTTGAGCAGATCCTGCAGCGGAGCAATTGCGAGCGCCGCTGGTGACGACCATGCCAACCGCATCAACTCCCGAGCAGCATCCGCACTGGTTCCCGGCGCACGCTGGAGGTAGTTCCAGAAGTTCTGCCGCTGGTAGTCGGGCAATTCCTCGTACCATTGTCGAGTCGTGGCATTGTCATGCGTGCCAGTATAGGCGACTGTATTGTGGACAAAGTTGTGCGGCAGATATGGATTGTCCCCATGACCATCGAAGGCGAATTGCAGGACGCGCATCCCCGGCAAACGAAACTGGTCGCGCAGAATCTGCACGTCGGCCGTAATCAGACCCAAATCCTCCGCAATGAACGGTAGTTGCCCCAGCTCGCTTTGCACCGCTTGAAAAAAGCTAGCGCCCGGACCGGGCACCCACTGCCCGGTCTGAGCCGTTGGCGCTCCGGCTGGAACGTGCCAGGCAGCCGCGAATCCACGGAAGTGATCCAGACGAATCACATCGACGTGAGCCAGCAGAGCACGCACCCGATCGATGCACCACCGATACCCAGTCGAACCCAGGGCATCCCAGTTGTAAACGGGATTGCCCCACAATTGACCTTGCGCGCTGAAATAATCGGGAGGAACTCCGGCGACGAATTGTGGCCGATGCTTCTCATCGAGCAGGAATAGCTCAGGGTTCGCCCAAACATCACTGGAATCCGGGGAAACAAAGAAGGGCAGATCGCCGATCAAACTCACCCCCTGGGCATGGGCATGCTCCTTGAGTTGATCGGCCTGGCGGAACAGCAGGAATTGCGCGAAGCGAACCTGATCAATTTGACTTGCTAACTCTCGCCGGGCTTCGACGAGAGCACTCGGGCTGCGCTGGACCAACTCCGCTGGCCACTCCAGATAATAAGCTGCGTGATATTTTTCTTTCAGTGCCCGGAACAGAGCATAGTCCTCCAGCCAATGCGCTTGCCCGGTGCAGAACTCGTCATAGGCAGTCGCGAGATCTCTGGAACTGCGCTGCCCGGCTTTGAAGTTTGTCCACGCTGTTTCGAGCAGCCGCTGTTTGAACGGAATAACCGATTCGTAATCAACAGCATCCGCCGAGAATTCAAACTGAGCATCACTCGCCTCTATCAGCCCGTCCGAAATCAGAGAGCCGGGACTAATCAGCAGCGCGTTGCCGGCAAACGACGACATTGGTTGATAGGGCGAGTTTCCGTAACCAGTCGGACCCAAAGGGAGCGCCTGCCACCACGCTAGGCCGGCATCGTGGAGACGATCAATCCAAGAGAACGCGGACGATCCCAGATCGCCGACGCCGTAGAGAGACGGCAGAGAGGTGACATGTAACAGTAAACCAGAACCACGATATTCGCCCGGAAACGGCGGCGCTACCATGAGCGCGCCATCGCTGCTCACGTCCGGCCTCCCTGCTTAGGAACGACTGCGGACGATCCCAGCGCATTATTCACCATCTTCTCGGCCTCAATAAGGATCGCCTTCAGGTGGGTCTGGCTCTTGAAACTTTCGGCGTAGATCTTATAAATGTTCTCGGTACCGGAAGGTCGCGCCGCAAACCAACCGCTCTCCGCCACAACTTTCAAGCCGCCGATTGGGGCATCGTTGCCCGGGGCTTTGGTCAGCTTAGCGGTGATTGGCTCCCCCGCCAGGTCTGACTCCTTTACCGCGTCCGGAGTAAGTTTTGCCAACTTTGCTTTCTGCTCGGGCGTGGCGGGCGCATCGATGCGCGTGTAGTACGGGGTGCCGAACTCCGCCGTCAGTTCGCGGTAATGTTCTCCCGGATTCTTGCCAGTGCGCGCGGTAATTTCCGCCGCCAGCAAGTCCATGATCGGCCCGTCCTTGTCCGTCGTCCATACTGTGCCGTCAAGACGAAGAAAACTCGCTCCTGCGCTTTCTTCTCCGCCGAAACAGTAGGAGCCATCGACCAAGCCCGGCACAAACCACTTGAAACCCACCGGCACTTCGCGGAGCTCGCGGCCGAGCTTTTTGACGACTCGGTCAATCATGCTGCTGCTCACCAGAGTCTTTCCCACCGCGACTGTGTTACGCCACTGGGGCCGGTGCGTGAGCAAATAACGGATGGCAACGGCAAGGTAGTGATTCGGGTTCATCAAGCCCGCAACCGGAGTTACGATCCCGTGCCGATCCGCGTCGGTATCGTTGCCGAAAGCCACCTGGTACTGATCTTTTAAAGCCACGAGCCTGGCCATCGCATAAGGACTCGAACAGTCCATCCGAATTTTGCCGTCGTGGTCAACCGTCATAAACGAAAACTTCGGGTCGATTATCGGATTGGTGACGACGATGTCCAGCCCGTAAATCGAGTTGATCGGCTCCCAATAAGGCAATGAAGCTCCGCCCAGAGGGTCAACGCCAAGTTTGAGGTGGGCACCGCGAATCGCATCCATGTCCACGACATTCTTGAGATCACGAACGTATGGCAGGACGAAATCTTCCTGGTGAGTGGTCGCGGCCTTGATGGCTTTCTCAAACGGAATTCGCTTCACCCCTGCATTGCCTACTCGCAACAATTCGTTCGCGCGATTCTCGACCCAGCCGGTCACGTCGGTATCAGCCGGGCCGCCGTTGGGCGGGTTGTACTTGAAGCCTCCATCCTCCGGCGGATTGTGCGATGGCGTAATGACGATGCCGTCGGCTAAGTGTTCCTTGCGACCACGGTTGTAAACCAGAATCGCTCGCGAGATAACCGGCGTCGGAGTTATCCCGTCGCCTTGCTGAATGATCGCCTCTACGTTGTTTGCCGCCAGCACCTCGAGGGCGGTGCGCTGCGCGGGCTCGGAGACTGCGTGAGTGTCTTTCCCCATGTAGAGCGGGCCGTCAGTTCCCTGCTCGTGCCGGTATTCGCAGATCGCCTGGGTGATTGCAAGAATGTGCGCTTCGTTGAATGTGCCGCGCAGGGGCGAGCCTCGGTGCCCGCTGGTGCCGAAGCTGACGAGCTGATTTGGATCATCCAGGTCGGGACGCCGCTCGAAATATTCCTTCTCCAGGCGAGCCACATCCACCAGCAACTCCTTCGGTGCTGGTTTGCCGGCCAGCGGCGAAATGTTAGTTTCACCTGTCAGGGACTGGGTTTCTAGAGTACTGGGCATGGTTCCACCTTCCAAATCTCGCTCGCGTATTCTGCAATCGAGCGATCGCTCGAAAACTTCCCGGAGCTGGCGACGTTCAGGATTGCTTTCTTCGCCCATGCGGCGGGTTCCGAATAGAGCGCGCCGAGTCGGTCTTGTGTATTGCAATACGAGGTCAGGTCCGCCAGGTTCATGTAGTGATCGCCCTGGGTCAGAAGCGTATCGCGCAAGGGAGCGAATACTCCTGGTTCGTTGCGGCTGAAGTGGTCAGAGAAAATCAGGTCCAGAGCGGCTCGCGTCTCCGGCTCATTTTCATAATGCCAGTGGGGATCATACCAGGCGCGGCTGTTCTCGACTTCCTCCACGGTGAGCCCGAACAGGAACATGTTCTCTTCTCCGGCTTCCTCCGCCATTTCGATGGTCGCACCGTCGCGGGTTCCGACGGTTAAGGCTCCGTTCATCATAAATTTCATGTTACTGGTTCCGCTGGCCTCGTAGCCGGCTGTCGAGATTTGGTTAGAGACATCACTGGCTGGAATCAGCCGTTCCGCCAGAGAGACGTTGTACTCCGGGAGAAAGACGACGTTGAGCCGGCCGCGCGCTGCC
>Ga0210391_10000509_pt1 | contig 40309 bp, 37 predicted proteins | sample IncBWC12OmetaG_FD_160573 | JGI IMG/M metagenome (GOLD analysis project Ga0210391, IMG submission 160573) | Forest soil microbial communities from Barre Woods Harvard Forest LTER site, Petersham, Massachusetts, United States - Inc-BW-C-12-O ...
CGGACCGCGAAGGCTCTGCTGAACAGCGAAGGAGCAACTGATGAAGACGCGACATTCGGTGACCCTGCTGTTGTTGCTGACTGTGATTTTGTTGACCGTTTCGTGTACGAAGAAAACTCCGACGCTTAACTTGCTGGTGTGGGAGGGCTACGCCGATCCGGCATTCACAAAGGCTTTCGAGGAACAGCATCACTGCAAAGTTTCGGCGTCCTACATGGGATCGAGTGACGAACTGGTGGCCAAGCTGCGCGGCGGCAGCGCGGGAAACTATGATGTGATTTCGCCGTCGAGTGACGTGGCTACATCGATTGCTGCGGCGAATTTGGCTGCGCCGCTGGATTTGTCGAAGATCCCGGGTTATTCGCAACTCTCTCCGCAACTTACTTCCCTGCCTCTGGTGCGCGTAAAGGGCCAGGTGTTTGGAGTTCCGTTTATGTGGGGACCCGACCCGCTGCTTTATGACAGCTCCGTTTTCGCGCAGCCTCCGGAAAGTTGGAATGTGCTTTGGGATGCGAAATACCGGGGAAAGATTTCGGTGTGGGACGATCTCTCGACGATCTATATGGCCGCGCAGGTTCTAGGCTATGACAAGCCCGATCCCTCGCAGCTTTACAACTTGACCGATGAACAGCTCGATGCGGCAAAGAAGAAATTGCTGGAGTTGAAACCGAATATTCGCAAAATGTGGTCAACCGGTGGAGAGTTGACGAATCTTTTTCAGAATCACGAAGTGGTCGCTGCGATGGGATGGCCGCTGATGACCAATCAACTGCGCAAGGTCAATTTCCCGGTGGGTGAGACGATTCCCCGAGAAAACACTACCGGATGGATCGACCACTTGATGATTACCGCGGGCAGCGAGAACAAAGATCTGGCGTACGAATTTCTCGAATACATGATCGAAGCGCAGACGCAGAAAAAGGTGACTGACGTGACCGGGTATACTCCGGCGAATCCGCAGGCCGGGCAGTTCATGACGCCAGCCGAGGTCAAGAGCCTGCATCTCGACGATGTGGACAACTATCAGAAGCGGCTTTATTTCTGGCAGAATGTGCCGCGGCGCGCCAAGTACAACGAGATTTGGAATGAAGTGAAAGCGGCACAGTAAGAACCAGTACCTAGTACCCAGTACCAAGTTGCGAGTCTCCGGCCTGTGCTTCAGAGCTTGCCCTTGGTTCCGGCGAGAGGTCCGATACGCTGATGAGTACATCTGAAATGACGGCCGTGCGGGATGCTGTTGCGACAATCCCCGCCCGTCCTTTGCTGAGCATTCGCAACGTAGCCAAACACTTCGGCAAGAACCTGGTATTGCGGGACATTTCTCTGGATGTAGCGGAAGGAGAGTTCCTCACGATTCTGGGAGAAAGTGGCTCGGGAAAAACGACGCTGCTGCGAATTATTGCGGGCTTTGAGAGCGCGAGCGCGGGCGAAGTTTGGATGGGAGATGAACGACTGGATCGCCAGCCTCCCTACCGGCGTCGTGTGAACACTGTGTTTCAGCACTATGCGCTGTTCCCACACCTCACCGTGGAACAGAATGTAGCGTACGGACTTCGCGTAGCGAAAAGGCCCGAGGCGGAGATTTCGTCCAGAGTGGCAGAGGCTCTGGAGAAGGTGAAAATGTCGGCGCACGCAAAGTCGAAGCCGTCAAAGATCAGTGGTGGACAGCAACAGCGGGTGGCGCTGGCACGGGCGCTGGTGAACCGTCCGCGACTGCTGCTGCTGGATGAGCCGCTTTCGGCGCTGGACGCAAATTTGCGGCGCCAGATGCAGGTGGAATTGAAATCTTTGCAGCGCGAGGTTGGGATTTCGTTCATCTTCGTTACACACGATCAGGAAGAAGCAATGGTGATGTCGGATCGGATTGCGCTGTTGCGATCCGGTGAATTGGAACAGGTAGCAACCCCGCGAGAAATTTACGGCAGACCCTCGACGGCTTATGCAGCGCAATTCATCGGGCATACAAATTTGCTGAAGGGCGAGGTTCGAGGCGGAGTGGTGCGCTGTGGACCGCTGACATGGCAAACCTCACTTCCGGATGGACCGGTGCTGTTTTCCTTGCGGCCCGAGAATGTCAGGCTAGCCGCGGAGAATACGGCACTGTCCAACGTTGTACGAGTTCGCGGAAAAGTTCGCCATCAGGCATTTCACGGCGCGACGGAGTTGATTCGTGTGGACTGTGGCAATGGACTGGTACTCGTTGTGCGGACTTCAGGAAGTGGTGGGGCGTTGGACGCGGTTGATCTGGAGTTCTCGGCGGCTGATGCCGTGCTAGTGCGCGAGTCGCCTGAAAGAAACTAATGTTTCCCCGAGCCTACAAAGCCACCGTGACGTTGCCTCCACTTCTGTGGGTTACAGTGTTTCTGCTGGCGCCGTATTTGCTGATGTTCTGCTACAGCTTTTGGTCGGTGTCAGCGACGCAGAGCATCGTGCACTCGTGGAACCTCGACAATTACGCGCAATTGCTACGGGTCGATGTTTATTGGCAAACGCTGCTGCGCTCGATGTGGATCGCCGCGCGCGTGACTGTCTTCTCTTTGCTGCTGGGGTATCCGCTGGCGTATTTTCTTTCTTTTTATGCAGGAAAGAAAAAAGATCTGCTGTATCAACTGGTGATTATTCCGCTGTGGGTGAGTTATCTCGTGCGGGCTTACGCCTGGAAGACGATCCTCGGATCGGACGGGGTATTGAACACCCTGCTGCAGTATGTGCACCTCACGAAGCATCCGCTGGAATTCCTGCTATATAGTCCGTTTGCGGTCGTACTGACGTTGACGCACATCTATACGCCGTTTGCGTTTCTGCCGATTTACGCAGCGCTGGAGCACATTCCGCGCAATCTCGTAGAAGCATCTCATGACTTGGGAGCGACTCCTGCGCAAACTTTCTGGAAGGTGATCTTCCCTCTCTCCATTCCGGGAGTGCTTGCAGGGGCGACGTTTGCTTTCGTGCTCAGCCTCGGCGATTTTCTTGCACCCTTACTGCTGGGAGGGCCAAGTGGCATCATGATTTCAAACATTGTGGTCAGCCTGTTTGGCGCGGCTTATGACTGGCCGCTGGGCGCGGCGATCTCGTTGTGCATGTTGCTGCTGGTGGTCAGTTTGCTGTTTTTCTCCGAGCGGCTGGAAAAGAAATGGAGTTTCTCGTGAGCGATGCGAAATTGGTTTCAGGCTCACGCTGGTTGCTGTTGCATGCTGTTGCCGTGTTCACGTTCCTTTACTTGCCGATCGCGGTTCTCGTCGTTTATTCATTCAATGCGGAAGGCGTGGGCGGATTTCCGCCGCATCATCTGACGCTCGATTGGTACCGCACGCTCTTTGCCGACGGGCCGATCTGGGATTCAGTGCTCAACAGCCTGCAAGTCGCGCTGGCGGCCATGGCGATCTCTTTGACTTTCGGAGTGCCGGCGGCGCTGGCGCTGGAGCGCGCCCAGTTTCCGGGGAAAGCATTGTTCCGGCGGTTAGTGCTACTGCCTTTGATCTTGCCTGGAATTATTACGGGGCTATCGTTGCTCATGCTGTTCAACGTGACGGGGACGAAGCTCAGCCTGATGACGATCGTCCTGGGACATGGAACAGCATTGATTTCCGTGGCGACGACGGAAGTGTTCGCAGGCTTGCAGAAGCTCGACCGGGCGCAGGAAGAGGCTTCGCTTGATCTGGGCGCGAATTATTGGCAAACATTCTGGCGCATCACCGTTCCGAATTTGAAGCTGCCGATCATCGGCGCGGCGCTCCTTATCTTCACGCTATCGATGGATGAGATTGCGGTGAGCTTTTTTCTGATCGGGCGCGATAACACGCTGCCACTGGAAATCTGGGGACGGCTGCGGCGCGGCATCACACCGGAGATCAATGCGGTGTCAACGATTATCTTTGTGTTTTCGCTGATTGCGATCGTACTTTGGTATCGCTTGCGGGTGCGTGGCGAGGCAACGTCGGAAGCGGGCACGGAACTCGTGGAAGCTGTGGAAGGAAATTCGTTATGAGCGCGAATCGCAGGGACTTTATTAAGTTTGTCGTGGCAGGAGCAGTAGCGTCAGGATGCCCGATCGACATTTCACTGGTGGCGGCGCAGACCGATCAAGGGCAGAAAAATTCAGCGGCAGACGTAGACGGAGAGGACAATCGAATTTGCCATCAGGTGCGCGATGGCAAAGTGTTCACGCGGCCTGCGGCCTCGGCACGGCATGACGTGGTGATCGTGGGCGGCGGCATCAGCGGTTTGACGGCAGCTTATCGTTTGCAACATCGCGATTTTCTGTTGCTGGAAAAAGAACCGCACTTTGGCGGCAATGCGTACGCGATGGAATATGAGGGTTGCACCTACGGTACGGGAACGGCCTTCCTGTCGAAAGAAGAATATGCGTACCACTTCGCTAAGGAAATTGGACTGGAGCCGCTGCCAGTCAACAGTTCGGACGCGAGCATCATTCGAGGCGAGTTAGTTCCGGATACGTGGGGCGACGGACTCAATAAGCTGCCATATCCTGAGCCGGTTCGCGAGGGCTTCAAGAAGTTCAAGAAAGAGATGCTCGCGATTGATTCGGAGAAACGCAGCAAAGAACTTTCAAACACGCCGTTTTCCGATTTTATGAAGGTATATCCCCCGGAACTCAAACAGTGGTGGGATGCTTACGGGCCGTCGAATTATGGAGCCGAGAGTGACGAAGCGTCCGCTACGGTTGGCATTCTGGAATTGCAGAGTATGGCGGAAGAGAGCCACGCCGACGATCGCTACACCTGGCCGGGAGGGTTGGGTGCGCTGACGAAAAAACTGGAGGATATTCTTCAAGCGAAATACAAAGATCGCATGCAAGCCGGCTCGACGATTGTGGCTGTCGTGCCCGGAAAAGAAGAAGTGCAGATTACTTACATGTTAAGCGGCGAATTGAAGACGGTGGCCGCCAAGACCGCGATCATGGCGACGCCGAAGTTCATTACGCAGCGCATTATCGAGGGCCTGCCTGAGAAGCAGAGCGACGCCATGCATCAGATTCGCTACATTCCATATCCGGTGGTGAATTTGATTTTCGATAAACCGGTTTTCAATTATGGCTACGACACGTGGTGCCCGGGAAATACTTTTACCGACATTGTGGTCGCGGACTGGGTGATCCAGAAGCAGCCAGGTTACAAACAGAAGTTCAACATTCTCAGTTGCTACACGCCGATGACCGAGGAGAAGCGCAGCTCACTTTTGACGGAGGGAGGCGCGCGTTCCATCGCGGCGAATGTGCTGCACGACTTCCAGAAGCTGATGCCGGAGTTGAATGTCGATCCGGTCGAAGTGCACATCTACCGGCGCGGCCATCCTTTGTATATGTCAACTCCGGGATTGTTTACGGAAGTTCAGCCGCTGGTGCGGCATCCCATGGATCGCATCTTTTTCGCCAATACGGACTCCCAGGGGCCAGAATCGACCGCCAACGAAGCGATTCTGGCGGCGCAGCGGGCGGTGAAGGAAGTGACTGCGCGATTGGCGGGAAGGTCGGCTCCGAAGGAGAAGGCAGTCGCAGGGTAACGCTTCTTAATTTTGTGCCTCCGTTTTTCAAAACCATCAAAATGGTTTCTTGAAAGTCCAGGTTACTAACCTGCCGCACCTTGGTGCGATGTAATATCCTGATAAACCTCCACCCATAGTAAAGTTATAGAAGGGCGGTTGCAGTCGAGGATGGGCCACGTCCGCCCGTCAACCCAATCAGATCGATAAAAGGACAAACCATACTTTGAGTTTGAGCATTCGCAACATCGCTATCATCGCGCACGTGGACCACGGAAAGACCACTCTGGTCGACGCTATGCTGCAGCAAAGTGGCACTTTTCGTTCGAACGAGCACCATGTCGAGCGGGTCATGGACTCGAACGAACTGGAGCGCGAGCGCGGAATTACCATTCTCGCCAAGAACACAGCCATCTTCTATCACGACGTAAAGATCAACATTGTGGATACGCCGGGACACAGCGATTTTGGCGGCGAAGTGGAACGCGCGCTGAAGATGGTGGATGGCGTGATGCTGCTGGTCGATGCGAGCGAGGGCCCGCTGCCACAGACGCGCTACGTGTTGAGCAAGGCGCTGGAGGGGAAACTGCCTCCCATCGTCGTCATTAATAAGATTGACCGTCCGGATGCGCGGCCGCAGGAAGTGCTCAACGAAATCTACGACCTGTTCATCGATCTTGACGCGAAGGAAGATCAGCTCGACTTTCCGGTTCTGTACACGAATGCGAAACAAGGAACAGCTTCGACGGACGTCAAAATCGCTGGCGAGGATTTGCGGCCGCTGTTTGACGCGATCCTGAAAACAATTCCGTTGCCCCAGGGCGATCCCGCCGGGCCGCTGCAAATTCTGGTCGCGAATCTCGACTACAGCGATTTTCTGGGACGTCTGGCGATCGCGAGAGTGTTCAATGGAACGATGTATACCGGCGAAGATGTAGTCATCGCCAAACGCGATGGATCGTTCCACAAGACCAAGATTACGAAACTGTTTTCGTTCGCTGGGCTGAAACGAACCGATAGCACAGAGACGATTTTGGGGGACATTATCGCAGTGGCCGGAGTGGAGGGGATCACAATCGGTGAAACCATTACCGACCCGGTGAATCCCGCGCCGCTGCCGCCTATTGTGATCGATGAGCCGACGATTGCGATGACCTTCACGGTGAACACTTCACCATTCGCAGGTCGGGAAGGAACCTACGTGACCTCTCGCAATTTGCGAGAGCGGCTGGCAAAGGAACTGCTCACCAATGTTTCTCTGCGCGTGGAGGAGATGGGAACCACTGACTCGTTCAAAGTGCTGGGGCGCGGCGAATTGCAGCTTTCGATCACTATAGAAATGATGCGGCGTGAGGGCTACGAACTAATGGTGGGCAAGCCCGAGATAGTCACCAAACGCATCGATGGCAAGTTGATGGAGCCGGTTGAGCACCTCACCGTGGACGTGCCGGAAGGATTTGTGGGCGTGGTGATGGAACAACTTGGCTCGCGCAAGGGCGAGGTCGTCAACATGCACAACCACGGATATGGACGGGTGCGGATCGAATTCCGCGTGCCCAGTCGTGGGCTGATCGGGTTGCGCAGCCAGTTACTCACCGACACGCGCGGCACGATTGTAATGAACTCGCTTTTTGACGGATACACCGAATGGCAGGGAGAAATTCCACACCGGCTTACGGGAGCATTGATCGCGGACCGCGCCGGGGTTTCGACGGCGTACGCGCTGTGGGGATTGCAGGAACGCGGCGAGCTTTTCGTCGGCCCGGGGATTGAATTATACGAAGGGATGATCATCGGCGAAAACGCAAAAGATGACGACTTGGACGTGAACGCAGTGCGTGAAAAGAAACTCACCAACATGCGGGCGTCCACGGCGGATGAGGCCATTCGACTGGTGCCCTTCCGGAGCTTAAATCTGGAGCAGGCGATTGAATTCATCGCGGATGATGAGTTCGTGGAAATCACTCCGAAGTCGCTGCGCCTGCGCAAGAAAGTTCTGCAATCAAACAAGCGCAAGAAGAGCGCGATGGCAACGGTGGAAGAAGTGTGAAGTCTCGCAGTCGTTCCACAGAATCGAAGGACCAATCACCGCTGCGAATGCTGATGGTGCCTTGCAGCTGTAGGACAACGTTTGCCGTCGCGGAAGATTATGACCGGATCGGCACCGCCTGGAGCCGGTATTTGATTTGCCCGAATTGCGGGAAGCGGCACGATCCCAAGAATCGTTTGCTGCGAGTTGGATATCACCGCGAAGGATATTGGAAAGTGGACGACTGCTAGCGATATATCCCAGCCGGTTCTGAATCTAGGTTAAGACTTCCCGAAGTTATAGGTCGCGTAGGTGGTTATTCCTAGCTACTCCTGCCTTGACAAGTAACATTTGACAAACCTGCTATACTTCTGGCCGCATTCGACTGTTCGCCGGCTCCGGTCTCGATTTTCAGGAAGGTGTCCCCGACCTGCCAGTCCGCCGCATTGAGCTTGCACTTCGACAGCTCAATGCAGAGGAAGATGCGTGAAGAATATTTTTGTAGGCAACTTGAGCTTCAACACATCGGAAGACGAGCTGCGGCAGATGTTTGAATCGTTCGGGCAGGTCGACCGGGTCAGCATCATGACAGACCGCGATACCGGCCGCTCGCGTGGCTTCGGCTTCGTGGAAATGGCCAGCAATGAGGATGGCGAAAAAGCCATTACGGCGTTGAATGGCTCGCAGGTCGGAGGACGTACGCTGAACGTAAACGAAGCACGCCCCAAAACCGAACATGCCGGGGGCGGAGGACGCGACCGAGGCGGCCGGGGTGGCGATCGCGGCGGGGACCGTGGCGGCCGCGGAGGCGGAGGCGGCGGACGAGGCCGCTGGTAGTCGTTCATATCTGCACGTTGGCAGTCTCATCTCTGTTCTGGCGATCTTGCGTGTGCTGCCTACGCATAATCAGACGGTCGTTCTTCGACCACCGAAGTCGGCCCGGAATGAGGCCACAAAATGGCGGAGCTGGCCGCTTGACTGGCTTCTGAGACCCCGCCATGTTTTCTGGCACGCTGATTTTGCACCTGGCGCAATTCTCATGGTTCCATTGATGCTTCTCGACTGTCCCATGTAAACTGAAGCTATTGCTGGCGCCCGTAGCTCAGATGGATAGAGCGATTGCCTCCGGAGCAATAGGTCGGGAGTTCGAATCTCTCCGGGCGCACCAGATTTCTCCTCTCAAAATGCACGATCCGGATTGCCGTCTCGGCCTCTGTGACAGCCGTGCACGGCAACTGAGACCCGTGCAGCTTGACGATCGTGATGTGACGACTGAGATTGGGCAATCACCTCGCAGAATTCAAACCAGTCACTTTTAATATGAACTACGACGCTGTCCTGGTTGTTTCTTTCGGTGGGCCGGAATCGAAGGAAGAAGTAATTCCCTTCCTTGAAACTGTGCTGCGAGGCCGAAACGTTCCCCGCGAGCGCCTGTTGACCGTTGCTGAGCACTACTACCACTTTGACGGGAAAAGCCCGATTAACCAGCAGGTGCGGGATTTGATTGCCGCGTTAAGAACCGAGCTGGAGCGAAACGGACCAAAGCTGCCGATCTACTGGGGAAATCGAAACTGGCATCCATTCCTGACTGAGACGCTGCAGAAAATGAAGGGGGATGGGATCCGGCGGGCCGTTGGGTTCGTGACTTCAGCTTACAGTTCGTACTCGGGGTGCCGGCAGTATCTCGAGGACATTGCGCGCGCGCAAAGTGAAGTGGGTGTAGGCGCGCCGGAAGTGGATAAACTGCGGGCATTCTTTAACCATCCGTTGTATGTCGAGGTAACCATCGAGCGCGTGCGGGATGCTCTGCAGGCGGTTCCGACCGATGCACGGCAAAACGTGCAAGTCATCTACACCACGCACAGTATTCCGCTTTCGATGGCGGATTCGAGTGATTACGTCAGACAACTTGAGGAAGTCCGGAGACTGGTTTCGGAAGCGTTGGGTCAGAAGAACGATGCGCTCGTCTATCAGAGCCGCAGTGGTTCACCGGGACAGCCTTGGTTGGGACCAGACATTCTCGAGTATCTGCGTGAGGTGAAGGCCAGGAATCTGGCGTCGGCTGTCTTGCTGGCGCCGATCGGTTTCGTGTCGGATCACATGGAGGTGTTGTATGACCTCGATGTGGAAGCGGCACAGCTCTGCGATTCGCTGTCACTGCCCAAAGTGCGGGCGAAGACGGTAGGTGGGCATCCCAAATTTATTGGCATGATCCGGGAACTGATTCTGGAGCGGACGAATCCCGGGTCGGAACGGCGAGCCTTGGGAGTGCTCGGCGCGCGGACGGATTTTTGTGCAACGGATTGTTGCCCAGCGCCGCAACGGCAGGTGCGGCCTCGCGCGAACTAAATGGCAGTGGAGACTCTGGAAGGGTCGTAGTCTGTGGCTTTGGGACGGCCTTCAACCAGATGCATGGTGTGAAGAATCGTCTGAATTACCGGTTCGTTGCCTACGGCCGTGTTCATCATCATGTGGTAGAGAGAACGGGTGGGCCAGTCGGCGTCGAAGTAATGCTTGACGAAGGCAATGCGTTCGCGGTCGACGGCGTCGACCTGTTCCTCAGCTTCGGTTGGGTTCAATCCGTCTTCGACCAGACGGCGCACCTTTTCAGCTCGCGGCGCATAAAGAAAGACGTGAAATGCATCCGGCTGCTGGCGCAGAAAAAAAGGCGCGCCGCGCCCGACTACGACTGAGTCTCCTTCCCGGGCAATCCTAGTGGTGATTTCCTCCATGATGGACATCATGCGATCAGTGTCGAAAGTCTGGGCGCTGAGAGGAGAACTGCGCTCGGAGCTGCCGCGCCAGAAAGTTTTCGCCAGGCGGTAGAAGCGGCTGTCCATGCGCTCGTCGCAGCGCATCACGGCGGAGGGCTCAACGTTGGCAATGCGAGCGATTTCTTCGGTAAGGCGGTGGTCCCAGAGATTCCAGCCCAAATGCTGAGCCAGTTGAGCGGCAATAGCGCCGCCGCCGCTGCCGTACTCCCGTTCGATGGTGATCAGTCGAAACATCTCTGGCCCACAAGGATGCTCAGCTTTGATTATCTCTCAAAGCAAGAACGATCGGGCACTAGTGTACCGCGATTCCGCCTCCGGGCCTTCCTTTTTTCATCAGGAAGACCAGCGGAACCATGCACAGGATGGAGATGCCCAAGAGTCGAAAATCGTCGAGATAGGCCAGCATGGCGGCTTGGCGTTGAACCGTACCTTCAATCAAGGCATAGGCCTGCTGAGAGGCGAATGCCGCATTAGCGCCATGAGTACGCATTGCCTGAGTCGCGCCCTGCAACATCGTTCGGAAGGCGGGGTTGGCGGCGCTGAGATTGCGGGAAAGATCGTTTAAGTGAACCTGGCTGCGCCGGTCGAGCATGGTGGTGACCAGGGAAATCCCGACGCTTCCGCCAATGTTTCGGGCCAGATTCATCAGGCCGGAAGCAGCATTGTTTTTATCCCGGGGCAGAAATGCGTAGGCAGCTGTATTAATAGGGACAAAAAGGAAGGCCATGCCGGCCGCCTGAAAGACACGTGCAGTGGCCACGGTACGGAAGTTGATGTCCAAGTCAAAACCGGCCATATGGAACAAAGAACCCGAAAGCACGACCAAGCCGAAAATCAGCAACCAGCGCGGGCTATAGCGCGAGAGCAGGAATCCGACCAGCGGCAGCAGCAGAATTATGGTGAAACCGCCGGGCATCAACGACAGACCAGCTTCCTCGGCGGTGTAGCCGAGCAGAGTTTGCGAAAACAGAGGCAGCAGTAGCGTGCTGCCCAGCAAAGCAAACCCCAGCATAAACATCAACAAGTTGGAAACGCCGAAGGTTCGATCGCGAAAAAGATGCAGATCGATAATGGGATCTTTGTGTCTCCACTCCCAGATGATGACGAAGATCAGAGAGACCGCGCAGATCACGGAAAGGATCACAATGAAATGCGATTCGAACCAGTCTTCGCGCTGCCCTTTATCGAGAACCACCTGCAGAGTTCCCAGACCAAGGGCAACGAAGCCGAGGCCGACGTAATCGATTTTGGTTTCGCTGAGTTTGCGACGCTTGAAATAAGGCGGATCTTGAATCAGCCGAGTCGTGAGCAGAATCGAAATGATGCCGACCGGGATGTTGATGAAAAAAATCCAACGCCAAGTAAAATTATCCGTGATCCATCCGCCGAGGGTTGGTCCAATGGCCGGGGCACTTACGACGGCCATACCGTAAACGGCGAAGGCCATGCCGCGTTTGGCGGGTGGAAACGTATCGGCGAGGATGGCCTGCTCGCTGGGCTGCAATCCGCCTCCGCCGGCGCCTTGCAGTACGCGGCAAATGATGAGGGTCGCTAGATTCGGAGCCAATCCACACAAGAAAGAGCTAATGGTAAACAGGGCCACGCAGCCCATATAAAAATTCTTGCGGCCGACGATTGATGAAAGCCAGCCGCTTAAAGGAAGGACGATGGCATTCGAGACAAGGTAGGAAGTCAGCACCCATGTGCTCTCATCTTGTCCGGCCGAGAGGCTACCGGCAATGTGCGGGAGGGCGACGTTGGCGATGGAAGTATCGAGCACCTCCATGAAGGTCGCGAGCGTAACGGTGATCGCAATGATCCATGGATTTACCGCGGGACGCCATGCATCGTCGTTCGCAAACGTGGTGGAAGCGGCACTCATTGCCGGATCCAGACCTTGGGAGTGACGGACATGCCGGGGCGCAGCGACTGATCGTTATTTTCGCCGGGATCAAGAACGATCTTCACCGGAATACGCTGGACAACCTTCACATAATTGCCCGTCGCATTTTCGGGAGGCAGCAGGCTGAAGCGAGCGCCGCTGGCACCGGCGATGCTATCGACTTTGGCATTGTAGCTTCTGCCATTGGCATCGACTTCAATGGTGACGTGTTGCCCAACTTTCATCTCGCGAAGCTGGGTTTCTTTGTAGTTTGCGGTGATCCAGACATCGTTCAGCGGAATAATCTTCAGCAGTTCCTGTCCCGGAGCGACGTTCTGTCCAACCTCCACCGTGCGATCACTGACCACCCCAGCGACGGCAGCAATAACCCTGGTGTACTGCAGATTCAGCTGAGCTTGATCGAGGTCCGCTTTCTTGCGTTGCACATCAGCCAGGGCAGATGCGGCTCTGGAGCGCACGACTTGAATCTGCTGTGGAGCAGTCTGGGCGCTGCGCCAGTTGGCTTCAGCCTGCGCCAGTTTTGCCTGGGCCGCGGCTACCTGCGACTGGGCGGCGTCGGCGTTAGCGTGAGCAGCTTGGACAGTCGCAGCATCAGCTGCAGCCGCTGCCACGGCTTGATCATATTGCTGCTGCGAAATTTCCTGCTTGTCGACGAGTTGCTTGTAACGGCCGAGATCGTTCTGCGCTTTAACGTTGTTGGCTTCGGCTTGATCGACCTGGGCCCTGGCCGCCGCGAATTGTTGTCGGGCGGCGGCAATTCCGGCGCGGGCGTTGGCTACATCAGCTTCCGACGCCGACTCCTGGCTGGTCGAACTGACATCCGTGATGGGAACATTCACGCCGGCTGCGGCGGCCGTTGCCTGAGCGCTCTCGAAGTCGGCTTTGGCACGTTCATAGGCCACTTGGTAGTCTGCTGGGTCGATTTCCACCAACACCGTACCGGCCTGCACAGACTGATTGTCGAGCACGTTCAGCTTGATGACATTTCCCGCGATGCGGGTACTTACGGAATTGACGTGGCCATCCACCTGCGCGTCATCGGTGGCTTCGTAGCTGGTAACGTAACGGTAGACGAAAAATCCAATTACAAGCAGCACGATCGCCGCAATGATGATCGCAATGCGAAAACCGGGACTCGACGTGCGCGCAGGACGAGTATGAAAGTCCCGTTCTGTAGAAGGCAAGGGTTTGGTACGGGTTCCAGGCTGCTCGGGCGGAGCAGCCGGCGGCGTTTGCGTCGTCGGTTCCATAAATTTGAGTTAGTGTTCGCCTTTCAAATATCGCTTGACGCCCTGTTCAGCGTCGCCAATGGCGCGCGCCAGTTCAATCTTGGCGACATTGTGGGCGTACAGACTTTGGATGTAACTCTCATGCGCACTGGCCACGGACTCCTGCGCCTGCACTACTTCGAGGTTATCGGCGACGCCGGCGGAGAAGCGATCCTGCGACTGCGCCAGAGCCTGGTCCGCGAGCTCGACAGAACTGCGGGCCACTTCCACTTGGTCGGCGGCGGATCTTAGATCCAGTAATGAGGCTCGGACCTCGTAGTCGATACGGCCGCGAAGGTCGGCCAATTGTGAGCGCGCTTGTTTCAACTGAGCATCGGCCTCGAGCACGTCACTGTGAGTTTTCCCACCGGCAAAGATCGGAATGTTCACGCCTCCATTCACCTGCCACGTGCCGTTCGATTGCGCGGGAGTGACTCCTATGTCACCGAGGTTCGCGTTGACATCAAGTGTGGGATAGTGGCCGGCGGTCGCCGCCCGCCGCGAAAGTTCAGCGGCACGGACTTGCGCTTGTGCCGCCTGATAGTCAGACCGTGAGGCATAGGCGCGCTGCAGGTAAACCTCGACGGGTAAAGCAGTCAGTGCCTGATAGGGGGCTTTCTCGGTAAGGGCAAACTCCTGACCGGGAGGTAGGCCGATCACGCGGGCCAGAGAGAGCTTCTGTTTGGCAAAATCGCTGCGCGCTGCGATCAGTTGCTGCTGGCGGGTTTGCAGCTCGACTTGAGAACGCAGAGTATCGATGGCAGGACTCAACCCAGCCTTCTGCTGGTCGACGGCTTTGTTGTACAGAGCCTGAGCGTTCCGGACCTGCGCCTCGGTGGTTTCGATTCGAGCGGCGGAAGCAATGGCTTGCAGGTAGGCGTTGCCCACGGCGAGCACAACCACTTCGCGGGCGTCTTTGAAAGAATATTGCGCCGACTTCAAGCTCTCAGAAGCAGCACGCTCGCTTTCGAGATCCTTGAAATTGAACACAGACTGGGTCAGCGACGCACGCACGTCAAAATAATTAAATGGACCGATCACTCGGGGAACAGGAAACGGAAAAACGTTGCCCTTGAATCCGAGTGCAGTGAGGCTCTGGGTTTGCACGTCTTCCGTCACGCGCGCCGAAAGGTTGGGCAGGAGGTTGCTGAGTTCTTTCCAGCGTTCGCCTCGCGCCGTTAGCGTCTGATCGCCAGAAAGAAGAAGGCCGAGGTTGTTCCGCAACCCGCGGTCGATCGCCTCCTGAAAACTCAGCTGCAAAACATCAGGGGTTGCATTGCCCTCAGGCTCGCTGCCAGTGAAGGGACTCTGCGATCCCGGAAGGGAGATGGAAGGGGCAGGCACAGAGGTCTGTGCGATGAGTCGCATTACGGCGAAGAGCAAAAGAAATATGAAAGCAACCAGTCGAATTCCACGGGTTTGATTGGTTAGAGAGTGGGGCATCTCCGCTTTCTGAAACAAGTCCCAACGTGAAAGGTCCTTGGGACAACTTTTCTCTTTCATGGCATAACGTCTGCTTATTGATGCACTTAACGCGTCTTGCGATGCAAAAAGCAAGATGCTTTTTGAGCTGAACTCAAGAAAATGACGAGTCACGGTTTCGCACAACTGCTTACGATCACCCAGGATTGGTTTATCCGCAAAGACTTTAGGGATTGTAACGGAAAGACCATTACCGAAGACACCTTCCACTTCATCCAATGGGGCCGATAGATTGGGAATGAAGGTAAGCCCGGATACTTCAATAGGCGAATTGGTGTGGCTACGGCGAGGTATGCCACTTCTGCTCGAGCCACTCGCAGAAATTGCCGAATCTATTGACGCTTCATTCAATTCCCACTGACCGCAGGCGCTAAGGAGCGTCCACTGGATTTGTGTCATCCTCGACCCCAAAGCGTGCGGCAAAACCGGAGGATCGCCTTAGGAGACGGTGCCCGAGATATCGCGCCGATTTCCGTTTGAGTGTGAACTATCTTCATGGTGATCGCTACCAGACGATTGAAGGTCATTCCAGGAATCTGTCGGAGGCGGGCATTGGTATGCTGCTGGCGGTCGAACTCAGTATTGGAGACGTGGCGGCATTGAGCCTTTGCTTGCCGGAATCAGCCTCGCCGTTGGAGTTGCGAGCCGTGGTGCGCTATCGGCACGGATACCAGTACGGATTTGAATTCTTGTCCCTTGCCGACGAGCAGCGACAAATGCTCACGAAATTCCTGCACGGTCGGGAAGAGATCGACTAAAGCCTTTTCGACCGATAACCTCACGGGTTCGATCGATTCGTCTCGCGTTGCCCGCTCGGTGACTATTGAAGGAAGTTAGAGATCACCTTGGTAATCTTGTGGACAGGTGACCCAGGGTTCAAGCTGATCACGGGCATTCGTTCGCGAGAATGCGGTCCCGACCCTTTTCATGGACAAATCCAAACCAAGCGCAGCGCCGGGGACTGACTGGACGGGACTTCTGGCCGATCCGGACCTGGCACAGAATCTCGGAAAACTGCTGCAAACCTATCGCGACGCTCCGCCCGAACGCCGGGAAGAAGCTCTGCTAGCGGCGATGCGGGAGATTAAACAAGGATCGTCGAGCAGTTCAGCCGTCCCCCCCCCAGCGACGGTGACATCGGAACTGGCACCTCAGCCTGTGCCTATGCCAGCTGCATCCTCGCCACCGTTCGAACCAGACATTTTCAGTCCAAACTGGGTGCAGGATCGTAGGCAGCATCTCCGGATTAAATGCTTCGTGGCGGTTGAATTGCGCGTAAATGATGGCGAGGCTCCGATCTGGGGCAATCTCTCTAACACCAGCCTGGGTGGATGCCAGGTGGAAACGGCGACCTCGATCAGCGGCGGCGCCAAAGTCGAAATCGGTCTGTGGGTCGCAAGCGGAAAAATATGGGTGAAGGGCCTGGCGCTGAACGGAATCGTCACGCACAGTGGTCCGAATGCCGGAGTGCGCCTTCGCTTCGAGGGAATGGATCCCGCCGAAAAAGAGCATCTACGGCAGTTCCTTCGATACGTTCAGGATGCTGCAAAAGCGTCACGTAGCGAGGCGAGTTATTTGCAGTTGCTGAAATAGGGCAAATCTCTTTTTCCCTTTCTTCGTCCGCGTTTCTCTTCTTGTCACATCGCCAGTATTACCATTTCGCCAATCGGGATTTTTACTTAAGCCGGTGACATCGCCCCGCAGGAACTTGATACACTCATTCCGTAGCTGCAACCCTTTCTGCCTCGGGTACTCTAATTAGTTATGGCCGGTGGACGGCTGAGTGGGTGCGAAATTGTCCGCCGGGAGGAGCATGCATCGCATGGTAGCGACGGAACAGGCGTTGGTGACCGACAAACAATTGGATTTGCTCTCTGTTAACACAATCCGGACTTTGGCGATTGATGCGGTGCAGCAGGCCAATAGCGGTCACCCTGGCGCGCCCATGGGCCTGGCGCCGGTGACTTACTGCTTGTGGCAGGAATTTCTCAGGTATGACCCGGAAGATCCGAGGTGGTTGAACCGCGACCGCTTTGTATTGTCGAACGGCCACGCCTCGATGTTGCTCTATGCCATGCTGCATCTTGCTGGCGTGCGCGAGGTGAATAAGAACGGCGAAGTTCTGAAGGAGCTAGCCGTTCCGATGGAGGAGATCAAGCGCTTCCGGCAATTGGGAAGCAGGACTCCGGGACATCCCGAATCGCACATTACGACCGGCGTAGAGACCACGACCGGACCGCTCGGTCAGGGTGTAGGAAACAGCGTAGGGATGGCGATCGCCGGCAAATGGCTTGCCGCGACTTTCAACCGGCCAAACTTTGAAATTTTCAATTACAACGTCTACGCGATGTGCTCCGACGGCGACCTGATGGAAGGCATTGGCGGCGAGGCAGCTTCCCTCGCCGGTCATCTAAAGCTTTCGAATCTGTGCTGGATGTACGATCACAACCACATCACGCTGGATGGACCTGCGAGCTGGTCGTTTAGCGAAGACGTGGCCACGCGCTTCATCGGCTATGAATGGAATGTGACACGCGTCGCCGATGCGAACGATCTGGACATGCTGGCTCGGGCTTTTGAAACGTTCCAGAAGACAACGGATCGTCCAACGTTGATTATCGTCGACAGCCATATTGGTTACGGATCGCCGCATAAACAGGACAGCAACGCGGCTCACGGAGAACCGCTGGGCGAAGAAGAAGTGCGGCTGACGAAAAAATTCTACGGTTGGCCCGAAGATGCGAAATTTCTGGTGCCGGAAGGAGTTCGCGAACACTTCAAGGATGGCATTGGAAAACGCGGGCATGAAGCGCGGACGCAATGGACGAAAGTGTTTTCGGAGTATTCGCAGAAGTATCCGGGGCTGGCTGACCAGCTGCATCGCATGCAGCGACGCGAACTTCCTGATGGCTGGGATAAGAATCTTCCCACGTTTCCCGCGGACGCAAAGGGAGTTGCGACGCGCGAGAGTTCGGGAAAGGTGCTGAACATTCTGGCGCAAAACATCCCGTGGCTAAACGGCGGCTCTGCTGATTTGGCCACTTCGAACAAAACCGCCTTGAAGTTTGAAGGCGCGGGTGATTTTGAAGCAGGCAGCTATGCCGGACGCAATCTACATTTCGGCGTGCGCGAACACGTGATGGGCGCCAGCGTGAACGGACTGGTTTTTTCTGATATTCGCGCGTTTGGGGCGACCTTCTTTAATTTCAGCGACTACATGCGCGCCAGCATTCGCCTGGCGGCGCTCTCGGAAATCCCTTCCATTTTCATTTTTACCCACGACTCGATCGGGGTTGGGGAAGACGGTCCCACGCATCAACCGATCGAGCAACTGGCCTCGTTGCGTGCAATGCCGAATCTCATTGTGCTCCGCCCGGGCGACGCGAATGAAGTGGTCGAGGCATGGAAGATCATCGCGCACTTGCAACATGAACCGGCGGTGCTGGTGCTGACGCGGCAGAACCTTCCTACGTTCGACCGCACCAAATATGCCGCGGCTTCCGGAGCTGCGAGAGGAGCATACGTCCTTGCGGACGCGCCGGGCGGAAAACCTGAAGTCATTCTGATCGGTACAGGCAGCGAGGTTGCGCTCTGTATCGAGGCTTATGAAAAATTGAAAACCGATGGCGTACAAGCACGAGTGGTGAGCATCCCTTCGTGGGAAATTTTCGAGCAGCAAGATGCTGCTTACAAAGAGAGCGTGCTTCCCTCGTCAGTGGAGGCCCGCGTTTCGGTGGAGATGGCTTCCACATTTGGATGGGAGCGCTACGTTGGGATCAAGGGGCGGAAGATTGGCATGCACCGCTTCGGTGCTTCCGCTCCGTTGAAAGACTTGTTGAAGTATTTCGGCTTTACTGTGGATGCGGTTGTTGCTGAGGCGCGCAAGGCGATGGCGGAAAAGTAGGCGTTTTCCGTCCGGCAGCAGCAAATGCAAGAAGCGAATCACATTAACGATTGATCGAGCACGACGTCCGCCGTCGATTTATCAGGAGAAATCATCATGCAGCCTACTGGAGTTCTGGAAACCTCGAAAGCTACGAATCCTCTAAAAACATTGCTCGGCTATGGTCAGTCGATGTGGCTGGACTACATCCGGCGCGACTTGCTGACAAGCGGCCAGCTGAAAACCATGATCGAAGAAGATGGCCTTCGGGGAATGACCTCGAATCCGTCGATCTTCGAGAAGGCGATCGGCGAAAGTTCGCTTTACGACGACATATTGAAGTCGCTGGCTTCGCGAAATGATCTCGACACAACTGCTCGTTATGAACAGATTGCGATTCGCGATATTCAAGGAGCGGCGGACATACTGCGTCCGGTATATGAGAGTTCGCAATTCAAAGACGGATACGTGAGCCTGGAAGTTTCTCCGCTGCTCGCGATGAAGACGCAGGAGACGATCGACGAGGGGCGGCGGTTGTGGAAGACCGTGAATCGCGAAAACGTGATGATTAAGGTTCCGGGCACGGCCGAAGGCCTTCCAGCAACTCGCCAGTTGATTAGCGAGGGCATCAACGTCAACGTGACGCTGCTGTTCGCGCAGGAAGTGTACGAGAAGGTTGCGGAGGCGTACATCCTCGGCGTGGAAGACCTGGCCAAGCGCAACGGAAATCTGAAGAAGATGGCCGGCGTTGCCAGCTTCTTCATCAGCCGCATCGACTCGCTGGTGGATTCGATGATCGACGACAAGCTGAAGACGGCGGATGCTAGTCAGCAGACGTCGCTCAAGAGCCTGAAGGGTAAGGTTGCGATTGCCAACGGAAAGCTGACCTATCAGCGATATCAGAAAATCTTCAGCGGACCGAGATGGGAAGCTTTGGCGTCCAAGGGAGCGCAGACTCAGCGCGTACTGTGGGCGAGTACCAGCACAAAAAATCCCGCGTATCGCGACGTAATGTACGTGGAAGAACTGATCGGGCCGCAAACCGTAAACACCATGCCGCCGGCGACCATCGATGCGTTTCGCGATCATGGGAAGCTGAGGAACAGCCTGACCGAGGACGTGGCGGGCGCGCAAAAGGTGATGGATGATTTATCGAAAGCGGGTATCTCGATCAGCGAAGTAACCACAAAGCTGACCAACGATGGCGTGAAGTTGTTTGCGGATGCGTTCCACAAATTGCTGGCGGTCGTGGAGAAGAGCACTCAGACTAAGGGAAAGACTGCTTGAGCCGCTTGAAATCTTCGCTACCGGAAACCCTCGCCGCAGCGGTGAAAGCGACGATTGCCGATCTCGGATAGCTCTCAGCAATTCGGACATGACCCATTAAGGAGCAAGAAATGAAATTGGGAATGGTAGGTCTGGGCCGTATGGGCGCGAACATGACGCGCCGGCTGATGCGCGGCGGACATCAACTTGTGGTCTCGGATTTAAGTGTGGACTCGGTGAAGCAACTCACTGGTGAAGGGGCCGGCGGCTCGTCGTCATTGGAAGAGTTGGTGTCCAAACTGAAGCCGCCGCGAGCCGTATGGGTGATGGTGCCGTCGGGCAGTCCCACTGAGCAGACGGTGCAGAGGCTGGCGCAGCACATGCAAAGCGGCGATGCCATCATCGACGGTGGTAATTCGTATTTCAAGGACGACGTGCGGCGAGCGGAGCAGCTCAAGAGCAAAGGCATTCACTACATGGATGTTGGAACGAGCGGCGGAGTCTGGGGACTCGAGCGCGGTTACTGCATGATGATCGGCGGACCGAAAGAGGCAGTGCAGCGGCTCGATCCAATTTTTAAGACACTGGCTCCCGGAGTAGGCGACATTCCTCGGACTCCCGGCCGCGAAAAACTCGGCGGAACGGCAGAAGAAGGCTACATTCACTGCGGTCCCTCGGGTTCCGGACACTTTGTGAAGATGGTGCATAACGGCATCGAATACGGCATCATGCAGGCGTACGCCGAGGGCTTCGACATTTTCAAGAATGCGACCAGCAAAGATTTGCCGGAGGATCATCGCTACGATCTGAATCTGCCGGACATCGCCGAGGTTTGGCGGCGAGGCAGCGTCGTGAGTTCGTGGCTGCTTGATCTAACGGCGATGGCTTTGACGGAAAATCCTTCGCTCTCCGAATACGAAGGTTATGTGCAGGATTCTGGCGAGGGACGCTGGACGATTCAGGCAGCGATCGAAGAAGCGGTTCCCGCGGAAGTGCTGACCGCGGCTTTATACGTGCGCTTTCGCTCGCGGCAACAACATACTTTTGCGGAGAAGATGCTCTCAGCCATGCGGCAGAAATTTGGCGGGCATGTTGAAGCGGGTGAGGGTCAGGCAGGCGCGGCTCAGCCGGCCAAGAAAAGCGCGTAACCTACAACGATCACGATTCTTTCAACCCAACTTTTGAGGAACTAAGATGGCGCAACTGGCGGAACAGCCCACAATAGCCACCCCACGCATTGGCAAACAAGGCGACCCTTGTGTCATGGTGATCTTCGGTGCGGCCGGCGATTTGACGGCACGCCTGCTGATCCCTGCACTGTACAACCTGGCGCGGGCAAACCTGCTCTCGAAAGAGTTTGCGGTGTTGGGCGTGGCGCGTGCGCAGATGACGGACGACGACTTCCGCAAACGCCTGAAGGACGACGTTAAAGAATATTGCGGCGATTGCATCCAGGACGAACTTTGGGAAAGCTTTTCGCGCCGCTTTTATTACTACGCCGGCAATTTCGACGACGATTCGCTTTATTCCAAAATCAAAGAACGCCTCGCCCAAATCGATCGTGATCACTCGACCCATCAAAATGTTTTCTACTACATGGCGACGGCACCGAGTTTCTTCGGGCCCATTGTTGAAAAGCTCGCCGCCACTGGATTGATGGATCAAAGCAACGACCACTGGCGGCGGGTGATTATCGAGAAGCCATTTGGTCACGACCTGGAGTCGGCCAAGGCGCTCAATCAGCAACTGCTCAAGCTCGCTGACGAAAAGCAGATTTATCGCATCGACCACTACCTGGGTAAAGAGACCGTGCAGAACATCATGGCGTTTCGTTTCGCCAACGGAATCTTCGAGCCCATCTGGAACCGCCGCTACATCGATCATGTGCAGATTTCCGTGGCCGAAACCGTAGGCGTGGAAGGCCGCGGCAGTTATTTCGAGCATGCCGGCTCGTTGCGCGACATGGTTCCCAACCACATCATGCAGTTGATCAGTCTAACGGCGATGGAGCCGCCCATTTCGTTCGATGCGAATGCGGTACGCGATGAGCAAGCCAAGATTCTGCATGCTATTCAGCCCATCAGCGACGAGGAAGTTCTCACCCGCTCGGTGCGCGGTCAATATGGAGCGGGCACGGAGGGTAACGAGCAAGTTCCGGCGTATCGATCCGAGAGCGATGTGGCGCCCGATTCGCGCACCGAAACCTTCGTCGCCATGAAACTGCTCATCGACAACTGGCGTTGGGCCGATGTTCCTTTTTATCTGCGGACGGGCAAGCGCATGCCGGCGCGGAATACGCATATTGTGATCCAGTTCCGCCGGGCGCCGTTCGTATTGTTCCGCGACACTTCCGTCGAACACATGATGCCGAACCAGTTGGTGCTGCACATCCAGCCGGAAGAAGGCATCTCGCTGCAATTCGCTGCGAAGGTTCCCGGCCCGGTGATGCGCCTCGGAACGGTGGACATGAACTTCGAATATCAGGAATACTTCGGAAAGCAGCCCAGCACCGGGTACGAACGGTTGCTGCACGATTGCATGATCGGTGATCAGACGTTGTTTCAACGCGCTGATATGGTTGAGGCGGGCTGGAGTGTGGTCAATCCGGTACTCGATCTGTGGAAGGCGCTGCCGCCACGGAACTTTCCGAACTATGCATCAGGTACGTGGGGCCCGAAAGAGGCCGACGAACTCTTGGAGCGCGACGGCCGGCGCTGGAGGAATTTCGAGAAATGATTTTGGCCGGCGACATCGGAGGGACCAACGCCCGGCTGGCCTATTTTCAGCCCCAAAACGGAAGTCTCCGCTTAATTTCCGAGCGTATTTTTCCCAGCCGCGAGTATCGCGAATTTGGTGAGATTGTTTCCAAGTTCCTGTGCGAGTCGGGGGACCGCCCTGAGGTGGCTTGTTTTGGAATTGCAGGCCCGGTCCGGAATGGGCGGGTCGAAACTTCCAATCTTCCCTGGATCATCGAACAATCCCGGCTGGCGAAAGAAATGCAGTTGCCCGCTACTTTGTTGATCAATGACCTCGAGGCCAACGCGTGGGGCATCGGCGCCCTGAGCCGGCAAGACTTGGTTTTTCTTAATGAAGCGCCTCCATCCACCGGCAATCAAGCGGTCATCGCCCCCGGCACCGGGTTGGGAGAAGCAGGATTGTATTGGGATGGCAGTCATCATCGAGTATTCGCTTGCGAGGGCGGACACACGGATTTTGCGCCGCAAGGGGAGTTGCAGATTGAACTGTTGCAGACCCTGACTAGCCGCTACGGCCACGTCAGCTACGAGCGAATCCTTTCCGGTCCGGGTCTAGTGAATGTCTACGAATTTCTACGCGCGAAGAAGTGTGGCGATGAGCCTACCGGATTCGCCCAGGAGCTTAGCCAGGGAGATGCCGCGGCGGCGATTTCGCGTGCGGCTCTGAGCGGAGCGAACAAGCTTGCCGAGCAGGCGCTGGACCTATGGGTTTCAGTGTATGGCGCAGAAGCGGGCAATCTGGCGCTCAAGACCATGGCGACCGGCGGAATTTTTCTGGGCGGCGGAATCTCACCTAAGATTCTTTCCAAGCTCACGGGACCGATTTTCATGAGCGCTTTCCTCGACAAAGGCAGATTGCGTCCGCTGCTGGAAGCCATCCCGGTTCACGTCATCACCAACGATAAAGCCGGGCTTCTGGGTGCAGCGCGATGTGCTCTGGTAAACGGCTGTCGTGACGGAGGCTCCTGAGCGTGCCAGATTCCTCTCCACAGATCGACATTCGCCGCTTGACCACGCCTCAAGACCTTTTTCAGGCAGCGGCCGATGAGGTGGTGCATGCGGCTACTCTTGCGATCTCGCAACGCGGACGCTTCGCCATCGCGCTGTCTGGAGGATCGACTCCCAGAAGCATGTTCACACTAATCGCGGCCAACGCGAGTTCGGCGCTGCCCTGGGAGCAGGTATTTTTTTTCTGGGGTGACGAACGCCACGTTCCGCCACAAGATGCCGAGAGCAATTTCCGCATGGCTCAGGAAAGCCTGCTATCGAAGCTTCCGATTCCTCCGGCTAACGTCTTTCGCATTCCGGCCGAGAATCCGGATGCTTCCGCCGCCGCGGAAATGTATGAGCAGACACTGCGAAAATTTTTCGCTTTGCAGGCGGGCGAGTTCCCACGTTTTGACCTCATTCTGCTGGGCTTGGGGCCTGACGGACACACGGCCTCGTTATTTCCGGAAACCGCGGCGTTACAGGAGAAATCGCGGTTAGTCGTGGCGAATCGGGTGGAGAAACTCGGGGCCGACCGGATCACTTTTACGTTGCCTGTTCTGAACGCTGCCCGCTGTGTGGCTTTTCTGGTGAGTGGAACCGATAAAGCGGCGGTTCTGCGCGAGGTATTGGAAGGCAGCGCTCCGGGAGAAAAGTATCCCAGCAAACTGGTGCGTCCAACAGACGGTAAGCTGATCTGGTTTGTTGATCGAGCGGCATCCAGTGAATTGTCTGCTGCAGCCTGAGCCGAGACCTGCTAACTGTTCTAAGCTAAGACCGCCAGCCGCCAATTTCTTTCAGGCCTTTACCGCGCGAGTGTTCGAAGAGCCGAACCCGGTGGCGGGTGTGTTCAAACTCGTGGATGTCGGCCCAGACTTCGGCCTGCCAACCCTTGGCATGAGTGGCGGACTCACCACAACTGGCACAACGGGTGTGGAGAGTGACGGAAGCTGGCTCGGTTGGAACTGCGCCAGCTAATTCGATGAAGATGCACCGAACCTCCTGAATTTCCTCGTTCTCGTCGAGCAGGTGCTCATAGCGAAGCAAGTAGCCGAAACCCAGTTTGCGGGCTTCCGCTTCGGCCTCGTCCCGATGATGAAACGGGCCATACTCCGCCCGCAATTGCTCGGTCGAATCACAAGCCATCCAGAAGGTCTCTTTATATGCCATTCTTGCTCGCCCCGGGATTGCACAGGACTCCAGACAAAGGAATCCGCTCTCTTGAATCCGGTTCCTCCGTGCAATTCGCAGGCCGCTAACAAAACATCATAAACGGCTTTGTATTAACACTTTACGAAAAATCCTTCAACGTCTGAGTGCATCGCCGTGCAAACCTTTTGCAGAAGTTGTTCCCCAGAAACGAGGGGGCCAACCGATGGGCCGCAAGATCTTGCGTGCCAAGTCGACGCTCTGAATATTCTCCGACAATCGGCGGAAGGTTTGCTTGAATGATTCGACGCAAACACCTGCGGCCTGTCTCTAGCGGCCCGCTGCATGCCCCAAGGGGACTCCAGACCCATTCGATTCTTGCAACCAGTTCTTCCCACCATGGCCGGCAACGTACATTGCCAGTTCGAGACGGCTCCAGACCCCAAGCTTGTCGAAGGTGCTGCGCAGGTGATTCTTGATCACTTGCTCGGTCGTGCCCATGAGCTTGCTGATCTCACGATTGGTTAGGCCCTCCCAGACAAGAGTAGCCACCTGAATTTCTTTGGGAGTTAATTGCTCACGAGGGATCATGATGGCTTCCCTTCTTCCCGTTCGAATGCGGCAATCGCCAGCTTCACCCGCTTGCGGCCATCGCGGATACCGGCCCGCAGGAAAAGCGTGCGTAAATGCTGTTTGACGGTGCGCGGACTGATGTTCAACTGTCCCGCGATTTCCTTATTATTGCAGCCTTGAACCAGCAGATCGAGCACCTGTTGATCCCGTGGTGTAACCTTCATGCCATCGATATCCATCGTGCGTTTCTCCTTAAGTACTTTAAGTACTTTGTCTTGGGTTCTGGGTCTGTTGCGGCTCTTCCATCTTGTTAGATCCCCAGCGAAGTGTCCCAAATCGTTAAGCACATCCTTCGCCAAAGATTCGCTGCTATCTCAATGCGGCTAAGCCCCTCGTGCACTTGCACTTAGGGACAGCGACCGCGGCTTTCAAGAAATCTCAGGGACTTCGTGCTACGCTAATCTCTCCCGGATTGGGCTTTGGAACCAAAACCGATGGCGGTGCCACGACCGAAAAAACTCTTCACCGCACTCGTTGGAACTCAGCTATGGACGGCCCAGGGAAATCTCCGACGGAGGGCACCGGATCAGATAAAGCATTGATCTTCAGGAGCTTGCGCAGCCTTCCAGCGCTCTGAACCAGTCCAAGAATCGGCATCTGAAAGTTCTCAGTTGCACTCGCGCCGCCGGGAAAACCGTTAGTTCCAAGATGGGCAGAGGAGCGTGTTCATCTTGGCATTCGCGCGACTTACCTGCGCGTTTTGCACAGACAGCAAAGTCTGTACACGTATCTGCCGAAGCAGAAAGCTTATGAACATCACAGGAACTCATTGCGAAAAGGTGTCTGGATACCTTCGTCGCGACTGGTTCAATGCTGTTACGGCGTTGGCCGCGGCCATGGTGCGGAAGCTGGGAGCAGTGTTTTTGTTCTTTGCCGCTTCTTTCGCTTTCGCTCAGGGCGGTCCGCCATACTACACCAACGATCCTGGCACTCCCGGTAACCTCAATTGGGAAATTAATCTTGGCTATATGCCATTCTTGTACAGTGATCAATCGGTCTCTCACATGCCTGATGTCGACATCAACTTCGGCGTTGGGAATCGCATTCAGCTCACCTACGAGAACGCATGGCTGCGTATGAAGAATCCTTCTTCCCCAGCTAAATTTGGCTTGGGGCAATCCAATCCGGGCGTCAAATGGCGCTTCTATGAAGCGGGCGAGTCGGGTCTTTCCATCTCGATGTTCCCGCAATTCTTCCTCAACAATCCCAACGATGCGGTTCACCGGGGTATTGCACCTGCAAGCGATGTCTTCCTTTTGCCTGTCGAATTTTCCAAGAAACTTGGCCCCGTCGATGTGAACTTCGAGGTCGGCTATCAAGCCGTTCACAAAGGACCGGACGGCTGGATCACTGGGCTCGTGGTAGGACACGACTTCACTCCGAAGTTCGAAGGCGACATGGAACTTTATGACCAAGGCGACTTTCATCCATCTGAGAACCAGCCCACGATCGACTTCGGCGCGCGCTATAAAATTCACAGCCCGGTGATTCTTCTCTTCATGGCCGGACGCAGCCTCAAACCTGTCAGCAGCAACCAGTCTTCCTTCATTGGTTATTTCGGGATTCAACTTCTGCTTCCGCCGAAATCTTACAAAGCCGATTTGCCGGAAAACCCGCCGCTCAACTAGCGTCGACCCTGCGAGGATTCAATGACTGGCATTTTCTCGGCAGGAAAAGTCTCATGGCCTTTCGGAAAGCACGAACCTCATTCGCAAAGCCGAGCGGGGCTTACGAGAGTAACCTCCAGACGGGCACTCATAAGTTGAAAGCGGAAATAGAATCTTTCGAATCGGGCTTTTCTAAACTACTGAATTCGGCCCGGTTTTGTCCTCATCAGGCTGCAACTATGATGGGCGAGTGAGGTTTAGAGAGACATTGCCCGTCAGTACGCGAACCTTCGAATCACACTCCTTTAGGAAGGAATTGCACTAAAATAGGCCATAGTTCTCCGAGGGTTCCCCACCCACGCTGGGCTGGCCGTTATCGCAGCGAAGAACATCGTGACCGATCAAGAAAAAACACCGGGGCTCGACGAGCAGACTTTTGGAAAGCTGGTCGAAGCTGCTTATGTGCTGCAAGAGCACAACCGCGAGATGCGGAAGATGGAGGAGAGCCTGGAGTTGCACAGCGAACAACTCCGGCAGCAGGAGTCGGCCGCTCAAACTCAGTTCCCGAAAAAAAGTCCGGATTCGCAAGACGACAATGTTCCGTCTGGAGATTACACACTCACGCTGGCGGAGATTGTTGAAGCACAGCATCAGATTCAGAGACGCCATCTCGCGCTCGATCCGGCAATGGCAGTCGTCGCTGAAAGGGTTGCACGAATCACGAATGCGAGTGGCGCAGGAATCGGATTGTTGGATGAAAAGCTGGTTCACTACCGGGCTGGAGCAGGCGCTCCGGCTTTGCCTGTGGGAAGCGAAGTTTCGCTGGCTGCGGCGGTCTGCGCTGCCAGCGTGCGTACCGGTCAGGTCATCCGCAGCGAAGACGTAAGTCTGGAATTTTTATTTGACGCCGAAGGCTGCCTGAAGCGTGGAATTCAATCTCTTATCTCGGTGCCCATCTATCATGACGGCAATATCGTCGGTGCTCTGGAACTCTATTTCGACAAAATGCGAGGCTTCGCAGAACAGGACGTTCACACTTGCCAGTTGATGGCCGGCCTCGTGACTGAGGCGATTGGGCGAGAAGCAGAGTCGTCGTTGAAGAAGTCTATGGCATCGGAGCGATCGACGATGCTTGAGGCGATCGAAAAGCTCAAACCGAATCTCGCGGCGTTAGCTGCTCAAGCTTCAGCCAGCGCGGCAGAGTCGACCGGTACGAGTCCGGCCACTCTGTCCTGCTGGAGGTGCGGCGGCGAAGTGCTGCCCGTGGAACAGTATTGCGGCACCTGCGGCGCATCGCGAACGGAAGATAGCGAACCATCGGAAATGCAGAGTAAACTGACAGCGGCATGGCACAAGCAGCAGGCAGATCAAGCTTCGCCGGCTGTACCAAGCAGCGCCAACCCAACCGCTCAAGAAACTGCTCGTCTTGTCTCAACTCAATGGGAAGCAACTGACTTCCAGCCAGAGGGAGCCGACCCTGGCACGGAAGAACCAATTCCTCTGCCCGAGTGGAATGAGACCGACGCGAAGCTGACACAGTTCTTGACACCAGAACCAGACACGGACTCGATTTCATCTCCATCCTCATCGCCCGCTCCACAGCCGAAGACGGACGATGTAGAAGCCGACGAAACTGCGCTAGTAAAGCTGCAGCAAGGAGGAGATGGTACGTGGGCCTCGGCAGCGAACGCGCGCGAGTTTCTCGATAAGGTTGGCCCGGCGCCGAAGGCAATCATCCACTTCTGGCATACCCGCAGGGGTAGTTTCTATCTTGGTGTTGCAGTAATACTACTGATGCTGGTTGTGATTCGCTGGGGAATCCTATCAGAAGATCACCCGGTCGGCGCCACTAGCCACGGAACTGCGGGTTCCGGAACGGCTGCTTCCGGGACTGCGAATCGGCATAAACAGCCCGCTCCGGACGCCGACCTTTCCATGTTCGACAAGTTTCTGATTAGCCTCGGCCTCGCCGAACCGCCAGAGGCTCCCCCAGACAAGGGCAATCCCGATATTCAGGTCTGGGTTGACTTGCACACAGCGCTCTACTATTGTCCTGGCTCCGACCTCTACGGCAAAACGCAGAAAGGCAGGTTCGCCAGCCAGCATGATGCGCAGCTGGATCAGTTTGAATCTGCGTCGCGTAAAGCATGCGACTGACCTCGCTCTTGCGACCTTGCTCCTGAATGATCTCCAGTCCGGCTCTGTTTCTGATTTGACAACCTTTGGCGGCAGTAGTGGAATCATAAACGTCGCTATCTCAGGAGAGCACGAGTGCCGCAGCCCAAGAAGGACTCCGATGAGAGTACATTGCCGCAGCCTGAGTTGAATCCCCTGCTGAATCCGCTGCTGGCAGCAAACATGGGAAGGTGGGCAGAAGTTTACTTCACCAGTGCTCCTGAGAGGCGCGAACAGGCCGTCGCCGATCTACTACGGGAACTTGAGAGTAATTCCCCATCCCCAACTTCTTCACCTGAGCATGTCTCTGGTCAACGCAGTTTTTTTGAAGATATTGATCACCCCAATCATGATAACGAAGAAGCGCCGACGGATCACTCGCACGCAGCGGAGTTCGACTCACCTCCGGAATCCTTGCCGATCGTACATTGCAGCGCGTGCGAGGCGGTGAATTGGCTAGGGCAAAGATTTTGCGGGATGTGTGGCGCGCCGCTGCCGGTCACGCCGGAAGCAAGGCCACCGGAGACAGAGGAAGTACTGCCGATCGCTACGACGAGTTGGACCGAACACGGACTTTCCCCTCGCGAGGAATCGGTCGAGTATGCGAGTCAGCCGGAGACCAGTCCAATAATCTATGATAGAGGCGACGAAGCACCAGAGCCCGCTTGGCATCCGCCGGAGGATCTTCCAGCATTCGCAAGAGAAGCCGCGCCAGTTCCCTATCGCTATCGGGCATACATCGGAGTAGTCGTATCGATCCTTCTCGTTGCGCTGCTCTACCTGGCGTGGCGCCACGGGAGTTCTTCTTCGGGCACTGTGTCCTCTTCGCAATCTGCGTCGTTGCCGGCAACGCCGGCCGAGCCGCCTGCGAGTCAAAGCCCAGCGGAGCCCGTGACGAAGCAGAGTGCGCAATCAACTCCAACGCCCGCTCCACCTGCTGCGCAAAACACCCGGCCGCAAGCGAAACCGCCCAAACCCCACGCCGCTGCGCCGCGGAAGGCGATGCCCGCTGCTCCGTTGCCTGCAAGTTCTTCGACTACGGCAGCCGCGCAGAGCGGTAATTCTGAGCTGCTTGTTGCCGAGAAGTTCCTCAACGGCGGCCCGGGGACGGCTCGCGATAGTAAAGAAGCCGCTGCATGGTTGTGGAAAGCGGTGAGCAAAAAGAACCTCGCTGCAGCACTGTTACTCTCTGATCTATATGTGCGAGGCGATGGTGTCCCGAAGAGTTGCGACCAGGCGCGTTTGCTTCTGAATGCGGCGGCGCGAAAAGGTGAAGACGCTGCCGCTGAGCGGCTGCGAAATTTGCAAAACTTCGGTTGCCAATGAATCCGGAAGCGGGATACGACTCGGCGATTGCTCACCGGGGATTGCGGATACATACTGCCCACCGTCTACGATTGAAGTTCTGGTTCCTGCCGGCGTGACTCATACCAGAGGGCAAGCTCCACCCGGTTCCACAAGCCCAGTTTGTCATAAATCACGCGGAGATAATTCTTGACCACATGTTCCGTGGTGCCGATGGCATCCGCCACATCGCGGTTTTTCAAACCCTGGGCGACAAGCTCGATGACTCGGTTTTCGCGTTCGCTCGGGACGCGGTTTCCATAACGGTCGTTTGCAAACATAATTGCCTCCGATATAACAGGGTTGCGAGTTTCACTCGCTTGATGCCACCGGTGATTCCGAAACGGAGAAACAGGCGGTTGAAATGAGCCTTTACGGTCCTGCGCGCCATCTTAAGCTGGCTGGCGATCTCAGCGTTGTCACAGCCTTGCAAAAGCAGTTCTACGATCTGTTGTTCGCGCGGTCCTAGCCGAACGGACTGCTCCATTATGACTACCCCCGGTTAGATTCCGCCCCAGCGCTACGACGTTCCGCAATTCGGTAGCATCCACAATGCCATTTTGAGACGAGATTAGCTGTGACCAAAGAACAGCCATTTCCACAGGCACTTGCAGACATCGTGCCACTCTTCCAGAATCAGTAGGCGGTCCGGAAAGTTTTTAATAAAAACTGCGCCCAGGATTCAGGAATGCGATTTCAGGCATCGAGAATCGCGCTAGTCCGGGCGAAAATGGCGTCTAGGACATGTTCGCCACGGGACAAAACACGGGGGCCGACACCAACAGGAACGTGATTCATCGGCCGCTTTTCGGCGAGATTCAACTCTTCCTGGAAGATAAATCATGGCAAAAGATTCCTGAGATCGAATCGGCAAAAGATTGATGGATATCGACTCAGGTAAACGCCCTAGGTGGAAACTGCCATGCCAGTCAGAAACCCCTGAAGAATTTACATGTCTGACCCGATGAAAGAGGGGCGGCCAGCGCCGCATTGGAATGCTACGGAGATGGTTTCCTAGACCCCCCAAGCGACCCGAAGTCATGGGGGCATCTGCGGTTTCCACAGGCGGGGCTGCCAAGCCTGCAATTTTAACAGACTGTTAACATTCCCATGCTTGTGGCGTAACACTCGTAAGGCGATACTTGATCGAGTCAATGCAACTCCCCGCTCCAGAGTTCATTGGCTCCAGACGCCACAAGGAGATTGTCATGTCCCGAGCAGTCAGTAGTGCTCTCGCTGTGTCACTGTGGATTTTACTTTCCGTTTCGTTTGCTCACGCGAATTCTGTTGACCTTCTGGCTTTCGGAGGACTGAAGGATGGCCAGGCCGTAGCCAATTATTATCAGTCGGCTTTTGGAGTTACTTTCTCGTCTGGCTTTATTGCTTACATGCCTGCGAGCGTCGGCGGATCAGTGAACTACACGCCGCTCACAATTAATGGGATCGCCAACGTGAATCCAGCCGTATTTACCACAAGCGCCACCGGCTCAATCAATATTGCAAACGGATTCACGAGCGGTCTCAACTTCTTCTACACTTCTCCTTTTCAAGAAACCGTCACCGTTTGGAGTGGTGCTAACGGCACCGGCACCGTTCTCGCCACCATCGCGCTCTCCGGCAATGACGGGAACTGCGCTGGAGGGGGCGGGTGCAACTGGAGTGACATAGGCATCAGTTTCAAAGGCACCGCAGGTTCAGTGACTTTTTCCGGAACGCCTGGGCTCGGGATTTCTGACCTGACTCTTGGACAGGGCACCACAGCTCTCCCCGAGCCATCGTCCATCTATTTGTTGGGAACAGGATTATTTGGCCTGTGTGCCAGCCAGCTCCGTCGCTTTATTGGCGCTTAATCGCCGGTTGACAATTGTGCGGTTACGAGGCGCAATCGCCTCCAATCACGTTGAGACCGCGATGGAACGCTAGTCGCTGGTTCGCGACGACGGAGCATCGGTTGCCGGAGCCAAAGACTCCTGAGCCGCAGCTGCGTATTGGCCGGAAGAGACTGGCACTTTCATAGAATATTTGAGCAGACACCACACTGCACGCACTCCATCTTTCCATCCGATCTTCTTTCCTTCTTCGTACGTTCGGCCGCTATAGCTGATGCCAACCTCATAAATCCTCAGCCGACGTTTTGCGAGTTTTACCGTAATCTCAGGCTCAAATCCGAATCGGTCTTCTTCGATTGGGATCGACTGAATGATCTCGCGTCGAAAAACTTTGTAACAGGTCTCCATGTCAGACAAGTTGATGTTAGTCAGGCAATTGGAAAATAAAGTAAGAATTCGGTTCCCCACGGAGTGCCAGAAGTACAGCACGCGATGCGGCGCGCCACCCATGAATCGCGAGCCATACACAGCATCGGCTTTGCCTTGCAGCAAAGGGGCGAGCAGTAATCCATATTCGGAAGGATCGTACTCGAGATCCGCGTCCTGAATCAGGACAAAATCCCCCCGGGCTTCTTGAATTCCCCGCCGAAGAGCGGCTCCCTTGCCCATGTTGCTGGGTTGCTGGAAGAAGCGGACTTGAGATTTTTCAGCGGCAAGTTCAGCGAGAATTTTATCCGAACCATCCTTGGAACCGTCGTCCACACATAGAAGCTCTATATCGAGGGGTACCGCGAGTACCTTCTCTATGACCTGGCGTAGTGTCCTGCGCTCGTTGTACACCGGCATGACGACGGAGAGTTTCATAATTACGAGCGAAAATTTTCTTTCGGTAAGATAGAACGCCATTCTAAGTTGCGGAGCAGCCCGGTGCAACCTGAGATGGCACCGCGCTCAATGCTGGAATGAGTGCATTGCAGCCACACTGCAGTTTTTCGGGGGGAGAACCATCTGGACTTTAGTCTTCTCACTTATCGCCTGAGCCAAACGATTCCACCGGCTTATCCGTTTTAATTTCCACAGAATTGAACTCCCTCACCACGAAATTTACCTCTGCTTAATCTTTGCGTCATCTTGGCGCAACAAGTTTCGAGGACACTTGCTGCGCCCGACTCGTACGAAGAAAATATGGAGTCTATCGGTCGAAGAAATGGCCAAGCCAGCTCGACACGCCTCTGATACTGAACATGCGAATTCTTGGGAGCTAACGCAGATGGCTCCAATGTCGATCGAAAATGCCACGAGCAGGTCTGCCCAGCACATCTCTGAATCCCGGACAATAGAAGGACAAGACAATCCGAGAATGCCTTCTGATCCGTTCCGCAGTGCGCTTCGCGAACATAACATGACCAAAGATGGAGCAGCGACGCCGCGCGACGTCATGGTCGCCCTCACCTACGGGTTGGAACTGGTGCGCCATGGCGCGATGTTGGTTGCATACGAAGGACGTCCGCAGCTAGCAAATCGGGCGGCGCTGGCGATCCTGAAAAAAAACGACGGCCTTTCGATGGCAAGAACGGGCTTGATCGCCGAGCGGACCGCCGACACAAAATTGCTGCAGAAGTTGCTGCAGGAGGCCATCAAGAGTCCGGAGATGGGAGAGCCAAAGGATTCTCCGATCACGTTGCCGCGCAAATCGACTCACAACGCGCTCATCGTGCGGGTTGTTCCAGGGCCCGGGTTGGACTGCTGGCCGGGTACCGATAATCGCACCGCGCTGATGAAGATATATGACCAGGACATGGGCCTGGAACTCGATGCAGGAGTGCTGGTGAGGCTCTATGGGCTGACACGGGGAGAAGCAACGCTTGTAAAGCATCTGGTGCAGGGCAAATCGATCGAAGATGCAGCGGCAGAACTTTTCATCAGCCCCCATACGGCAAGAACTCACCTCAAACGCATCTTCATGAAAACCGACACTCACCGGCAGACCGAACTCGTCGTGCGAATACTCTCGGCCGTCCTATAAAAACACTTGGCACTTAGCGCGAACGCCCGTTTATATCCGTCCTCCAGAAAATTCTCCCATTGCCCGAAACCCGCCCGCCAAAGCTTTGCCTATGCACGAAAATCACATATGCCAGAAATACCTCGTTTGGGGGATTACACGTCCCGCCCAATGCAAGATGATGCTTTAGAAATGAGCACAAGTATGCAGACTTGGGTTCTTCAGAAAGACGAGTTCAAGGGAAACGTTCGGTTGAGTTCGCAGCCACGCCACAGCTTTTACCAATACTCCCTTTGGCGTGCAGGCACCGGTGAACACCTTTTCGACGGCGTGGCCGGCGATCTGGCCGAAGCCATGGACACGATGCATGCCCACATCGATTACATGACCGCAGGAAAGGGACTAGCCTCAGGGGAGTAGTTACGTCCTATGAAACCAATTCGACTTGCGCAAGCGGCTCCCGACAGTAAGGCGGCTGCAACCAATTCCGAGAGATTCGACGTGATTGATCTCGGCCCATTCGACAACAACCAGAACGATGTGCTGGCACTCAACGATGTCGCCCAGTGCGCCGGTGTGACTCTCAATCGAGAAACCGGCCGCATTGAGGCCTTCCTGCAGGAAAAAAGCTCTCGCCAGATGTTGGGAACCTTGGGAGGCTCGTTCAGCATCGCCCGCGACCTCAATAACAATGGCGAAGTCGTAGGAGGATCGTTGACCGAAGGTGACGAAAATTTCCACGGCTTCATCTACCGCGATCATCGGCTACACGACCTCAATGAGTTTCTCGATCCAGGAACAGGATGGGAACTGATCCAGGCTCTGGGGATTAACAATCACGGGGAGATTATCGGAATCGGCTCATGTACCGGTCAGGATCGTATCGTCCTGCTCCGGCCAAGAACGTAGGCATCATGGCAAAGGCTCTGGTTGCGCCTGGACGAGGAAACTAAATGTCAGCGAAGCGGCACGTGTCGAACCTGGGAAGCTGTGCACACAAGTTTTCAGGCTGGGATGCGATTTGTCTATTGGCGGCTCTCCTGCTCTTAGGTGGGGTCGTTTACGCGACCCCGATTTCGAGCATTGGACACACCAAATTGCAAGACTCGGAGCAGGTAGCCAACCTTCGGAGTAATCAATCTGGGCCGGTATTGGGTTCTGCGAGCGCCGTCGCGACTGGTCGTAACCTAGACACTTCGGTATACTCGCCCAGGAACGGCAGTTTCTTCGCTAACAATCGATACACCACCGTAAAGGTTCCCGAGCCTCAGTCGCTCGTGCTTGTGGGGACCGGTCTGCTGTCGATGGCTGGGTTGATCCGTAGACGGTTATTGCGTTGAGTAGTTGTTGCAGCGGGATGGAATTCAGAGGTGAATGACGATGAACGGTGCTCGAAATGCAATCCAACGCGTAGCCTTCCAGCTCGCGACATTGCTGCTGTCGACCATGGTCGCAATACCGGCACTCGCGAAACACTCATCGTCTCCGCACAGCATCCAACAAGATCCGTCGGGCAAGGAGTGCAGCCGTGCGGGCATGCCTTGTTCCACCGCTTTGACTCCGGACTCCTCCAAGTCGAAGTCCGCGAGCACGCAGCAGCGGCTCGACCAGCTCGAGCGTCAGAGCGTGAATTCAATCAGAACTACGTCCGTGCGCGAGAACGCCAAAACTGCGCCTCAACGTCCTGCGGTCGCCCGTGGAGCAGAGCGGCAATCGTCGATCAATTTCGCGTATCATGCTCCGCCGGCAGGCGGAACTCGCACTGGACCACGGTAGTTTGTCGTCTTCATTCCGAACGATTCCGCGTCAGAGCCACTTGACAATCCTCCCGTCATTAGCCTCTAAGATGTGAATCTCTTGCAAAATGGACGTATAATTCTCGGTAAGCCAGTCTGTGGACTTTAGCTTCCCAAAAAGGTGCTTTCCATGATGTCGCGCAAATTTCTTTCTGGTTTATTGCTCGCTTTCCTGACGCTGTCAATGTGTTCGCCGCTGCTCTTCGGGCAAATACAGGGCGCGACTAAGCCAAAGCCTCGAGTTGTCGTGATCGGGGTAAATGGGATGGAGTTGGATGTTATTCGTCCCTTGTTGCTGCAAGGTAAGATGCCGAACCTTTCCAGCATCATCAAGAAGGGCGCTTATGGCAAGTTGCGCACGGTCTCCGCTCCGAACTGCCCGCGCGTTTACAGCACACTATTCACCAGCACTAAACCTGAAGAGCACGGCGTCAGCGGCTTTATCGTCGGCGGCATCACGGCGAACACCAACATGCTGAAAGAAGAACCGATCTGGTCGGTGCTGTCGAAACACGGAGTGACCGTTGGAATGGCCAATGTCCCCGCCACTTTTCCTGTCATGCCGGTGAATGGCTATATGATCAGCGGCATGCTCACTCGCGGCAAGAATTGTGAAGATGGCGTCCTCTGCGCTCCCAAGCTCTCTGAGGTGGAAGGTGGTGAAGCGGTCTATCCCCCCACTTTGAAAGCTGAGTTGCTCAAGAACGTCGGCGATTTCTATATCGATTGCGAACGGATGCCGGCAGCTGCGGATTTGAAGGGGCATGAAACCGAGGTCATCGATACCTGGCTGCACAAAGTCCAGCTCATCCGCGATCAGCAGACTCATCTCTTCGATTACTTACTGGAAAACCATCCCACGGAGTTCACCTTCCTGGCGCAGTCTTGCGAAGACCGGACCGGGCATTGGCTTTATCCCATCGCCCCTTACAATGCTGGCTACAACCCCAAAATCAACGGAGTGCGTACGGAGGCATTCCCGGACCAGTACGTTGCCTTCGATAAAGTGTTGGGCGCAATCCTGAAGCATACCGACGAGAATACGTACGTCATCATCGTTTCCGACCACGGCATCAAGCCGCTGCGCGAATTCGAAGAGACCGACCCGCACGCCCACATGGACCACGAGAAAACCACGCCGGTCATCGCGAAGCATGACTTTGCCGATGGCGACGACGTCCCGGGTTCGTTTTTTGCAATGGGCCCCGGCATTAAGCATGATTTGCGCCTGATGGGATTCGAAGCTTCGGTGTATGACATTACGCCAACCATCCTGCACATCTATGGCATTGAGCAGCCCAGCCAAATGCGCGGTCATGTGCTGACGGAAATCTTCGAAGCGTCGGACAACAAGGTGGCGCAGAACTAACTGCAGCGATCTCAGGGCAGATCGATATAAGAGGCGCGTTTCCAGCACCTCTTTAGATTTTATTTTTTATCATTGTGTCGAGGACTGTGTCGTTTTGTGCGCGCGCAGGAGCTGCGCCCGATCTTCTGCCTGCTTTGCGTCCGCTTTCTTTCCCAATCCAGAGTAAGCCTTCGCCAGCAATTCAAAGATCTCTGCGTTGTTCGGCTGAGACTTAGCGAGCGGCTGCAGTTGCTTCACGGCTTCGGCAAAGCTACCCTCGGAGATTTGTGCACTCGCGAGATCGATTTGCGCCTCGACGCTGTTTGGTTGCAGAAGTAACGCGGCTTCCATCTGATCCTCCGCAGCCCTCGGGTTGTTCAGCGCGAGGTATACCTGCCCGAGAAGCAAGCGCGCTTGGAATTGTCCTGGCATCATCTTCAAACTGGCTTCCAGCGCATCCCGTGCGCCGGCAAGATCGTGCGTTTTCTCCAAGGCCTGACCTTCGAAGAACGCGGCAGTCGCGTCGTCTGGGCGCACTTCGAGAGCGACCTTCAAATGCTGCGCAGCCGCAGCATAGTCCCCATGTTTCAATTCCAATTCACCAAGCTGCCGCAACGCAGTTGGAGACTTTGGGTCGAGTTGCAGAACTTTCTCCAGCGACGCACGGGCATCCGACTCGCGATCGTCTTCGGACGCCATCATTGCCAAGTGCAGCAGGTTCTGCTCCTCGATCTTGTCCTTGGGATCGGGCAACATCGAAGGCTCAGGAACGTTGGTCGCACTCCCCGCGTCTGCCCTGCCGAGATAACCCAAAGCCTTCAGTTCGTCGATCGTTCCCTGCCCGACCCCGCCTTTGGAAGCCTCGGATGGAGGCGTCTTCGCCCGCAGTTCGGCCAGCATTCCGCGAAACTTCTGTACCTGCGAATTCCAGGGCTCGTATCGATTATCCAGTTCGGCCGGGTCCTTGTGCAGATTGTAGAATTCCGGCTGCGGCGCCTCGATGAACTTGACCCCGTCGGCGCGCACCGAGCGCAGTGGCGCCCATCCGAAACGCAGAGGATAATCCGTTTCTCCGAACGCAGTTCGTGAAGGCAGCTCGGTGCCGGCAAAATAAGGCGTCATCGATTCGCCGTCGAGTTGCTGAGGAATAGCAGCGCCTACGAGATCGAGTACCGTCGGTAGAATGTCTGTGGTCCGCACCTGGGCATCGATGACCTTAACCTTGTGCTGGTCGGATGCACGCCCCGGCAACTTGAGAATCAGCGGAACATGCGTCGTCGAATCGTACAAAAAGATTCCGTGTGTGTCTTCGTGATGCTCTCCCAGGCCTTCGCCATGATCCCCTACAACCACGAGGAGCGAGTGCTCATATCGTCCGCGGGGCTTCAGATATGTGACGAAGTTCGCGAGCGCTGAATCGGCGTAGGCGATTTCACCGTCATACAAATGATCTTTGTAAATTCGCGAATAGGGCGCGGGCGGCTCGTAGGGATCGTGGGGATCATACAGATGTACCCAAACGAAATGTGGGCCCGCCGGATGCGCGCTGATCCAAGCTTCCGCACGCTGGACGACGTCCATGCCGCGTCGTTCAACGCGGCCCCAGCGCGACTTCGATTTCGAGTGCTCAGGGAAGTTATCGTAAAAATCGAACCCTCGATCCAAACCCGGAGCCAGACTCTTACTGTCGAGAATCACCGCGCCGATGAACGCCGCGGTGTGGTATCCCTGCCGGTGCAAGAGCTCAGCCAAGGTTGGATGCGCAGCGGATAAAGGGACGGCAAAGTCCGTGACCCCATGCGAACTGGGAAGCAGCCCGGTAAGAATGCTGGTGTGCGATGTGTTGGTGATCGGGCTCGGAGTGAAGGCCTGAGTGAAGCGAATTCCATCTTTCGCCAGACCGTCGAGTGCCGTCGTCTCGATATTCGTGTAGCCGTAGCAGTGTACGTGATCAGCTCGCAAGGTATCGATGGTCACCAGGAAAACATCTGGCTGCCGCGCTTTCGTCTGTGCGAATCCATTCGTGCCCAGAATCGCAAGAAAAAGGATCGCAAGAAAGCAGAGGAGCAGCGGAAGATGAGAGAGCTTCACGGCCATTGAGACTAGCATAGTCGCAGCGTCGATCGAGCAGTGCCGGTCGTATGTCGGGGTATAATCCTCTTTGTCCATGGCCACTCTGCGTCGGTTTGTATTCCTGTGGATCGCTACCTCAGTTCTCGCCTGCGCACAGCGATCGGCCGAGGTAAAACCAGTGCCCAACGTGGTGTTTATCACCATCGATACGCTGCGGGCTGACCACCTGGGATGTTATGGCGACAAGCAGATCCGCACTCCGAACATCGATGCACTGGCTTCCGAGGGCGTGCGTTTCGAGCGAGCTTACACTCCGGTTCCTGTTACTTTACCGGCCCATACGGTAATCTTCACCGGCACGTATCCTATGCTCAGCGGAATGCATGACTTCAGCGGAAATAAGCTGAATCCCAGTCAACCGACTCTAGCGTCCGTGCTCAAACAGCATGGATATGCCACCGGAGCTGTGATCGGTTCGGCCGTGCTCGACTCGCGCTTTG
>Ga0210391_10000510_pt1 | contig 40302 bp, 22 predicted proteins | sample IncBWC12OmetaG_FD_160573 | JGI IMG/M metagenome (GOLD analysis project Ga0210391, IMG submission 160573) | Forest soil microbial communities from Barre Woods Harvard Forest LTER site, Petersham, Massachusetts, United States - Inc-BW-C-12-O ...
CGTGATTCCCGTCTACTTCTTCCTGTCGTCGATCGTCGCCGGTACCGCGCTCGTCATCCTTATCGACATGTGGATCGCGAAGGGGTGGCGCCGCACGCTTGAGATTACGCGCCTCGCATCGGTCGGACAGATCACGTTCTGGGCGCTGGTTGTTTACCTCGCGTTTCGCTTCGGAGACATGGCGATCCGCAACCAACTCTCTGGAGTCTTCGACGGAAAGCTCGGCATGGCCTTCGCGGCCGAGATCCTCCTCGGCGGCGTGCTTCCGCTCGTCCTGCTGGCCCGCAAGTCGCTTCGGGAGCGTCCGGACGTGCTCTTCGTCGCATCCCTTCTCGCGGTCCTTGGTGTGACCTACAACCGCATGAATGTTGTTCTCTTCGCGATGACCTTTAGAGGCCGGATGCCTTGGCGCGCACCAGAGTCCTACTCGCCGTCGATCGTCGAGTGGGGAATTTCGGTCGGCCTAATCGCCGCGACAATCTTCCTCTTCGGTTTGGCGGCCCGCTTTATGCCGGTTCTCACCCGGGCAGAGCCCAGCGAGGCACATTTGAGCCGATGACTACGGATCTTTGGTTGGAAGAACATTCGTACTTCAAGCCGCTCGCCGAACTGTCTGCGCAAGTCGATCGCGCGGCGGCAGGGATCGACGTCCTCGACGCCCGCATTCCCGACTGGGAGGATTACCGCGAGGACTTTCTCGCCGGCGTGCCGCTCCTTCCGAGTAACGCCGCCGCCGTCGATCTCGAACCGGGTGGGCGAATGACGGTAGCACTCCTCGAAAGACTGACCTCCGCGACTTTTTCCGGAAAGTTCGATGAGGAGGCCCGCGCGCTCGACGCGGAACTGCGGCGCAAGCCCGAAGTGTCGCGCCGCATCGCGGACTTTCTCCTGGGCGACGAGACGTTCGCACCGCCGTTCCCCGGGCTGCTGCGTTATCTGGCATGGACCGCGACGGCGCGGTTCCTTCGCCCTGTGGTGAACGCCTTCGACGGTTGGCGAGATGAGGAGCTGTGGGTTCGCAGCTATTGCCCCACGTGCGGATCCCTGCCCGCGATGGCCCAGCTGGTCGGCGTTGCCCCCGGACGCAGGCGTCTGCTCTCGTGCGGCTGCTGCGGCACGCGCTGGCAATATCGCCGAATGGCGTGCCCGTTCTGCGAAAGTTCGAACGATCATCGACTCTCTGCTCTGGCGATCGAAGGAGAAAAATATCTGCGCATCGACTACTGCCAAGCTTGCCAGGCCTATCTCAAGACCTATGCGGGGGAGGGGAACGAGTCTTTCTTTCTGGCGGATTGGACTTCGCTTCACCTTGACGTAATCGCCCGCGATCGCGGATTGAAACGAATGGCTAACTCACTCTATGAACTTTGACAGACTCATCTTCGGCATTGGGTCGAGCGACGAGGCAGAAGCTAAGAAAAGGAGTATAAATGGGATGCACGTGTATCATCTTGGCCAGCAAATCGCGCACGACTACGCTTTTTTACGCAAGACTTTTAGCGCAGTAAGAATTCGAAGCTAATTCGAAGTTAAATCTCATTAGAGGGAGAAATAGAATGAACCTGACCACGAAATATCGAATAGCCGGATTATCAATCGCTTTATTCCTAGCAAGCGCATTTCTTCTAACCACGCACGCAAAGGCCGATGCAGCTTCGGCGCAAGCAACATATAAGGCGAAGTGTGCTGGTTGTCACGGCGCGGATGCGAAAGGTAAGGACGCTCTGAAGACTCAGGATTTTGCTTCGTCGGCAGTACAGGGCATGAGCGATGCAGATCTCACTGCCATTATTAACGATGGAAAAGGCAAGATGCCGGGCTATGCCAAAAGTCTGAAGCCGGATCAGGTTAAGGATTTGGTGGCTTACATTCGATCCTTTAAGAAATAATTCTGAGCCTAGGCAGGCGGTTGCCAGCGATTAGCCTCATGCCTGGAAAGGGTGCGGACCGATGCTCCATGCTACAACCCTGATCTTAAGTTTGATCCTTTTTAGCGCGGTGGTAATAATTGTACTTGTCGCTCGCCCAGCAATCATGGCTACTCGGGGCGGAAAGATACTCGCCTTTGTCGCCATGTTTTGTCTGCCTATTTTTTGCGGACTGCTGGGCGTTTCCAGAGAAATGGGGCGTTCCAAAAGTACAGCTTTCTGCTTGTCCTGTCACACCATGGAAGACTATGGAAAAAGTCTTTATGTGGACGACCCTACCCATATTCCCGCATCTCATTTCCAAAATCATCGCGTTCCGCCCGATGAAGCCTGCTATTCCTGCCATACGAGCTACGCGATGTTTGGCGGACTCAAAGTGAAGTTGTATGGACTGAAACACGTTGCCATCTATTATCTCGGCACTCCACCCGCGCCCGAGAACATCAAGCTTTACGAACCTTATAACAATCGAGAATGTCTACATTGCCATCTCGGTGCAAAGTCCTTCGAGGAAGGCGCGACGCACAACGCCGACCCCGCTACCCTGCCGGCAATCAAATCCAATCAACTCTCCTGTATCTCAAGTGGCTGCCATGACATAGCGCACGATCTGGCGCACTTGAAAGACGCTAAGTTTTGGAAAGCAGGCACGTGATGCTGACTGTGAATCAGCTTGAGAAACGCCGGCAGGTTGCCGGGGTCTTCATAGTGCTCGGGCTTGTGATCGAAGCACTGTGTTTGATTTGGTCCACGCCTATTGCGTTCGTCATCTTTGTGGCGATCGGCGGTTTTTTAATGTTTGCAGGAATCGTACTCTTTCTGTATTCCCTTGTCTCCAATCTCAAGGTCCCGGTCTGAGCAGATTGAGTTTGTTGCACCCGTGGGCGCGAGAGTTTACATCGATAGATTCTTCAATGAATCGGTAACAGAGAAATTTAAGGTCCCGTCCTTGGTTACCCTCTGTGGACCTGCTCGTCCGCGGCGCCCCCCCCAAAAAACGTACTGACACCATGATTTTTCTCCCTTTTTGCCTTCTCGACGTTCGTCATATAACCATGAACGGGCCGCTAAATGGACTCTAGCTGGGAATGTCACATACCAGGCTCGAATCTTGCGCGGTTCTATCTCACCGCTTTGATTTTCACGAAAGTGGTCTGGAAAACTTGGCTTCGTCGATTGGAACATTCTGCTGCACATCGTCAATCTGAATGGTGGAACTGCTCGTTGGCTCGGATATGGTGATTCGGAAGGGCACCTGCACGCCGCTGACATCGCGATAATCCGAGTAATCGATTTGCTGGGGATCGAGGCCGAGTGCAGACTCTTTGTAGCGCACCACCCGCACCAGCAGGCTCGACTGCGCGTCGAAATAGAACTTGGCTGGCGGCTGACCTTCTCGCACGCATAGCAGCACGTAAGTTTCGCGCTCGCCGATCTTCTCTGGATATTCGATATGCAATTCGGAGTAATACTGTCGAATGTGCAGTGGAAATTTAAGGTCGGCGTCCAGCCCTGCAGCGTCAAGATCTGCTCCGTGCAGATCGCTTGCGGGGCGCCCCGGAGCGCTGAACCAACCTGCGTGGCCGTCAAAAATAGTAACGCTGTCGCCATGTGGATAGTGGCGGACCACGGCCTGTTTGTTCGGCGCCATCGTGTAGATTTCGATGCTCGTGGATTGGCCCCGGAAGTTCTCGCTGCCCTTTGCTTTCCGGCTCTTGACGTTTTCGATCGCCGTGGCGCCGCCGACGGCGGCGACGTAATTTTCAAGCAACTGAGACGCCGTCGGCAAATTTGTAGGAAGCTTTTGCGTTTCGGCATTACCGGCGCCGCCGCTCGCACGCATTTCGCTGTCGACAATCGGCGTGTCAACGGGGTTATGCGCTCCGCGATGGCAGGAGTAGCAGGTCACCTCACGCTGGCCTTCGAAGCTATTCTTGTTGATGGCGAACATCATTTGCATCATTTCGCGCGCGGTTCGCTTGGGCTTCTTATCATCTTTCTCGAAATGGTCTTCGACATGGCAGAAGCTGCATTCGACTCCCAGCGAAGACGAGATGAATTCCATCGAAGGAATCATTCGATCGGCCGGAACGCCTTTGAGCAGTCGAATATTCTTGAAGACGTCTTCGGCCCTTTTCTGTGTGGTCCCAGCGGACGGATTCTGAGCCGCTTGGCGCCTATCGGTCGCTTCGTTCATGGCTTCTTTGATTCTGCCGGAGAGTTCATAGGCTTCCGAGGTCTTTCCTTGTTTTTGGTACAGGTCAATCAGCGTGCTTGCAGCGGGTAGATACAGCGGATCAAGCGTGACGGCGCGCTCCAAATGGGCAATAGCGCGGTCCGCGTCTCCTTCCTGGATGTAAGGCGAAGCAGCGCCAGCTTCCGTGACCGGCGAATTGGGATCCAACTGCAGGGCGCGTTCGAGGGCCAATTTCGCATCGGATGTTTGTTTTCCCACGAGCAGGGCTTCGCCAATCCATTTGAAAAAGTCGCTGTCATTTGTGAATTGCCTTTGCACTTCCGTCAGCGTTCGGTAGCCCTGGATGATGAAGGACGACGAGTGGCGTTGCATGCCGACGTCGATGTAAGCGATACCGAGATTCCTTTTTTGTAGCTCGGGCGGCGGTTCTCGCCACGCGGCAATGCCGGCATCCGCGGAAAGTTCGGCTTGCGCCGTCTCCGGGCGGCGCTGAATCCGGTGATCCGTAAAAACCGTGTGCCCACCGTCTTGAGCATTCCGGCGAGGCATGTGGCAGCTCAGGCAGTCGGTGTCGCGGCCGGGATGCGCAGCGGGGAAGTTTGCGGTGTGACAAGTGAGGCATCGTGCGCGGTAATACTGCACGGGCTGAACTGGCTTGTCGTGTGGATCGTGACAGGTGCCGCACCATAGGCGGCCGCTGCTGTTGCGGGCACAAGCACTGAGCGCAAGTTGCTCGACATGACTGATCACCTTGAAAGTGCCAGCGGACGCGCCTGGCGTCAGGGCATTGCGGTAGATCGTGAATGTGTCCTCCAGCCGCTGCCCAGGTATGAAATCGCTGAGTTTTTTTCCGGGATTGGGGACCCGCGCAACTCCGAACAAGTGACATTGCTCGCAGATGCTGTCGCGCGCGGCCGGATCAAGCTTCGCCGGATTAACGATCGTGCCCGCTCGTGGATCGGCAAGATGCCTTTCCACCGGTCCGTGGCATCGTTCGCAGTTGATCGCCTCAGCGGCGAAAATCGGCGGCCGATATTGATTCAGAGTGCCCGATATGTGAAGTGCGGTTCCCGAATGGCAGAGGACACATTCTTCGCTGACGGGCCGCGTGAAGTCCGAATCGGGCACATTTTCGTAGCCAGGGGCCAAGTCATAGGATTTGCGGTTGGTGTAGAAAGCCACGGGCGATTGGAACAGATGCCCGCCGATGTCCACGAGATAACCGCTGGCATGGTTTCCGGAGCCAACGACATAGTCGACGCGATAGTCGCTGCTGTCGCCGCCATTTTCCCAATGCTGCCAATACCCAGTCGGCGAAGAACGCATGGTGATCTTGGAGCCATGCGCGCTCACAGTGCCGTCAGGCTCCAGACCGGCGCGCCGCATCGAATGGGCCATAGCCGATCGAGCGTAGCCCTCGACCTCGGCAGGGTGGCAGAACATGCAACGATTCGCGCCCGTGGGCGTGCGCGGCAACGATTGCGCGAGAGCCGCCGGGTCCTGTGTGGGCGCGGCGTTGCTCTGGGACTGGCCTTGCCCGAAGGTATCTTTGCTGAGAAGAATTAGAAAGACAGAAAGGCCTAGAGCGAGAATTTGCGCCGTTAGCGTGAGATGTGATCGCCGGGCCATTCGGCGGACCTTAGCGCGGGGAGAAAAAGCGTTTCACTCTTTGCCTTCCGGAGCGGGCTGCGAGAGGCGCTTTGGCGTGGAACGCGATTTGACCTGGTTGTTGTTGGGAGGAAATGTTGTCGAGTTGCGAAGAATCAACTGCGTCTTGAGCACAAACTCCGTTCCGTTTGGCGCGGGGGCCTCTCGCTTCACTTCTTTGAGTAGGGCATTGAACGCCAAGGTTGCCAATTCCGCCTGTGACATCTGAATCGTCGTAAGCGGCGGAATCATAAAGTCCGCTAACCTCGTGTCGTCGAATCCAATAATAGATAATTCCTGAGGCACGCTAATTCCCAGATCGAACGCTTGCCTCATCACCCCGATGGCGGTCATGTCGTTCGAGCACATCAGAGCCGTGGGCTGTTCCCGGAGCTTCGAGAGCTCTTGCAGAGCAAGCTTTCCGCCTTCCAATCTGTGATCTCCCTCGACGATAAATTCCGGCCTCACTTGCAGGCCAATCTCCCGCATCGAAGCCTCGAACGCGTCTCTCCGGGCGACTGCCGAGCGTAGCCTGAGGGGTCCCGTTACAAAACCGATGCGTTCATGCCGCATCGCGGCCAGATGCTGTACGGCCTGGCGGATTCCATGCGCATAGTCGACGCGGATATTACTAACGCGTGGTGCCTTCGGACCCACGTCCACGAAAACGAGCGGCAGATTTCGAAATCGCAGGTGTTCCAGGAGCTCGTCTTCCAATCCGAACGTAAGAATCGCGACGCCATCCACGCGTCCCTCGATCATTCTGCGGACCGCGAGTTCCATTCGTTTGGGATCGTGAACCGTGGAGGTGAGAAGAATTTCGTAGTTCTGTTCAACAGCCAGCGTCTCGAACGTCTGAACGATTTCGGGGAAGAAGGGGTTGGTGATTTCAGAAACGATCAACCCGAACACACGGCTTCGTCCGGAAACCAGTGCCCGGGCTTGGCGGTTGGGGTAGTATCCAAGCTCGGCGATGGCCTTCCAAACGCGTTTTGCCAATTGCGCATCGACTGTCGCGACTTGGTTGACTGTACGTGATACAGTTGCCGTCGATACCCTTGCTCGCCTGGCGACATCCCGAATGTCCACGAGTCCTCTTTTGCCCTCAGCAAAGGTGGTCAGTTACAGTATACGCTATCCCAAATATGTGACAACCGCTGTCCTAGCTGTGTGAGCCTTGCGTGCGAACTTATAACGAAGATCCAGCCTTGTTCCCACAGTGCCATCCGAGCGAAGATGGTGGTTCAAGCTGGCGGGGGTCGCTGAATATGGCTTCAAAGTCCCTTGCAAAGTCGGCACTGCCGTGGTAAACGTTTACTTAACTTGCCCGGCAAACTCGGTGCTCTCAGGTGGCTCTAGGGGACGATGCATGAACCGACTTCCCATCATTCTTTTCGCCTTTTTCCATTTGTCATTGTTCACCGTCCCCTCCTTAGCGGCGGGAGCAGAGCACAAGATGCAGGTTTCGGATTTTGGGAAAACGAGTGCCGGTATCCCCGTCTCCCGGTACGTTCTGACCAACAAGCAAGGGGTCGAGGCCGTCGTCATCACCTACGGGGCAACTCTCGTTTCGCTAAAAGTTCCCGATCGTGCGGGCAAATCAGCTGACGTCGTCCTCGGATACGATACCGTGGAAGGTTATGAGCAAGGCAAATCCTACTTTGGGGGCACCATCGGTCGGTACGGAAATCGGATCGCGCGCGGCGAGTTTACGCTGGGCGGAACGGCATTTCACCTTCCGAAAAACGATGGGCCAAGCAGTTTGCATGGAGGCACCGTCGGGTTTAACAAAAGAATTTGGACGGGCGTGGATCGTTCGCGCGCGGATGCCGAAGTTCTTGAGTTGAGCTACACGAGCGCCGATGGCGAAGAGGGCTACCCCGGCACCCTGAAGGTAAAGGTCACCTACACGCTGCCAGCGGAAACCAACGAATTGCGCATCGACTATACCGCGACGACCGACAAAGACACGGTCATCAATTTAACGAATCACAGTTATTTCAATTTATCCGGCGACACCAGCAAAGAGATTGTGGAGCATCAGTTGCTCCTTCGCGCGCTGCAATATACGCCTGTTGACGCGACGCTGATTCCTACAGGAGAATTGCGCGCGGTTCGTGGCACGCCGTTTGATTTCACGAAGCCGACTGCAATCCGGGCGCGTATCAATCAGGACGACGAGCAATTAAAGTTCGGGAATGGCTACGACCACAACTGGGTCCTGGAAAGAACGCCAAAGGCTGGATTGCAACTTGCCGCAGAAGTTTTTGACCCGACGAGCGGACGAGTTCTGGAAGTGCTCACAACAGAACCGGGCATTCAGTTTTACAGCGGCAACTTTTTGGACGGCACGGCCAAGGGGAAGGGCGGCCAACTGTATGCCCATCGAACGGGCCTTTGCCTCGAGACACAACATTTCCCGGATTCGCCGAACCATCCAAGTTTTCCAACCACGGTCTTGAAACCGGGCGAAACGTATCGGACGTCGACAGTTTTGCGATTTTCAACGCGGAAATAACGCAACGGAATAGAGTCGAGGGCGAATGCGGTTAGCGAAACTACGAGAACAAGTCCTGGAAGCAAATCTGGATTTGGTCCGCAGAGGTTTGGTGCTCTCCACTTTCGGCAACGCCAGTGGCGTCGCGCGGAAAGAAGGTTTGATCGTTATCAAGCCCAGTGGCGTTCCCTACGAACGCATGAAGCCAAATGATCTCGTCGTTACCGACCTGCAGGGCAAAGTTGTCGAAGGGAAATTGCGGCCGTCGTCGGATCTTCCCACGCACGCGGCGTTGTACCGGGCGTTTCCAGCCATCGGGGGAATCGCGCACACGCATTCGGAGTATGCGACCGCATGGGCGCAAGCGCGCAAATCGATTCCGTGCTTGGGCACCACGCACGCGGATTATTTTCACGGCGCGATTCCACTGACCGAAGTGATGACGGACGAAGAAATTGCCGGCGAGTACGAAGTAAATACGGGAACAGTAATTATCCGCGCCTTCAAAGGACTCGATCCACTCGCGATACCCGCGGTGCTCGTGGCCAACCACGGACCGTTCGCATGGGGCGCGAATCCTCACGAGGCGGCGGAGAACGCCTGGATGCTGGAGGCCGCCGCGCGCATGGCGTATTTGACCGTGACAGTAAACGCGGATGCGGGCGCGGTCGGCAAGACGCTTCATGACCGCCATTTTCTGAGAAAGCACGGCAAGAAGGCTTACTATGGGCAACTCAAGAAGAAAGAATGATTCTGGAATGCGATGTGTTTTGCCGGTTAAACGCTTCACGCGACCCCATTGCGGAAACTTGGCGGCGAGCTGCTGATTAGATTGTTTCGCGCCAATCATTTGGAGAGAAAGCGGACCAAGGGACCATGGCCAACAAAAGAAAGATGACGATGGGAGTGATTGTGGGGAACCGGGGATTTTTTCCGGCGCATCTCGCGAAGACGGGGCGGGAAGAGATGATCCGCGTCCTGCAAAACGCGGGCATCAATGTGGTGGTGCTCGGCCCGGAGCAGAGCAAGCACGGAGCGGTCGAGACCTATGAAGAAGCAAAGCGCTGCGCCGAGTTGTTCAAATCGAAAGGCGATGCGATCGACGGCGTGATTGTGACGCTGCCGAATTTCGGAGATGAGCGCGCGATCGCGGACACTCTGCGATTGGCGCGTTTGGATGTGCCTGTTCTGGTGCAGGCCACGCCGGACACACAGTCAAAGATGACCATCACGGACCGGCGCGACAGTTTTTGCGGGAAGATGTCGGCCTGCAACAATTTGACGCAGTACGGGATTCCTTATTCCCTTACCACGCTGCACACCGAAACGCCGGACTCGGCGGAGTTTGCAAAGGATCTCGAGTGGTTCGCTGGAGTTTGCCGCATTGTAAAAGGCTTGCGGAATCTGCGGATCGGCGCGCTAGGCGCGCGGCCAACGGCATTTAACACAGTGCGCTACAGCGAGAAATTGCTGGAGCGCAGCGGCATTTCTGTCGAGACGCTTGATCTTTCCGAAGTGCTTGGGCGCATTGCGCGGATGAAGGATACGGATGAGGCGGCGGTGCAGAAGCTGCAGTCCATCGAAAAGTATGTTTCGACGACGAATATTCCGCGGGCTGCGTTGATGAAGATGGCCAAGCTGGGAGTGGTGATCGATCAGTGGATGAAATCGACAGATCTGCAGATCAGCGCCGTTCAATGCTGGACTTCACTGGAAGAAAATCTCGGCGTCGTGCCTTGCACGGTGATGAGTATGATGAGCGACTCGCTGCTTTCGAGCGCTTGCGAAGTAGATGTGTGCGGCGTGCTGGGCATGCACGCTTTGCAACTGGCTTCGGAAACGCCGAGCGCGCTGCTCGATTGGAATAACAATTACGGAAACGATCCCAACAAGGCTGTCTGCTTCCATTGCAGTAATTTGCCGAAACATTTCTTCAAAGACTTCAAAATGGATTATCAGGCAATCATCGCGGGCACTGTAGGAAAAGAAAATACGTTTGGAACGTGCGTAGGGCAGGTAAAGCCGGGAGCAATGTGTTTCGCCCGTTTTTCGACAGACGATTTTTCCGGAAAAATTCGCGGTTATACCGGCAGCGGCAGGTTCACGGACGACCCGCTCGAAACATTTGGCGGCGCCGGCGTGGTTGAGATTCCAGGACTCCAGAAACTGCTGCGTTACATTTGCGAAAACGGTTTCGAGCATCACGTGGCGGCGAATTTTTCGTCGGTGGCTCCCGCGGTGCATGAAGCTGCCACGCGTTACCTTGGGTGGGATATGTACGCCCACGCGGGTTAGTAGTTTATTTGAACGGATTGTTTGTGCGGAACGAGTGCAAATTCCATGGCCATTGTGGCTGGCGTTGATTTTGGAACTCTAAGCGTTCGCGTTTCCATTGTGGACAGCGAACGAGGCCTGCTCTCGACCGCACTCGCCGAGTATCCGCTGCACCGCAAACGCGAAGATCCGGAATACGCCACGCAATCGCACGACGACCAGATGCGTGCATTGGCTAGCGCTACACGCGAGGCGGTGCAAAAAGCGGGCATTGCCGGCGATCAAGTGCAAGCGCTGGCAATGGACACTACTGGTTCTTCCGTTATTCCCGTTGGGAAAAATCTGGAACCGCTCGACGAATATTATCTTTGGTGCGATCACCGCGCCAAAGGAGAAGCCGCGGAGATCACGGAAGCGGCTCACCGCGAAAACCTTGCGGCTATTCAGTGGTGCGGCGGAGTTTATTCGTCGGAGTGGGGCTTCTCGAAGCTGCTGCATTGGTTGCGCCACAATCCAGAAAAGCGTGCGCAGTTTGTTTCGGCGTTCGAGCATTGCGACATGGCGGCGGCCACCCTTTGCGGAATCACCGATGCGCGTAAAGTAAAGCGCAGCGTCTGCGCGATGGGGCACAAGTGGCTGTGGAACGCGGATTTGGGCGGCCTGCCTTCGGAGGAATTCCTCGTCAAAGTCGATCCATTGTTTGCGGGCGTTCGAGAAAAACTTCAGGGCGAATATGTTACGTCGGACCACATTGCCGGGAAGCTCTCCGGCGTTTGGGCGGAAAAGCTCGGATTGAAAGCGGGCATTCCGATTCCGGTTGGCGCGTTCGATGCGCATTGGGATGCGATCGGAGCGGGCTGCCGGACAGATGACATGGTTAATGTCGTCGGCACTTCGACTTGCATCATTGGCATCACGCCGTCGGTCAACCTGGTTCCGGGGGTTTGCGGAGTGGTGCAGGGAAGCGTGCATCCGTTCCGTACTGGAATTGAAGCTGGCCTTTCCGCGGTGGGAGATATTTTTAACGCCATTGCCACTCGCGCCGGAACCGATGTCTCGACGCTGAGTAACGGGTTAGAGAAGTACCAGCCGGGGCAGACCGGTTTGCTGCGGATGACTTGGGACAATGGGGACCGCACCGTTTTGGTGAACCCGAATCTGCGCGGGATGACGCTTGGCTGGAATTTGCAGAGCACCGCGCAGGACGAACTTTTTGCGGCGATCGAAGGCACTGCGTTCCATACGCGAATCATTTTGGATCGCATGGCGGAACATGGCGTGAACATCAAGCGCGTGATCAACGCGGGCGGCATTCCGCAAAAAAATAACGTGCTCAATCAGATCTACGCGAACGTACTGGGGCGGCCTGTGCTCGTGCCGAGCAAAAGCGTGACGAGTCTCGGCTCCGCGATCTTCGCTTTCCTTGCGGCTGGGACATTTAAGACGGTGGAAGAGGCGCAGGATAAAATATGTCCAGGTCATACGGTGTTTACGCCGGAGCCGTCAGCTCAGAAAATCTACCATTCGTTGTACGCGCTATATAACCGGATATATTTCGCGTTTGGTCAGCCGGGCATCGGGAAATTCGGAGACGTGTTGCCGACTCTAATTTCGGTTGCCGAGAAGGCGAATGCTCGCGGTTGACGGCGTTCTACCCCCCACCCGGGGGTGTCCGCAAGTTATAAAGTATATCCATGAAACAATTGGACTTGCGGGAATCTCTGCGTGTTCGCAGAGGGCACGCGGGCTCGTGAGTCGGATTGAGGTCCTTGGGCTTTGGCCTTAGTGCTCTGGATAGGAGGCAGGTGATCTGCGACCGGTTTAGCCGGAGAGAACACAGCCAGGATTGGCTGTGCCACTCCTGGCCCTCCCCTGTTTTTCTGTAAACATTGCATCTAAAGGAGTTAGCTGCTGAACAAGTGGTTTGGAACCAGCGTTTGCGGAAATGTAGCTTGTAAAGGACTTGCGGCGCTCTGTCGAACAACAGAAGTGGCGGTTTGGTTTGGAAGCCCTGTTAACAATTGGCTTGTAGCCCTGAAGAGGGCCCAGAAAGCAAAAACGCTGGCAACATGCCGGCGCTAGGGATACGCGACTACAATGATATCCAAGAATTACTATACACCCGGAGTAATCGCTCGTCAAGGAAAAAATCGGAGAAAGGATCAGTCGCCAGAGGCTAGAAGTATCGGCGGCCTGAAACTCATCCATCAACAGCAGTGGGGAATCGCCAGTAGACGCAGTAGCGCTGGTTGAAGAGGCGATAGAAAGGACTGAGAGTGACGTCCTCAGAACGGCCCGCGGCCACGGCGTGAAAATTGAGCGGTTTATCTTTCAAGCTGACCGGTTGAATCCATTTTTCGATGGCGTTGCGGTCGCCGGCGAGTTGGGGCACGGCGATGGCGGGAAAACCGCCATGCAGAATTTTATCTTCGGAATAAATGCGCTGGGGATCGAGATTCTCGGTGCCGAGTTCGCCGGCGAGCACCAGTGGACCGTACATAAACGCTGCTAGTTTTGGGTCATCGGGAATTGCCTGCAAGTGCAAGCGCATGGGAAGCTTCACTTCTACGTAGTCACCGTTCTTCCAGGTGCGGTCGATTTTCGCGTAGCTGGAGGGCGCCAGCTTTTCACTTGGCTCCCAGGGCTTGCCGTTAATTGCGACGCTGGCGTTTTCGGCCCAATAGGGAATACGCACGTTCAAGTTAAAACGCGCGGGCGATTTTGCCTGGATGACTAGGCGGGTTCCGGCTTCTTCGGGGAAACGCGTTTCCTGGCGGATGGTCACGCCTTTTCCCTTCCAATGAACTTCAGAAGCGAAGAATAGGTTCACCCAGAGCGACTGGTCATTGTGAAAATAAAAACCTTCGCCTAACTTCGAGAAATTTTCCAGGCCCGTGCCGGAGCAACAGAAGAAGCCCTCGTGCGGCACAAAGTGAACTTTCCACTGGCCGGGCTGCATTCCGAGGTAATAAAGCGGGGAGCCTTCTGCCGGGTTGGGAGTGGCGAGAATGTGGTTCAGGAAAGCGCGTTCGTAATAGTCGGCGTATTGAGGCTCGGCGTGCCAGCTGAAGAGATGGTTGGTCAGCTTGAGCATGTTATAGGTGTTGCAGGTTTCCTGCGTGAGGTCGGTGAGCTCGGAGGCGAGCACGTCCGGCGGCGTACGGAAATGTTCGCTAACGCTATTGCCGCCGGTGACGTAGCTGCGGTGCAGCACGACCTGCTGCCAGAAGAACTGCGCGGCGTCGCGGTAGTACGGGTCGCCGGTCAGTTCGAATTCGCGGGCGGCACCGATGAATTTCGGAACCTGGGTGTTGGCGTGGAGGCCGGTGAGCGTGTCGCGGCCCTGCGCGGCAGGGTCCATTACGACGTGATGGTCGAAGCGTTTCGCGACTACTAGATATCGCGGATTCCCGGTGACGGCGGAGAGGTTCGCGAGAACTTCGTTCATGCCGCCGAATTCGGTTTGCAGAGTACGCTGCATCTGCTCTTCGGGGATGCGGCCGGTGCGCCAGTCCGTCCATGCGGCCATGCGTTCGAGCACCTGAAGCGCCTGCGGATTTTGCCAGCTCTCGTAAACATCGAATAGACCAGCCATGATTTTATGGAGCGCGTACCAGACCACGGCGGCGGGCCTGCCCGCTTCCAGATCGTCAAAGCTCGATTCGGAAAACGCGGAAAGATAGCCTTTGTCGCCGAGCTGCGCCTGGCATTTTGCGAGTTCCGTCACTATGGCGTCGGCCTTGGCCTTGATGCGGGCATCGCCGGTGGAAGCGTACATTTGGGCGCAGGCGGAAAGAAAATGGCCGACGTAATGGCCGCGCCAGCCGTTGGTGGGAGACTCGCGGTTGTAGAGCGGCTCGGCCGACGACGGCAGATTTGCATTGACGCGGAAGTTGTGCAGGAGGCGGTCAGAATTCAGGGCCAACATATATTGTAGGGTTTGACCGCGCATGCGGAGGAGATCGAGGTCGAGAATTTTTACATCTTCGAGGCGAAAGGGAAGGGCAGCAGGGACCGGAAGCGAATGAGTGCCCGGCAAGTCCATGCCAGCTGCTTTCGTTGCGGCAAGCGCGGTGCCCCCATAAACCACGCGTCGGAGAAAGTCACGTCGGATCATAAAAGCGTCCTTTCACTGGAGCAGAGAGAGCCTGGGTGGTTGGCCCGACTTTTTGCGGAGGATTCGTCTTTGAGAAGCGCTCGTAGCCGAGCCATTAGGTGCGCCACGTTTGGGGGTGAAAGAGCGTGACCGGAGAATGGGAAAAGTGATTGCATGCATCTGCCGGAATGATTTATGGTGCAGAGCGTGTAAACGTTTGCTCCAGAGCGGACTTTAGCACACAGTTCGGGGGGAGGCCAGTATGACGAAGAAAGCGAAATTCACGCGGCGGGAATTTGTGGGGGCGGCGGTATCCGCGGCCGCGGTGAGTGCGGTGCCTGCGCGCGGATTGTTCGGGGCGTCCTGGCGCGGCGGTGTGAGTGCGCGGAACGAGGACTGGAAAGATGAGGGCGTACTTTTTGTGGACAAGTCGCCGTACGCCAAATTGCACAACATTCCCGTGCACGCGGTGACCATTACCGCTGGATTCTGGGGAGCGAGGCGCGAGACGAACGTCGAGAAGAGCATCCCGTCGATGGAGAAATTGCTCGAGAGCAATGGACGAATGAACAATTTCCTGCGGCTGGTGGGGAAGAGCGATGCGGCGCAGCACGGGCCGGTTTATTCGGACTCGGATGTGTACAAGTGGACGGAGGCGGTGGGGTTTGCGCTGCAGTCCGGGGATCGTCCTGAATTGCGCGCGCAGACGGACGCGATTATCAAGGAAGTTGTCGTGGTTCAGGAGCCGAGCGGGTATTTGAATACGTTTTACGTCGGCGAGAAGACGAAGGATCGCATGCTGCCTGATGTGCAGCGCTGGGGGCACGAGCTCTACAACCTCGGGCACATGATTCAAGGAGCGATTGCGTACTATCGCGCGACAGGCGACCGGACGTTGCTGGACGCGGGGATTAAGTTCGTGGACGGTTATTTGTTGCCGAATTTTGGGCCGGGCGCCGATAAGAAGCCTCTTCTTTCCGGGCATCCGGAAATGGAACTGGCGCTGATCGAGCTTTATCGCACGACGGGAGAGAAGAAGTATCTCGATCTCGCGGGCTATCTTCTTCAAGGCGATGAGCGAATCAAGCTGCCGCCGCGCGGGTACGTTTATCATTTTTGCGGGATTCCGTTCACGACGCGGACGCATCTTGAGGGGCACGCGGTGCGTGCGATGTACGCCTGCTGCGGCGCGACGGACTACTACCTAGAAACAGGCGATGCATCTTATTTGAAGACGCTGAACGTACTTTGGGAGGACTTGGTGTCCTCGCAGATGTACGTGACGGGAGGAGTCGGGGCACGGAGCGAGGGCGAAGCGTTTGGCGATTCGTACGAGTTGCCGAATTTCACAGCGTACGGCGAGAGTTGCGCGGCGATTGGGAACATGATGTGGAACTGGCGAATGCTGGCGGCGACTGGCGAAGCGAAATACGCGGATGTGATCGAGCGCGCTTTGTATAACGGAATTAACTCGGGAATGTCGCTGGATGGGACGATGTATTGCTACCGCAATCCGCTGGGATTTGATCCGTCGGGCGGAGACCATATTCGCAATCCGTGGTACGACACGACGTGCTGCCCGCCTAATCTGGAGCGGACGTTTGCTTCGTTGCCGGGATATTTTTACAGCACGAGCAAAGACGGGCTGTATGTGCACCTGTATGACAATTCGCAATTGGATTGGCACCTAGAGGATGGAACTGGGTTGAAGGTGGCGCAGAAGACGAATTATCCGTGGGACGGCTCGACAGAGATTACGGTGACGCCAGCCAGGCCGACGGAATTTACTTTTTATCTGCGTGTGCCGGGATGGTCGGACGGGACGCAGGTTTCGGTGAATGGCAAAGCGGTTTCTGGTGCAACGCCGGGACAGTATCTGGCGTTGAAGCGGAGCTGGGCTGCCGGCGACGTGATCAGCGTGAAATTTGGAATGACGCCAAAGGTGATTGAGGCGAACCCGCGCGTGGTGGATGACTACGGACGCGTGGCGGTTCAGCGTGGTCCCTTGGTTTATTGTTTGGAGCAACTGGATCAGCCAGATGGAGTCCAGTTGTTTGATGTGTCTTTGGAAGTGGGGCCGAAGGGCGGCGCGGCGTTTCACGAGGAAGTTCGCAAGGATTTGCTTGGCGGAATCGTGGTGTTGAAACATGTTGGCGCGGTTAGCGAGAAGGCCAGTTCGCAGGATGCACTCTATCGTTCTTACAGTACGGAGGCTGCCAAAGGACGGCAGGTGGAGTTGAGTTTTGTGCCTTACTACGCTTGGGCGAATCGCGCGGGAACGCCGATGCAGGTTTGGACGCCTGTGGTGAAGGCGTAGGAGAGGGGGGAGCCCTTCGAAGCTCAGGGTAAACAAGCTCCTCCCCTACAAGTGCGGTTAGGCTTTTACGGTGTGATAGAGACGATAAGGTTCGTCGCCGACGGCGCCAAATGGTTTGAATGTGATTTTTCCGGCGTCACCTTGGATCAGCCAGTTTTCGGAAGACGCAGAAGCGGCGGACGCGGCTAACAATTGAGCGCGCGAAAAGTTTGCGGGCAGATTTCCGGTGCCGAAGAGTGCGAGCGGGCCGCGGCGAACCGCGACGATCTGTGGGTTTTCTGGATCGACGGCTTGCAGGCTGAGCGGCATGCCGATTTCGTACTCGACGCGATCGCCTGTTTTCCAGGTACGCGATAGCTCGAAGAATTTTCCTGCGACGACATCCCCTTCCACTTTTTTGCCGTTGACGGAGATGCGCGTTTTTGCGTCCGCCCATGCGGGAACGCGCAGGTAGACTGTGAATTTTTCGGGGCGCGCCATTTCCAATTCAAGTTGCGTGGTGTTCGCGGTGGGGTAGCTGGTTTTTTGCGTCAGGGTGCATTTCGTGCCGCCTTGCATCCAGGTGACGCTAGAGGGCAGGAAGAGGTTGACGTAAACGCCTTCTTTGGACGGGTAGTAGGAGCTGATGCCGTAGTCGGCGGCGAGTTGCGGGAACGTGCCGGAACAGCAGGGCCATTTGTCCTTGTAATAGACTTTTGCGGCGGCGTCAGAATTGTAGTCGGAATAATAGAAGCTGGTGCCGTCGGGAAGAATGGGTTTGGCGCCCGCGACGGTGTTGTAGAGAACCTGTTCCATGCTGTCGCCGTAACGCGAGTCGCGCGTCACGCGCAGCAAATAGCGAGTGATCTTGAATTGTCCGTAGGCGCCGCACGGGGTTTCGAAACTGGAGCGGGTCTTCCCAAGGCTCGCGCCGAGCAGTCCCTTCCCAGGTACAACAAACGCTTCGTCCGGTCCCCATCCGCCGGTCGCGTAGCTTTGCTCCTGAACCATGCGAAGGCCATTCGTTGCGGCGCGGAGATATTTTTCGTCGCCGAGGACCAAGTAGGCTTGCATGGCGGAGCTGAACGTATTGACGTGACTGTAGGCGTGTTTGCCGGGAAGGGCATTTTGATTTGCCGAGAGCGCATCGTAATACTCATGATAGATAAAGCGCTCGGCCAATTCCCGGTAGCGCTTATCGCCGCTGCGCTGATAGGCAAGGAAGAAATTTTCAGGCAGCGTATAGGTTTCGTCCCAGGTGTAGGCGATGGTTTTGTGCGGCCGCGCTTCCTGTTCCGCGCGGCTCAAGGCCTTTTCTGGCAGATGGGGCAAAACGGCGTCTGTGGCTCGCTTCAGCACATCCAGAGCGTCGGGATCCGCGGCGAATTCGTGGGCATCGATGAGGCCACAGCACGTTTTGTCGAAGGTGTAGGCGGGGAGGCGATAGTCGACGTAGAACTTCCCGGTGGGCTCGACCGTTTCGCCAAAAGCGCGCACAAGGCGGTGCACTTTTTCTTGCGTGGGCTTGGAGCCGGTGACGGCGTAGGCTCGAGCGAGACCCGAAAGGTATTGGCCGAAGGAATGGCCGGCGATGAACGCGTGAAAATTGTCCTTCTCGTTAAAATCGTCTCCATCGTCGTACCAGCCTCCCATGTCGGGGCCAGAAGCCGTCATTCCCTCGCGCTTCCGAAAGGGTTTGAGCAGTCCATCTTCATCGAGATTTAGGAACAACTTGTGGTTTTGGTCGAATTGAGTGCGGCACGGGCCTTCCAGAAGTTGCACTTGCGAATAGCCGAAAATCGAAAGTTGGGGCGTGATTGCTACCGTTGCCGATGGGCGGGGCCACGCGGGAAGAGAACGGGCGGCGAGTAAGCCGGCCGTTGAAACAGCGGCGGATTTGAGGAATTGGCGCCTAGTCTTATTTCGCATCGCGAAACCTCCGGAGATCGCTTAACGTACAGCCTCCGCGGATTTCAGGAGGTGCGCTTGGGAGAGACGGCCGAGCGCGAAAATCCAAGTAAGCGTTATCTCGAATTACCTATGTATAGCGCGCCTGAGGCCCGGCGTCAAACACTAGCTGTCATCGATTTCCCGGATGAAGTATCCTGTGTTCGAACAGATGATGCGTTTTCCTGAACTGTCGAAGGTCATCCGCGGAATTCTTGGGCTCGCCGTTCTTCTCATTGCTTGCCATTCTGAAGCTTTTTCTCAGAGTTCTGAGAGCCAGATTGAGCCGATCACGTCGGCTCTGCGCGCCAGAGACTATGACAGGGCAGTGGAGTTGAGCCGCGCAGGGCTCAAAATATCGCCTAACAATGTGCAATTGTGGACGTTGCAAGGCATCGCTTTCGCAAGCAAGGGAGACAACAAAGACGCGCTGACAGCATTTCAGCAGGCGCTGAAAATTTCTCCAAACACGATTGCGGCACTGGCGGGGGCGGCGCAGATTGAGTACCAGGCGGGGAACCCGACGGCTGTGCCGCTGCTGAATCATTTGCTCCAATTGCGTCCTGAAGAGCCGACGGCGCACGCCATGCTGGCCGTTTTGGAATATCGAAAGGGAAACTGTGCTGCGGCGGTTTCGCATTTTGCGAAAGCTGGCGAACTGCTCGATTCTCAGGTCGACGCTTTGCACGCTTACGCCACCTGCCTCGTGAAGCTCAAGCGGATGGATGAGGCGATAACAACTTTTCAGAGAGCTTTAGCGCTTAGGCCGGAAGATCCGCGCGAACACCTGGTTCTCGCGTCTATTCAGCTTATGGCTAAGAAGCCGCAGGACGCACTTGCCACGCTGCAACCGCTGTTGCAGGCCAAGGATGTGGATGCGGACACGCTGCAGCTCGCTTCGACGGCTTACGAAGATGCGGGTGACACTCCCCAGGCAGTGAGCACGTTGCGGCAGGCTCTTTTGCTGGCGCCGCGGAACGTCAGCTTGTATTTGGATTTTGCCAACATTTGTTTTACGCACGAGTCTTTTCAGGTGGGAATTGATGTGATCACGGAGGGTCTGTCGTTGCAGCCAAAATCAGACGACCTTTACGTCGCGCGGGGGGTTCTGTACGTGCAGTTGGCGCAGTACGACAAGGCCGAGGCTGACTTTGAACAGGCTTACGAATTGAACCCCAACCAGTCTTTGAGTACGGCGGCGCAGGGTTTGGCGGCTGTGCAGGCGAATGATCTTGATCACGCGTTGGAGTCAGTGCAGACAAAACTAGCCCGGAAGCCCAATGACCCGCTGCTGCTTTATTTGCAGGCGGACGTTCTCTCGCAAAAGGGTGCGGAGGTCGGGACGCCAGAGTTTAAGCTGGCGATGCAGTCGGCGAAGAGAGCAGTGGCGTTGCAGCCGACGCTTCCTGCGGCTCGCGGTGTGCTGGCAAAACTATACATGCAAACCGGACAGTACCCGGAAGCGATTGAGCAGTGCCGAAAAGCGCTGGCCATCGATCCTAAAGATCAAACTGCGGTGTACCGCCTGATTCAGGCGTTGCGCAAGACCGGCGACAAGAAAGAGATCCCGGAGCTGCTTCAACGTTTGGCGCAGCTGCGGGAACAGGCGACCAAAGAAGAAAAAGAGCACTACCGATACAAACTCTTTGAAGAGGACACAGCAACGAAACAGCCTTAAGCGGAGCGACTATTCGTTGTGTTGCGATTGCGTTTGTTTAGGCCGCAAGTCGTGGCTGGCCGGCGCTGGGAGTGGTTCATCGTTTAAAGTTGGAAGCGCACTTTCAAAAGAAGGAATTTCGTCCGAATGAACTATACGCGCCGCGCATTTATGGGACTTTCCCTCGGGTCGGCGATGGCCATGACCGCCGAGCGATTGCTTGGACAAGGCGTGGCGGCGCACCAAGCTAAACCTCTCGCCAGACAAGCTCCGTCTGGGAGGCCGTTCAATGCGCATTTTGTCGATGTGGGGGCAGCCGCCGGGTTACATGCGCCAACGATCTATGGCGGCGTAGAGAGCAAGAAGTACATTTTGGAATCCACCGGATGCGGCTGCGCGTTCATTGATTACGACAATGACGGTTGGATGGACATTTTTTTGCTGTGCGGCACGCGGCTCGAAGGCGCTCCGGCCGAGGCGACGAACCGCTTGTATAAAAACAATCGTGATGGGACGTTCACGGACGTTACCGAAAAGGCGGGCTTGCATGCGGTCGGCTGGGCTTGCGGCGTTTGCATCGGAGACTACAACAACGACGGCTTTGAAGATATTTTTTGCACCTATTTCGGGCAAAACATTCTTTACCGCAACAATGGCGATGGCACGTTTACGGACGTGACGAAAGCCGCCGGGTTGTTGAATGAGCAGCCGCGGTGGGGCGCCGGATGCAGTTTTCTCGATTACAACCGCGACGGGCACCTCGACTTGTTTGTCTCGAATTATATTCGTTTTTCCATTGAACATGCGCCGGTCCCCGGAGCGAACACTAACTGCAACTGGAAGGGGGTTCCTGTGGAGTGCGGACCGCGCGGGTTGCCGACAGGACGGCATTCGCTCTACAAGAACAATGGAGACGGGACGTTCACCGACGTCAGCCAGCAGGCAGGCATCGCGCAGGCGACGAATTGCTACGGCATGACGGCGGTGGCGGCCGATTTGGACGAAGACGGGTGGCCCGATATCTATGTGGCCTGCGATTCGACCCCCAGTTTGCTTTTTATGAACAACCATGACGGAACGTTTCGTGAAGAGGGGGTGTTGCGGGGGGTAGCGCTCAGCGACGACGGAGAAGAACAGGCGGGAATGGGCATTGGCGTTGGCGATTACGACCTCGACGGGCACTTGGATCTTTTCAAGACGCACTTCGCGGATGACGCCAACGTGCTCTACCATAACGACGGGAAAGGGAATTTCGACGATGTGACCCGAACGTCTCGCGTTGGAGTGGAGACGAGGTATATCTGCTGGGGCGCAGGAATGGTGGACCTCGATAATGATGGGCATCCGGATTTGTTTATGGTCACAGGTAACGTTTACCCGGAAGTCGAACGAACCCTACCTCAATACGCAAACAAGACCCCGCGGGCGGTCTTTCGCAATCTGGGAAATAACACTTTCGAAGAGCTGGTCGAAGCCGCAGGCCCAGGTGTCGCCGAGACACACTCCAGCCGCGGGTGCGCGTTCGGGGATTTCGACAATGATGGTGACATCGACATGCTCATCGTCAATTTGAATGAGAAGCCGTCTCTGCTGCGTAACGATCTCCAAGGGAAACAGAACTGGATAAAGGTCAAACTCGAGGGCGTCAAGTCCAATCGAAGTGCGATAGGAGCGCGTGTTCTGGCCCATTATGGCGGGAAAACGCAGGCTCAATGCGTTTTGAGCCAATCGAGCTTCTATTCCTGCAACGATCCCCGGCTGCACTTTGGCCTCGGAAACAACACCATAGTAAGCCTAGAAGTGCACTGGCCTAACGGGCTCGTAGAGTCCTACAAACACCTTCCCATCAATCAGCTTGTCACCCTGCGAGAAGGGGCCGGACAAGTGGCAAACCGCGGCTGGTCGAAGGTCTAGCGCCGGTGGTGAAAAACGCGGGATATGTTTCCTGGCCCTGCCTAGTACAAAACTACTAGAAAATGCTTGACAGCCGATTTCAGGTGGCATATAAATTTCGGCAATCGAGAAAACGTTTACAGTGAAATCGTTCTGTGAATGTTTGCTCTCCATTTTTGGGGGTGAGGCAAATGCAAGCAAGATCGTTCGTGGGAAAGTCCGTCCGACTGCTCATAGGCATTCTGATAACGGCTGGTTCGACGTGGGCTCAGTACAACGCAAATATTCAAGGGAACGTGACAGATCCGAGCGGTGCAGCGGTGACTCAAGCTAAGGTTCTGCTTGAGAACATGGCAACCCATGTTTCGGCGACCACCACGACGAACGCTGAAGGTGTGTACCGCTTTCTCAGCTTGGCCCCCGGGTCCTACAAAATTTCAGTGGATGCAGCGGGTTTTTCCAAAGCTGAAACGATTGTCACCCTGGAGACGAATCAGAACCTGAGCGTTCCCATTGCGGTAAAGGTTGGAGTAACTACCGACACCGTGACAGTCAGCGCGGAAAATCCGCTCGTAAACACGACCGAGACGCGCAATGAACAGACTCTCCAAACGCAGGAGTTGTCGACAATACCGCTTGCTGCCCGCAATATGCTTTCGCTGACCACCATCGCCCCGGGCGTCACAGGACTTGGACTTGCGGGCGGCCCAGGCGTCGCTTCGGGGACTCCGGGATCCAACGCCGGCAACTTCTCTACGGAAGAAGCAGTTGACGTCAGCGCTAACGGTCAAGGAACCGTTGCGAATATGTGGATCATTGACGGTCTGGATGTCACGAGCAGCGTTAGACAAGGAGTATTGAATCTCACGCCCAACCCCGACGACATTCAAGAAGTGAGCAATCAGGTCAACACCTATTCCAGCGAATACGGGCGTGGAAGTGGCCTCCAGAACGCCATGACCACGAAATCCGGTTCGGATCAATTCCACGGTTTGGCGAGCGACTATTTCAATTATCAATCGATGTATGCCAAGTATTCTCTACCTGGCTCCGATCATCCGTATAACCCGTTCCACAGCAACAACCTATCCGGAACGGTTGGCGGCCCGATTATTCCCCATCACCAGTTTTTCTTCTTTTTCGGGATAGAAGCATTACGTTCTTCTGCTTCTACCGGAAACAATGTCATCACTTTCCCGGATCCGGCCTTCGCAGCTTTTGCTCAAGCGAATAATCCAGGCACATTCGGAACAACAATTCTGAATACTTACGTTCCTACTCACGTAGTCGGCGTTGCCGTATCGAAAACGGCCAATGACATTTTCCCCGGAACTTGTGGGACTGTGACAACGGAGAACTTGCCTTGCTCGACACCCATGATTGACAGCGGAATATTCAATTCCGCAAATATTATCAACGGGACGCAATATTTCGTTCGCGTGGACAAATATTTCGGCAAGGATCGTATTTACGGCAGCTTCTTTCGTACCGTGCAGTCAAATCCTGCGCCGAATGTCATACCTCAGTTCTCTACCACGAATAACTACTGGCAGCGCGCCTTGCAGGTGAATTGGACACATGATTTCAGTCCAACAACACTCAACGAAGCAATTTTTGCCCAAAATCGCATCGAGGGCAAAAATGGCGAGACTGGTGACTTCACCATCCCTGGAATTGGCGTTACCGGGCAAAGCGTCGGGTATGGTGTAGGGTTCGCGCAAGGCGATTTCATTCAACACAACTACCACTGGCGCGACGTTTTGACGCATGTTCGTGGCGCTCACGTCATAAAAGTGGGCTACGAAGGGTTATACGGCGATGACGTCGAGCCTTTCCAGGGGCCGTGGTCTCACCCCTCATTTAGCTTCAACAATTTGTTATCGCTAGCTCAAGATGCCCCGCTAACGGAGAGCGGCGTCATGTATAACCCCTTGACTGGCGTACAGCAGCTTTGGAGTTGGGACGCTGCTTCTAAGACTTGGGGCCTTTTTGCCGAGGACACTTGGAAAGCCCGACGCAATCTGACTTTGACGTTTGGCTTTCGCTTCGACGATCAAGGGAACCCATATTCAAAGTCACCCACAACGGTTTTTGGCAACTTCTACCTCGGCGCAGGTTCAACGTTCCAGGACCAGGTTGCCGCTGGCGTTGCCAAACCGACGCACAATGCGCTGGCCAGTACGCCTAAGGCTTATACGCCGCGGATCGGCGCTGCGTGGGATATCACCGGAAGGGGAGACTGGCTGGTACGCGGCGGATTCGGGATGTTTTCCAATTGGCTTACGCCCGCCAACATTCAGGAGGAGTTCCGAGGCAACCCACCGGGGCTAATCAATCCTACCTTTTTCGCAGCAAATGCGCCGGGGAACCAACCTGTGTTCGTCCAAGGTACCACCAGCACACCACCGTTTGGGTTCGTATTCCCACAACTCGCAGGCACCACCTTGTGCCCTGTGGCTCCCTGTCTTGACGCAGCCGGGGGAATCGTAGGAGCAGGCCTGGGCATCGGTGGAATCGACCCCAACATTGTTTCGCCTACAGCTTATATCTGGTCGGGTACTTTGGAACATGGGATTGGCAGCCACTTTGTTGCTTCCGCACTGTACACCGGGTCGCACACCTCAAACCTTGTTGGAAACGGCAACGCGGGAGGTTTGGTCTCCTATGGTGTTGACATCAACGAACTACCGGGAGCGCTGATAGGGTTGCCCCTCGGCTCTGCACCACCGCGGCCCAATCCGAGTTTTGGCCAAATCGCTTATACACAGAACAATCGGTACGCCAACTATGAAGCCGTGACGTTTGATCTCAAGGCCAGGGCAAGCCGAGGGTTCTTTGATGTTTCCTACACGCGCTCTTCTTCCAAAGATGACGCGAGCAGACAACCTACGCCAGAGAATCCTACGGCATATTATGGACCTTCACCCTGGGACGCTCCCAACCGCTTTTCCGCGAGCTTCAACTATGAGCAGCCGGGCATGAACGGCGGCCAAGGCTTCGTGGGGCACTTAACTAGCGGGTGGGGCGTAAGCGGGACCAGTATTTACCAGACTGGTTATCCGTTCACTGTGTTTACGTCTGCGGCCTACAACGGCGCAAACTACGTTGCGGGCGCCGATGCGCAAACTACCCAGACCGGGGACTACCTTGCCAACGGTGACAACTTCAGCTTCCCGAACGTCACCAACTATCAGCAGGGATCGTCCTCAAGCGCTTACACTACCGGTGTCTTCACGGCCGGGCAATTTACGGTACCTACTGCAGGCACGAACGGAAACGAGAGGTTTAATGCGTTCCGAAATCCGTCGTTCATACAGACGGATATGAGCATTTACAAGAACACGCACATAACCGAGCGCCTGGTATTTCAATTCCGTTTTGAGTTTTACAACCTGTTCAACCATGCCAACTTCCAGAATATTCAGGGCGACATATCGCAGGGAAACTTTGGCCAAGTGACCGCCCAGACTCTGCCAAGATGGTGGCAATTGGGAGGGAAGCTCTACTTCTAACCTGATTTAGGGATAGGGATTACGACATCCGGGACCGTCGCGCTCCACACCCCGAGCGGCGGTCCCTTGGGTCCTTGGTTCGGGCCTAACTGTCCGGCGCGCTTTTGAAACTTCGCAAGTTACCTATGTGAGCTTGTCGGCTTTGCAGAATAGAGGTGGGGCTGAGAAGCCCCGCCTGTTTTTTTGTGGCTGCATGCTCTCTGTAGGCGAAGCATCAGGCACAGCGCGAATGAAAAGTTGCCTTGTACGTTCGGTGCTTTGGCCCCTATGACCGCCTGTAGCAGGGCAACGTTCCGATTTATCGCGCTCGCTTTCTGCTGCACGCTGGTCCTTCTCGCTAATCTCGCGTCTGCAAGAATCCTATCGGCCGCCTATCCTCAAGAAAAAGAAAAGAAGCCACATGCGTTGCGATGGGATCCTCCTCGCGTGGATGCTCCGATCCGGTCTTTGTCCGCGATGCCGCCCTGCATGCTTCCCGATGTGCTGAAAATGGCCGGCGACCGGGCAGTGGAATTAATCGATCACCTTCAGAACTTCATCGCTCGCGAGCAGATTCGTTACGAGCAAATACCTAGTGTGAGTATGTCGGGCCCGACCGGTATCACCGGCATTGGGCCGATTCCCGGACAGCCGGAAAACATGTCGTTCAGCGGGAAGTTCGATTACATCGTTGACTTCGGAAAAAGGTCCGAGCCGCTCCACGTTCGCGAACATCGAACACCGCTTAAAGGGACCGTCGGCGCGAATCTTGACGCCATTGTCGGCAAAGGACTGCCGGTTCTGGCGCTGATCTTTCATCCCTCGATGCAAGGCGATTATGAAATGCGTTGCGAGGGTTCTGCCCCGTGGAACGATCAACCGGCCTGGGTTGTTTATTTTACTCAGAAAAAAGGGAAGCGCCCCCGCACGGTGACGATGGAGACGGCTTCTGAACTTGCGTCGCACGACCCAAACGCAAGAGAGATCCGGCTGTTAAGGCTCAAGGGCCGCGCGTGGATCGCCGCGAGCTCCGGACAAGTCGTGCATCTCGAAACGAATTTGCTGGAGAAGCTTCCCTTGATTGAGCTTGAGGAGAGTGCGTTTTCGGTGGACTACGCTCCCGTGAAATTTCGAGCGCAGAATGTCGAGGCGTGGTTGCCGCAGTTCGCGATAGGTTACACGGATTACGCCGGGCGCCGGATGATCGTCGAGCACATTTTTTCTGAGTTCCAGCTCTTTTCCGTCCAAACGCAGGACGTCATTCAAAAGCCAAAGGAACCGTGAGCGCTGGCGCCGTCTAGTTCAGCTGAATGTTCAGCGCCCCCACAGACGCTGGCGGAAATTCAGCCACGAGAGTTCCTCCGCTGATGCTCAACGGTTTTGTTTGAGGAACAACCACCTCTCGTTGCTCGAACGTATTGTGCGCGTGGATGTCCGCGTTGCTCAAAAAGCGCATGCTGGCTTCCTTGACAGTTGCACCGCGCAGCGCTACTTCCACCAGGCGAGGCTCGCTGGTGCTCGGATTGACGGCGGTGATTGTCAGGTTCTTGTCGCGCACCGATGCGGATCCTTTCAATCCCCAGTAAGACGTCGATTGTCCGTCGCGGTCATAGTGCACATTCGGCGCTGAGAATACCGTTCGCAACGCCTCTCCGCCTTGATGACTCGAGTACAAATCGAAAACATGGCCGACCGGGGTGATGACGAACTTATCTTCATGCGCGAGATAGAGACTGTTGAGGCAGTTAATGAGCTGCGCGCAGTTCGCCATCGCTACTTTTTCGGGATTGCGGTTGAAGATGTCCAGCGTCATGCCGCTGAACACGGCGTCGCGCAGCGTGGGCATTTGCTCGAGCTGGTCGCCGGGAGTGGCCTCGCTTCCGGGGCGGTACCAGGGGCCCCATTCATCTACCACAAGCTTCACGCGATGCTGATGGTCAAATTCACCGAGGACTTGCCAGTGGCCGGTGATCAGGCCTTCCATTCGCTCGCCTTCGCGAAGCAGTTCGTGCCAATCCACGGCGTCGAACCTTACCGCCTCGCCTTTGCCGGCGACCCAGTCCTGCGTTTTGCCTCGGCTCAGGTTCCAGGCGTAATGATGCAAAGCCATGCCGTAGATGCGGCGTAATTCGCCGGGGCCTTTGCGCAACACTTCGGTTAAGAATTCCCGCGTCCAGCTCCAATCGTCCGTATTCGGCCCCGACGCGATAAGATTCAAGCTATCGCCGTACGTTGGCAGCCAAGTGGAATAGCGCCGGAACTCCACAGCGTATTCCTGAGGAGTGAACTCGCCGCCGCAACCCCACGACTCGTTGCCTACGCCCCAATACTTCACACGAAACGGATCGGGATAGCCTGCAGCGGCGCGTGCATCCGCAAGCGTGGTGCTTCCCGCAGGGGAATTGCAGTATTCCACCCATTGTTGGAAGGCCGAGGCTGGCAGGCTCCTCACGTTTGCGGCTAGATAGGGCTCCGCGCCGATGAGCTTGCAGAAGTGTACAAATTCATTGGTCCCGACGGCGTTGGGATCGTAGCGGTGGCTCGCAGGCGCTTTCTCGGACTCGCCCATGGCCCAGAAGTTCGTTCGACGGGGGCGCTTCTCAGTAGGACCAATTCCATCGCGCCAGTCGTAGCTATCCGCAAAACAGCCTCCCGGAAAGCGAATCACTGTAGCTTTGATCTTGCGCATGTGCTCGATGAGGCTTTTTCGTAGCCCATCGATATTCGCTACAGGGGATTTTTCGCCGAGCCAGATACCGTCGAACAGCACACCGCTGAGATTTTCGACGAAGTGCCCGTAAATGTTGGGAGAAATCGTGCCCAGTGGCTCATCGAAAAGAACTTCGATACGCGAGTCCACCGCGCGTGAGTCGGCCGCGGATCCCCAGCCGCGCTTTGGCGCCAACAAGAGTCCAGTTGCTCCGATCGCTCCCTGCTGCAAGAAATCACGCCGATTGATCATGTCCGCCTCCAAGTAATCTCAGGTTATGGGCTTCCCGAGGTAAGCGAATGGCACAGATATACACCGGGCAAACGTTTACTTCAACGGCGGAGTTCCAGGCTAGCGGCCTCTTTTTCTCTCCGTCGGTCAACTACATAGAAGGCCGGAAGCACTCGAAGCTGCGTCAGAAAGACACCTTTAGTGGATTCCCATCAAACGACACAGATTGCGCTTTTTGCTCAAGATTGACTTGGAGTTTCCGGCGCAGTGGAGGCAGCATTCGCGATCCGGGCGCGAGCCGCAGAGCCAGGGCGCGTGTCGCGTCATGCCAATCCATTTGAATCCCCATCCACTCGCCCTTGCGATAGTTGAAGGAGTCGCCGTCATCTTCGTAAAGCAAAAAGGAAGCGTCACCGCCCGGATAGATCGAGATGGAAAGGGGCTGGTCTACATTTTCGCTTGTGAACTGTTTCACGGGTCCAAGAGGAAGTATCGCCCCGGCGCGAACATACAGGGGCATCGTTTCGAGGTCCACATTACGTCTGATTTCGCGGCCGCCTTCGAGGCGTTCCTGCGTCCAAAAGTCGTACCACCCGCCCGCAGGCAAATAGACTTGTCGGGTCTCCGCGCCCTTCTCCACGACCGGCGCCACAAGCACATTCTTCCCCCAAAGATATTCATCGCCGCGCGCGACGGCTTTCGGATCGTTTGGATACTCCAGCCAAAGCGCGCGCATGATGGGCATTCCGGTTGTAACGCATTCGTGCACTGCACTGTAGATATAAGGAAGCATGCGGTACCGCAGCCCGAGGTACTTGCGGCAAATAATCTCGACTTGTTCATTGTGCAGCTGGCTGGAATCTGGAATCGCGGCGCCATTGTAGTTGTTGATTTCGATTGGGCCGGGGTCGCCGGTATTCCAACCCCACGGCAGCCGCAGCTTCCAAGCGCGTCCGTGACTGCGGAACAGCGGGCAAAAAGCTCCGAACTGAAACCAGCGCAGATAAAGCTCGGCGGTGAATTCTTTTGTAGGTACGAAGCCGCCAATGTCCGTGCCCCAGTAGGGAATTCCAGTGAGGGCCGTGTTGATGGCGATGGGGATATGAATCTTGAGCGTTTCCCAAGTGGAATACACGTCTCCGGACCACAGGAAAGAGCCATAGCGTTGCATCCCGGCATAACCGTTGCGGTGCAGCGCGTAGGGGCGCTCATTCGGTCGGTCGAGTTGCGGGCCTTCCCAATACATGCGATTGCGAACCAATCGCGAAGCGATGTCCAGCGGATCGCCTTCATCGGGCCACCAGCCATCGACTCCAAGCGCGAAATCTTTGCGATGCGCATCCCAATGGCAGCTCGCCTGTTCTTCATCGAAGCGCGGCAATTCGCAAGCGTCGCGGACGGTGCCACGCAGTTTGTCGGACAGAATCACGGCGTGAAGCGCCACTCGAAAATTGTCCTTGTGAAGTTCATCGAGGATTTCTTTCGGGTCGGGAAATACGCGTGAATTCCATACGAAGGATCCGTTTTCCGTGTTCCAGCCGGAAGGACAGAATCCCGTTCCCAAATAAATTAGTGTGTCGCAAGGAAGCTTTTTCTCGCGAAATGTTCTGGCTTCCGCCAAAACTTCTTCACGGTTGGCTAGCGTGCGGTGCGATTGTTGATAGCCGAAACTCCAAAGCGGCGGCTTCTCGGCGTGTCCAGTAAGCCGAGCGTACTCAGCCATGATAGTCGCGGGATTGCGCGACGCGACGAAGAAAATATCGAGCGGTAGAGCGGTTTGCGGACTGGTTGGCAAGAATTTGCTCTGCGTTCCCGTGAAGTCAAACGTGCCGAAGGGCTGATGGAAAAAGATCGCCCAGCCGCTCGTGCCGATCAGCCACGGAATTGGCACGCGGCCTCCGTGCGTCGCCAGTTGATAGCCGCCTTGACCACTTTTCATAAGGTCGGTTGAGCCGCGACGGTCGAACTGCGGCCCGCCTTCTCCGAGGCCCAGCAGCGGCGAGTCTCCCGTCAAAAACGACACGACGCCGGTTTCTTCGTCGATGGAGAGCTGCTGGATCGTTTGTCCTTCAAGGGTCGTGATCGTGAACGTGAGCGGCCTGGAGGAAAACAAAACTTTCATATTCCCGCATTGCATCGTTTTTGTTTGGACATCGTCGCGAATCTCCGCGGCAGGAGGGCCCCACGATGTCTTCACGAGCGAGCCATCAGATGCGACGCTCGCCGTGACAACACGGTTTATAGGAAGAATGCTAAGGCGAATGGTGTGACTACTTACGGACGCAAGTTGAACTTCGCAGTCTTCTCCAATGAGCTGCAGCCCGGTGCTCGCCAGAGAGGTCCCTAGCGGCAGCAGCACCCCTGCGGAAGCTCCAGCTAACTGAGCCAGCAATTCTCGGCGATTCCATTGCCTCGTCATCTATAGTCAGACCCCAGGGTAACAGGCCACACAAAAACGGTACTTCAAACAAGACCCCAAACGTAACGTCACATGAGACCCGCCGCGCGGTAATACCTGAGCTTCAGCAAACGTTTACAATGAATGGTCACAATACGGCTTTCCACTCTCATTTCGCAAGTCTTCTCTGAAGTTTACGATACCGCCTGGCAAGCTTATCTGAACATGTGACTCATAAATGCGGGGATCCCGAAAGCTCGCGGAGAGTGGACTGCACATTTGGGGACAGGAAGCGACGATGGATGGTTCAGATCTAGGGCGGCTTACGCAGCAGGCCCTCGCCAGACCTTACGCATTACAAAGTGCATTATGCACATGAAAGTTAGGTCGTCTTGGATCTCTCTGGGCTGCAAGGAATTGCCACGCCCCATCCCCTTTCGAGATGAGCGATCCGATCCCCGTAGAACCACACTCTTTCTCTTCTATCTTGCGGCGCTTCGCCGAAAACACGAGCAAGCCGGCGTGAAATTCCATTGGCTCTCGGGGTTGTGCGTGATTTGAAAAACCTGTATTCGCGTTCATCATAACGATTCCCAGTCGCATTGGTTTTCTCTAAAAACCAATGCCTTCCGCTCGCGGCGGTTAATCTCAAGAAAAAGGCACTACGATCCGCGTGCAAAAAAGATAGTCTGCAACGAATCGATTGGCATACTTTCCGTCGCGCGCACGGTACATAGTTGCATTCGCAGGAAACTCCTTTGAAAGTTGCGCAAGCTCAGCATGGGCGTTCACATATGGCGACAACATTGGAGATCTATACTCACGCCAGTGAAAGTGCTCAAAGAGATGCTGTGAATCTGTTTGAGGAGCGATTGTTCCCAAATCGGAGAATGGTAGAAATACCGTGCGGGGAAAACCTCAACTGCGTTAGTGAGTGAGTGGTCGGGGCGCCCGGATTTGAACCGGGGGCCTCCTGCGCCCAAGGCAGGCGCGCTACCAGGCTGCGCTACGCCCCGACATGAAGTGCTTCCTTCATTCTAAAACACTTTCCGACTTTACTCCTAGTCAGTGTAATTATTTTCAACTCGACTGCCAAGACTGTGTCGAGTGCTACTACCAAATGGCGTCCATCCGAGCATTCAGCGGCATCTCATCAGCCTGCCTGAACAGTTGTGCAGCCCGCTCGCGAACGAATGGCGCGATGCAAGTAGCCAGTTGTCGACATAGATGCATAAACTCTTTGACTCTTTCTGTTTGCTCATGAATACTTAAGCTCCCTTCCAGAATATTGCCCTAGAGCTGTACGTCCTCTCTCTCCGCTCATGGGAACCAAAAGCCAGGATAGTCATTGCGTACAAGCTCATTGCCCTTTGTGGCATTCGGGCCTGCCACCGTCAACTGACTTTCGGGCAAGGGAACGATGAATATAAAAAACTATTCAATTTGCGCCAGAGCACTCAGCACTTCACTATTTCAGCGGATAAGTAGCCAGACTTCATTTTTGCATGCGGCGGGCGAACGAACTCCTCAAGGGGGCCGAGAATGCAACTGAGGTCAACGCGGAGAGGTAGGCAAGAGGCAACGAGAATCCTTATTGCCGACGATGATTCGATCACGCGGCGCCTGTTGCAAAAGACTCTTGAGCGCGCAGGATATGACGTTGTGGCTGTCGAGAACGGGCACAAGGCATTGGAAGTTCTTTCCAGGCAAATTGGCCCACGGCTGGCACTTTTAGATTGGCTGATGCCAGGACTCAACGGGCCTGAAGTCTGCCGGGAGGTCCGCAGACATTCCGAGTATCCCTACATCTATATAATTCTACTCACCGCGAAATCTTCCAAAGTGGACGTCGTAGCCGGTCTTGAAGCAGGAGCCGACGACTATATTACGAAGCCCTGCGATGCGGAGGAACTGAAGGCGCGCTTGCGCTCGGGCGAGCGCATTTTGAAACTGGAAGACAAACTGACCTACGATGCGCTCCACGATCCGCTGACTCAGTTGCCCAACCGCTCCTTCTTTCTCGAACGCTTGACCTTATGTGTCAGCTGGGGAATGCTCCACCCTGATTATAAATTTGCCGTGTTATCTGTCGATATGGATCGCTTCAAAGTTGTGAATGACAGCTTGGGGATATCGGCAGGCGACTGGCTTCTGGTGCAAATTGCGGATCGGCTGCTCGGCTCTATCCGGCGAGATGATGCGATTTTGCGTACAGCGGAAGCGGGCGGGATGGCTGGCCAATTGGAGGAAGGCGGCATTCTCGCGAGACTGGGAGGCGACAAGTTCACCATCTTGCTGGATAACATTAGGAACGCAAGCGAAGGAATTCGAGTAGCGGAACGAATTCAACAAAATATACAAGCGCCCTTTGATATCGATGGGCAAATGGTGTTCACAACTGCGAGCGTGGGCATTGCTTTTAGCGGAACCGGCTATAGCGCAGCGGAGGACATGCTAGGCGACGCAAATACCGCGATGGCCCGCGCCAAGACACTTGGTAAGGCGCGCTACGAAATGTGCGACCCCTCGATGCACGCCACCGCCGCAGGCCGTTTCCGCCTGGAAACGGACCTTCGCCAAGCGACGGAGCGCCAGGAATTTCGCGTTCACTACCAGCCGATTGTTTCTTTGCTCGATTTTCATATCACCGGCTTCGAAGCTCTGGTTCGCTGGCAGCGGCCGGAATTTGGATTGGTGATGCCTGGCGGATTCATCTCTGCCGCGGAGGATACCGGCCTGATTTTGTGGATCGGGAATTGGATTTTGCATGAGGCCAGCCGCCAGCTGTCCGCCTGGAACTTGCAATTCCACGGCGCGCAACCCTTTACTATGGCCGTAAATATCTCTGCCAAGCAATTTGCACAAGCCGATCTAGTAACCCAAATCGGCCATATCCTGGGCGAAACCGGCCTTGCACCTGAAAACTTGAGGCTGGAACTTACCGAAAGTGTGACCATGCGCGATGAAGAGCGCACGACTCGCATTCTCAGCGAATTGAGAAAGCTGGGCGTGCGGTTGTGCATCGATGATTTCGGAACTGGATATTCGTCTCTGAGTTACCTGCGCCGTTTTGCGTTGGATATATTGAAAATCGACCGCTCCTTCGTTTCCGACATGCTGAACAATAGCGAAAGCCTGGAAATCGTAAAAACCATTTTGAGCCTTGGAAGCAACCTGGGAATGAAGGTTATCGCAGAGGGCGTGGAGACACCCGAGCAGGCAAGCCAATTGCGATCGCTCGGCTGCGAGTTTGCCCAAGGATATTTCTTTTCCAAGCCGCTTGATTCAGCGGCTGTCGGGCGAACTCTGATGGGTTGCGAGGCAAACGCCTACACGCTTCACCAGGAATCTTTTAGGCAGCTCGTTAGCCCTGTGAGGTGAAGGGAAGATCAGCCCATAGCCCTTGGAAACCCTCCCGCAAACCGAGCTTGACCCTGCTTCGGGCTGTAATAAACTAAAATCCCTTCGAAATAAACCGGCGCGGCTACAGGCTGCCCTCTTACAGCCCTCGGGATCGCGTCCGGACTAGATTCTCCTTTTCCAACTTGGTGTGCGATGAGGACGAAGTCTCCATTGAGTCGCAAGCTGCAACTCGCGTTCGGGTCCGCCATTTTGGCGCTGCTCGTCGTGGGTGCAATCTCCTATCGCGGCCTGGCGGAGTCCAGGGAGAGTGATCTATGGGTGCGCCACACGCGCGAGGTTCTTGAAAACCTCCAGAATTTACTCGCGGCAATGCAGACGGTGGAATCGAATGCTCGCGGGTATCTATTGACAGGCGACGAATCCTTTCTCGACACCTATCGCGTCGGCAAAGCAAGGACGGAGACAGAGCAGGCAATCGTGCGCCGCTTGACGGCGGATAACGCCAATCAGCAGCGCAGGCTTGATGCCCTCGCAATACTTGCCGATCGGAAGTTCCAACTCGCGGAGAAAGTCCTCAGCTTGCGGCGGTCCAGTGGACTCGAGGCCGCCGAGGACGCCATCGAACTAGGGGCTGGCAAACAGATAATGGATGACTTTCAAAATCTGATTGGCCAGATGCAGGATGAAGAACTGAGATTGTTGCGACTTCGCGAGGCGGATTCTACGCAGCGTTTGGACCAAGCCAAGGGAATTCTAATCCTGGGAACGTTCCTGGGTTTGTTGGTTGCTAGTGGCGCCGGCTGGAGCGCCCACCGAGACAGCTACGCACGCGGGTTTGCGGAGCAAGCCCTCAGAGACAGCGAAGAAAAATATAGAACGCTGATTCACGGCGTCCAGGACTACGCCATATTGATGCTGGGTCCGCAAGGCGAGATTCGCAGTTGGAATCCTGGCGCAGAACGAATGACAGGTTGCAAATTTGAAGAGGTTTCTGGCCAAAACTATTCCCGATTTTTCTCTCCCGAAGACGTCAAACTCGGCCGGCCAGAAGAGCTTCTTCGGATGGCCGCCGCCAGCGGCTTGTTCGAAGAACAAGGCATGCGTATGCGGAAGAACGGCGCGCGCTTTCTCGTGCGAACCACCTACACCGCGTCGCGCGACCTGACGGGAAAGCTGCTCGGGTTTTCTGTAGTCAGCCGCGATCTTAGCCAGGGCGCAGAGTCGGACGCGAAATACCGCGGGCTTTTGGAAGCGGCGCCGGATGCGATGGTTGTGGTGAATCAGGGCGGCGAGATCGTGCTGTTGAATGTACAGGCGGAGAAACAATTCGGATACAGCCGCGACGAACTCCTCGGGCAGGAGGTAAAGAACATCATTCCGGAGGGCTTTGCTGAACGACTGATTGCGGACGGAACGCGGAGCGCGGCAGACGCGCTCGCGCAGCAAATCGGCACGGGGATCGAGCTCATTGCACTGCGGAAGAACCGAACTGAGTTTCCAATCGAGATCATGCTGAGTCCTTTGGAAAGTGCCGAGGGCACTCTGGTGACCGCAGCAATTCGCGACATTACCACGCGTCGAGACGCAGAAAAGCATTTGGCGCAGATGGAAGGCAGGTACCGCGGACTGTTGGAGGCGGCGCCAGACGCCATGGTTGTGGTGAACCAGGCTGGGGAGATTGTGCTGCTGAATGTTCAGGCGGAGAAACAGTTCGGATACAGCCGCGACGAACTCGTCGGGCAGGAAGTGAGAAACATCATCCCGCAAGGTTTCGCGGAACGGTTAATTGCCGATGGAACGCGAAGCGCCGCGGACGCGCTGGCGCAACAGATTGGTACGGGAATTGAGCTTATTGCACTACGGAAGAACGGAACCAAGTTTCCTATTGAGATCATGCTGAGTCCCTTGGAAAGTGTCGAAGGAACGCTGGTGACAGCGGCAATTCGCGACATAAGTGTCCGCAGGGCCGCGGAGAAGCATCTTGCCCAGATGGAAGGTAGGTACCGCGGACTGCTAGAGGCGGCGCCGGACGCCATGGTAGTGGTGAACCAGGGCGGGGAAATCGTTCTCTTGAATGTTCAGGCCGAAAAACAGTTTGGATACAGCCGCGATGAGCTCGTCGGGCAAAAAGTAAAGAACATCATTCCGGAAGGCTTCGCGGAACGGCTGATAGCGGACGGAACTCGAAGCGCCGCAGAAGCTCTGGCGCAGCAGATTGGAACGGGGATCGAGCTCATTGCCCGTCGCAAGAACAGAAGCGAATTTCCCATCGAGATTATGCTGAGCCCGTTGGAGAGCGCCGAAGGCACGCTAGTGACGGCGGCAATCCGAGATATCAGCGTGCGCAGGGCGGCGGAAAAGCATCTGGCACAGATGGAAGGCAGATACCGCGGGCTGTTGGAAGCAGCGCCGGATGCCATGGTGGTGGTCAATCAAAACGGAGAAATCGTCCTTCTGAACGTGCAAGCGGAGAAACAGTTCGGCTACAGCCGCGATGAACTCGTCGGACAGAAGGTGAAGAACATCATTCCGGAAGGCTTCGCGGAAAGACTGATAGCGGACGGAACGCGAAGCGCTGCGGAAGCTCTGGCGCAACAGATTGGAACGGGGATCGAGCTCATTGCCCGTCGCAAGAATAGAAGTGAATTTCCCATCGAGATCATGTTGAGTCCGTTGGAAAGCGCTGAGGGAACGCTGGTGACGGCGGCAATTCGCGACATTAGCGTGCGCAGGGCAGCGGAAAAGCATCTGGCTCAGATGGAAGGCAGATACCGCGGGCTGTTGGAAGCGGCGCCAGATGCCATGGTAGTGGTCAACCAAGGCGGAGAGATCGTTCTCTTGAATGTGCAGGCGGAAAAACAGTTCGGATACAGCCGCGATGAACTGATCGGGCAGAAGGTGAAGAACATCATTCCTGAAGGTTTCGCCGAACGTCTGGTCGCTGACGCACTCCGCTCCGTGGAAGAAGCGTTAGCACAGCAGATTGGCACGGGGATTGAGCTTACCGGGCGGCGCAGGGATAGCAGTGAATTTCCGATCGAACTTATGTTGAGCCCTTTGGAAAGCGCCGAAGGCATCCTGGTGACGGCCGCGGTCCGCGACATTACCACCCGCAAAAAGGCCGAAGCTAATCTTCTTAACAAGGTCGAGGAACTGAACCGCTCGAATGAGGAACTGGGGCAGTTCGCCTACATTGCCTCGCACGATTTGCAGGAGCCTCTGCGAATGGTGGCCAGTTACACGCAGCTCCTCTCAAGACGGTACAAGGGAAAGCTGGACTCCGATGCCGACGAGTTTATTGCTTTCGCTGTGGACGGAGCCAGCCGCATGCAGCGCCTAATCCAGGATCTGCTCGCTTACTCCCGCGTCGGCACAAAAGGAAGGGACCTGGTCGAAATCTCCAGTGAAGAAGCGCTGGAACAGGCACTCATAAACCTGCGCGGCGCCATTGAAGACAAAGGCGCGGTGGTGACGCACGACCATCTGCCGAACGTCGTAGCAGATGACATGCAACTGGTTCAACTGTTTCAAAACCTCATCGGCAATGCCATCAAATACCAGAGTTCCGGGATTCCCAAAGTCCACATCTCTGTCACCAAAAATGGCGGTAAGAAATGGACATTTTCGGTGAAGGACAACGGGCTGGGAATCGACCCGCAATACTTTGAAAAAATTTTTGGAATGTTTCAGCGGCTACATAAACGGGAAGAGTTCGCCGGCACCGGCATCGGACTGGCCATCTGCAAGAAGATCGTCGAGCGCCATGGAGGCAGCATTTCGGTCGAGTCAGAGCCGGGGCACGGTTCCACGTTTCGATTTGCCCTGGCCGCCAGCGAGAGGAATTGATGAAATTGATCGGAGGAGAAGGTATGCCCATAGAAGTTTTGTTGGTTGAAGACAGTCCCGGCGATGTCCGGTTGACCCAGGAAGCCTTCCGCGATGCCAATAAAGCCATTCATTTGCATGTGGCTTCCGACGGTGTGGAGGCCATGGCTTTTCTGAAGAGGGAAGGCGTCTACGCTCGTGCTCCACGCCCGGAGCTCATCTTGCTGGATTTGAACCTCCCCAAAATGGATGGCCGGGAGGTATTGGCTCACATCAAGGAAGATCCCAACTTGAAAACCATCCCGACCGTGATCCTCACCACATCCGAGGCGGAAGCGGACATTGTGAGGAGCTACCAACTCCAGGCGAACTGCTACCTCAGCAAGCCCGTTCAGCTGGATGCCTTTGAAGCCCTTGTAAAGAGTATCAACGATTTTTGGCTGACTAAAGTCAAGCTACCCCAGCAAAGGCAGAATGGATGAGCTCGAAATCGATCAAGGTACTTCTTCTGGTCGAAGACAATCCCGGCGACGCCCGGTTGCTGCGCGAGATGATCAACGAAGAGGGTGCGCACAACATGGAAATGACGCATGCGCTGTGCATGAAAGACGCGGAAAGACACCTTGCAGAGCGTGAAGTTGACCTTATCTTGCTCGATCTGGGCTTGCCGGACGTGGAAGGAGTGACTGCTGTGCGGAGGGTCCGCGTCGCCGCGCCGCGCGTACCTCTGGTCGTCCTCACGGGAAGGGACGACGAGTCGCTCGCGGCGCTGGCCTTGCAGGAAGGCGCGCAAGACTATCTCATTAAAGGTCAGATCGATTCTCGAGGGCTGCTCCGCGCCCTGCGCTATGCCATCGAGCGCAAGACCATGGAAGAGGCGTTGTTCGTCGAAAAGGAACGCGCGCAGGTCACGCTTAACTCCATCGGCGACGCCGTTGTTTGCACCGACATGTCTGGAAACATCACTTTCCTCAATTTCGTCGCGGAAAAAATGACTGGCTGGGCGTGGCAGGAGGCTGCTGGCCGCCCCATGCTCGAAGTGTTACAAATTCTTGACGCCGGGAGCCGGGAGCCCGCTCCGCATCCGATAAACGTGGCAGTTGGCGTGGACCGAACCTTGCGCCTGTCATCGAATTGTATCCTCGTCCGGCGCGACGGATTTGAGACGCCGATCGAAGATTCGGTCGCCCCTATCCATGACCGGGAAGGCAAGGAAACCGGAGCGGTTATCATTTTCCGCGACGTAAGCACCGCACGGGCCATGGCTGCGCAGATGACCCATTCCGCGCAACACGACTTTCTGACCGGTTTGCCGAATCGCATGCTCCTCAACGATCGCGTGACCCAGGCTATCGTCCTAGCTCCACGCCATTCGAAAAAAGTCGCCGTACTCTTTTTGGATTTGGACGGTTTCAAACACATCAACGATTCTCTCGGGCATCCCACCGGCGACAAACTTCTGCAATCCATTGCAAAACGGCTCGTGGCCTGCGTGCGCAGCTCAGACACAGTAAGTCGACAGGGAGGCGATGAATTTGTTGTGCTGCTATCCGAAATGGAACAATCCGAAGATGCCGCCATTTCGGCTCTTAGAATACTCCAGGCGGTGGCCGAGGCTCACACCATTGATCACCACGATCTCCACGTCACCGCGAGCATTGGCCTGAGTGTCTTCCCAGACGATGGCAAGGACGCCGAAACGCTGATCAAGAATGCTGATACTGCGATGTACCAGGCCAAGGAAAATGGCCGTCAGAGCTATCAGTTTTTCAAGCCGGCCATGAACGTCCGCGCCGTGGAGCGGCAATCCATCGAGGGGAGTCTGCGGCGGGCACTGGAACGCCAGGAATTC
>Ga0210391_10000511_pt1 | contig 40268 bp, 37 predicted proteins | sample IncBWC12OmetaG_FD_160573 | JGI IMG/M metagenome (GOLD analysis project Ga0210391, IMG submission 160573) | Forest soil microbial communities from Barre Woods Harvard Forest LTER site, Petersham, Massachusetts, United States - Inc-BW-C-12-O ...
ACCCGTCCGGTCTGCTTTGCCTTCAACGGCGGTCCGGGATCCGCTTCGATCTGGCTGCATCTGGGGGCGCTCGGACCAAAACGCGTGGTGATCCGCGAGGACGGCACCATGCCGCCACCGCCCTACACGGTGACCGACAACCCCGACTCATGGTTCGACCAGTTCGATCTGGTTTTCGTGGATCCGCCCCACACCGGCTATTCCGTGACATCCGGTGAAGAACCGCGCAAGAAGATGCTCTCAGTCGACGGTGATGTGAATGCCCTGGCCGAGTGCATTCGGACCTGGCTCGGCCGGCATCGACGCTGGAGTTCGCCCGTCTATATCGTTGGCGAAAGTTATGGAACGACGCGGGCGGCAGCACTGGCAGACAAGCTGCAGGAATGCGGCGTGGCCCTCTCCGGGCTGGTACTCGTCTCGTGCGCGATGGACCTGCAGAGTCTGGTGTTCGCGCCGCGCAATGAGCTGCCCTTCGCGCTGTTTCTGCCGGCCTTCGCGGGCGTTGCCCAGTATCACGGCCAGCTCAAGGGGCGTCTGGCGCAGTCCGCGGCCGGCGCGCGGGCGGCAGCCGAGGAATACGTCGCTGAGGAGTATCTGGCGGCCCTTTACAAGGGGTCCGCACTGTCTGCGGCGGAGCGCCAGCGTGTGGTGAAGCGCATCGCAGAGCTGACCGGCCTGGCCCCCTCGCTGGTGGAGCAGAAAAACCTCCGTATCAATGACGAAACGTTTTTCGTGCAATTGCTGCGCGAACGCGGACAGATAGTGGGCCGACTTGAGGCGCGGGTGACCGGCCCGATGGCCGCGAGCCGTTCCTACGTGTGGGAGTTTGACCCCGGGATCGAGGCCCTCGTCGCACCGTACACCATGGCCGCGCACGGCTACATGAGTGAAAGCCTTGGCGTCGACATGCAGGCGCGCTACGAGGTGCTGTCGATGGAGGCGCACAAACACTGGGACTGGAACCGCGGTGAACAGAAGGGCAACAGTTTCACCTCAACGAGCCCGGACCTGGCGCGCGCGCTGCGGCGTAACCCGCATCTGCGCGTCCTGGTGGCCAGCGGCTTCTACGATCTGGGCACCCCGTACAGCGCGTCGAACTGGTCGTTAGCGCAGCTTGATGTCCCCGCCGAAGTGCGTGCGCGCGTCGAGCACCACTATTACGACGCGGGGCACATGATGTATACCCGGGAAAAAGACATGAAAAAATTGAAAGGCGATCTGGTGGCCTGGCTGGCGGCGGGTGCTTAGCCCGCCCCAGAATCCCAGTACTGCTCCATGCGGCGCCGCATGGCCTCATCGGGCAAGCGGCCGCGCGCCGCACCCTGGTTGTCCGTCAGGTGCGCAACCTGCGTCGAGCCCGGTATCGCGCAGGTGACGGCAGGGTGGGAGATCACGTACTTGAGCAGAAACTGACCCCAACTGGTCACGTCGATGTCCGCAGCCCATGCCGGCAATCTCCGGCTCTGCGCCTGACGCAAAGTACTTCCGAAGCCGAAGGGCACATTGGCCAGCACGGCCACGTGGCGCTCCTGGGCAAGGGGCAGCAGCGTCTTGGCGGCCTCGCGGTTGTCCAGTGAGTAATCCACCTGCACGAAGTCCAGCGGATACTTGCGCAGGTAACCGATCATCTCCTCGTGCTGCGAGACACGTGAAGTGGTGATGCCGAGGTAGCGGATCTTCCCGTCCTGCTTCCAGTGCTGCATTTGCGGCAGCAGATCATCGACTCCGTCCAGGTTATGGACCTGCAGCAGATCGATTTTCGTCGTGCGCAAACGCATGAGCGAGCGTTCGAAGCTTGCCTGACCGCCGACCCCGCCACCGCGGAAGCCACGGCCGCTGACGGTGAGCTTGGTGGCAATGAACATGCGGTCGCGGATGCCGTCCAATGCCTCCCCGATGAGCGTCTCGCTGTCCCCGTAGGCAGCCGCCGTGTCGATCACTTTGCCGCCCAGCTGTTCCATGCGCTGGATCTCGGTGATGATCGGCTCACGTTCATCCAATTCGAATTTGTCAGTGCCCAATCCGATGGCGGGCAATTTCTCACCACTCGAAGGAATGGCTTTGGTGATCAGGGGTAGCGCGGGGCCGGGCGCACCCAGGAGGGGTGTCGACAGACATGCACTGGCGCTCAGCGCCAGTGCGCCACGCAGCGCATCGCGCCGCGACAGATGACAAGCGGGCGCTCTCAACATGACGTCCTCTCCTTGATCCACCAGGCAGTACTTTACCGTACCGCGCAGCGGGAGGGTTAGACGGGACGTTTGCGCTTGAGTTTCAGCTACAGAGTGGTGCGCCGCTTACATTCTGCCGCAGTTACGATAGAGCACGTACGCGGCCAGCAGGAAATACGTCTTCGGCGCTACGAAATCCTTCAGCGGGAAAGTGTTCGCCGCGCCGCCCAGTTCGACACTGAAGTCAGTAAGAGTCAGGTTTTGCTGTTTCTTGAAGAACTTTTCACCGATGAGAGGCGGAACGGTGCCACCTGCGCCATCCAGGAATTTCAGATCACTGGCCGATAGCAGATTGATGTTCGGGGATTCGTTTTGGTAATTGCCGGGCTCCCGTCCCGTCATATTGTATTGATGACACAGGGCGCAATGGGAATCAAAGGCCACTTTTCCCTGTTCCGCCTCGGCCTTCGAAAAGGGATTGACGGCACATAAGTCATCACCGTAGGCGGCGCCTGCGATGGCCGATAGGGCAATGGCCAACAGCCACTTGTTCATTTTGAGACCTCCGGCTGGCAGTGAACGATTGACGGATCCGTTGGACGCCCGGGGGTTATGCGACGCAGGACGTTTGGAATCAAGGCGATGTTACAAACTGCGGAAAAGCTGCCTTGAGCCGCCGGTATGCGACTCTCAATTGATTAATCAACCTTGCCGGGAAATGGGCGGTAGGCAGGCTTCGGCGATCACCGGAATTGCATGCGAGCGCTGTTACCCATACAATGTAGGACAAATGAAGCACGCTCCCCAGCTCGGTCAGTTTGAACAAACCGTCCTCACCGCCATCCTGCGCTGCGGCGAGCGGGCCTATGGCGTACCCATCCATGAAGCCGTGGAGGCACTCTCGGCACGCAGCGTCTCACCCGGCGCCGTCTATGCGACGCTTGATCGCCTGGAGGACAAGGCGCTGATCAATTCGTGGCTGTCGGATCCGACCCCGGAGCGGGGCGGTCGCGCGCGCCGTTACTATCGGTTGGAGCGTGACGGAGAAGTGGCGCTGCGCGACTCACTGATCGCGGCGCGGCGGCTGTGGGAGGCGGTCAGGGCAGCGGGGAGGAAGGACCTATGGTCGGCGATGTCAATTCCGGTTCGCCCTTGATCGAACGGTGGGTACGCCGGCTGACACCCCCGGCGTGCCGTGAGGAGGTTCTGGGCGACCTCGCGGAGCGTTGTGCGTCACCCCGCGAATACCTGCACGATGCCGTGCGCACCCTGCCATTCGTGATTGCCAGCCGCCTGCGCCGTACGACCAACCCGGTGTATGTGCTCATGGTTGGCCTGTTCCTGTGGTGGGCGAGTTTCTATGGTTCTTTTCAGGCGCATTGGCTGGTCGCGACCATCCCCACCGTGCTGATCCTCGCCGTTCTCGCCCTGCGCGATGCCTGGCGCCTCCCGACTCTGGAGCGACAGGCGCGCACAGTGGCTCTGGACGTGACTTTGGTGGCAACCACCGTGCTGCTGTCGCAGGGGATTCTTTGGTGGAGGGCACCGGCGCTGCTGCTGAACCGGCCGGCGCTGCTGGTCGGCTTTCCGCTGGGCCTCGGCATTCTCTATTTTCTGCGGCTGCAGTCGCCGACCGGGGTATTGTTGGCCGGTCGGCTTGCGCCACAGCTCTCTCTTGGCCAGATCCGCGGCGAGATTGCGCTGCGCGACACGGTGATCCGGCGAGCTGTGACCATCGAGCTGGGCGCATGCGTGGCGGTCAGCGCCATTTTCGCTGCCATTATGCTGTGGTCGCCGGCTCCACCCATCATCCGGTTGGGTTGCGGTCTTACCGTGCTGGGCGCCGTGTTCGTCGCGGCATTTCTGTGGCGCTTCGTGCGCGTGCGGCCAATTCCGACGGACCTCGATTTTGGTGAGACCGTGCGGCGCTATCACATCGAACTCGAGCGGCGCCGTCGCCTGTCTCGCAACTATGCCTGGTGGTACCTCGCTCCGCTGGGGGTAGGCACTGTGGTCACGATCATCGGCTCGCAGTTGCAGCGCCCAGGCGGGGTACGCGGCGCGGCCCTGTCCGCCCTGGTCATTGGGGCGCTCTTTGGGTTACTGACGCTGCTGCAGTTGGTCGAGGCGGCCAAGACCCAGAAGCGGATGGATCAGCTTGCATTGGTCACTGAGAAGAGAGCAGGGGAATCGGTATGAGTATGGCGCGGACTCGCCTTTTGATCGTCCCGCTGCTGATTGCCGCCCCCTTCCTGTTCGGCGGCCAGGTCTTCGCTCAGGGGGCGCCCTTGGCGCCGGGCAACTTCAACGGTCAACTCGGGCCGCTGGCCCTGATCCTGCATCTGACAAGGTCCGCCGATGGCACCCTGGCCGGCACCCTGGACAGTCCCAACCAGGGCGCCAATGGAATTCCCTGTGCGGATTTTCACCTGGACGGTTCGGCCTTCTCGTTCAAGGTCCCTGCAGTGAATGGCACGTGGACGGGCACCGTGAGTGCGGACGGAGCGACTCTCACCGGCACCTGGTCCCAGGGGTCACCGCTGCCGCTGGTGTTTGCGCGCGATACCTTTGTTCCGGCCGAGAAACCCTCAGCCGTGGATGGAATATGGTTAGGAAGGCTGGGCGTGCCGCGGGCTTTGCGAATTCAGGTCGTGGTCCGCAGTGGCAACAAGGGTGAGCTGGTCTGTTCCTTTGACAGCGTGGATCAGAACGCCTTCGGTCAAACCTGCACCGAGGCAAAATTTGACGACCCAGAGCTCTCCTTCCTGATCCCGACGGTGATGGGTCGCTGGCACGGCCGTCTTTCGCAAGACGGCAAGACGCTTACGGGTATTTGGACCCAGATGCTGGGCGCCACCGGGAAGCCATCGCCGGAAATCGAGCTCAACCTCGTGCGGCAGCAGCAGCGCATCGCACCAACGCCCCCCGCAGCCGCCACCTTCGACCCCGCAATACCTCCGGTCGAAGCGGCGCAGCTGCAGGCGGTCCTGCGACAGGACCTGAAACAGACGCTGGCCGCCGGCGTGCTGGCACCAGGCAAGGGCATCGGTGTCGCGGTGGGAGTGGTGACCCGGTCCGGACACCAGGTCTTCGCCCTGGGGGCAGCGCAGCCTGATCAGCTCTTCGAAATCGGTTCCATTACCAAGACTTTCACCGGCCTCACCCTGGCGCAACTGATCGAGCAGGGCAAAGTAACGCCGGCCACACCGGTACGAGAGCTGCTGCCCCCGGGGGTGGTAGCAAAGCCGGAAGGTCGTGAGATCACCCTGCTGGACCTCGTCACGCAACATTCCGGGCTGCCCCGGATGCCCGACAACTTTGCCCCCGCCGACCCCGCCAACCCATATGCCGATTATGATGGCGCCCGCCTCGAGGCATTCATCGCCAAGCACGGGGTCGCCAGGCCCGCCGATGCACCCTTTCTCTACAGCAACCTGGGGTTCGGGCTGCTGGGTTATGCGTTGGGCCGCGCCGCCGGTGAGACCTATCCACAGCTGCTCGCCAAGCAGGTGCTGCAGCCACTACACCTCACCGACACCGTCGTCAAACTCACGCCGGCACAGCAGGCACGATTCATCCCCGGCCATGCGGATAATCTCACCCCAGTGCACGCCTGGGATCTGGATGCTCTGGCCGGAGCCGGGGCAGTACGCTCCACGGCAGCCGACATGCTGCGCTATCTGCAGGCGCAACTCGATCCAGCACAGGTTGCCGCAGGCGGCACCCCGGGCCGCACACTGGCAGCCGCCCTGAAGCGCTCGCATGACCTGCAGGCCGACGTGCCGCCCACCATGCGCATCGCCTATGCCTGGCTGCATGAAACCGCCTCGGGCACCTACTGGCACAACGGCGGTACCGGCGGGTACACCGCCTACGCCTTCTTCAATCCCGACCAGGGCTTTGCGGGCGTGGTGCTCGTGAACATGGCCGGGGGTGCGCGGGGCAGCTTCGCCGATATCCTCGGCCAGCACATCATCCAGCGTCTGACCGGTAAACCGGCCATCGCGCTTGCGCAATGGTGAGCGCCGCCGTCCATTGAAGATGGTGCATCGCCACGGTACTGACTATTGCGAACTATCCCGCCAAGACGTAAAAGCAAGATAGCGGGGAGCAACAGCAGGCTCCACAGGAGCGATGGAGGCGCAATGAAAATAATTCACATGTCGCTTGCGGCGATGTCTCTTGCCGGCGCCATCTATTCGGCGACGGCGCTCGCGCATCACTCTTTCGCGGCGGAATTTGACCGTCACAAGCCGGTGATCCTCAAAGGGACCATCACCAAGGTCGAGTGGCAAAACCCCCATACCCGTCTGTATCTGAGTGTGCCGAATGAATTGGGCATGATCAGCAACTGGGAACTGGAACTGTCGAGCCCGAACTCCCTGCTGCGGGCTGGCTGGACCCGGCACTCGGTTCAGGTGGGCGATAAGATTACCGTGAATGGGTTTCGCGCTAAGGACGGCTCCAGCCTGGCGAACGCCAGCACGATGTTCGCAGCCGATGGACGGCGAATTTTGTCCCAACAAACCTCGCCCGACGCGCCCGCGCCCAAATAGCGGCCAGCTACTTGCGTACGGCCTTGAAATCCCCCTCAACGGTTGTAATGACGGCGTGGGTGACGGTCCCGGATGCGTTGGTCACGAACTTGAAGGTCGCCCCGTCGCCGGCGAATTCGGTATTGGACGAAGACGTCAGCGCCACCGATGGACCCATGCCGCCAAAGACCAAATGACCCTTGTCGAGGGTGAATGTCAGGTTGAACAACTGATGGGTTGTAGGTTCGGTGAACTCATAGCTGCCGACATACTTCGCGAGGAGTTTCGGATCCACGGAAACGCTTTTCTCATCTGAGGCTTTGCCGACCAGGTGCTTGCGATCCCGTTCATTCTCGTTGCAAACGTATTCCAGCTGCTCGGTATCCGCATCGAGTTCAAGTTTGACGGGTACGGTCCAGGGCTGAAGCAACGCCCCCGGATCCACCATGGTTCGGATTACCTCCATATGGCCGAAATCGGAGCGATGGATGCGTTCGGTGACATGCAATCGCTCAGTGTGCGGGTGACCGTCGCCGTCGAGCCAGGTCTTGTCATTGAAGCCTGCGCTATCAATGACCAGCGTGTCCCCCTCCCAGTGCCCCACTGAATATCCCATCCAGTCCGGGTTTGGGTCCACCGGAAGCGGGCGACCGTCCAGAAATATCTCCCGGTACTGGGTCCCGCTCCAGAGCATGACCAGCGTGTTGGCGCTCTGAACGACCTTGCCGACGTCATCATCGATCTGCACGCCGCTGGGAAGGCAGAGGATGCTGGGCGAATCTCTTCGCAGCAGCTCCTTGCGCTGGTTGGTCAGCGCAACGGCCCAGGGTTGCGGCTTCACCGCGTCCATGGCCTTGCTGGTTTCGGGGACTCCGGCCGCATCGGTTCGCCATAGACCTGACAGATCCGGCCTGCCATCGGGCATCCGCGGCGCGGGTGCGGACAGGTTGGGCTTGCCATCCGGCAGCCGTGGGATACCGGGGGTCTTGTACTTCAACCACTGGGCGTTAGCGGGCGGGGCCACGCACAACCCGACAACGGCGGCGGCCAACAGAACTGCGGCCAATCGCTGCAGTTCATTAGCGGTCGGGAACTTCCATGCCATCTTGAGTGCTCCGCCTGATGCTCAATCGTAGCATCGCGATACCGGGAGCTGAAACGCGGGATAGCCGGTGCACTGCCCGCTGCGGGTGCCCTTCGCCGCAGCGCACAACGAATGCCCGAATTGACCATTATTGGGCCCTTACTGTGGCCGAATTCCGGGACATGCTGCCTTCCAGTGCCTAGCGTATCTGCACCCTCACAAGGATGGCTGCCCGCATGAACCACTCAAGACCTCGGCTGCTTTATGCCGTTCTGCTGATCTTCGCCGCCCCGGCGGTCATGGCGCAGAACGATCATATCGACTGCGCGTCAATCACCAGTGACCAGGGCATCGTGCTGACGAGCCACACCGGTTGGGGCGACCGAATCAGCACCAAGTGCAGTTTTCGGCCACCGGTTGAGATCACCGTGATCGCAAAGACCGACTCAACCAATCTGAGGCTGGTATACGCCGCCGATCAGATCATCTTCAATTGGGAGCTGGACCGGACGCAGCTGCGTGTCGATGGAGGTCCCGCCAACGGCAAGCATAAGGGCGGGGCAGGTGGCATTCCGGTGAATCAGTACGTCACGGTCCGCTGGGTCGTTACAGCTTCGAAGCAGTCGGTCTATGTCGATAACCAGCTGCGCTATGAGGACGCGGGCGACTATTCGAGCATTTATCGGCCGGTCTCGGTGTTTGCGGCCGAAGGTTCGGTGCTGACCGTCAAATCAGTGGTGGTTCGCAAGCTGCCTCTCATCGAAGTCGAACAGGGTGAGATCGTACATTGCGAGGTGGCGACAAATCGCGAACTCATCAGGAACTGTCTGGTAAAAGCCCTGCGCGACTCGGATGAAGCGCTCAACGCTGCCTATCAGGAGCGGATGCAGCAGCTTGCCGACAATGACCAACAGGCCCTGCGGATACAGCAGCGAGCTTGGCTACGCACCCGCGACGGCAGTTGCGAGATCCAGGGCGCCCCGACGGATCATGAACAATGGCTGGAATGGCTGGAGAAGCATGAAGATCGGATGATCTGCGTGACGCACTATGGTCTGGTACGTGCGACGGAGCTTCGCGAGACCAATTTCGAGGCAGCCATACAAACCGTGGGGCCGGCGATCCAGAGTGCCATCTACAAGAGTCCTCGCAATGGCCAATCCTTCGACGTGACCAATCAGCTCAGGTCGCTTTGCGGGCGTGACCAGAAATCCTGCGCCATTGACTGCGGCAATCAATTGGCGGGAGACCCGGACTTCGGGCAGGTCAAGTTTTGCAGGATCTCATACGCTTGCGGGGACGGTCGGGTGCGCGATCTGCAGATCCAGGAGGGTGAAAAAGCACAGTTGAGTTGCCCGGCGCAGAACCGCGACGTTCCTTGAAGGGACTCGGTGACGCGGCTCTGTGCCGTCAATGGGAGTTTTGGTCTATTCCCGGGCCTATCGCCTTGAGTCAATGATGCACCGCTGCTCATTTGGCGGCAGTGGCGTTAGCGCTTTGGCTTCCAACCTCTCAGACGGAGAATCGCAAATGCTGTCGAACTTTACACAATTCACGCCGCAAGGCCTGGCACCTCAGATTCCTGGACTTCAGGGTATCGGGGCGCCGCAACTGAACTCAGTGCTGTCGGGCCAGCCCGGCGTTCTCGGACACCCGTGGCCAGGTTATGAGCTTGGCCAGCACGGCGCAGGCCAGCAACCCCATCCCTGGCCCGGACCCACCGCTTCCTTCGGACCCAACCCGAATTCCCTCTCGCTGGTTCCGGTACTTGGGCAGCTGACCCAGCAGCTCGCGATTCAAAGTGTGATCACCCAGCAACTAGCACAGCAAATCAGCATCGCGGTCCAGCACCTGGCACAGCAGCTTTCCGTGCAAGGCCTGCCGGCACAGTATTATGGGCAGAATCCCTATGGACAGAATCCCTATGCCGCCGCAATGCAGGGTGGTTATTCCGGATTCAATCCTCAAGTGCAGGCATGGGGCGCCAACCGGCCGCCGACCATTCAGTAGCACCTTAAGGCGCACAAGACCAGGTTGACCTCGTGCGGGCGCCGTGGAAGCGGGCTGGCCGACCAGCGCCCGCCGCGGTACTGCATCGGCAGAGACGATGCGCATTTCACCGATTGACGGGAGCTACTCATGGTTCAGGAAAAGGATGAACGGGGTGCGGCAATGCTCAACAAAAAGGGTGGCGAGGGCGGCGAGGATGCATTGAAGCGCGCGGCAACGGGTTCCCGTTCGGCTCCACGGGAATCAGAAACCATCGTGTCGCAGGCACCCCCTGCCGGCAGACGCTCCGAGCGCTGCATCATCGGGCGTCGTTCGGCTGCAACGACGCAACCCTTCAGCCAGGCACACCATTCCATGGATGATGTGGTGGCCTACCTCGACCGCCAGGAGAACATGGAGGTTCTCAAACGCATCAGGCTGGGTGGCACCCGGCCCTTCAGCAATGATGGTCGCAGTGTGGGCGAGATCGTCGTGGCCACAATCGCCGAGGGCAGGGCACAGAAATTGCGAACCGGCGCACCGCCAGATCTGATCATCGAGCGCGATTCGATGCTGTACGCGGCGGATTTTCTACCGGTATCTGCGCGCACTGCGCAGGTCGGCGCCCTGCTGCCGCTTCGTTCTGCTGCCACTGAGGTCTCCATCCGCGTAATCGGTGAGCGCGATCAGCCGCTGGCCAAGGTCACGGTGGTCATAGACGGTGGCGGATTGCCAGTCCAGGCGCTTACGGACGACACCGGAACCGCGCGCCTGACTTTCTTTGGTGGCTCGATCGAGGAAATTCAGACCCTGTTCATCAGAGCCGCTGTCAATTACTGGGATCGCGTCATTGCCGCGCCGCGGCTCACCGCTGGCGGCAACACCATCAGGCTGCGCCCGCTGTCGGAGTCCTGCCCCGGCTTCCCGGGCACTCGAATGCTCGGCTGGGGCCAGCGCCTGATGGGAATGGACCCCACCAGCGGCCGCTTCACCGGAGCCGGCGTGAAAATCGGCGTCATCGATTCAGGCTGCGATACAACCCACCCACTGCTGCAACACCTCAAGCACGGCAAGGATTTCACTGCAGGCGCCACGGACCGGAGCTGGACCCAGGATCTGGCCTCACAAGGAACACATTGCGCCGGCATCATCGGCGCTTCAGGCAGCGAGCAGGGCATCATGGGCTGCGCTCCTGAGGCGGAACTGCACGTCTTCAAGGTCATCCCGGAGGGACGAGTCAGTGATCTACTGGCGGCGCTGGATGAATGCATTGAGCGCGAGTTGGATGTCATCCATATCGGCGTTGTGACCGATGGGTATTCCGAGCTGGTGAGTCAGAAACTGCAGGAGGCACGCCACAAGGGCATCGTCTGCATCGCCGCGGCCGGCACCGCAGGTGGGTCACTGGTGTTCCCGGCGAGTCTGCCCGGAGGAGTCATCGCCGTTGCGGCCATTGGCAAGCTCAAGGAGTTTCCAGCCGACAGCTCACACGTTTTGAATGTTGTTCCGCAGCTGATAGGCAGTGAAGGCCTGTTTGCGTCGCGATTCAGTGGTTCAGGTCCGCAGATTGCCCTGGGCGCGCCCGGCATCGCCATTGTCTCCACGGTTCCCGGCGGCGGGTACTTGGCAGCGGACGGTACCCCTGCCGCCGCGGCGCACGTCACGGGCTTCGCGGCCCTGTTGCTGGCGCACCATCCTTTGTTCGAGCATGAAGGAGTGCTCACGGTGCGCACTGAGCAGCGCGTGCAGGCACTGCTCGAGCTGATGCAGGCCAGCTCAGTGACGCATTTCCTGGACCCTCAGTACGCAGGTGCGGGCGTACCGAACTTGGCGCGCGTCCCGGGCGGCCAGAGCTTTGGCATGGGCCATCATCCGATCGGGGACGGGCTGGAGCGCGGCGCGCCCGGCCTGTATCGTGTCCCGGGCCTGCCCGGATGGCCCTGGTTGCCCAATTCACCGACACCCGGGATCTTTTGATGGCTGGTTCAACCAGCCTTCCCATAGTGCGCGGACGCGCGCGGCGATTTCGCCGCGCCGGTGGACCTTGAGCTTCTCGCACATGTTGTGAATATGGTTCTTGACCGTTGCGGCTTCAATTCCGAGCTGCCGTCCAATGGCCTTGTTCGGCAGGCCGCTTTCGATCAGCTGGGCGATCTGCAGTTCGCGCGGAGACAGCGGCCTGGCATAAGGGTGGCCGTTGCCGCCAGCGGCCCCCGATAGGCGTGCCAGCTGGCGACGACCCGGCGCCACAGGCGGCGGGCAGCAGGGTGGTTCGTCGCACAGTACTTTCTCGAGTACTCTCAGCATGTCGCCGCTGGCAGCGCTGTCGCGCACGCAGCCTGCCGTTCCCGCTGCCGCCAGCGCCAGAACCTCTGCATCCGCGTCCTTCACGCCAAATGCGACCACCTTGGTTTGGGGCGACGAGGCCACCAGGTCCTTGACGATTCCAATGCTCTCCAGGCGCGCCGCATCGACGAGCACGATATCGGGATTGAGCTGCGCGTTCTGAAGCTTGGCGTGCCGCACCTCGACGGTGCTGATGATATCGACGCCATCCTGCCGGGCGAGCACTGAGTTCAGGCCCTCCTGCACAACCCGAGTGTCACTCACGACGAGAATCCGCATCCTGCCCCCCCGCATCGAATACCGTTTTCAGCGCTGCCGTTGTGGCAATGCACAGTACGACCGCTGAATTCGCGAATAGCTCCGTGCGCGTGATGATTATTTTGTGACCGCCAGCGGTGCCTCAACCGCCAACCAGGTGCAGGCACAGCCCAGTTCGTGGCTATTCGTACTTGACGGATTCCGTATATACATGTCAGTGTATATACATGGAAGGGCAAATAACGCTATTTCAAGCCTTGGCCGACCCGGCACGGCTTCGCATTGTGGAAGCCATGCGGGCGGGGGAATGCGCCGTCACCGATATCGTCGAGCACATGCACATTCAGCAATCGGGCGTTTCACGGCATCTGCGCATCCTGGCGGAGGCGGGAATCGTGCAGATGCGTCCGCAGGGACAGAAGCACCTGTACTCGTTGCGCAAGGAAGCTTTCGATCGACTCGAGGCCTGGGTCGCACGCTATCGCGGCCACTGGGAAGCACGCCTGGATCGCTTCGGAGCCGCCCTGGACAAAAACCGCGCCGTGGCAAAGACGCGTTCGCGGGGCATATCGTGACCGACACGGGAGCAAAGATGGCCCGGGCACAATTTTCGATGGAGCGCACCTATCGCGCAACGATCGAAGAGGCCTGGGCGCTTTGGACTACCAAAGAGGGCATCGAATCCTGGTGGGGCCCGGAGGGGTTCAAGGTGACGGTCGCCTCACTTGACCTGAGACCCGGTGGCGAGTTGATTTATGTGATGACTGCCGTGGCGCCAGAACAAGTGGCCTTCATGAGCCAGGCGGGCATGCCGCTCGCCACCGAGTGCCGGGTCACCTATACCGAGGTTTCATCACCCAGCAGACTCGCCTACAAGACTCTCGCCGACTTCATTCCCGGCGTTACGCCCTATGAGGTGGCCACGGTTGTCAAGTTGCGGACCGTCGCGCAAGGCGTGCAGGTCATTATTGCCGTCGGTGCGATGCACGATGACCTTTGGACGCAACGCGCGCGCGCCGGCAATGAAAGCCAGTTGCGCAAGCTCGACGCCTTGATGAGCGGTGCGGGCGCAAAGGCAGGCCGGCAGTGAAGCCTTTGCTCGCCAGCGCAGTTGCCGTAGCCGCCGGGTTTCTGGTAACGGCCGTCGCTTCGGTGGTGACCGATGCCGCCATGCGCGCCGGGTCGATATTTCCAAGCTCGCCGGAGCGAATGTCGGACGCGCTCTACGCACTTGCCGCCGCCTATCGCGCCTTATTCACGGTCGCTGGCGGCTACGTGACCGTCCGACTCGCACCCAGTCGGCCATGGCGTCACGCCTGGATTCTGGCGGGTATTGGCCTGTTGGCAGCCGTAATCGGGGTGATCGCCTTTTATCGGATCGGCGGCGCGCAACTGGGGCCGGCCTGGTATCCGCTTTCGATCCTCATCGAGGCCGTTCCATGCATCTGGGTCGGTGCCCGAATGGCTCTAGGGACTAACGCAGAGCGTCGCGTTGACGCATGAGAAACTCAAGCTCCACCTGGTTCCGGCAATTCTCTATTGCGAGCCCATAGGCAAAGGCCGCATCGGCAGTGCGACTGAGCCTGCGCAACAGATCAGCCCGAACCGCATGGAACAAGTAGTATTTCGGCAGATCCAATGCGTCGACGAGTTGCAGCGCCGGCTCGACGCCGTGAACCTCCGCGACGGCTACCGCGCGATTCAAGGCCACAACCGCAGTCGGAGCAACGGCCATGAGCTGATCGTAGAGCTGCAGAATTTGGCTCCAATCGGTGCTTTCAAATGAGTCCGCGTCGCTGTGCACTGCATTGATGGCCGCCTGCAGCTGATAGGGGCCCGGGCGATCTCGTGTTAGACAGACGCGCATCAGCGCCCGGCCTTCCTCAATCTTGGCGTGGTCCCATTGGGCTCGGTTCTGCTCGGGAAGCCGAATCAGATTTCCGCGCACCACACGCGCATCGCGCCGGGCATCGATCAGCAACATCAGCGCGAGCAGGCCGAGCACTTCCGATTCCCGGGGCATGAGGCTGGCCAGCAGTCGGCCGAGCCTAATGGCCTCATCGCACAGCTCGGCACCAATCACTTCATCGCCACCGGCGGTGGTGTAGCCTTCGTTGAAAATCAGATAGATCACCGCCAGAACTGCGCCGATGCGGGCGGGTAACTCGTCCGCCTGGGGAACGCGATAGGGAATATTGGCGTCGCGGATTTTCGCTTTGGCCCGGGAGATGCGCTGTGCCAATGTCGTCGGTTGCACCAGGAATGCATGGGCAATCTCCTCGGTGCCAAGCCCACCGATCAACCGCAGCGTCAGGGCGACCTGGGTGTCCGGTGCCAGCGCCGGGTGGCAACAAGTGAAGATCAATCGCAATTGATCGTCGTGCACATCATGCTCCTCGGGCTGATCGAGGTCGTTTAGCAGCTGCGCGGCATGCTGACGTTGGGAGCGGGAGGCTTCTCTGCGCAACCGGTCCAGAGCCTTGTTTCGTGCGGCGGTGATCAGCCAGCCGACCGGCGATGGCGGAATACCGGTCTGCGGCCATTTGGCGAGCGCTGTGGCAAATGCTTCCTGTACCGCTTCCTCGGCGAGCGAAATGTCGCCTAGCAAGCGAGTAAGCACCGCCACGGCGCGTCCGTATTCGCAGCGGAAGAGCGTGGCAATCTCAGCGTTCAGGCCGGCTGCTCCATGAACGGGCGCACTTCAATGGGTGTGGTCGTGGCGTGTGCAAGCTTTCGCGCCCACAGCAGCGCGGCGTCAAGGTCCGGCACCTTTATAATGGTGATTCCGCCGATTTGCTCCTTGCTCTCTATGAACGGCCCGTCGGTCAGCACGATGTCGCCGTTCTGATGGCGCAGAACCGTTGCCGAATCCGCGGCATGCAATCCGCCACTGAACACCCAGACGCCGGCAGACTTCATTTCCGCTCGCAGCGCCTTGATGTCGTTCATGATCTTGGTCAGGGCAGATGGCTCTGGCTGGCTGCTGCCGGCGGGATAACAGACGCTCAGTAGGTACTGCTTCATGATCCGTTCCTGTGGTAGCCGGCGACATGCCAGTTGTCAGCCTCTAAACGAAGGACGAAGGGGCATTTCGACAATGCCTAGCCAGCTTCGCGCGACTTGGAGAAATAAGGCGGGAGTAGCGCTGTCATAGAAGCAGGAGATCTCAGAGAATTCGCCCGTTGTTGTTATTTGCCATAATATACATTATGCGAACTCATTTGGCGACGTTACACTTGACATACCTAACTCCATAACCTAGAATTCAGGCCATAGGAGATCCCGCCATGGCCACTTCCGTTCTTTCCGCCCCTCACTTCCAGACCGAAGCCGCCGCCTTCGAGTACGTCGAGGCGCGCCTTTGGCCCACTGGCCCGGTTTGCCCGCACTGCGGCGAAACCGCCAAGGTTGGCCGGCTGAACGGCAAGACCACGCGCCCGGGGCTTTGCAAGTGCTACGCCTGCAAGAAGCCCTTCACCGTGCGCATGGGCACCATTTTCGAATCCAGTCACCTGGCGCTGCACCTGTGGCTTCAGGTGATTCACCTGATGTGTGCCAGCAAGAAAGGCATCAGCACGCGCCAGATTCAGCGGATGCTCAACTCCAGCATGAAAACCGCGTGGTTCCTCGGGCACCGTATTCGCTTGGCGATGGCTCCGGCGGCCGATGTTGGGCCGATCGGCGGCGAAGGCGTGACCGTGGAAGCGGACGAAACCTTCCTCACGAAATCGGCCAAGACCCGCAAGCCTGTCGGTCAGGCGCCCCATGCAAAGCCTGCGCCGATGGTTCTGAGCCTCGTTGAGCGTGGCGGCAACATCCGATCGAAGTACTTGGACGATAAGAATATCCGCGATGCACTGGATGAGCATTTGGATATGCGCAGCCGCCTCGTGACCGACGGATCGACTACCTACAAGACCGTCATGCCGGATCAGAGCCAGCATGAGTCTGTGGACCATTCCAAGTTCGAATGGACTCGGGGCGATGTCCACACCAATACCCTTGAAGGCTTCTTTTCGATCTTCAAGCGCGGTTTGGTTGGCGTGTACCAGCACATGGATAAGAAGCATCTCGACCGGTATCTGGCGGAGTTTGATTTCCGGCAGAACACCCGGGCGCGGCTTGGCATCAACGACAGCCAGCGCGCTGAAATAGCGCTCAATGGCGTGAAAGGCAAGCGGCTCACCTATAAAACAGCTCATTGAGGGGAAACGTCTAGCCATCATTGAGCAACTAGATTTTGGGTGGAAATAAAACCTCGGAGCCATGATGGGCCATCGCAAAATTAACGTCAGGACTGCGAACATAGGTCCGACCCCAGACAAATCTGGATTGAGGTTCCGTCTGGCCCTTGGCGCTCCCAACCTTCATGAATCCATTGAATTCGACATTGGAATTGTGGAATCGGAGCGCTTCGCAAAGTCGATTCTGAGACTCCTTCCATCCGGTAGTGACCCTTCTCGATCCACCCGCGTCCAAGCGGGCGGCAACGGAAAACCGAAACTGCGGATCGTGAGGTGATTGATGTGCGTTTCTTCACAGCCTAGACTGCCCCCATGAAGGCAAAAGACAGAAAACACACCGCGCCCAAACTCACAGACGCCGAACGCCACGCGCGGTTTGTGGAAACGGCGCGGAAGGTTGGCGCGTCTGAAGATCCAAAGGATTTTGACAGCGCCATGGATAAGATTATCGGGAAGTCCAAGAGCGGTTCCAGCCGGTCCCGCGAGTGATTTCGTCAAACTGACCGTTCTTGATCTTCTCCAAAGTCTCAACCAGATAATCCATGTTGTCGGGGCCGTAATTCGCTACGAACGTATTCGCCTTCAATGCTGCCCACGGACGCCGTTCTGGCGCGTCCAATTTCCGCAAGCGCTTATTCGACTCGTATGCAAGAATGTCGGCCGCTTGTAGCGGGACGTATTCCTTCTTGCCGCCAAAAGTCAGGGAAATGACGTTGTCCCCGCGATTGGTATTTTCCTTTATCCAAGAAAAACACTCATATGCCTGAGTATGGAAATTATTGTTCTCATGTATGAACGCGATGGCTTCTGAATTTCGGACGTTGGCAGCCATATTTAGAATCGCTTGCATGGCCCATTGCAGACAAGCGATATAGGGCGTGCCAAACAATTTCTTCAGATCATCACGGCCTTTCATTGCCGTTTCGAAAACTCGCAGGTCCATGGCAACCGCCGTGGCAGCGATTTCCGCTCCAGCCGTAATGGGCAGCAATTTTTTGACCAGTTCGCCAACCTCGGCCGACGTCCAACCCTCAAACTCGCCAGTTAGATTCTGAGCGTCAACTGCGTGATAGACCTTGGTGGAGCCTAACGCCGCAGTCCATTTTTCGGTCCAATCGCGCCACGCTTCAGGACGCCCCAAGTATCCGGCGACTACGATAGTCGGTGACCCGTCATGGGTCCCGGATTCGTCCATATACATTTCCAGCACGGCAATGTCTCCGTCATGCGCGGCGAGCGCTAGGCGGCTTAGCTGGAAAACCTGATTGGCAACACTTGCGGGAGTCATCTAAGCCGCCGCCGAGATTCATTATACGGGAATTGGGTATGGGAAGTGTAACGTCGCCACTCATTTGTAGGCTCAACGTGCAAATGTCGGGTTTCTCCAACGTGAAAATGTCGTCTTCCAGGGTCTTGGGAGCCGACTTTCATGGTCACGAGGACGATCACGATGAGTCACGCGGAACTCGATCGGCTCGGGGTCATCAATCGAGTTTTGGAACGGCGGCTGACGCAAGTTGAAGCGGCGCGGATGCTCGGGCTCGGCGAGCGCCAGGTGCAACGATTGTGTGCGGCCGTTCGACGCGACGGCGCGGACGGTCTGGTGTCCCGCAAGCGCGGTCGGCCCAGTAGCCGTCGATTTCCGGAGGCCTACACCCGCGCGATCATCACGCTGATCACGGCCCATTACGCCGACTTTGGCCCAACACTGGCTTGCGAGAAGCTCCAGGAGCGGCACGGCATCGAGGTGTCGAACGAGACCGTGCGCAAACTGATGATCCAAGCGGGACTATGGCGCACCCGGGCGCAGCGCAAGCCGAAGGTTCAGCAGCCCCGACCGCGCCGACCGTGCTTCGGTGAGCTGATTCAGATTGACGGCTCGGATCATCGTTGGTTCGAGAAGCGTGCGCCCGCCTGCGTGCTGCTGGTGTTCATCGATGATGCCACCGGGCGGCTGGTCGCAATGCGATTTTGTCAGGCGGAGTCGACGTTTGAGTACATGCAGATCACCAAGCGCTATCTGCTTGAGTACGGCAAGCCGGTGGCCTTCTACAGCGACAAGCACTCGGTGTTTCGGATCAACAAGCCCTCTGCCACTCGCGGCGAAGGGATTACCCAGTTCGGTCGGGCCTTGTACGAGCTAAACATTGACAGTATCTGCGCCAACACGGCGCCGGCAAAAGGCCGAGTTGAACGGGCCAACAGCACGCTTCAGGACCGGCTCGTCAAGGAGCTGCGCCTGGCTCAGGTGTCTTCGATTCAAGCCGGTAATGTCTTTTTGGAGGCCTTCCGGCGCGATTACAACGCTCGCTTCGGCAGATCCCCCGCCTCCGATCATGACGCTCACCGCAAGCTACTGAAGGCCGAGCGGGTGCGCCTGGATGATGTGTTTTGTTGGCAAGAGTCCCGTGCGGTCTCCCGCGCCCTGACTCTGCAGTACGACAAAGTTATCTACCTGATCGCACCTGGTCCTGACACTCAGATGGTGGCGGGCAAGCATGTGACGGTTTGCGACTATCCAGACGGTCGGCTCAAGATCCGGTTCGAGGGCCGCGAGCTGCCCTACACCCAATTTGATCGACTCAGCCAGGTCCGCCAGGCCGATATCGTCACCAACAAACGACTCGGCTCAGTCCTCACGCTCGTGCGTCAGCAACAACTCGCCAATCCGGAGGGTCGCAGCGCGAGTGGCCCGCGGCGTCACCCGCTTTGAGTGAAAAACGAACCCTCGGAGCTTCTGCCGCCTGCGGCGTCAGACTCCTTTTTTTCCTCTTCGTGAACGGTTAAGAATGGATACTGTCAAGCTTAAGCACGACATTTCCACTTTGGAGAACACACGACTTGTGTGTGTTGGGCAGACACCATTCATGGGGCGCATCTAGGCCCAACCCTGCGGAGGCTCAGTTCTTATTCGGCTGCTCGTGCTCGAGTGTCGCGTCATACCAATGCACGACGGTGAACAGGAACAACATCCCGGCACCGATCAGTATCGCGGTCACTGCCGCGGCATAAGCTCCTGCCAACAGCTCGGCGGGAACGAGGATTGCGTTGGCCGCCAAAACCAGCGCGGCGATATCCATCGCCACTGAGAACATCACCACCTGGATTGGCAAAGGCGTTGGGTTTACCGTCCGCCGGCGGCGCGGAAATGTCAGGGCCCAGCTGCCGAGCATGACCGCCATCACGCCACTTGAAATACGCCAGGCGATCGGCGCTGGGGCCGCAAACAACATCAGTAGCGGCGGCAGGATCGAGCCGAACGTCGTCATGAAACCCAGTTGAACCCAGGTACGGGTCACAAAGCTGTCGAATTTGGTCATTCGACCCCCGAGCATTTGCCGCAGGATCATGGTCAGGACGGACAGGCCGGCGAACGTCATGCCGACGGTCGCGATTGTGTACAGATAGGCGGATGCGTCCACGTCAGCTTCCCCTAAACCGCGTTCGCCAGATGGTCCAATATATTTCCCCAGCCCCTGGTATGACCATCACAAATTGCGGGCGTCGGCAGACGCTCGTGGGTCAGCACCAGGTCGGTTTCCTCGCCGTGCGCAGTGAGTTCGACGGTTACCAACGTATTCACATCATTCGTCAGCGGGCCAATCCAGGTGAACACCAGCTTGCGCGGCCGATCGATGTGGACATAGGTTCCGGATACCCGGCGGATAGATTCGCCTGATGACATTACAAGGCTGAAGGCACCACCGGGACGCAGATCACAGCTCGCCTTGCAATCCACTGCGCCTGGAAACGGGCTCATCCACCGAACCATCAAATCGGGTTTGGTCCACAGGTCGAATATCACCTCCGCACGGGCACTCAGGCGGCGGCGTATCTGCACGATCGGGCCGGTGTCACCGTGAACCACGCTTGCGATCCTTTGGCCTCAATTTGCGCTCCGATTTGAGCTCGCGCAGCAGGCCCTCCATCGCGTCCAACCGTAGCTCCCAGTAGCGGCGGATGCGCTCGATCCAGCCATCGACCTCGTCCAGCGAACGGGTGTTGATGGAAAGAATGTGGTCGCGGCCTCTCCTGTGGCGCTCGACCACACCGTTCGCTTCCAGCACACGGATGTGTTTCGAAACCGCGTTCAAGGACATGGGAAAAGGCTCGGCCACGTCGGTCACGCGCGCCTCGCTGCGTGAGAGTCGTTCGATGATCGCCCGCCGCGTCGGGTCCGCCAATGCGGCGAACAGCGAGTCGAGGTGCGCGGCGCGCGAAGCGGCTGCCTTGCGGGCTTCGATCTCAATCATGGCGACCTGCCCGTTCGATTCTTGATGTAAAAATATTCTACCTAGCGGTTGACAATCTGTCGAGCCGGTGCTGTTATTCAACTTACTGGTTGAATGAAGTTGGTGGCAACGGAGAGCCCGATGCTGAACAAACACCTGGTTGCTGCAACCGCCGCGGTCGCCCTGCTGTCAGCAGCCATCGCACCGCTGCGCGCCGCGCCGCTCAAGAACGTGGTACTTGTCCACGGCGCCTTCGCCGATGGTTCCGGATGGCGCCGAGTCGCAGATATCTTGGCAAAGGACGGCTATTCGGTCAGCGTGGTACAGGAGCCGCTGACATCACTCGCCGAGGACGTGGCGGCGACCCAAAGGGTGCTGAATCTGCAGCCGGGCCCAACCCTTCTGGTCGGCCACAGCTATGGCGGGGTGGTAATCACCCAGGCGGGCAACGCGCCGAATGTCGCCGGTCTGGTCTATATCGCCGCGTTCATTCCCGACAAAGGCGAGAGTGCGCTTGGGCTGCTCTCGCAGATGCCCGCCGCGAACAACGATACCCGGGCCACCAAGGATGATTTTCTCTACCTCGACCCGGCCGCCTTCCCGGCAGATTTTGCTGCCGACGTGCCGGCACCCCTTGCGAACTTCATGGCTCATTCGCAGGCCATGCTGGCCAAGGACGCCGGCGCCGCGCCGGTGACGGTCGCCGCCTGGCACCAGAAAAGAAGCTGGGCGCTGATTGCGGCTCGCGACCACAACATCAATCCCGATCTTGAGCGTCGCATGGCCAAACGGGCCGGCAGCGAAACGATTGAGGTGCCTGCCAGCCACGCAGTCTACGTTTCAAAGCCAGATGAGGTGGCGCATTTGATCGAACGCGCCGCAAAGGCGGTAAGTCAATAACCCTTCCAGGTGTCGGGGTTATCTCGAGGACACCCAGCGGATCGACACTATTTTCACCGGCGGAGTGAGAGTCTGCCCGCGCGCGGTTGATTGCTGAATGCGCCGCACCACCTCCAGCCCGCTCACCACCTGCCCGAAGGCGGCAAATCCCTGACCATCAGGATTGCGGCCGCCGCCGAAGTCCAGACTTGGCTGATCGGTGACGCAGATGAAAAAATCACTGGTCGCGGTATCAGGCCCGTCGCGCGCCATCGAGATTACCCCGGCGAGATGTTTGATTCCGGTGACGCTCGTACGCTCCAAGGGAATGGGTGGGAATTCATCCTGACTGTGGGTCGGGTCGATTCCGCCCTGGATGACTTCGATCTTGACGGCATTGTTCGGCTGATTAGCCAGCGTCACAGTGCGATGAAACATGCCGCCGTCATACGCTCTTCGAGTCACATAGCGCAGGAAATTGGCGGCCGAAAGCGGCGCATGGGTGATATCCACGGCAACCAGGATATTTCCCAAGGGCGTGATGATCTGTACTGTGGGTTCCTGTGCCGCCGCGGGCAAACAGCGGCCGCACAATAGCCCAACCGCCAGGATGGCGATGGCCGATTTACAGTACTTCACGCCGGGCCTTGTGTTACCGCTTCAGCGTCGCGGCGAACAGGTCGCCCAGAGACTGCCAGTGACGCTCGGCGGCGGCGGCGTCATAGACCGGGGTATCGCGGAATACCCAGCCGTGCTTTGCCTGGTAGGTCTCGATTCTGTGAATGACGCCGGCCTTGGTCAAGGCCTGTTCCAGCCGCTCCTTCATCTCATCCGGGAACGACTGGTCTTCGATTGCGCCGGCGACGTAGATGCGCGCCCGCATCTTCGCAGCCAGCAAGTGCGGACTGTCCGGCGCATCGGTCGCGAGCCGGCCGCCGTGATACGAGGCGGCGGCCACGATCTGATCCGGATAGGTGCCCGCGGCCGTGAGCGACATGAGGCCGCCCATGCAGTAGCCGGTAGTACCGATTCCACCGGGCTTCACCTGCGGTTGCGTCGCGAGAAACTCCAAAAATGCGCGCGTATCGGACATGATGTTCGCCGGTGTCGCCGGCGCAAAGAACTTCTCCATCAGCACTTTGCGTTTTTCAGGATCGCTGAACACGGTGTGTGGATCCATCGGCTCATACGGTCCGGAGCGATAGAAAAGATCGGGCAGCAGCACGTAGTAGCCCAAGGTCGCCAGTCGCTCGCCGAGCTCAAGCATCGCAGGGCGTATGGCCAGGCCGTCCATGAACACCAGTACCGCAGGCCACGGGCCCTTGCCTGCCGGCTGGTAGACATAGCTCGGGCAGATGCCATCACGGGTCTTGATATCGATCTTGCTCATGGGCTGATTCTAGCGCATTGAGCACCCTAACCGAGTGCCCCGGGGATCCCTTCGGTCATCTTTCTTGCCCCGGCAGACAGCATCATGGGGACCTGGAAATAAATGAACGCCTACTGGCGAGGAAATCCGTGACGATCCATGCGGCCGCGGCGATCGCGAAATTCTGCGCGTTGCCGCCCCAATTGATGTGCTGATCGGGATCGGCGAGCAGGCGCGGCACCCATATCAGGAGCCCGAACAATACGAACATCAGCGTCAGCAGCCGCGCTGCCAGCAGCGCCAGGTATCCGCTGAGGATCGCGGCGGCACCCAGTGCCAGGGCAATCGTCGTGGCGATGGCCCAGAACATCTGGCCCGGTGGAATCCACTTCGGGACGAAACCCGCCGTTCCTTGCAGAAATACCCATTGTTCGAGCGTGAAGGAGACAACACAGAGGCCGAACAGGTAGTAGCCGGTTTTCGAGATCCTCGGTGACCCCCCTGCTCCACCGGCGGCGGAGGCGTAAATGATCAGCGCGCCCGAGACCAGAGACAGCTGCTCGAACATGTTGCCCCAGCCGTCGTAGCGCAACGGCGCGGCGATAATCAGCGGTAACCAGCGTGCCGCGAAGCAGGCGTAGACAATGCCCAGCAGCATGGCCCCCAGCCATGCGGTTCTGCGCCCCTGTAGTGCGATTCCGCCGATGATTTGCCCCGTCGCTGCGATATGCACCAGCGTGGGGCCTGCGGGTACGTTCCACAGCGAGCGCAGCTGCTGCCATTCATCGAAGTCGTGCCAGGTCCATGCGATGACACCAAACCCAAGGGCTGCCAGCCCGAACACGTGACGTCCGAGGTTGTTGACCCTCTGCGCCGTGTCGGCATGTGCTTCGGTCGTCATCGGCTGTCCCGCAAGCTGCAACCGCTCCAATTTACGATAAGCTGCCTTGGGTTGGAAAGAGCGCTCGAGCGCAAGTCAATTGGCTCCCGTCCTAATGCAGGAATGGCAGCAGATCGCTGAAGTCATCGGTCCACAACCGCGTGGCATTGGCGGGTACGGCCTGCGACACACCGGCGATCTCGTGCACCGCCAGAGTCTTCGGGTCCGGACTCACCAGCACCCAGGAGCTGGCGGTATTGAAATCATCCTCCTGGTCCGTCTCGACCAGGCGGGTGGCGAGCTGGCGGGCCTGGGCCAGGCGCTGCACCACCGGTACCAGATCCAGGTACAGGTTGCTGACATGGAAGGCGATGATGCCGTGCGGCTGCAGGTGACGCAGGTACAGCTCCAGTGCCTCCACCGTCAGCAGATGCACGGGAATCGCATCGCCGGTGAAGGCGTCGATCACCAGCACATCAAAGCGCTCCGGGGCCTCAGCCGCCAGGCTCAGCCGGGCATCTCCCAGGGCTATCTCCACACGGGCGGCACTGTCGCGCAGAAAGCTGAACTGATGCTGCGCGATGTCGATGACCTGGGGATTGATTTCGTAGAAGCGCATGACATCCCCCGTGCGGCCATAGGCCGCCATGGTTCCTGTGCCCAGGCCGATGACACCGATGCGGCGCGGTGCCGGATCCTGGCGTAGCGCCGCCATGGCATGGCCGATGCCTGATGCGTCTCCGTAATACTCGGTTGGCCGGTGTGCCAGGGCCTGGGCCAGGTACTGGGTGCCGTGAACGATGACGCCGTTGGCGAGGGAGCGGGCACGGCCCGCCCCGTCCTCATCCCAGTCGAAGACGCGCAGCGTGCCGTAGAAGTTGCGCCGGGCGAGTACGGTGCCATCGTAGAACTGCTGCACGACCAGGCCGGCCGCTGCCAGCACCACTGCCGCCGTGGCGGCCGTCAGGAGCTTGAGGGCGAAGTGCTGGCGCCTGATTCGCCACAGCGCCAGCAGCGCGCAGGCGATCATGCCGATCTCCAGGTCAAAGTCGACGTTCAGCACCGCCGGTGCGATCAGGCCGACGAGCACGGCGCCGGCGGCGCCACCCAGGGACACCGTCAGGTAGAAGCGCGTCAGCTGCGCGGCGGGCGGCCGGGCCAGCGCAAGTCCCCCATTGCACAGCAGACAGGTCCCGGCCAGTACCCCGCAGAACACGCCGATCTGTGCAGCGATGGGCAGGCCATCGTTCGCCGCACCGGGCCAGGAATTCCAGGCGGTGAACGTGGCATAGAGCAACAACGCTGCGACGCCGCAAAGCGTGAGCAGGCGCGCGGATAGCCAGCGCATATTGCTGAATGCAATGATGAAGGTCATCAGGTATACCGCCAGCGGCAGGATCCACAGCAATGGAATGGCCGCCACGTCACGGGTGAGGTGCCGAGTCAGCGCCAGCAGCAGCCAGGACCCCAGACCCGACAGCAGCAGCCATTCCCCATAGCGGCAGGCCATGGGGACAGCCCTGTCGGCGATGGGCGCCTCGGTCGCGGTGACGCCGGCGCGTGCTGCGAAGGCACAGGCCACCATCAGCGCCGCCCAGCCAAGATAGGCGGCCGACCAGCCATAGGCCTGCCAGCGCGTGCCCACCCAGGGTTCCAGAATGAGCGGATAGCCGAACAACGCCAGCAGGGAGGCCAGATTGGACAGCGCAAACAGTCCATACGGGTTGCGGCCGGGCAAGGTACGCGAATACCAGCTCTGCGCCACCGGCGTGGTGGCGGAAACCAGCACATAGGGCAGACCCACGCTGATGGTCAAAGTTGCCAGCACGCCCAGGGCGGGATTAGAGGCAAGTCCGCCCTGCACGGCCGGCACGATGGGCAGCGTGGCCAGCGCCGCAAGCACCAGGACCGCCACGAAGGCGAGTTGCCGGCGCGCGGGCACCGCCGTGATGAAGCGATCGGCCCCGGCGTACCCCAGCAGCAGCGCCGACTGAAAGAATACCAGGCAGGTGAGCCATACGCTGGCCGAGCCGCCGAACTGCGGCAACAGCTCCTTGGCGATGATGGGCTGGACCAGAAACAGTAGAAACGAGCCGCAGAAGATGGTGAGCGCGAACAGCCGTGACATGGCGCCAGAGTCTGCGTCAGAGGCGCAGCCATGGCAAACCATCACGGTCGGGAGGTAGCATCGGCGGCACTCAAGACGGGGAAGAACACCGGCCGATCATGGGTGAGGACCAGGCGCCAAACAGTCACATCGTGATCCAATGGGTCAAGGAGGCGTTGACCCTGCATATGGCGGGGCGGCCTGCGCAAGCCGAACCGCTTTATCTGAAGTCGCTGGCGGCGGATGCGAATCTGCTTCCCGCCCTGCAGGCCATGGGTCTGATCCGTCTCAATCAGGGGCGCCCCGCGGAGGCGCTGGCCTACATCGAGCGCGCGCTCACCCTTGATCCAGGCAGTGATGACATGTGGAGCAACCGCGGCCTGAGTCTGGTGGCGCTCGGCCGCCCCGAGGAGGCGCTGGCCAGCTACGATCGGGTACTGCAACGTCGAGCCGACGCGTTGGAGGTGCGTTACTACCGCGCGTACGCGTTGAACGCCATGGGTCGCGCGGGCGAAGCGCTTGCCGAACTGGGTCGGGTATTGCGCCTCAAGCCCGATCACACCGGGGCGTGGGTCGTGCGGGCGAGCGTACTGTGGATGCTGGGTGAGGTGGATCAGGCGCTGGAGAGTTACAGCCATGCCCTCTCGATCGATCCCGATATGCCCGAAGCACTGTGGAGCCGCGCCAATTGCCGATGGACCCGCCGGCAGGAGGTGCCAGGGGCCATCGCCGATCTGGAACGTCTGTGTGCCATCAGCCCCGATTTCCCCTATGCGCGCGGCGCCCTGCTGCACATGCGAATGCATGCCGGGGAATGGCACGACCTGCCGCGACAGCGCGCCGCCCTCGACGAAGGCGTGCGCTCGGGTCGGCGCGTGGTCGAGCCTTTTGCCTACCAGGCCCTCGCCTCCTCGCCTGCCGATCTTCTGGCCTGCGCCAGGATCTATGCGGCGGACAAATATCCACCGCTGCCCTCCCCGCCGCGCTCGGCTCATCGGCAGGGAAGGATCCGCCTCGGCTATGTATGCGGCGAATTTCGCGCCCAGGCCACCATGTATCTGGCGGCCGGGCTGTTCGAGCACCATGACCGAAAGCGCTTCGAAGTGATCGCCTTCGACAATACGCGCGAAGACGGCAGTGCCATGCGCCGGCGCGTGCTGTCCGCCTTCGACCGATGCCTGCCCATACAGAGGCTTTCGGACCGCGACGCCGCGCAGCTGGTGGCCCACGAGAACATCGACATCCTGGTCAATCTCAACGGCTACTTCGGCGCGCAGCGCATGGGCATCTTCGCCCACCGACCCGCTGCCGTGCAGGTCAACTATCTGGGTTTTCCCGGCACCTTGGGCGCGCAGTACATGGATTACATCCTCGCCGATGCCGAGGTGATTCCTGAAGGCGAAGAGCATTTCTACACCGAGCAGGTCGTGCGCCTTCCGGGCTGCTATCAGATCAACGACGACCAGCGACCTCGGCCGGCGCCCGGCAGTCGGGCCGCCCACGGCCTGAAAGAGCAAGACTTCGTCTTCTGCCACTTCAATTACTCCTACAAGATCGCACCCGAAATGTTTGCGGTGTGGTTGCGACTGCTGGAGAAGGTACCCGCGAGCGTGCTTTGGCTGCTGGAGTGCAACGATCTGTTCGCAGCCAATCTGCGCCGGCAAATGACCCGCGCCGGCCATGATCCCGCCCGGCTGGTGTTCGCCCCGCAGGTCGAGCATGCAGTGCATCTCTCGCGCCTTGCGCTGGGTGATCTGTTCCTGGATACCCTCCCCTACAATGCCCATACCACCGCCAGTGATGCCTTGTGGGCCGGCCTGCCGCTGCTCACCTGTCGGGGCACATCTTTCCCCGGACGGGTCGCGGCCAGCCTGCTGCGGACGGCGGGCCTTCCGCAGCTGGTTACCGATAATCTCGAGCAGTACGAGGCCCAGGCACTGATGCTGGCAAAGGATCGCGCACTGCTGCGATCCCATCGCGACCACCTCAGCAGTGAGGCCGTACGGCAGGCCCTGTTCGATTGCGCCCGTACCACGCGTCACATCGAAGCGGCCTATGAGCAGATGATGGCTCGCAGCCACCCCGGGGAATAACAGGAAACCTTCCAATGACGACATTTGTTCTGGTCCATGGCGCCTGGCATGGCAGCTGGTGCTGGAAGCGCGTGCGCAAAGCGCTACAGCTGCAAGGCCATGAGGTCTTCACTCCCACGCTTACCGGTGTCGGCGAGCGTACTCACCTGCTCGCACCGGAGGTGACTCTGCAGACCCACATCCAGGACCTCCTCAACCTGATCCGCTTTGAAGAACTGGATGACTTCGTCCTGTGCGGCCATTCCTATGGCGGCATGGTGGTGTCGGGCGTCGCCGATCGGATCCCCGAACGCATCCGTTCGCTGCTGTTCCTGGATGCCTTCGTTCCTGAAACCGGACAATGTCTGGAGGATTTCGCCCCCATATCCGAGGAACAACTGGTAGATGGCTGGAAATGTCGGCCCATCAGCGCGGAAACCTTCGGTGTCAACCCGTCGGATCGGGCCTGGGTCGATGCTCAATGCACGCTGCAGTCGCGTGCCTGCTTCAGCCAGCGCCTGCCGCTGAGCGGCAGCCTCGCGCGCATCAAACGCATCGCCTACCTCTATGCAGCCGGCTGGGCCGGGGATGCGTCGCCGTTTTTTCCCTTCTACGAGAAGGCCCGGGCGCGTGGCTGGAACACCCGCCGGATCGACTGCGGTCACGACGTCATGATCGACGAACCTGACGCCGTGATGCAGATGCTGCTCGAGGACAGTTGAAGCCCGCAGTTTCCAGGTCTGTCATCCCGCACCGCGAGTGGCTGTCAGTGGATTCCTACAGGCACCAAGATCACCAAGCGGGAACATGGTTATTTGAAACAAGCGGATATAATTTTGCCCGTCAAGGCTTGGTTCGGCTGCCTACACCAACACTAATCAGCTGCGGCTGTCTGACGAGAAGCTTCATGGCCCAAAAAACGGCTCATTCAGGGCCACCTCTGCCACCGGCCGTCCTGGCGGGATTTGCCACGGCCGTGGTCTCGGTCGTACTGATGGCGGTGGTGACCTACCAGGCGCAGCGCCGCAGCACCGAGGCGGCAGATGCCGTCACCCAGGGTATCGAGCAACTGGTTCAGATCCAGAACCTGCTCTCCAGCTCCAAGGACGCCGAGACCGGCCAGCGCGGCTACCTGCTGACCGGCGATGAGGCCTATCTGGAGCCCTTCACTTCGGGCCGCGCTGCGATCGATGCGGAACTGAAGGCGATGCGCACCCTCAATGAGCACAACAGCGTGCAACTGCAACGGCTGGAGCAGTTGCAGACACTGGTGTCCGCCAAAATGGCGGAGCTGCTCAGCACCGTGAACCTGAAGCGGGCCGGAAAAACCGGCGAAGCGCTGGAAATAGTCAGGACGGACCGTGGCAAGGTGCTCATGGACAGAATCCGCGCCCTGGTGGAGGAGATCGAGAATGCCGATCGCAGCCAGCTGGTGGATCGTCAGCGGCTGTGGCAGCAGACCGAGGCTTTCGCCACCGGGACCACCTGGATCAGTGCCGCGCTGCTACTTTTCCTCATTGCCGCGGCCGCGACCCTCGTTTCGCGGGACCATCGGGCACGGCAGCTGCAGTCCTGGCTGAGACTGGGACAGATGGGACTGAATGAGCGCATTCAGGGTGACCAGACGCTCGAAAAGCTCGGCGACCATGTCTTGAGCTTTCTGGCGCAATATCTGGGCGCACACGTCGGGGCGGTGTACATCGCCGACAGTCCCGAACGCTACCGGCGCTTTGCCGGTTATGCATTGCCGGCCGAGCTGCACAAGGAATCGATACGGCGCGGCGACAGCCTCATCGGCCAGGTGGCAAAGGACAATCACCTGGTGCATCTGAAGGATGTCCCGGGCAACTACATGCTGCCGATCAGTTCGGCGGTCGGGCAAGGCGTGCCGCGCGAGATAGTGATCCTGCCGGCCAGCATCGACCGCACCGTGTACGCACTGGTCGAACTGGGTTTTCTGGGGCCGGTCGATGACTCACAGACGCAGCTGCTCACGCTGCTGTCGGGCACGATCGCCGTGGCGGTACGCTCATCGAAGGACCGCACGCAACTCGAGGAGCTCCTGGAGGAGACTCAACGCCAGGCTGAGGAGCTGCAGACGCAGCAGGAAGAGCTGCGCGTCAACAACGAGGAACTCGACGAGCAAAGTCGCGCGCTGCAGGCTTCCCACACCCAGATGGAATCGCAGCAGGCCGAGCTCGAGCAGACGAACGCGCAGCTCGAGGAGCAGGCGCAGATGCTCGAACACCAGAAGGATGCCTTGTCAAAACAGCAGAGTCTGCTGGCGGAGCGTGCCGCGGATCTGGAGCGCGCCAACCTCTACAAGAGCCAGTTCCTGGCCAACATGAGCCACGAACTGCGCACACCACTGAACTCGACCCTGATCCTGGCGAAGCTTCTGGCGGACAACAAGGACGGCAATCTCACCGAACAGCAGGTCAAATTTGCCAGGACCATCACCACCGCGGGAAACGACCTGCTCGCCCTGATCAACGATGTGCTGGATCTGTCCAAGATAGAGGCCGGAAAACTCGATCTGAAGCCCGCCACGGTCGACATCGCCAGACTGATCGAGGACCAGGACAAATTGTTTCAGCCTCTGGCCCAGAAGCGCGGGCTTCAATTCAGCGCCACGATTGTTCCGGGAACCGCGGACACGATTCTCACCGACCCGCAGCGCCTTGGGCAGATACTCAAGAACCTGTGCTCCAATGCGGTGAAGTTCACCGAACAAGGCGAGGTGGCTCTGAGGGTCTCCTCAGACAGCGGCGCCATCTATTTCGCGGTCAGCGATACCGGCGTCGGCATCGCCGAAAACCAGCACCGCAATATCTTCGAGGCGTTTCAGCAGGCCGATGGCAGCATTCACCGCAAGTACGGCGGTACCGGCCTTGGCCTGTCGATTTCCCGTGACCTGGCACAACGACTGGGCGGCCGCATCACACTGCAAAGCATTCCCGGCAAAGGCAGCGTCTTTACGCTGACGCTGCCGCATATCCTGGTCCTGGATTCAAGCGACGCTGCCGCGCGCAGCCCGGCGCTCAGCCCGCCACCTGCCGATAGTTCCCCACGAACGCCCCGTGCACCGGCCGCCGCACACCTGGAGGATGATCGCGGTCGCCTGATGCCACAGGCGCGGCGCATCCTGGTCGTTGAAGATGACGTGGCGTTCGCGGGCATTTTGCGCGATCTGGCACACGAGATGGACTTCCAGTGCATCATCACCCATTCGGCCGGTGAAGGACTGCAGGCGGCCACCGAATTTCAGCCCAGCGCCATTGTGCTGGATATCAACCTGCCTGATCACTCCGGGCTCGGCGTCCTCGAACAGTTGAAACGCAATTCCGCGACCCGACACATACCGGTGCACGTGGTGTCGGTCGCGGACCATGCCCAAGGCGCGCTTGAACTTGGCGCGGTCGGCTATGCCCTCAAGCCTGTTTCGCGCGAACAGCTGATCGCTGCCATGCGCAGGATCCAGTCCAAGCTTTCACAAAATATGCGTCGGGTGCTGGTGGTGGAGGACGATGTACGCCAGCGCGACAGCATTCGTGAGCTACTGGCCATGTCCGATCTGCAGATCACGGCGGTGGAAAGCGCCGGCAAGGCTTTGACGGCCCTGCGCAGCATCACCTTCGACTGCATGGTCATGGACTTGAGCCTGCCAGATTTCAGCGGCTTCGAATTGCTCGAGCGCATGGCGGGGCAGGAGGGCGTATCGGTTCCTCCCGTCATTGTTTATACGGGTCAGGAACTGAGCGCGGATGATGAACAGAAACTCAGACGCTTCTCCAGATCGATCATCCTCAAGGATGCGCGCTCTCCGGAGCGGCTGCTCGATGAGGTGACGCTGTTCCTGCATCAGGTGGAGTCCAGCCTGCCGGCTGACCGGCAGCGTATGTTGAAGATGGCGCGCGATCAGGACATCGCCTTTCAAGGACGGCGCATTCTCGTGGTCGAGGATGACGTGCGCAACATCTTTGCACTGACCAGCGTGCTGGAGCCCAAAGGGGCTCAGGTGCAGATTGCGCGCAATGGCCGGGAGGCGCTGCAGGCCGTACAGGCGGCGGCGGATCAGAAGTCCGGTCGCATCGATCTGGTGCTGATGGACGTGATGATGCCGGAGATGGACGGCTTTACCGCCATGCGGGAAATCCGCAAGCGACCGGAGCTGAAGAAACTCCCCATCATTGCGCTGACAGCCAAAGCGATGCCGGACGACCTTGAGGCCTGCATGGCCGCCGGGGCGAATGACTACATTGCCAAGCCCCTGGATGTGGAAAAACTGCTGTCGCTCATCCGCGTATGGATGCCGAAATAGATCAGCCGGCCGCGCCGCGGCGCTCCGAAATCGAATATCGACTGCTGATCGATGCGATTTACGAGATGTACCACTATGATTTCCGGGGTTATGTGCCCGCATCGCTCAAGCGTCGGCTGCGCACCGCGATGCTGCGCCTGGACTGTCACACGCTGTCGCAGCTTCAGGACAGGTTGCTGAGTGAACCGGAGATATTCACTTCGTTGTTGAATTTCCTCACTGTTCCGGTAAGCGAGATGTTCCGCGATCCCGGCTACTTCCGGGCGCTACGGGAACAAGTGGTGCCCTTGCTGCGCACCTATCCGTCGCTCAAGGTCTGGGTGGCGGGCTGCAGCACGGGCGAGGAAGTGTACTCGCTTGCCATCCTGCTGCGCGAGGAAGGGCTGCTGGAGCGCACCCTTATCTACGCCACCGACATCAATCCGCAGACGCTGCAAAAAGCGCAGGACGGCATCTTTGACATCGACCGGATGGCGGGGTTCACCGACAACCACCAGCGCTCCGGGGCACGCTCCTCCCTGTCCGATTATTACGTCGCCGCTTATGGACGCGCGGTCTTTGACAAGACGCTGCGGCGCCGCATCGTGTTTTCCGATCACAGTCTGGCCACCGATAGCGTTTTTGCCGAGGTGCAGCTGATTTCCTGTCGCAATGTGCTGATTTACTTCAACCGTGAGCTGCAGGACCGTGCCTTGCGCCTGTTTCGCGATGCGCTGTGCCGCAAGGGTTTTCTGGGAATCGGCTCCAAGGAGTCGCTGCGGTTCTCGGCCGAGACCGCCGCGTTTGCCGATTTCGTCCAGGAGCAGCGCATCTATCGCAAGCAGGATCCGATATGAGCGAACTGGAGTCACTGTCGGGACGCATCGATGCAGTGGTCATCGGCGCCTCCGCGGGTGGCATCGACGCGCTGATGACGCTGCTGCCGGCCTTGGGTGCGAACGTCGGCGCACCGATATTCATCGTTCTGCACCTGCCGCGTGATCGGCCCAGTCTGCTGCCGGATATTTTTGCCCCTCGATGCCCTTTGCCGGTCTGTGAGGCACAGGACAAGGAACCGGTGCGTCCGGGAACCGTATACTTTGCACCGCCGGATTACCATCTGCTGATCGATGCGGGGCCCAGGCTGGCATTGTCATCCGATGAGCTGGTCAATTACTCGCGCCCCTCCATCGATGTACTGTTCGAGTCGGCCGCCGATGTCTATGGCGCGGGTCTGCTTGGCATCATCCTCAGCGGGGCCAACGAGGATGGCGCGGCGGGTCTTGCTGCGGTCCACAATGCCGGTGGCATGACGATCGTTCAGCAGCCCCGCAGCGCCCAGGTCAAATCGATGGTACTGTCCGCCTTGAATCGCAATCCGGCCAGTCATGTCCTGGAGCTGGAAGGCATCTCTGCCCTGCTGGCCACCTTGAACCAGGACCCCGCTTCATGACCCGGCTCGTCAAATGCCTGCTGGTGGATGATCTGCAGGAAAACCTGCTCGCGTTGTCCGAACTGCTGCGTCAGGACGGGGTGCAGATACTGCAGGCCCGATCCGCAACCGAGGCGCTGGAGATTCTTCTCGTTCATGATGTGGCGCTGGCCCTCCTGGATGTGCAGATGCCGGACATGGATGGCTTCGAACTGGCGGAGCTCATGCGCGGCAGTGCGCGCACGCGCCACGTCCCGATTATCTTCATCACCGCCGGCGTACGCGACCAGCATCGGCTGTTCAAGGGCTACGAAACAGGAGCGGTGGACTTTCTGTACAAGCCCATCGAACCGCAGATTCTACGCAACAAGGCCGCGGTATTCTTCCAGCTGGATCGACAAAGACGTCAGCTGGATCACGAGCTGCAAGAACGCACCGAGACGCTGCGCCTGAATGAGATGTTCACGGCGCTGCTGGCCCATGATCTGCGCAATCCGCTCAACGCCATTCTGACATCCGCGCAATTGGCGGAGCGGCTGAGCGTGGAACCGATACCGAAGGAGGCAGCCTCGCGGATACTGTCCAGCGGCCGGCGCATGAGCCGGCTGATCGAGGACATGCTCGATCTGGCACGTGCGCGGGTCGGGGGCGGAATCGCCATCAAGTACGAGGAAGGCGATCTTGGCGCACTGATTACCCCCGTGGTGCGTGAACATCAGGCCGCCTCGCCAGGCCGGCAGATCGAACTCGTGCGCAGCGGCCAGCTCAAGGGACAGTGGGACACCGAGCGCATTGCCCAGATGGCCTCCAACCTGGTTGGCAATGCCATCAAGCACGGCGATCCGCAAGGTCCGGTACTGTTGCAACTCGACGGAACGCATCCTGACACCGTGGTGTTCTCCGTCCTCAACGACGGCGTGATTGCCCCGGAGCGGCAATCCAGCCTGTTTGATCCATTCAAGAATGGCCAGCACCGCGTGGGTCGCAACGAGGGACTGGGTCTCGGGCTTTACATCGTGCAGCAGATCGTTGCGGCACATGCAGGCCAGATAGAAGTCCACGCCGAAGCCGACCGGCGTACGGTGTTTCGGGTGCGCCTGCCGCGCCAGCCACCCTAGCGGCTCATGCGGTGGCCTCAGTGCTGGGCTTTGCCCGCGCGGATATCCCCGGAAGTCGGCAGCTGTGAGGCATCCCACCCTCCTCCCAGGCCCTCGATGAGCTGCACGCTGGCCGTCAGTTGCTGCAAGCGCAGGGTCACCGCGGTTTGCTGGTTCGAAAACAAAGAGGTCTGCGCGGTAATCACATCCAGGTAGGGATCCAGTCCCAGTCGGTAGCGGTCGGTGGCCAGATTCACGTAGCGCTGCGAGAAAGTCACCGCCAGGTCCTGCTGGCGCAGCTCCTGCGACAGAATGCGCAGTGAGGCCAGATTGTCTTCGACCTGCTGGAAGGCCGTCAGTACGGTCTGACGGTAGGTCGCCACGGCCTGATCATAGGCGGCGCGGTATTGCGCGACCGTGGCGCTGCGCAGGCCGCCGTCGAAAATGGTCTCTGACAACGAGGGTCCCACCGACCAGAACCGGGCGGGCCACGTCAGCCAGTCGGCCGCTGTCGTACTCTCAAAGCCCGCCGAAGCACTCAAGGTGAGAGTGGGAAAATAAGCCGCATCGGCCACGCCGATCTGGGCATTCGCCTGGGCCATCAGCCGCTCATCCGCCGCCACGTCGGGCCGGCGTTCAAGCAGCTGGGACGGGACACCCAGCGGAATCGCCGGTGGCTGCACATTCTGCGTGATCGTAGGTACCGAAAACGTCGAGGCAGGTTGGCCCACCAGCACCGCAATCGCATGCTCATACTGGGCCCGTGCTATGCCCAGATTGGTGGCCTGTGCCTCGGTGGTTTCCAATTGCACCTGCGCCTGAGCCACAGCCTCATCAGAACCAATGCCGGTCTCGAACTGGGCGCGGTTGTAATCCAGTGACTCGCTATAGGCCTTGACGGTCGCGTTGGTGAGCGCGATGAGCTGGTCCTGGCTGCGCAGCTGGAAGTAGTCCACCGCCAGTTCGGCTTCGGCGGTCAGTTGCGCATTGGCCAGATCCGCGGCACTGGCCTGGGCGGCCGCGATGTTGCCCTTGACCAGGTTGCGCACCCGGCCCCACAGATCCGGCGTCCAGGAGGCATCAAAGGGCAGCGAAAACTCGTTCCCGGTGGTGGGGCCGGTCGCCGATCCGGTACCCGTCGCGCCGGCGGCTGCCCCGATGGCTGGCTGATGGCTGCGCGTGACGCTGGCCCCGACGGTCAGCGTCGGCCAGTACTGCGCCTGGGCCTGTCGGACCAGCGCCCGCGCCTGCATGAAGCTGGCATAGGCCGCGGCGACCGTCTGGTTGGAGGACTTCACCTGCTCCTCCAGCGCGCTCAGCTGTGGGTCGCCGAACAGCTCCCACCACTGGCCACGGATGATCTGATCCTGGGGCACCGCGACCTTCCAGCCATCGGTGTCCTTGAACTGTGCGGCGGTCAGTTCCTTGTAGGCCTGCGGGGCATCGGTCCCGGGACGATGATAGGTAGGTCCCACCGTACAGCCGCCGAGCGCGGCCAGCACCGCCAGCTGCAGGAGCCGCGTTCGCATCTTGTTCACGTGAATTGTGCCTCGGTTGCCGGCGCGCGGTGTCTGGAAGCCCACCAGACACTGAAGCGATCCATGTACAGGTACACCACGGGCGTCGTATACAGCGTCAGCATCTGGCTGACGATCAGTCCGCCGATGATGGCGATCCCCAGCGGCCGCCGCAGTTCCGATCCGGTACCCGTACCAAAGGCCAGCGGGATGGCACCGAACAGCGCCGCCATGGTCGTCATGAGGATGGGCCGGAAGCGCAGCATGCAGGCCTCGAAGATGGCCGCTTCGGTCTTCATGCCCCCGCCGCGTTCGGCCTGCAGCGCAAAGTCAATCATCATGATGGCGTTCTTCTTCACCAGCCCGATCAGCAGGACCACGCCGATGATGGAAATGACATTCAGGTCCTCCCGGAACACGATCAACGCCAGCATCGCCCCGACACTGGCGGGCGGCAGACTTGAGATGATGGTCAGGGGATGCACCAGGCTCTCGTAGAGCACGCCCAGCACGATGAATACGGATAGCAGTGCTGTGACCACCAATATGGGTTCGGTGCTCAGCGATTGCTGATATGCCTGCAGCGTGCCGGCAAAAAAGCCGCGGATGGTGGCCGGCGCACCCAGCCGTGCCTGCATTCGGGCGATGCTCGCGGTGGCCTCGCTCAAGGAGACATTCGGCGCCAGGTTGAATGAAGCGGTGACCGAGGGGAACAGCCCGGTATGGTTGATGGCCAGGGCCGTGGTCGTCGGGTAGCCGCTGGCCACCGCTGACAGCGGAATCGCACCCCCGGTTGATGTGGGCAGGTACAAGGACTTCAGGCCGTCAGGTCCCTGGGAGAACTGTGGCGCAACTTCCAGCACCACGTAGTAGTAGTTCAGGGGCTTGTAGATCACCGAGACCTCGGACTGCCCGAAGGCGCCGTATAGCGACGAATCCAGCTGCTGCGTGGTCAGGCCAAAGCGCGCGGCGGTCACTCGGTCGTAGGTGAGCATTTCGTCCAGGCCGCCGTTTTGCTGATCCGAATTGACGTCCTGAAAACCGGGCAGTTTCTTCATCTGGGCGACCAGGATCGGGCCCCATTTGATCAGGTCGTTCACATTGTCGGACTGCATGGTGTACTGATACATGGCATTGCTCGAGCGCCCGCCGATCCGCAGATCCTGCTGCGCCTGCAGGTAGACCGAGGCGACCGGGAGCCGGTTCAGTTTCGGCCGCAGGCGGTTGATGACCTGGGCGGCGCTCACCTTGCGCACGTTCAGCGGCTTCAGGGCGGTATAGATATTTCCGGTATTGGTGGCGCCGCCTCCGGTGAAACCTATGACATTGGCCACGGCCGGGTCCGCATTCACCACCCCTTCGATCTGGCGGATGGATTGGTCCATGACCGCAAAGGAGGTGTCCTGGCGTCCCTGCACGCCGCCTCCCAGCAGTCCCGTGTCCTGCTGCGGAAAAAAGCCCTTTGGGATCACGATGACCAGGAACACATTGAGCGCCACCGTGCACAGCAGCGCCGTCAGTGTGATCCGCGGATGATCCAGAACCCAGTGCAGCGTGCGCCGGTAAAAGCTCAGCATGCCCTCGAAAGCCCGCTCGCTGTATCCATAGAAGCGGCCATGCGATTGCTGCTTCTCGTTCTTGAGCAGATAGGCGCACATCATCGGCGTCAGCGTCAATGAGGTGATCATCGACACGATGATCGCCGCCGACAGCGTCACCGCGAATTCGCGGAACAGCCGCCCCACGATGCCACCCATGAGCAGCAGGGGAATGAACACGGCCACCAGCGAGACACTGATGGTGAAGACAGTGGAGCCGATTTCCGCGGCGCCCTTGAGCGCCGCGGCCATTGGCTTCATTCCCGCCTCGATATGGCGGGTGATGTTTTCCATGACCACGATGGCATCATCCACGACAAAGCCCGTGGCGATGGTCAGCGCCATCAGCGACAGATTGTCGATGCTGTAGTCGAACAGGTACATGACCGCAAAGGTGCCGATCAGGGACACCGGCATGGCGATGCCCGGGATGAAGGTCGAGCGCAGGTTGCGCAAGAATACGAACACCACAATCACCACCAGCAAGGTGGAGGTCAGCAGCGTACGCTCCACGTCGCTCACCGAGGCACGGATGGTCGTGGTGCGATCCAGCACCACGGTGATGTCGATGCCACTGGAGATCGAGGCCTTGATCATCGGCAGCGCCGCGCGAATATTGTCGACGGTCTGGATGATGTTGGCGCCGGGCTGGCGGAAAATGATGAGCATCACGGCCCGTTTGCCGTTCAGGTAACCCGCCGCACGGATGTTCTGCACCGAGTCGCTGACATCGGCCACATCCGACAGGCGCACCGCTGCCCCATTGCTGTATCCGACCACCAGGTTGCGGTAGTCCGCCGCCAGCATGATCTGGTCGTTGGCCAGGATGTCGGCGCTGTTGTCGCCATTGGTCAGATGTCCCTTGGGAAGATGGGCGTTCTGCGCACTCAGCACCGTCTGCAGATTGGCGAGCGATAGCCCGTAGTTGGCCAATTGCGCCGGGTTCGCGTCCACGCGCACCGCCGGCAGCGCCCCACCGCCGAGGTTGATCTGCCCCACCCCGGAGATCTGCGAGAGTTTCTGCTCGATGACCGTCGAGGCCGCGTCGTACATCTGCGCCGGCGCGTACTTGTCCGAGGTCAGACCCAGGATCATCACCGGCGAATCGGCGGGATTGACCTTCTTGTAGGTCGGATTACCCGGCAGGTTGGCCGGCAGGTAGGAACGGGAGGCATTGATGGCCGCTTCCACATCACGCGCGGCACCATCAATATCCCGACTCAGATTGAACTGCAGCGTGACCGAGGTGCTTCCCAGGGAGCTTGCCGAGGTCATCTCGTCCACGCCGGCGATGTGGCTGAACTGCCGCTCCAGCGGTGTTGCCACCGATGAAGCCATGATTTCGGCGCTCGCACCCGGCAGGCTGGCGCTGACGGAAATGGTCGGAAAATCCACCTGCGGCAGCGGCGCCACCGGCAGCACGCCGAAAGCGATGGCACCGGTGATGGCCACCGCCACCGCCAGCAGTGTCGTTCCCACGGGTCGGGCAATGAAGCGCGCCGAAGGATTCATTGGGCCGCCGCGCCTTTGCCGCGACCGAAGCGCCGCGACAGTCCGTCGAAGAAAATGTAGATCACCGGCGTGGTATACAAAGTCAGGAGCTGGCTCAGGATCAGGCCACCCACCATGGCGATACCCAGGGGGCGGCGCAGCTCCGATCCTGAGCCCGAGCCCATGGCCAGCGGCAGTCCTGCCAGCATTGCCGCCATGGTCGTCATCAGAATGGGACGGAAGCGCAGCTGGCAGGCCTCGTAGATGGCGTCCGTGGAGTTCTTGCCCCGCGTACGCTCGGCATCCAGGGCGAAATCCACCATCATGATGCCGTTCTTGGTGACGATGCCGATCAGCAGGATGATGCCGATCAGCGCCACCACATCCAGATCCTGCCCGAAGAGCATCAGCGCCAGCAGCGCGCCGACGCCGGCGGAGGGCAGTGTCGAGAGGATGGTGACGGGGTGAATGAAGCTTTCGTAGAGCACGCCGAGCACGATGTACACCGCCACCAGGGCGGCCAGCACCAGCAGCGGTTCGTTCGACAGGGAATTGGTGAAGGAAGCCGCCGTTCCCTGAAAACCTGCCGCCAGGCCCGGCGGCAGGTGCAGATCATCATGAACCTTGTCCACCGCCCTGATGGCCGCGCCCAGGGAGGCATGCGGAG
>Ga0210391_10000512_pt1 | contig 40224 bp, 67 predicted proteins | sample IncBWC12OmetaG_FD_160573 | JGI IMG/M metagenome (GOLD analysis project Ga0210391, IMG submission 160573) | Forest soil microbial communities from Barre Woods Harvard Forest LTER site, Petersham, Massachusetts, United States - Inc-BW-C-12-O ...
CCGAAATACAAGTCTCCGACAGCGTACGCCAAGCAGCCCTGGGAGCAGCCTGGTTCATTCTATGCTCTGAAACGGGAATGACTCCTGATCGATTTTCTTTGATATGTTTCAATATGGGAGAAAAGTACAAACGTAAGTACCTAGCAATAGCGGAATTAAAATGATAGATTTAGACATGATAGCTAAACTCAAGTCATCAGAGGATGCGCACGATTTAGGCGACTTCTTGATTGTGTTCCTTATGAAAGCAGAATGTCCAACGAATATAGCTCAAGCGGCCCTAGGGTCGTCCTGGTATCGCATGTGCCGTGCAATGGGATTCTCATTGCAGGAGTTTTCAGAGATTTGCGATGAGCTGAAGATACAATATAAAGAAGATTGGGGAGATGGACAATAAAGAACTGCTTTGGTGCGTCGAGTTTGACTTGGACGGAGACTTCAGGGATGAAAAATCCTGGTACATAAACAAGACTTCATATGCGATTTCAGAGAACAAGAAACATGGAGCCTCAAGAAGAAGAAGCATGGTGTGGGTGTGCGCTTCCTTGGAAGAGGCAACAACTGCATCCGCCCTCATGCGCCTCGCCTACCCCTATGAAGATGCTGAAGAAAGTTCTACCGATCAATATCAAAAGGAAAGTGAGAATGATGCTGAAAATATGCACGAAGTGCCACCAAGAGAAACAACACTTTGAGTTTTCATGGCGAATGCGTCTAGGAGAGTATGGGGATGTGTGCAGGAAGTGCAACAACAAGAGAACTGGCAACGCTGAGAACAAAAAGATCCGCACAAAGATGCGCGAGGACGTTTGCTTCACATATAAAACCATGCTAAAATAGAGACTGGGTATGCCTGACATAATCATGTGCTATGGTGGGCACTGTCGTAGGAAGAAGAATTGCCACAGGTACACAGCACAGCCATCAGATCCAGTGCAAGATTATTTTTCCCATCTCCCAATCATAGAGGGAAAATGTGGGTACTTCATAGAAAACAAAGAGGCGAAAAGATGCAAGAAAATGAAGACGATGAAAAAGCTGCCGCCTTGACGGACGCTCTCTTCGCATTCCTTCATGAACAAAATGCGGAAGCCTCCACTGCCATAAAGGCAATGCTTGGAACGATAATATGCGTCTCAGTATTTCTGAAGATTGATAAGGCAATCCTTAGAACTTCATTCGATGAGGCATTAGATCATTACGATCGAGGAGAGGAGATTGCTCAGCAAATGGATTTAGAAAGGGGAACCAAACGTAGGGGAAGTAAATGATGAGATTGACAGAGAAACAACAAATGTCGATAGATTTCATGCAAACAGTATTCACATTTCTTAGAGAGAGAGAAGCTGATTCAGATAGGGCCTTGACTTTGACTATATCGGTAGTCGTTGTTTTGGCTGCACAAATTGGGCTCAGTAAGGAAGCGTTGGAAGGGGCATTTGCTTATGCTATCGATAATTATGACGGAATAAGGGGTAATTTGGAGGACTTAGAGTAAATGACGATTAAGGATAGACACACAAGGAAAGGACCATTTACAGAAGAAGAGTGCTTAAAAATTTATGAGATATCTGGAGAAATCACTGAGATGTTAGAGCGTCATGAGGCCTCGATTGTTATAGGAATCAGCTCCATGTTAGATGTGATTTTAGCTGCTATGGCCGTCCGAGGCCTCTCCAAGGAATCTGTGCAAGCAATCTTTAAGGATGGAGTAGATTCCTATGACTTCTTTTGTGAAGAAGCTGAGGAAGCCAAACGTGAGCGTGAAAAGGGAGGAACGGGTGATGGATAAGTATGAGCCTCTGAAAGGAACCATATTAACTGTGGGAGAGAAGGCACAAACTATGTCTGTGAGGAGCTTGTTTGACGATAACAACGTTTCTACGGAAGAAGCATTAAAAATCATAAAAGTATCAGAAAAAGCAAAGGAATTATTTAAGAACGAGGGCCTAAGCGATTCTAACAAACTGACACTCTTAACAAATTTAATTCGTGAGCAACTCTATTACATGGAGACTGGAGAGCAAGAGTTGAGCCTTCTGAGAGGAGTGTTGGACAGCTATTCAAGGCTCTGTGACATAGTTCTACAAGAAAGTGGGGATGAGGATGGGAAATAAAAAGACGGGATTGAGTGATTCCGAGACCAAGCGAATTATGTTACAGATCGCTGGAGTTTTTGATGAAAACAAACTCAGCAAAAAAGATGCAGCGAGAGTCGCAGGAGAAATGGCATTAATGACGTTGCTATCCTTAGGGGTGAAAAAATCGGAGGCAGCTGCCATTTTCCAGGTATTAAACAGTTCATACGCAGAGCTCTGGGATGCAAATGAGCACGAAACACTTAATGAGGAGATGAAAAAAAACGCAGCGAGAAAAAGCCCAGAGACAGGATTCCTTGAAAGTTTGCTTAAATTTTTTAAATCACCTATTGCCTAAAATATTCTATCTACGTAAATTTGATTTTATCAAAACTTTATGTCCTGGAGGCGTATGGCTAAGAAGATGGAACACGGCAAGAAAGAGATGGTGAAGCACAAGGTGAAGAAGGAAGTGATGGAGAAAAAGTCTATGCATCATGAGCATGATGGCAAAGATATGATGAAAAAACATCACAAGAAGGCAAAATAATGTCAGGGCCTTCTAAAACAAAACAAGCTCCTCCTGCCTCTCCAAAACCACCAATTAAGAAATAGTATGGATGCTAAAATCAGACGCATAGAGAAGGGCGTTAAGCATACAGAAAAGGATCTTAAGTCGCTTGAAAAGGCGGACAAGAAAAGAGACAAGCTCGTCGATGCTGGTAAGAAATCCATGAAGAAGGGCAAGTCTTGCTAAAGGATATGATTCTGTGGCTGGGAGCCGCCCTGATTTCCTTAGAGTTTCTGTTTATGGTGATTAATTTGTGATTGAGATAACCGTTAAGATTAAGTCAGAAGACACCACCATAGCTGAGAAGTTTCTGGTGTACGAGCCATTCCTTGTTTCTCCAGATGACCCGTTCCTCAAGGACATGATAGGGAAGACTCTGACCAAGACAAAAGAGCCATTAGTAGACCCAGAAATCATAGTTAAGATAAACTGCTTTTGGCAGTGATTAATTGCTAAACTTGCAAAAATGTAACTATATGAAAGAAAACCTACCCGAACCTAGAAAGATAAGACCTCAAGCTGTACCCGATGAATTAATCGGAGAAGCACTTAAAAAGTGCAAGGGACTTCAATACTTAGCAGCCGAGCATTGCGGCATCAATCCTACGCACATGAGTGAACGGATTAAGCTCTCTCCCTACCTAAGAGCGATTAGAGATGAAGCAATTGAGATGAGGCTAGATATTGCAGAAGTTAAGTTAGCAGACCTTACCGAGCAACAGAACCTAGGAGCTCTCATCTTCTTCTTGAAGACAAGAGGCAAGCACAGGGGCTACACTGAATCTAGCCAGGTGAATGTGGAAGGGTCTATCGTAACGCAGCATGAAACGATGATGAGTCAACTAGAGAAGGCTCAGTCTGACTTGAGGGCCGCTATTAGCACCTCAAGCACCTCGTAGAAATCGTAATGATTGACAGGTTGGTTGAGCGCGTGGGCTGGCAAACGATCTCGATTCTCTATCAAGCGTTCCAGGTGTTTTATGCTTTCTACTTTTAGGTTAGGATGCGCTGCGTCAGCCCCAACTTTACCTGCCTCATCCTTACTTACCTCCTTTACGACCACCTCGTTATCCTTGTCGTCGACTCTAAGAAAGTTAGCAAATGACTTGGCAGAGCATATGTACTTCTGCATGCCCCCTGAGATGCTTATCTCCCCACACCTACAGGACACGTAATCAGTCTCGTGGAAGCTCTCAAGAACATCTTTACACAAAGCACATTTTGCCCTATTCCTCATAATCCATTCCTTTGGTAGTATTCGAAATATGTCAGACTTGCTCTCATCAAAGCAACTTGAATTTATTCTCAAGTCCGTAGGCAAATGGAACTTAGCTCATGGGTCCGTTAGGTCGGGAAAGACCGTTGGGACTCTATTCCGTTTCATGCAGGCCGTGCACAATTGTCCAGACTCCCAAATCTGGATGATCGGGCATACCTCCACAACAATATACGACAATGCTGTGCGGCTAATCATGGAAGCAAAATACAACCCAAACGACCCATTGAGCGTTTATACACCCTTTTGCAGCTGGTTCAAGGGGGATAGAGAGCTAAGGTATAAAGATAAAGTTATCTCTACTCTTGGAGCCAAGGATGAGGGGAGCATCGGAGCGATTCAGGGAAAGACCTTTTCTCTTGTTTATTGTGACGAGATGACTCTCTACCCAGAGTCTGTTATAGACATGATAGACACGCGTTTGTCCAATCCTCACTCGATGGGGTTTGCCAGCATGAATCCATCACACCCAGGCCATAAGATCAAGCAATGGATCGACAAGGCAGAATCAGGGGACAAGAACTACTATGCTTTGCAATTTACCCTTGATGACAATCCTTACCTAGATGAGCAGTATAAGCAAAGGATCAGGGACAGCTTATCTGGCCTATTCTATAAGCGTAATTATCTAGGTATTTGGTGCCTTGCTGAGGGCGCTGTGTTTGATTTCTTCGACAAAGGAATACACGTTGTCAAAAGACCCCCAACAGCTGCTGAATACTGGATTGCTGGGATTGACTACGGAACATCCAACCCATTTGCTTGCTTGCTAATTGGCGTTAACAGCGGAAAGAGCACCCAGACTGGAAAGCAGATGTGGGTTGAGAAAGAGTACTATTGGGATCCTAAGAAAATGGGAAGGCAGAAGACCAATGCAGAGTTTGCAGATGACGTGCACAGCTTTCTTAGAGACTACCCAGTAAAATCAATATATTTAGATCCATCTGCTGAGGCCTTTCAGCTAGAGCTTAGAAGGAAGGGGATGCATGCTGTTCATGCCAATAACCGTGTGGAGGATGGGATTCAGATCGTAACTAGCGAGATGAAGAAGGGAACCGTCGTGGTGTGTGAGGAGTGCGTGAACACAATCAGAGAGATCCAAGGCTACGTCTGGGATACCAAGCAGGCTGCAAAAGGGTATGATGAGCCTCTCAAGCAAAACGATCACGCAGTAGATGCCCTTAGGTATGCAATTGCCTCGCATAAGGTGAGCACCTTTGATGCAGATGCCCACTACAGAAAACAAGAAGAGCAAATGAGACAGCGAATGCATCCTGGAGGGTACGGAGGAAGATGAGCGAACTGGACAAAGAAAGGGCAATTTCTATCTTAGAGGAAATGGGGCAAGTAATGGTAAAGCATGAGTTATCAAGGGCAGATGTGATGCGACTGTCGGCCAGTTTGATGATGAGTGTTGCTCATCAGGATAACATATCCCCGGGGGACTTTGAGACGTGCATGAAGGGTTTGGTAAGGGATTATGCGCTTAATGCAAAGCGCCTTGAAAAGGGCCGTAAATAAAGAACAATAGGAAAATCAAATGGAACAAGCTAACGTTGCTGCGTTATTCAGTAGGATAGGAAAACTTGAAATGTACCTAGTAAGTCTAATGGGTCCTATACAGGCCATCAAAGATATTGCGAAGGTGGCCGAGAGCTTCAATGACATGGGCACCAGGCTGCGCATCGCTTCTAGTACGTTTGAGTCGTCTGTGGCCAGCATAACAGAGGCCTCTAGGAGATCGACAATCTCCTCTGAAGAGTCGATACGGGCCCTGAAAGACAGGGTCGATGGGTTGGATCTGCATAGGCTGTCCCTTCAGATTGACGACATCGGAGATAGGATGTCAAAGATGGAAGGGATTTTGGGGGAAATATTGAGCAAGGGGATCAAATCAAGGCTCATTGTTTCTCTTATTGAAGGCGCGGAGGCGGAGTAGCGTGGGGTTTCCAGAGGAGTACGTTATCTTAGTGTCGCACTTCACCGCGTCTAGCGGCGATGATTTGCAAAGAGAAGTAAACAACTTCCTGGAGCTTCTAGATATGGGGCGCTTCGTGGATATAAAGTACAGCTCCATAGCGTCCCCAACCCTAACTTTCAAAGAGTACAGTGCATTGGTGATTTATAAGAGCGATGTGTAGAGAACAAACATTGAGGTACAAATGGACGAGATTGATGTATTTATGAACGAATTCGACGCTCTATTGAAGAAGTATTCCATAGACGATGTCATTTTGACTAACCGCGATGATGATGCAATGGGAAAAAGGCAGTTGATGAAAATTATAGACTCAGAAGACGGTAAATTCTTCGTAATGGTTTTTTCAGGAACCGACAAGGTCTTGTGCCCGTGCTGTAAACAAAGGGAAAAGGATGTAAGCACTTCATGTGAATTGATTGTGGATACAGTAAGGAATGATAGATATCGAGGTACAAATGAGATGGATTGAGATGACCCATAAAAACGGGGTTGATGTAGAGTATGTGAACATGGAGCTAGTAACGATGATTGTCACAAAAATAAACAAAAACAAGAGGGATGTAAAAGTTGTGTTCCACACAGCAAGCGGATCTACGACCTGGCAGCTGAGTGTTGAACATTGGATAAAGACTTGGAGGGTTTTTATGGGTAGGGAATGGCCTAGAGAGGAACCCACGCCTGGAGGAACAGGATGACAGGTTGATGGACCTGATTGCTGACAGTCAAAATGGCCGCATCTTTTAGGAGGGTGGCCGTATCTTTGAATTTTGGCCGTATTCGTGCGCAGGAACCTCTATTGCAACAATAAAATGTTTAGTGGTATGCTAAGGATTATTTTGTTGGAGGCTTGTGTCATTTTATTACCCGCCATGGAATAACGCTTTAGAGCCAAATCAAGGGAACGTCAGACAATGGTTGGACAACCTATACTCTAAATTTCAACCAATCGAGCAGGCTAGGTGGAATCAGAGTAACATCGACACTCTGTTCTACGCTGGTTCTCAGACTTACATCAATAGATACTTCAACTTCACCCCCTCTACTTCAAGCCAAAGCTTCTACTTCAATCTTCTCCAGCAGCCAATAAACATGGTTACTGGGTATCAGCGGCAGCACAGGAAGGGGATCACCTATATCCCGAGTGAAGGGGCAGATCCTCAGACTACCGACCAATACACGCGGCTTATTACTCACGTTGCAGGAACTAGCGACATCAATGAGCAATTCTCTAGGGCGTGCGAGCAGGCGGCGATCACTGGAATGGTACTGCTTCAGCCGTACTTGGACTTTCAGACAGACGACCAGGCCCAAGGGCAGTTAAAGCTGAAGCTATGGGAATACAACTCTTTCTTGGTTGATCCCTACTTTAGAAATGCTGACATGTCTGATGCTCAGTTTGTGTGGTGCCAGGAGTATATAAGTAAGCAAGAGGCTGAGTTCAGGTTCCCAGATAAGATCGAGAACATTGCTCCTATGGCTGGGACACCTCAGCGCTATGGATCATTCTACTTCCTTCCCGAGAACTACAACATGGCGCGCAATGACCTAATGGTTTTGAGCTATGTATGGTACAAGTGGAAGAGAAAGAAAAAGCGTCTTTACTCTCGCAAGCGTAATCAGTTCTTTGATTTTGCAGGAGGGGACGGGCAGCTGGAGGCGATACTTTACGGCATTCCAGATATGGAAGAGGTGACGGTAGAGGTTCCGTGCTGGAAGTTGGCGGTAATTCTTAATGACCAGCTCATGTTTCAGGGTGATAATCCTCTAGGTTTTGATGACTGTCCTTTTGTCCCTGTGTTCTGGAACTACGAGCCTCACATCAACTATTATGATCTTAGATGCCGTGGTTTGGTGCGAACCATGCGTGACAGCAACTATCTTTTAAATCGTCGCATCATCATTAATCACGACATCTCAGAGAGCACTATTCAATCTGGGTGGAAGAGAAAAGTGGGGGCGGTGGCCAATGAAGACAACCTCAAGAAATCTGGTCAAGGGTGGGATATCATCATCAACGAAGGATATGAACTCACTGATTGCGAAAAAGTCATACCTAGTTCTGTTCCTGAGTCTGATTTTGCTTTGGCTGATCAGCTTAGGTCATTGATCTTCGGGACCTCTGGGGTGGACCTGGAGAACTGGAGCGCTCAAGGCGACAAGCAGGCATCTAGTCTGACGACGATGTTAAAGCAGGCTGCCAACCTTACGGTTCTTCAAAAGTACTTCGATCAGTGGGATTACTCTCTCAAACTTGTTGGGGAAAGACTCCTTCAAGTTGCACTCAATAACTGGAATGCAGAGAAGGTAGGGTTCATGATAGGCGAGGAGCCTACGTCTCATTTCTACTCTAAAGTGTTTGCCAAGTATCAGTGTTTAGTTGAGGAAGGGATACTTACACCTACCCAGAAAAACCTTCAAGCTCAGCAGCTTCTTGATATCAACCAGACCTTTGGAAGAGAGGTGTTTCCTCCTTCCATGATTATCAAGAATATGAATCTCTCTGGTAAAGCAGAGGCCATGGATTATCTACAACAACAAGAGCAGCAAATGGCAGCTGCTGGTCAAGAGGAGCAAACGTTTAAACATGCCTTCGAAGATGCCAAACTTAAAGAACTCTACTCCAAAGCAGCCGCAAACATCGCCAGAGCCAGGGAAGATCATTCGCGCTCTGAGAGCAATTTGGGCCTTTATGAAGAACGCCTAAGCATGATCGAGAGAAACCGCGCTATGTCTCTCAAAGAGAAACAATCGGCCCTCACATCTCTTCTTGAAAATATCACCAGGTTTGGTGAGATCGAGACTCATCTTAAGCAAAATGAACTGGAGAGCATAAACTACCAGCAAATGCTCGATGAAGAGAGAGAGAAGTCAGATGTTGAGAGTAGAACTGGAGCTAATAAGTTCTTAGCAGAGATAATGGGCGGCGATCCCAATGCATTGAATCAGAGGGCTCAGTGAAAGTGTTTGCAAATGAAAAATTAAGTAGTATAATGTAAGTTAACAATATCACCCTATGAGGTAGTTATGTCAGGCCGAAGAATTGATGATCACGCAAGTTTTGCAGGAAAAGGCGGGAAAATGGTCCTTCCTGAAGGAAACAAAATTAAACAATACGAAAGTGCAGATGGCTCAGGTCATATCGGCACAATGTATCCTGATACTTCTGAGATGATTCATGCAGACCAGAAGAAAGGTGATGCTAAGGCAAAAGGACACGCGATTAAGCCTGGTTACAGGAACTAGGACCGATGGATAGCGGTCAGTTATTCCCGTGGATGTATGCGTCCCTGAGTTATTTTAACAAGGTAGTTTATGAATAAGGTTCTTCGTAATCCTCTTGAAGTCAAAAAGAAGGACATTGGGACTGCCCCATGGGATGCTGGGGGCTATACAAAGGATCAAGCGCATAGCGGGTGCATCGCGATAGGCACCGACTTTGGCGTTGGTCGCAGAACCCCTGTTGGCTCTGAGAGAGCAAAGTCTATGGCAGATGGCCCAATTCCTCAAAAATCTCACTGTTTTTCACCTAATGAAATCTTCCAAAACGAAGACCGCCGCGGCTAGTCATAGGATGTAATGGAATTGTTTATGTCTTGGGAAATAGTTCAGGGCGACTGCCTGGAAGTAATGAAGTCCTATCCAGACAATCACTTTTCATGCGTAGTGACGGATCCTCCTTATGGTATTTCCTTTATGGGTAAAGGGTGGGATTATTGCGTTCCTGGCGTCGAATACTGGAAAGAATGCCTGAGAGTAGTCAAACCTGGGGGCTATATACTAGCCATGGGAGGAACGCGCACTGTTCACAGATTGACTTGCGCAATCGAAGATAGTGGTTTTCAGATACGAGATTGCCTTATGTGGATTTATGGATCTGGGTTTCCGAAAAGTCACAATCACTTTGGACTGGAAGGGTATGGCACGGCCATTAAACCAGCATATGAGCCTATAATCATGGCAATGAAACCTTGCGATGGCACATTCAAGCAAAATATACAAAAATGGGGGCAAGCGGGGATTAATATTGACGAGTGCAGGATTGAGGGAAAATGGGAAAGATCAACTACGCACAGAGATGATATTCGTGGTGGTTCTTTTATAAAAGATTCCTATAAAACCATAGCATGTGCTCCGCAAAAATCCAATGAAAAGGGACGGTGGCCAGCCAATGTTTTGTTTGATGAAGAAGCAGCAACGATTTTAGATGAACAAAGTGGAATTGGAAAATCTGGATCCAGTGTCTCTGGGAATGTTTCTAGTGGGGCTTCTCGATTCTTCTACTGCGCTAAAGCTGGTGCGAGTGAGAGAGGGGATTCCAACAATCATCCCACAGTGAAACCTTTAAAACTGATGGAATATCTAATAAAACTTGTAATGCCCCCAAAAGATGGCATCCTCCTTGATCCCTTCTCTGGCTCAGGAACTACAATATTAGCAGCAAAGAGAATGGGGCATCGTGCTGTTGGTATAGAAAAATCACTAGAATATTGCGAAATTGCAAAGTCTAGAGTGGCTTAAATATGATAAAGAAAACGAAGACCGCCGCGGTTAACTGACAGAAGACGAGGGTTCATAAAATGACCGAAGAATGGTTCGGGAAGTCGATAGTCATATCAGACAGAGTAGTTCCGAATGAGCCGTTTCCTCCGTGGGCAGAAGCGCTTTTTGAATGGCATGGGAAAGCGTTAAAAGAGGATTACGAGGAGAAAGGGAAGGATGAAGAAAGTAAAGACCGCCGCGGCTAGTCAGCTGGGCACTGCTGGAAATGTCAAGAATGCTGAGTCCCATACAGCCCCTACCAAATATGGTATGGGGGACTACTATGGGACTGGCTTCAAGGCTCCAGTAGGTAAAATGCGCAGCGACTCCGTGGGCTTTCGTCCAGTCACAAAGAAACAACTAGGCACTCCGCCTAAGTCTGTTGTTTAGTGTTAAGTAGCGAGTGGATAAGCACACAAGATGGGGTTCCTGAAGAAGGAATTCCAGTTGTTGGGTTTGATGGAAAGTTCTGTTTTGTTGTGTATACAGAGGTTAATCACTTAGATGGTATGCGTGGATGGTACAGCGAAGAGGACCATCTTCCGTGCAATATCACTCATTGGACGCCGTTTCCAGAATCTACCAAGTAACAGTCTCATTTAATTCGATCAGATCCCCTTCGGAGGCTTGGGCATAGGCATCCAGTGGGTAACCCCCTCTGGAAACGAAATCGGCCTGCAAGATGCTGAAGCGAATGAAAGCTCTTCCAGGGGGAAGTAAGTCTCAAGCCATCCGTAATACACCTTTTTTCCGTCCGTAAATAGGATGTCCATGCAACAACGGGGCTTCTTATCGTCTAAACTAATCCATTTCATTTGATAACCTTTTTCTGTGCATTCTTCGCAATCGAATTGTAGATGTGTTTTGCCAATTCGTCTGACATGTCATCGGGATCGTCAGCTTCTAATTTTGACTTGTCAGTCTTAAACTTGTGGATGCTTTCACAAACGATGCTATTTTCGATCATCTTGCCCTTAGTGAACTGATCCCACGTCTCAGGCTCGGGAATGATCCAGATGACCTCTATTAGGTCTTTTAAGGGAAAGTACTTAAATAGCATTGAATTTGTCTGGGCAAGAGGCTTTTTTAGCCTGGGTATCCATATCAAACGGTGGGTGGGTATATTTGAGAAGTCCAGACTATTGGACTCGACAAGGAGAGCAAACCTTTCATCCATGCCTAATTCTCTTTTGTGGGCGAATATATAGAAGGGGAAGTCTCCAAATTCAGGGGGCCTTTTATCTATACACTTCTGGCAACCTTGCGATATTTCCTCAGATTGTCCCTTGAACTGGAGCAATCGGTCGTGTGTTTCTAGCCTATTTATTCTCATTTCTTGCCTTTAAATAAAGCTTTAAGTTTAATCATGTTAAATAATTCGCTTGTCGGCGTCAAGATTAAGGAGACTATGTCAGTAAATCCCCAAGAAACTCAGAATCAAGCTACTGAAGCCGCTAAGGCATCAGACAAAGAACATAACTTTGCTCAGATTAGACAGCAACTCGAAAGAGAGAGAGCAGAAAAGTTACAAATGCAGCAGAGGATTGCGCAGTTGGAGGAGGGGGTCAAGAGAGCATCTGTTTCCCACGATGACGATGACGACAGCGATCCCTATATAGATAGAAAGAGGCTTAAAAGGGAGTCTGAGAAGATTAAAACTGAGGTTACTACCGACAATCGCCAGTATGTTCAGCAAGAGGTCGCAAAGGCTCTAGCTCAAGAGCGTGAACATTCCTGGATGAAGGGTAATCCAGACTTTCACGACGTTATGCAGCACGCGCAAACACTTGCTGATAGAGATCCAGAGCTAGCTGAGACCATTTTATCGATGCCTCAAGGGTTCGAGAGGCAAAAACTTGTCTACAAGAGCATCAAGGCGATGGGGCTACATAAGAAAGAGGAGCCTAAGTCATCCATACAGGACAAGGTAGACGCAAATCGTAGAAGCCCCTACTATCAGCCATCAGGTGTAGGTAGCTCTCCCTATGCGCAAGCTGGTGATTACAGCCCCTCTGGTCAGAAGAACGCCTACCAGAAGATGCAGGAGCTCAAGAGCAAGCTTAGGATCTGAGAGGCAGCGCGATGAGTGCCCGCATCATGACAAAGAAAAAGTACTTCAAATCTTCCCCCAGGAACTGCAAGTGCTACATGTGCAGAAGGGGGATTAAGTTTGAGTGTGACGTGCACGGTCACAGAAAAAAGCAATCCAAGAAGTATTATGGGATGGATGGCTGCGAGGCGGAAACGTATTGACGCAAACTTGCAGCACTCTTTTCATGACGCAACATTGCGTCAACTTTCTGTTTACATCTAAATAATTCATAGTATATACTCTTATCTTCGTTCGTCTAACGTCATAGGCACACGTATTTGTCCTTTCGTAGAGGTCAAAACCTACTCCGCTGTAGTTTGTTCTAAATAGACGTTCCAGGGTTCGTCTCCTTGAATGGGTGCAGAAGAGGGTCAATGGAAAACATAGGTATTCTATGTCCATTACGACTACTGGGAATCTAGGCCCTATGATCTTGCAGTCGCTTGCGCCTGCCATGCTCTACGTGCCAACTCCCACAATGAATTATATTTTAGTTTGTGACAAGGTCTCGATGCCCGCAAATGGTGGCACGACTTGTCGTTTTATGAGACCAAGAGCGTTGGTACCACCTACTGTTCAATTAGGAAACAGCGGTATTGATCCTCCAGCTCAAGTTCCACAGCGCGATATTATCGACGCTCAGATGGCGTTCTTCGGTACGGGCTGCATCATCAACGAGCAGGTTATTCTTCAGGACCAAGAGGGAGTTCTCGCTTGGATATCTGAGAGACTTGCAGTTGCAATGCGTCAAGCTGAAGACATCATCCTCCGCGACTACATTGTATCAGCTGCTAGCCAGTTGAATGCAGGTGGCGGAGCAAACGGAGACAATCCTACTAACCTAGGGGTTTCTGATTTTAGTTTAGTGGCTACTACCCTAGATACAAATAACGCTTATAAGTTCATGAGCGGTATCGAAGGGATGGATCGCTTTGGAACAGGTCCAGTACGTTCAGCATATTTCATGCTGTCCTCTACTGAGCTACAGACAGATTTTGATGGATTGACAGGTTCTGGTTTCTTATCACAGTGGAATTATCCTACTAATGCATCTGCATTACCAAGCGAATATGGTTCTGTTTTCAACACCAGGATCTTAACTAGCTCTGAAGCACCAGTTGCACGAGCTGCATCCCCTAAGGGTAACGATGTATATTACAACTCTGTGGTAGGTAAACAGGGGGTCACTCACATTAATCAGGATGGATATTCCATGAACCTGATTTATCGTGATCCATACTACTCTGGTATGCTCGCTCAGAATGCGACATTGGCAGTGAAGTTTGCCCAAGCGCAAGCTATCACACAAGATACAGCCATCCGAAACCTTCTTTCCACAAGACTTTCGTCTTTAGGAGTGTAGTATGACTGAATATTCAAGAATGGCGAAGGGTAACTTTACAGCTACTTCAGCGTCTCAGATTGTCACTCTTCCGTTTCAACCTGATTTTGTTGAACTATGGAACTACACAAACATCAAGACAGCTGGCGCTCATGCGGTGACCAAAGCTTGGTGGGATGTAAGTTTATTTGATGGGGCTAATAACCCAACAATGGTTCAGCTTTACACAAGCGGCGCGACAGTGAGCGTGTTCGATACTATTCAAACAAATGGTATCGGTGTGTTCTCTGGGGGACAACTTTTGCAGTACGGAGCTGCCTACCAACATACTGGTAGCACAGACTTCTCCATAACAAAGGCATACCCAGCGGTTGTAACAACAACTAGCAACCACAACTTGCAAACTGGTGATGTGGTAATCTTCTCTAACCTGATCCAAACATCAACCACTGGTATGCAGCAAATGGCTGGCATTCCTATGATGGTCACTAGAACAGGTGCGATGACGTTCACAGTCAACTGGAACACTAACCAATCAAACTACACCGCTTTCAACACATCCACTTCAACAAATAACGCTGGATCTTACAAGAAAGTCTTGTATCCACAGCTTTACTTGCCACAAGATGTTGCAGTTAGCGTAGTTACTACTGGATCTACAACAACGATCTCCACAGCTATGCAGCATGGTGTTCGTGTAGGTCAAGAGGTTGCGTTTAGAGTTCCCGCTGCATGGGGAACCACACAGTTGAATTCACTTCCAAACTCAGTAACGCCTGGATCTCCTGTTTATGGATATGTCATATCTGTGACAGATGTTCAGAACTTTGTAGTGAATATCAACTCATCTAGTTACACAGCATTCAATTCGAACCAACCTTTTGCGTCTGTTTCTGGACAAACATTCTCACAAGTCGTTCCAGTTGGTGATGTCAATACTGGAGGAACTATCATTTCTTCAGGTTCACCATTGTACCCATCTCCTCAATGGTCTTATGCAACACAAGATGATAGCTCTACTATCAATGGTCCTGCAATCAGAGGATCGTTCATCAATAACACATCTCAAGGCTTCACAATTGGGCCTGGAACATGTGCTGTTGATACGACATCTGTCATCATGGCTAGCACGAATGTCATTTACTGGCATGCGTACACTCATGACATTGCAAAACCTTAAGGTAAGCATCTGGGAGGGGAAACCCTCCCTTAATTTATAGGTGGAAGATGGCAATCGCTCCTGAACGAAACCCTCCCCTGAACCCTCAATACTACAATCCGAGTCAGTTCTTCATCTCTGCTGTGACACTTGGTGTTACGACGACGATAACTGCGACGGCAGATCTTAACTTTCCAGTTGGACAAGAGATCAGGCTGCTCATTCCTACTACCTTTGGATGCAGACAGCTCAATGGGGTTACTGGGTTTGTTATCTCTGTCCCATCCTCTACTCAGGTCGTTACATCGATAAACTCCTCACAAAATGTCGATCCGTTCATCGCTTCCTCTGCGACAACTCAGGCTCAAATCATCCCAGTTGGAGATATCAATAGCGGTCAAATTAATTCTTCAGGCAGAATAAATAATTTAACGTATATCAACGGAAGTTTCATAAATATCTCACCCGCATAGGACGCATATGTCAGACGAAAAGAAGCCAAAAACCTCATCCTCCTTCGCTCAAAGAGAGCTAGATAAAGTGGAGAAGCAGTTTGATGAGTTCGATCAGAATGTTAAAGCCCTGACTCAAGATAGAATGAATGAAGCACCAAGAGTGGAAGTTGAGCAGCAGACTAAGATCTCTGCAAAGGAGATGAGCAAGAATGCAGACATCTACCTGAAACCTGTGAGAAGCATCTCTTCTAGAGAGAAGTTTAACGAGGAGTACAGAAAAGATTATATGTATCAGAGCGAGCTTGTGTACTTCATTGCTGAGAACAAGGAGCTAAGTGGAGAGACCATCGACACTTGGACAAAGCCTTTCCCTGGTATGCCAGCTGAAGAGTGGAAAATCCCCTGCAATAAGCCTCTTTGGGGTCCTAGGCATTTGGCAGAGCAGATCAAGAGATGCTACTACCACAGACTGGTAATGAGAGATCAATCCACCTCAGTGGATGGCATGGGAAGTTACTATGGGACATTGGCAGCTGACACTACAGTGCAGCGTTTGGATGCCATCCCAGCTACCAAACAAAAATCTGTTTTCATGGGGTCTAGCTCGTTCTAGTAAAGATTATGCTTCATTTACATAAATAGGTTGTATGAATTTATTGTCAGATGTCATCACGTACATTCGTAGGATCGTTAAGAGTCCATCTAATGCCCAACTCACTGATAATCTGATCATAGATTATATCAATCGTTTTTGGTTGATGGATGTCGACGCTAGGATACAGCTGTTCGATTTGAAGACTAAGTATAACTTTCAGACGATTCCTGGCATCTGCGACTACAACATGCCTCTCTATAGTATTCAGGTGCAGCCAGGTGGTCAAGATATAGCGAGTTTTCCTGTGTATCAGGGGTTTTCTGATCCATGTTATGTTAATGGAATACAGGTACCGTTTTACAGCGATAGGAATTCTTTCTACAAGTTGTGGCCGAACTACATTCAACAGTTCCAGCAGGTAGTGACAGGTGACGGGGTAAGTACATCCTTTACATTTACAATACCAGACTTCCCGCTGATACCAGGACATGTGGATATGACAGGTGTAATCGCTGGAGGTTTTACTCAGGATCCATTATTTGTATCTGCATTCAGTCTGAACGGTGCGTACATCTCAATACCGAGTACTAGTTTTACTCCCGCGGTGTATATCACGTATACAAATGCTAACGGAAGCAATACGGTGATTACTGACAGCGGAGTATTTTTAGCTAGCGGTACTGGTGAGGATTTGTACGGTTTACTCATGCAACCTGGAGCTCCTCCAAATGGCAATTTACCGCTGTCGTCCAACATGTACAGCACTACTCAAAATACTGTAAACTACAATACAGGTACTGTAAACGTTACATTCCCTACAGCTCCACCAGCTGGCGTTCCAATACAAGCACAGTGTTATTTCTATGAGCAGGGATTGCCTAGGTCGTTGCTATTCTTCAACAACACAATAACTATTCGTCCTCCACCAAATACTCAGTATCTTATAGAGCTAGATGCATATCTCTCACCAGCTGCCTTTCTGTCTTCATCATCGGCATTACCATTTGGATATATGGCCGAGTATCTCGCTCGTGGCGCTGCTAGAAAAATACTCAGCGATACTGGGGATGTTGAACAGTTTATGTTCTACGAACCGTTATTCGTTGAGCAAGAGAGACTTGTGTGGAAGAGGAGCCAGCGTCAATTTACATCCACTCGTACTGGAACTATATTCTCAGAAGTACAAAACCAAAATGCTAACAACGTAGGACAGGGCGCAGTATGACACTTCCTTACAACACATCTGTTCCAAATTCTCCAAATGATCCCTCATTTGATCAGCCAGACATGAAGACAAATACTCAGTCGATAAACTCTATTATCGGAGTAGATCATGTCACTTTCAATACATCAGGTGGTGGACGACACCTGCAAGTTACATTCAATTCCAATAACGTTCCAACACCTCCAGTATCGCCACCAGTACTTTTTACTAATATCCAAGATGGTGCTGGAAACAACTTGCCAGGTGGATTACCGCAGTGGTTTTTCTACTCAGGAGATGCAGCGCACAGTAGAAACCAGTATGTATCTACTAGTAACGGGAGTACATTTTTAGCAGGCGGAGTAATCCTAAAATGGGGCACGGTGAACATAGCTCCTGGGTTTACTCAAACTATTGCATTTCCTGTTGCATTTCCAAACGGATGTTTCACAGTAGTACCAAGCATCAGTGTATCTACAGTAGCTCCGAGTACAGCAACACTGACTGTCCAAGCGGGTGCTTTTACGACTACTGGTTTTACTCTGACTACTAGTAGCACGAGTAAGATTACTACTATCTGCTATATAGCTTTAGGTAACTAGAATGGGCGAGAAAATCCTCGTAGGTCCTATCCCGAGTGGTCTTCGAACGGATGTAACTGCATTTAACATAGATAATGGATCATTCCCTCTTCTGATAAATGCATACCAGTGGCGTGGAAGGATCAAAAGGAAAAGGGGAACATCTTTACTTAATCGCGGAACGAGATTTTTCTCCTCGACATCTGCTTCGTACAACTCGGGAACTACTACTATCACCTTGAGCGGTGGGGGAGCAGGGAATATCCTCACTGGATTCTCATTGCAAACCAATGCAGGTATAGTACCTGGCTCTGTGACTATCACAATAGGCGCAAATACATACACAGATCCTTCGATGAATGGGACACTGTCTGGCCCGAATGCTGGTACGATTAACTATGCAACAGGTGGCATTATAATAGTCGCAGAGGCTGGAAATTCCGCTAGTGCAGTGTTCAATTACTATCCAAATCTACCTTCGATGGGGATCGAGGATCTAATACTCAATGCGAACCAATTTCCAGGGACGCTGGCCTTTGACACAACCTATTCATACAATGTAGTGAATAGTTCTCCGTACAACGTATACGACGTGAGTTTCTACAAAAATCCACCTACTGCATCCTATCCTGGGTACGTGCAAAAGACTACTGTAACTCCAACATCTTGGAATGGTCAAAACTACCAGCAGGTTTGGACTGTCAACGATCAAGGAGCGCTCTGGGCTAGTAATGGGATCACATTTCCATTCTCTAATAGCAATATAGGGATGCAGTTTAAGCCGATCGTTGCAACGATTGTTACTGCGGGCGGTCCTCCCGCACTTGTTAATCTTCAAATTACTGCACACGGGCTCTCACGAGGTGACTTTCTATTCATAAATGAAGTACCCGCTGGTACAACGGGTATAAATTTCCAGACTGGATATGTAACGGTAGTAGTAGATGCCAATAACGTTACTGTAGAATTTCCACAGGCTGTACTCGCGGGCAATAGCGCTGGCGGTATCGCCCAGTATCTTACTAATAGATCTGATGTAACCAAAGACTGTCTTAGGTGGTATGATGGAGACCCTACAAATGGGAGCTCAACAAACCCAGTACTGAATGGCAATATGGGATGGGTAAATTTTGCTCCTCCTCTGTCTCAGTTCTCGTATTCGATAGCAGAAACTCCACCTGCTCAGTACTACTTGGTCGGGGCAAGAATGATTGTACCTTTCAAAGATAGATTACTATTCATAGGTCCAGTAATTCAGACCTCTTCTGTCGGATCCCAAATCTACTTGCAAGACACTATCATATATAGTCAGAACGGTACTCCGTACTACACATGTTCATTCAACGGGAGTAGCGCAATATCTGCTGCCACAGTTTTTACTCCGATACTAGTACCAACCAACCAAACAGCTACATGCAATTCATATTGGGAAGATGTAACAGGTCTTGGAGGGTTCATATCTGCTGGATACTCGCAGCCAATAAATACAGTATCGACAAATGAAGATGCGCTCATCGTCGGCTTCAACAATATACAGAGCAGAGTAATATACAGCGGTAACGACATCGTTCCATTCAACTTCTTCCAGGTTAACTCAGAGCTCGGTAGTGGAAGTACATTTTCAGTGATCAACTTCGATAGAGGAGTACTCACAATTGGTCATCAGGGAATACTGCAAACAGCTCAAGTTGGATCGCAGCGAATAGACTTGGATATCCCTGATCAGGTATTTCAATTCAATCTTACCAATAGTGGCGCTGCCAGGGTAACTGCGCAAAGGGACTATATAAACGAGTGGGTTTACTTCTCGTATCCAAGTAACAAAGCCAACGCCGCCGTTTACGTGTACCCGACACAGACCTTGCAATATAACTACAGAGACACCTCATGGGCTATATTCAATGAAACCTATACAACCTATGGGCAGTTCAGGAAGTCTACAGGGAAGACATGGGCGAATATTGGGACTATATTCCCTACTTGGGCTCAGTGGAATGAACCATGGAATGCGGGGACTACAACACTACTGCAACAGCAGATATTGGCTGGAAACCAGCAGGGATTTCTACTCATCAGGGAGTCTGGAACTGCCGAGGGCAACTCATTATACATCAAAGGGTTCTCTGGCAGTACCGTTACATCCCCAGACCATTGCCTATTCAACGGTGACTACATTGTGATCACGGGCTGTACTGGAACTATATCCTCTCAGGTGAACGGAAGGACTTTCCAGGTCAACTCTGCTACTCAAAATACATTCGCACTAGGTCCTACTATTGGATCGGGAACATATTTTGGTAGTGGTGTTATACAGAGGTTGTATATCCCCAATATACAAACCAAGCAGTTCCCAGTATCTTGGGGGATGGGCAGAAAGACGAGAATTGGCGCGCAGCAATATCTATTCACCACTACTGCAAATGGACAAATAGAACTACAAATCTACTTGAGTCAGAATGCAAATTCTCCGTACAACTTCGGGCCTGTTGTACCTGCTCCCAACTCATCGAATAACTCGCTAGTATATTCAGATACTCTGTATACATGCCCAGAAAGTACCAACCTGGGGCTTACTCCTGCCAATACAAATTTGCAGATGCTTACAGCAGAAGATCAAGCACAGACATGGCATAGGATGAATACTTCTTTACTGGGAGATACAGTACAAATTGGCTTCACAATGTCGGCTGATCAGATGACATCTTTGACGCCTGCGTCTGATCCAGTAACTATTACTGGCGCTACTCAAGCGTATCCATGTGTACTCAGTTGTACTAATAGTTTTTCACCTGGTTTACTCGTGACAATATCTGGTGTAGTAGGCATGTCTCAGCTGAATGGAAATGTATACATTGTTACTGCTTCATCTACTTCGACACTGAGTATCGATGTAGATTCTACTGCATTTACAGCATATGTTTCTGATGGTACAGCAACCCAAGTTGCAAATTTCAATCAGACGGCAGAGATTGAGCTGCACAGCATGGTAATCGATGTATCCCCAAGTCAGGTGCTCGTCTAATGTCTAATGTAGTCAACCAAAGTCCTTTCTTAAGAACCTCTAGATCCTTCCCAAGAGAGGCTGAAAAGCTGACGATCGAGGTGGATAAGAGCTATATCGATATAGCAAATGCTGTAAATTCAAGAACGATAGGGATATTTCCCACTGGAAGACCTGCTTTGACAGGAGAATCCTGGTTCTTGAATGTGAACCAAAGGCAGCAGTCTTTTAGGCAAGTTTACAACATCACAAGTTATGCATCCTTTAATCATGGGATCAACTTTGATGAGGTGAGTGCTTTTACTGTAATTCGAGCTGTGGGATTCGACGGGACTAACTATTTCCCTATTCCATTTCTATCCTCGGTAAACATTTTTGTCACGCCGACTCAGGTGGTTCTTCAGACAACTTCACCCCCTGCTTTGGTGTCTGGGATCGTTATTCTAGAGTGGCTGTCTCAAGTGTGATGCAAGGAATTCCTTGACATGATATCCTTAAGTTAAAAAGAGGTAGCTTATGAGTTCTTCTCTCACAGGTGCAAAAGGAATGGGTGGGGTTACTGGTGGCGATAAGATTCCAAAGGGGTATGCAGCGAGCCAACTCCAGCAGTTTTCTCCCGAACAAATGCAACTATTCCAGAATCTTTTCTCTCAAGTAGGGCCTCAGAGCTTTACTTCTAGACTAGCTGGAGGGGATCAGTCTCAGTTCGAGCAGTTGGAGGCGCCAGCGTTGCAGCAATTTCAAGGTCTTCAAGGAAATATTGCATCTAGATTCAGCGGAGCGGGCAGTGGCGCTCGCAAAAGCAGTGGATTTCAGAATACAATGAATCAGGCATCTTCCGACTTCGCCTCTGAATTATCTTCTAGACGTATGGGGTTGCAGCGACAAGCGATCCAGGATTTGCTGAGCATGAGTGGTGATTTGTTAGGACAGCGTCCTCAGGACAGGTTTTTGACCAAGCTTAATCAGGGGTCATCTCTTGGAGGTCCTATAGGAGCTGGAGTTGGGGCTGTAGGAGGGTTCTTTGCTGGAGGGCCAGCTGGGGCTTTGGCTGGAGGAAAATTAGGGTATGATGTCGGTTCAAAGTTTTAAGGAGATTTCTAATGGTTGATGTCATTGAAGAGAATAGAAAGCCAAAATTTTCTGAAAAGTTTAGCGCGGCTGTCGGAACGGGATTAAACCGAGCCTCTGAGCTTTACGGATCTCATCAGGAGAACAAAGCCCTTAAAGAAATGGGAATAGATTTGTCTGGGATATCCGATCCAGATATTAGAAAGGCCATCACTCAGGAGTCTTTTAAGCAAAAACGCACAGATAAAGATATACAAAAGACATTTGGCGGCATCTTAGAAGAGATGCGCAACCTGAAAGAACATACTGGCCCTCTGAATCTAGCTGCTCTAAATCCTTATTCTGAAACCTCTGGGAAGAGAAGTCAGATCAATACACTGAGGTTGTCTTTGGAAGGATTATTCAGGGATTTGACCTTAAAGGGACAGTTTCCTAAGGCTATTTATGAGAGAATTCTAAAAGAGTTACCCCAGGCATCAGACACAGAGGAACAGTATCTGAATAAGATACAGGCTATAGAGAGCATCTTGGAAGCGCACTCTGGAGGTAAAGGTGCCCCTGCAAAGAGCGAGGCGAAAGGAAAGATGAAATTTGATCCTGCAAATGCTGAGCATGCTGCAAAATTCCAGCAATTGGATAAGCAATTCAAGGGCGACAGGCAAAAGGTGAATGAAGCATTAGCTAGAGAATTCAGCCCATGAGTACGCCAGATTTCTATGCATTAATGACTCCATCAGCTCCTAAGCAAGAGACAGCATCCAACGACTTCTATTCGATAGCTGAGAAGGGAAACCTTGTGAAGCCTCAGAAAGGGAAGGCGGAGAAGGCTGGAAGGGTAGGAGCTCAGTATGGTTTAGGAAGGTTAGATGTAGCAGCGCTACCATATACATTGGCTGCTCAATTGCAAGGATCTGAAGGATACCAAAAAGCTGAATACAGAGGGCAGTTGTTAGATGAGCTCGAAAGACTGGCTGATCTCAAGCGTATGGGGCAATGGGACGAGCAGGATGAGAAAAACCTGCAAGAAATTCAACGGCAATTGCAAAGTCCTGAAGAGACTCCAGCTCACATCAAGCCCTATGATATCACCCCATCTGGGTTAGCAAAGAAGGGTGTGAAAGAGGCTACTGGATACAATCTTCAGCCTGAGGGAGCAGCAGAGCATATTGCTGAGTTCGCAGGGGCCTTTACTCCGAAAGAGATAGCTAAAATTGCGACGTCTCCAGCGAAGATCCCTGGTCTTTTGAATAAGGAAAAACGAGCGGCCATTAAGCTAGAGAAGCAGTGGAAGAATTTAGAGAGAGCGGCGGCATCGAATGTAGAGAAGGAAACTCTTCTCAACTTCGCAAAATCTCATGGTTTAACTCCTGAGGAAACAAATCTTCTGTTCCATTCCAAAGGGAATGCTAAAGCCTTAGAATCTACTGCAAAGAAAACAAAAAAGTTCAAGGGCGTTGTTAGAGGACTCAAGGACAAGCTTGGCGCTAATTATGAGGAGTTGAAGGAGCTTGGTAGAAATGGCGGATATCTCAGCCTTCGAGAGGCGGAATCACTAACGGATGATCTTGGTAAGATCGTTACAGATATAGAGAAGACTTTTGTTGAGGGCGGAGACACCAAATCAGCTAGGCTTGCTATACAAGATGCCATCGAGAGGATCAACAATAGAGGCGGTACTGTTGAAGAGTTAATCAATAGCCGTCAGGGTCTTAAAGAGGGGCTCAATTGGAAGAATATTGACCGTGGCGACTCTATCTTAGCTCAGGCTGATAAGGCCTTCATGGATGCGATACAGAAGAAGAACCCAGCGGTTTACCAGAGACTTGTGGATACCGATAGGGCTTATGCAAAGTACAAGCAATTTTCTAATGTTTTACGGGACAAAGCTCCCGAATTCAAGTTTAAAGGAATAGCTCTTCCTCCAGCAGTTGGGCCTGTCTTGGCTTATGGATTAACTTATTTATTCGGTGGTTTGAAGGGTGTCGTCGGTAAAGAGGCGGTGCAGAGGTTGTCTACAGAAATAGCGATCAATCCAGCCTTCAGAGGGCCTGTCAAGAAGTTTCAGAACGCTTTGCTGAGTGGGTCTAAGAAGTCACAGAAGCAGGTTTTTTCAGTCATAAAACAGACGGTTAGAGAACAAGATCCAGAGCTCTATGCAGAGATAAAGGACCTGTCTATAGACTAGTTTCTAAAAATCGCTTCCACATAAATGCCTAGGCAAGCGGCAAAAAGTGCTGTTATCCATTCCATTATTCTTTCTCCAATATCTTTTGCATCATTTGACAGTATCTTTCCTCCAGGGAGCATAGTCGAGCGTGGACGTCTTTCATTTCCTTGCTGATTTGTTTATCCATGGCCCAGCAAGAACATAAAATCGAAGAAGCGGACATTACTACTATCTGTACCCAGTGCATTTTAGTATTTCTCTCTATTTTTATTGGTTAATCTTTAAAAGTAGTGTCAGCAGGAAGTATTTTGGTGCTACATTTATTTTTATAATTTTGTCTATGGAAATGCACAACGTTCCACTAACCATAACAGCCACAAACGCCGAAACAATCATCGTCATTCCAGAGCCAAAAGATCTGTCCCCATATTTGTCTACCATAGGATGGCAGAAGGCATAATAAAAGACTGAGAGGGCTAGCACGAGAAGAACCCCAGAAGATATAGATATGAACAGAGAACTCAGATACTCATATCTTAAGGCCTCTTTTAGGATTTCGGGTGCCTGTTCTAGAACGAAGTCCTTAGTTCCTTCTATATATTCAACCAATTTACTTACTATTTCTTCTTTCATAAATCATTACCCCTTTTTTCCGATCTTCCACGCTCTTCTATGGCACAGAGTCTGCCATGAAAGTCTTTCATTTCAGTTTGAATGGCTGAGAGTAGACCAAATGTTTCAGCCCTATAAGCTTCCAATTTAGAGTCAGCGTGTCGTGCATCTGATCGCGCTTCACCCCTCATCCAAAGCCAGAGAGGAATAATCAACGCTGCGTTACCTAAGACGGTTACGAGTACGTAATACCATTCATGTGTCTGAGCTGCGACGTTTTCCATTTCATCTTCCTTATCGATACGGTGAGAATTTTCCATAGAGTTTACCCAACCCTTCATTTAAAAGGAATGGGCATCATTTCTTTAATTCGGGGTGTAAAGCTTTGTCTATCAAAATTTCAATTACCTTCTCAAAGTCGACTATAGCCACTCTGTGTATTTCAGATATTGGTATTCGATAGTTGCACTTTGGGCCGATATTTACTCGGAAAGCATTCCACCTGCCAGACTTAATCCCTCTTCTTACAGTGTTAGAATGTACTCCGATTCTTGCGGCAAACTCCTTGATAGACATGAAATCGCGTGGGGGATGTGTGACCATATATGGTTAATCATGGGTAATGTACATGATAAATATTCTAATCCATAATGAATATTTAAAAAACAAGACTCTCTTGGAGGTCACATGTCTTCTGTAGTATACGGTATCGGTGGTTTAATAAAAGTCGCTCCTCCAGCACTGACAGGAGGCGGCGCTCCTCCTGCTAGTTTCGCTGGAATATTAGGGCAGCAATATTTTGATACGTCCCAAAGTCCTTCGGTAGAATATATTTATAACGGTTCTACTTGGGTAGCAGGCGGAAATAACCCAGCTACTCCGACAGCTCCTGGGATTGTGACCTTGTCAACTTATGCTCAGTTGTCTAACGGTACATCTCCCTCAGGTGCATACTCACCTCTTGCAAATGATGTATACACATATGTCAACTCCGTAGCGATTGGGGGATCTCCCGTTGCAACAACAGTAACTCAGGGTATCAGCTTCCTAGCCACAAACGCTCAAGCAGTGGCTGGCGTTGTATCTACAAACACAGCTTTGATCCCTTCTAACCTTCCTTCTGTATTCGCATCCCCTCCATCCATTGGAAGCACGCTGCCTGCTCCAGGATCCTTCACGACACTGGCAGCTTCTGGCTTATCATCTCTTAGTGGAAGTGCGACTATTCTTTCTGCTGGAACTGCGATAAACATCGGTAGTGATGCTTCTGCGGACGCAATAAATCTAGGAACTGGAGCAGCTGCAAGAACGATCACAGTGGGTAACGTGACGGGAGCGACTGGCCTTCTATTCAAAACTGGCACAGGTAACTTCTCACTAGATGGTGTCGCTGGCTCAACATATACAGTTGGGGCGTCAACAACTACGGGCACAATGACAATCGGGGGAACAGCACAAACTGGAACTATTACTCTGGGATCATCTTCAGGTACTAACATTGTGGCAATAGGTGCAGGAGCTGGAGCTACCACTGTTAATATTGCAGGTGGAATAACTGGAAATACAGTGTCCATCGGTAACGGTGCAAATACTAGCTCTCAGGTAATCAACATTGCAGATGGCGCATCAGCAGCAAACAGTACAGTCAATATCTTGTCAGGAAATGGAAGTGCTGGAACACAAACGCTGAACGTTCTTACTGGAACTAGAGCGGGTGCTCTTAACCTGGCTACTGGCGCAGCTGCTAACGTGACGATCATCGGGTCAACAACTGGCGCGGCATCAATCAGTATGCTTGTTGGGACTGGTAACTTTTCTCTGGATGGCGCGGCTACCTCAACATATGCAGTTGGGGCTTCTACGACTACTGGGACGATTACTATCGGTGGTACTGCACAGACTGGAAACTTGGTATTAGGTTCCTCTTCTGGAACGAACGCAGTTCTTATCATGAACGGTTCTGGAGCAGGTACACTTAGCCTTGGCGTCGTACAAACAGCTGGTGCGATCAACATGGGTACAGCGATGACAACTGGTACAATTACAGTTGGCGGTACAGGTGCTCAGACTGGAATCATAGCTATTGCCCCAGGAACAGGTGCTCAAACGATCAATATCGGGCATTCTACAGGTGGTAAGACGATCAATATCGGAGACGGTGCTGGCGCAAACGTATTGGCAATCGGTTCAAATAACGGGGCTAGCTCTCTTGCTCTGAAGGTTGGAACAGGTAACTTCACATTAGATGGAAACGCAGCATCAACATACGCAGTAGGAGCTTCTACTACCACAGGAACAATAACTATCGGTGGTACTGCTCAAACAGGAACCCTGACAGTTGGCTCATCCTCTGGTACTAATACCATAGCAATAGGCGCTGGAGCTGGTGCTACTGATCTTCAACTAGTGAATGCTCAGCTTGCGGGCTCATGTGAAATCGGTACGGCAATGACAACAGGAACTATCCAAGTGGGTGGTACTGGAGGTCATACTGGAACAATGTCTATAGCTCCAGGTACTGGCGCTCAGACACTGAACATCGCAAACTCAACAGGCGGTAAAACAGTCGCGATTGCAACAGGTGCGGGTGCGAACGTAGTTTCACTGGGATCCTCTAACGGCGCGAGCTCTCTGACGCTCAAAGCTGGTACAGGTAACTTCAGCTTGGATGGTGCAGCAACTACTACCTATGCAGTTGGAGCCTCAACAACAACAGGAACAATCACCGTTGGAGGGACTGCACAAACTGGCACACTCACCATAGGTTCCTCTTCAGGCACTAACATCATAGCAATAGGTGCTGGTTCTGGAGCCACTGACCTTCAGTTAGTCAACGTACAGACAGCAGGATCTGTTGAGATGGGTACAGCGATGACAACTGGTACAATCCAAATCGGAGGTACTGGAGCTCACACAGGTACGATCTCAATTGCCCCAGGTACTGGAGCCCAAACTCTTGCAATAGCTAACTCAACTGGTGTTAAGACTATCAACTTTGCTACAGGGGCAGCTGCCAACGTTCTGACCATCGGATCTACAACAGCTTCTTGTGCAGTGACTCTGCAAGCTGGATCAGGCGCAACAGGGCTGAAGTTCTCATCTGCTGGTAACGTACAGATGGTTCCTGCGACATCAAGCACCGCTGCTGCAACGACCTCTGTCACAATGAACAATAGGGTATGTTGCGCTACTTGGACAGGCTTCACAACAGGTGCTGCCTCTACTCTTGATTTGACGATCACAAACAGCACGATCTTGACTACCTCATGCATCTTGGGAGCTGTGTCTAACCTGAACGCAAGCACAAACAATGCTCAGATGACATTGGTTGGCATGACTCAAGCTGCTGGTTCTGTGATCATGCACTTGAAGAACAACGGAGCTGGCGCACTGGGAGCTGGGGATAACATTCTAACAAATATCTGGGTTCTATCTTAAAATCTTGAGTATAACATGGCTGTCAACGTATAAATTTACTATGACAGCCATAATACACAAAAGGAAGCGGATATGGACGAAAGCACACCAGAGCTAGAAACAGTTACTCTCGAAGTGAAGATGGGAGAGGTAAGTTACAAATTCATCTGCCCAACAAGTGCTCCACTTGGAGAGATCCACGATGTACTGACCAGGTTAAAGACCTACATCGTTGATCGAATAAGGCAAGCTGATATTCCAGAATTCAAAAAAGCAGAAGACGAAATTAGTGTCTTACCAGTCGAGGATTAAATGTCTACAGGCGCAAGAGTCGGATTTGATGTTGAGAGAGTTCTAGCTGGTCCCTTTTCAGGGATAGCTCAGACCATCGGCAGTGCGATCACAAAAAACCCTGTGATTATCGTTTTTGATAACCAATCTACTGTTAGCGTTGCTCTTTCTGTAGATGGAACAAACACATTTAAAACGTTGGTCTCAGGAGAGGCTTTCGTCCTAGATTTGAGAGCAAACATTGGTAAGGCTCCAAATTATACAGTGGACTTAGGTACTCAATTCTTTGGGACGGGCACTGGTGGAACGGGCAATATGACAGTTGCTATTTTCTACTCATTTTAACATCTAGAGGTGTCAGTTGAGCCAGATATATAAGAGTGGTAGCGGAGGGGGTCCTCCTTCAGGGATTCAATTAACTCCCGATGTAGGCGGTGCTGTAGTCCCAACAGCTGGCAATATTAATGTCTTCTCCAACACAAGCAGTATCAATACCACAAATGGTATACAGACGGTCAAAAATGCGACCAGTGAGTTAGATATCCAGCTTACAAATAGAGCAGTTGGAACAGCTAGCACTACTGGCGGGGCTTCTACAAACCTGATCACATTAGCACTTGGAACAACTCCTGGCGTTTATACCTTTGATATCACTATAGCAGCTTTTGCAAAGACAGGGGTTGGCGCTCCTGCTGGTGCTGGCTATACGATTGTTGGGGGAGCTAGAACTACTGGTGCAGCTGCTGTGCTTATCCCTACTCAAGTAGTGGATCACTTCGAAGAGACGGTGCTACAAGGGCCTCCTCAACCAACAGCTGTTTTGGCGGTGAGTGGAAATAATGCTGTGGTCACTGTGACAGGAATTACCGATGGAGCAGCAGGTTTTGTGATCGATTGGCAAGGAACCTTAAATTACACATTTGCATCTTAGGAGTTAACTCATGCCAGGCTTTGATAGTGGATCTACAATGTACGCCCTCAATGTGGATTTCACAGGTAATTCACTTACAGCGGGTACTCCTCAAGTAACTGTGAATGGTCAGCTCTTAATTGGGTCTGGAGCTCTTCCAAATATAAAAGTCGGAACGCTGACATCTCCCAACGGAACGATCCAGATTGGATACTCTTCCCCTAACATCACTCTAGATACGACAGGTGGACAGGCAGCTACCAAATTCACAGTACAAACTACAACTGCAACAGGGGTTAATCCTGTAGTTCCAGATGCCACAGGTAATGTCACAGTCTCTAGCGGCCAATTTGCGACAGGAACGTTTGGAACACGTGTGGTGACGATCAATAGTCCTGCACCTAATGAATTTGATATAGACTTGCAGATTTCATCAGCTGTTGCCTCTACTCTAATCACAAAGAATGGTATTTGCCACTTCAACTCTGCTGACTTCACAGTAGATGCAAATGGATTCGTTTCTTCCAATGGTAACACTGTCAACTGGCAGACAATTACAGCCAACCAGACACTTGTTAAGAACAACGGTTACATGTGCATATCTGCTGGAGGGAATCTCTCGTTAGCGCTCCCAACAACAGCAAGTTCCACTATCGGTGATATCATAGAAGTGACATTGGATGGCGCCACCTCTTGGACTATAACACAGGCGGCTAGTCAGCAAATACGATTCAGTGGATCCCAGACCACAGCGGGAACAGGTGGATCTTTAGCATCAACTGCTGTAGGAGACACAATTAAATTAGTGTACCAGGCAACTGGACGCTGGAATGTGATTAGTTCTATAGGAAACCTGACCGTAACTTAAAAGGAAAAACATGTCAAAACAGCAGTTAGGAACCAACACCTTTACTACGGCTAAGTGGATAGTCTCTCCAACAGCTTCCGACGGGACACACACTACGATTGCAGGAGCTCTTGCTGCTGCTAGTTCAGGTGATACAATCTTCATCCGCCCTGGAACGTACACAGAAAACCCTACTCTGGTTGCTGGAGTCAATCTTGCAGCCTTTCAATGCGATTATCTGGGGCATGTGATTATTAATGGGACATGCACTCTTACGACTGCGGGAGCGGTTGTTATAACTGGAATACAGCTCAAAACTAATTCAGCAGCTCTACTAGCTGTCACTGGCTCTGCTGCTTCAGTAGTAACACTACAAAACTGTTATCTAAACTGTGTGAATAACACTGGGATAACGTTCTCCAGTTCTAGCGGCAGCTCTGGAATAACTTTAAACAATTGTTCTGGCGATGTGGCAACAACTGGAATAACTCTATTCTCTCATTCTAGCGCTGGTTTACTCATTTTTAACTACTGTATATTCACCAATACAGGGTCTTCCACAACAGCTAGCACGGTTTCTGCCGGAACCATGACAACTTTTTCAAGTTCGTTCAATACTCTTATTACAACGTCTGGAACGGGAGCTTTGTCATCGCAATCGACCACATTCGGTAATGCTGTCAATGGTATATCTGTGACTCTTGGAGGAACTGGATCCAATGGATCAAACTACGATAACTATTCAAGTGGGAGTGCATCCTGTGTGTCTGTGGGAACAGGAGCCACTGCAAACATTACAAATGCAGTTATAGCATCCTCCAATACAAACTCTATAGCAGGCGCGGGCACAGTATCTTACGGGGATCTAATTTTTACTGGATCAAGTAAAACTATAGGCACTACCACTCAAACAAACTATAACACATCAACCTTCACTCCAGTGGTGAATTTCGGCGGTGCAACAACTGGCATTACATATACTACTCAGACTGGAAAATATAGGAGAAATGGAGACACGGTCTTCTTCCAAATAGCAATCCAGTTGAGCAGTAAAGGAAGCGCAACAGGAGTCGCTACAATAACTGGACTTCCATTTACCTCTTCATCCGTCCCATCAGTTTATGACTTTATAGGAGATGTAGTAACCATTACTTCGCCAGCATTGACAACTTATTTCTTTTTCGATCTTTCCTCAGGTGCTTCCACATTGTCAATATATGCTGCGGCTGCTCAGGCTGGGGGAGCTACTCAACTTGCGGATACGAATTTTGCTAATGGAACAATCCTTAGGGTTCAAGGAACGTACTTCATCTAGTTATTGCAAGACTCTGAGTAGTACTCAGCTTCCTTAGGTAAAACTACCACATCCTTGGTCACTGTGCGCCAGCAATACTCGCGCTCATGCCAAATGGCATAGAAGTAGAAACCATTGCTCAAAATGAGATTGTGAGATCCATCCTCTGGCCTTCCATCTTTAAAAAGGCTTTTCCATTCACACATTTCATTACAATGGATGGCAAGCTCCACATCGGGGGCATTATCCATGTTTCTCAGCAGAGTGCATCCATGGCACATGCAAATTGCCAGTATACTATTAATCATAAATCCTCATAATGAAGTTTTTAACCAGGAATTTATATGAGATACGTTACATTGCTCTTCCTTCTCTCAGCATGTTCTCCACAGTCAGTACTGATGGTTGAGGACCTGATCGAGGGGGAAGTAAAAGTACTGGAACACGTTGTAGAGGACGAAATGGGCGTTCCTCATCCTCAAAGTTCATCAAAATAACACCAGTAACTCACATTTGTAAGGTCGTGGGGCATATAACACTTATATGGCACCCACTTACCTGTAAATCCTACGTATTGTGCTATGCAGTAAAGGTAGGTTGCAGATGCCCTCTTATCGATATACTGAACCAGAACTGGGATACTTTCTTCTGGGAGCCTATCATTAGTCCTGACCCATACATTCGAAGCCACTCTATACCTTTCCTCTGATGATCTTTACAAATCCATCTATGATAACAACAAAAATGAATAGGTTAAAGACCACCCAAAATGAGTCACTCATTTTCTATTCCTCCAATCCAATGATAGCTATCAACATCAATATAAACTGACCCCAGTCCATAACTTATTCCTTGTTGGCTCTGACCCAAGCATCTGTAATATAATCACTGATTGCCTTAGCGTCATCTTTCATGTGTTCCCAGTTCTCTTGCGTTAGATCTGAGAGGAAGGAAACCGCGTGATCCATGGCATTGCCATAGTCTCCAGCTGCTGCATATCCAGCGGTTAATAGAGCTTCCGTTGTTTGCGTAGACAGGTGCTCTGCATTCCTTTCTCTCCAAGTATCTCGGTAAGCTTCCCATGCGCTGTCATTATTTTCAAATATTCCAAGTACACGTCCGTGTGTTTTAAACACAAAATTAGCTCTTTCTAAACCTACCACTGAACGGGAGCTTGCAGCGGAAAATCCTTTACATGTTGTTGGCAGAACAGATTCTGCAACAGATACATCTCTAGAGATTCTTGGTGCTGGACCTGCGACATCTCTAGATCTACCTTCGGTCAGGGCAAGAGTGGCTCTTCGTTCTACTGCATCTATTGGGGGTATGAATGGGTTTCTTAAAAGAAAGGCTCTCACGGGGGGGATATTCATAACCGTATCTGCAACGGTTCTAACAAAACTGATCTGGCATCTTTGGAAAAACCCAAACAGTCCTGAAAAGGTGAAATCTAAAAAGTGCCCACCTCCGACGATAACGTTATTTACTCTATCAAAATTATTAGCGACAACTGCTACTCCAGTTGCTGCCATTGCTACTGCTGCTGTTTGTGGCGTGAAATGACCACTTCCGACTATGACTCTTCCTACACTATCTAAGCTCATTGTTTGTATTCCTGTTGTAGATTGCTTGTGTGCAAGTTTATCTTACATATTCACGATATTTTCAAGAATGCTAAATATATTTTACATAATTACATAAGTAGAGTATATTTTAATCCCCTTACAAGGTATTTATGGAATTTACGATGACAGCCGCGACCTGCGCTATTTTGTTCTCAATAGTCACTTATATGATCCTTTGGGTGATCATAAGAAGAGAATTCTGAGTGGCTAGACTCAACACAAATTAGAGCAACTCATGGCACTTGTTACGTTGGAGTAACTGTTGGAAAGCGCCCATGCAACCAAAAACACGAATAGTCCAAAAACGAGGGCTATAAAAAATATTAACCAATCCACTTTCATAAGCTTATCTCCTCCCAGATCATTTTAACGACTTTTTCCATAGCTGGATCTTGAAAATCTCCAAACTTCAGAAGCATATCTATCTTGACTTTTGTGTACTGGTTGGGATTTCTCCTGACTGCACGAATACAGTCTGGGCATAACTCTAGTTCTAGATTTTTCTCATCCCACCTTCGATCACAAAATATGCAACGTTCCCAAACAACTTCGCTCATATGTCTAATGGTATATTCATTTTTCTAAATCTTGAATGTATTTTTTCTTTGAATCCAGGCTCTCCAACTTTGTAACTGTTTTCTCCATGAACCCTTGGAAATTCAACGTAATCATGCCCTAAAATCATGTCACCCTTTGAGATAAGGTGTTTGTATGTCTTTAGCTTGTTAATCAATTCTAGGTCGGTTGTAACGCGAATTTTGGGCATCTTAGAGTTGTCTTCCCTTAACCATTTGCGTAAGACTGCTGCGTGACAAGAATATTGTTTAAATTTCTTTTCGTTGATGTCAGCATACTCATCCAACCGTTCCAACATGTCCGCCACCCTTTCCTTTCCAAAGTCTGACACTAGCTTCTCATGCTTATCAGATTTCATTTTGATGCGAGTCATTCCTGAGATCTTGGATTTGAATTTAAATTCAGACGAAGCGGACGGGCGTGGGGGGACAGGCGAAGCCTGGGGGCTTGCCCCCTCTCTCTCTTCTTCTTTAGTATATGGTTTAGTATCTGGTATTGGTGTTGCGTTTTCGCAATATCCATGTTGCGTTTTCGCAATCTCCATATTGCACTTTTGCAATATGTCTATGGAAGGTACGAATTTTTCCTCGTTAGAGAATGCATACCAAATCGTTCGATCGTAGTGTTTGACGTTGAAGTTAGCTTTCTTCAAAACTCCACGTTTAATTAATTTTGATATAATACGTAAAACTTTAAACTTGTTGAGGTAGGGAAAGTTGGCGGCGATCTCATCCAATGTTTGGTAGGTCCAAGTTCTGCCGTCCAAAAAGTGTCGGTTAAGTTTTTTGTTTATCCTGACCCAATGTTGGAAATGATGGATGATTATGGATTCTTCTATCCCGTACTCTGCTGCTAGGTGGATATCGAAGCTGTGGTGGTGAGAATATGTGATTGTCATTCTGTGTCCTAGGTGATTATTTTCCCTGGGACCAACGTTAAACTTTCATTTTACTTTTTCTAAATGACTGAGAGTTGTACTATTTTGTCACTTTCTTTATACTTCCGGGAAGAAGTTAAGTTTTTGTAAAATGTGGGTTCATTGTTGGTCCCAGAGTTTTTTAGTGGTTTAAGAGCGGTTGAAGAACCGCTCTCTTTTTTTTTAAAAGCGCGTTTCTTTTTTCTTCAAAATAGTAATTTCTCTTTTCTTTAACCTCAAGTGGTAAATGGGGAAAAAGGATTTCCAAGATATTGAGCCTCTGTGGTATTCTGCTATGAGAAGGGACAACAAACATAGGTCATTTTCGATGCAAATTAAACTGTTAAAGATTAGCGTCAGCATCAAAAAAATCGATAGATTTTTCGTAGATTTTGAGTTTCCTGAGTTAAGGATAATCCTAAAAGGTATTCGCTATAACAGGAACACTCATAGAGCGTTTTTACCCTTCGTAGTCACGGAAGATAAGGGGGTATATTCTCCTTTTTGCTTTATGGATTCTGAGACGATGAAGGAAGTTATCAGTACAATGTTGTCCCTCATAAAAGAAGAGAAGTTACCAGAGTTAACGGAAGGGCAGCGTGAGTACATTAAAAGAATTCGAGAAGAGGAAGTCCAGCGGCGAAAGCGAAAACTTCGAGGACATGTGGGAAGAGCACCTTCAAAACCTAAAGAGGATAAAGGCGCTAATAAGGCATTACAGGCAAACAGCAAAAAAGAAACTCCCGCTACAGTACGGCCATGTCCAGATCCTAAGGGAGGTCGTGAAAATGCGTTTCTTAGCACCTTCGGAGCAGGGTTTACTGAAATACCTTTGCCAAGAAGAAAACCTTGATTATACCTTGAAGTCCAAGTTCAATTTGTACGGTAAGGGGAATAAAGAGGTGCAGTTCAACATGTTTCCAGAGATGTTCACATTCGAATTCCCCGCTTCTTCTGTAGAACTGGGGGAGGATGTGGTGGCTGGTAGATGTAGGGCTTAAGAAAAAGGGTGATTTTTAGGTCACCCTTAAAAGGAATACAAACATAGGAAAACCCAGAAGATCCGTGCGGTGTAGGAGTCACGCGGAAAGTCAGGTGAAATACGGTCGTATCATTTCATATTTTAACTATTTGGTCAACTCTCCAACTCATAGTGGATTTTTTCCTATATGGTTCAAGATCCATTTCTTTGAGCTCGGGAATGGCTGAGTAGTCTACCTTTCCCTTTGATTGTATTTGCGTTAACTTTAGGTAGCGGCCTTTCGTTGTGCCAGAGCATTTTGAAATTAAATCTTTTTTGAGTGCCTCTATCTGCTCATCCAAGAATTCTCGTTGAAGAAGAAGTTTGGATAATTTCTCCTCTTTCTCTAGAAAGTCGCTATCATTCGTTTCAAATATATCTTTTTCAGAAGCCTCTGGAAGTGTATGGGACTTTAATAGGGTCCTAAATTCGTTCGCTGCAACCTTCATTTTTTCGATGTATTCTTCATCTCTATGTACTGTCACAGTGCAGCACTGGACAGGGCAGTGTGGGTTGTAACTGAAATAATAGGCTACCTTTAGATCTGTAACTGCCATCTGCCATTGAATTTGAGGATAGTAATGTTTAGGGACTACATCTTTTAGAGCTATTTCATGATCCTCAGCCCCTGGGCACTTGATCTCGACTAGAATCTCGTCTTCGCTAATACCATCTAGACTAGCTGCCATCCATCCATCTTTAGTAACAAATTTAGGAACGACGAATGTGTCCATTTCTTTCTCAAACAGCCGTCTAGCTTCTTCCTCCATATCGAGTCCACGTTTCATTACATAAGACTGCTCACGTTTAATGGAGGTCGTCTTTTCCTTGTACAACTGAAGGGGTGTAGTCCACTTAGATACACCCATGATAACGCACATGTCAGTTGCTGTGATGTATTTCTTACGTATCTCTAACCATTCATCTGAACCGATGATTACGCTATCCATTCATTGCCTCATCTTTTTTCTTCATTTTCTTTCTTATTGTCAAAGAAATGAATTCCCAATCCTTGACTGGGATATCATATACACTACTTATTCTAAGTCTCTCTAAGATCCAGTCTCTTGCATCTGGGACGCTACGTAGTAGAGAGTCCAATTCGGCACGCTGTTCCTCATTAATAACACTTGCGTAAGGGGTCTTATTAGAGGCCTGAGCGATCTCTGCATCATCATCAGACTGATATACACCACACATTGAGGCTAGGCTGTATCTTCTGAAGTATGAGAGCACTGATCCTGTTTCCTGAGGCTTAGAACACATAGGAAGAGGCATGAGGCTCTTGATCCACTGGCCAGAGCTATGATACAGAGTAGTCACTAGAATCTGCTTTTCTCCTGCCATATCCATCGTTTGAGTTATGGAGAGGCCATTTGAAGCAAGAGGTTCTCTGCAAGCTTGCCATACAGAAGCCAGGTCGGCGTATTTACTCTTGAAGTGTGGGTTAGTGCTATCTTTGCTGGCAGCATTCATTTGCCCTTGTGCTTTAGCTAAGGCTGTAGCTATTTCTTTTATTTCTGCTGACTGATTCATGACTTCTCCTTGTATGTTCCTTGAAATTCTACTCTGCTTGAGGTTTCAGACCAAAACTGGTCATAGTCGATGGAGATGATATCCATCTTATCTGCAAACTCTGAAGACCAGTGCATTACATCTAGAACTGGTCCACGGGAGGTTTTCATAAATACAATCGATACTCTGACATCGTCTTTATCCATTGTCATGCCTGTATTTCCCTTAATTCTTCTTCATCCATCGAACTGAACCTCTGCGACAACTGGTACTGTTCCCAGTCCTCGTAGTCCATTATGGAAGCATCTTCATCTTCTGATCGGATCTCGTCTACCCACTCCATGTACTGTGCATAGAACTCTTCTTCTTGGGCTTCTTCTGGAGAATCCTCGAACCCATAATATTTTAGAAAATTCTCACGTGATCTCATTTTAGACCTCTCACTTTTATATAATATTCTATTGTTTCGATCATAATTAAAAGTGATTTTTGAAGTTCATGCAGCATGGAGATGAGAGTTTCATCGATGTCTTGCGGTTTTTTAGGTTCAAGAGTAGGATCCTTATTGCTCATATACAATACCTCCTTGTAGGTAGCGTTTCTTTTTTAACCCGCGGTAGTACGCGGGTTTTTTTTACGATGACATCATCTTAAAAGACTATGGAGTTTTATCGCAAGTCTTTTCCACATTTACCAATGAAAAATAAGATTAAAAACAAACTTTGTCTATATGGTAGCCATAGCAAAATCGATCTTGCTAATGCTATTGAGTTTGTGGCAATATATTAGTGAAATAGGGAAACCATGAAAAACAAGTTAAGAGATTATTTAGAAAATCATAGAATGACTCGGTTGGTGTTCTCTCAAAAAATACCAGTAGACCCGAGTATGGTATATAAGTGGTTGTCATATACGTGCATTCCTTCTCCTAAGCACGCAGAGAGGATAGAGGAGGTCACAGAGGGAGAGGTTCCTTTGACGTATTGGGGTTATTGGAAGACAGAGAAGGGAAAGATCATTAGGCTGGCTAGAAAACCTCTAGAGATGAGCAAGCAATTTGTAGCAGCTCACGCGGCTTATTATTTGGATGAGTATAAAAAACAAAGGGCTATCAAAAAGGCTGAGCGAGATGGATACTTATGAGATTTCAGGAATACCCGTCCCGTGGACATCCCACAGGGGGTTTGGAAAGAAGAGTTTCAATCCACGCTTCCAGGAGAAGAGAGGCGCAAAGTGGGAGTTATCATTACAGCATGATAAAAGACCTTTGCTTACTGGAGCAGTACGCGTTGATTTTCTTTTCGAAATGCCAATTCCCAAATGCATGCCTAAAAAAATGCAGGAAAAGATTAGATCAGGGGAGAAAGTTTACTGTACTAAAAGGCCAGACGCGACCAACCTCCGTAAGCATGCCGAAGATTGTCTTACTGGGATTGTGCTACTTGATGACAACCAGGTTGTTGCTGGAGAGACACAAAAGTACTATGCTAAAGACGCTCCCAAAACGTGCATTAAAATTCAGGAGATTGACATGCCACTTTCGAAAGGAAAAAGCAAGAAGACCATAAGCAAAAACATCAAGGAAATGAGAGAGAGCGGGCACCCCGAGAATCAAGCGGTTGCAGCGGCTTTGTCTCAAGCAAGAAAATCTGGGGCTAAGATCCCAAAGAAAAAGAAATAGAGACATCAAGGAATACAAACATGGATTTAGCAACTGTAGCAGCGTTTGCGTCTGCGGTAATTTCTGCACTTACATTCCTAGCATATAGAAAAGACAAGAGGTTCGAGCTCCTAAGCAAGAGAATGGATGCCTCTGAAGAGGGGGCGGATGAAAGATTTTGGAAGCTAGAGGATAAGATAGACGGAAATACTGCTATCTTGGAAATGAACATCACCCAAGAAATTATCAAGCTTGAGCACAATTCAAACCGTCACTTAGAGAACCATCTACATAGGATAAATGAAAGGCTTGAACGGATGGGCAAAGACTTATCGGAAGTTAAAGATAGGCTGACATTCCTTGAAGCATTCATGTTCTTCAATGAAGAAGTAGCTGCGCCTCAAACGAGGAGTGAGTCTGCAAAGAAGATGTGGCAGAGAAGACGTGGTAAACAAATTGAAGATCAGGGGTAAAATGAAAACGCAAAAAGACATCAACGATGAGGCAAGGAATATTCTAAATAGACTAGCTGCGTCTCATTATTCCAATACGGAAACTGTGAGTGTCATTTCCTGCGCTCTTGCCATGAAGGGACTGGAATGTGGAATTGATCTCCAAGATTTCAAGGGAATCCAAGATTTATTATTGAAATACTACGAGATCTTTTTAGAGAAAATAGAATGACGATTAAAGACGAAAAATTAGCACTTAATATAAAAGTAACACCTTTAAACTCAGAATATGATAAAATTATCACCGCAGCACTGCTAGAATTCGGATCTTGCAATTCAATATATCTCATGAGAAAGCTAAAGGTCACACACTTAATGGCTAAACAATTGATTAATACATATTGTTGTTTAACATAATGGGTATTATCAGACTATAAAGGGAAAAGTGTAAAAAGACGGGTTAACATTCAAAATGTATTTAGAGGCTCTGTGGGCAGTAGTAGAAGAAAATGGAAACTATCAAGTCAAGAAAATGAGCGATATTCTTAGGAAGGCGAGACTCGAGGGTCCAGTTAAAGAAAACCTGCGCCTTTTCCTCTCATACGAAAGCGCTATGCAGCATTACGAAGAATTAAACATTAGGACAGAAAAATGAAAAAATACGATACAGACTTCTTCGAAGAACATGCTTGTAGAGGAGCGTTAACCGTAACTTGGTTAACTTCTGGAGGCACTGAATTTTGGCTGATATTTAATACAGACCCAAAAAGAGTTACGTGGATCGAATATTGTCCATATTGTGGGTATCGTCCCCCCAATCTAAGAGAGGATTGGGGAAATTCTACTAAACAACTTCTTAAAAAGATGCAGGAAGAACAACACATGGAAAAAATGACAAAATACGGCGAACTAGAAAAAGACGATCCAGAAAAGCAGGCTCTGGATGTGAGTGACGCAATATTGCAGGTTCTTTCGG
>Ga0210391_10000513_pt1 | contig 40202 bp, 35 predicted proteins | sample IncBWC12OmetaG_FD_160573 | JGI IMG/M metagenome (GOLD analysis project Ga0210391, IMG submission 160573) | Forest soil microbial communities from Barre Woods Harvard Forest LTER site, Petersham, Massachusetts, United States - Inc-BW-C-12-O ...
CAGCTGAGGTTTTGCCCGCTCACGCAGACGTCCCATTGAACGGTGGCGGCCTCTCCGGCATGTTGCCAGCCGAACCACTCTTCGGCGGCCAACCACTGCACGACGCCGCGGATTATTCCAAGCGCGATGAAGACGAAGCACCGCCGCGCGCCGACACCCGCGAGCAGGAAGCCTTCGCCGAAGATACGCATCCCGGGCAGCTCCCGCAGCCCGCGCCCAGCCACGACTATTGGGACCGCGAAGCCGCCGCGCAGGAAGCAGCCATCCTCGCGAAGTCCAGCACGTCGCTGTTCTCTGAATCCGCCGCGCCCGCCGAGCCCCCGGCGCTGCTCAATTTCGAACGCATCCCCACTCTTCCGCCGCCCAATCGCGAAGCGCTCTCGGAAATTCCTTTCCTGATGCCGCCGCTCCTGCCGCCGCAAAATTCCGAACAGCCCGCCGCCCGCGCCAATGATGCCGAAGCCGTGGACGACATGGTACGCAAAGTCATGGAAAAGCTCGGCCCACATCTCCAGGAACTCCTCTCCCAAGGCGTAAAACCCCTGGTAGAAAATCTCCTGCAGAACGAGCTGCACAAGAAAGATCGCTGACCACGCAGCAAGGCAAGCGCGATCGCGCACGAACGAAGTCCCGGCCCCTATTCCATAGCTAGCAGCTCACTTTTTCCCGGAGGCGTGATGCCCTCTCCCCTCGCCAGATTCCTGGACGTCGCGGTCTCCGCTCAATTCCGCGAAGATTCCCGCGGCCGCCTCGTTTTTCTCCCGCTCATCACCAAACGCGAGGCCTACTTCGTCGACTCCCCCTCCGACGCGGAAAAACTCCGCGCCCTCGCCAGGATGTACCGTGGCGCCAGCGCCGTGCTCAATTTAATGTGGAGCCTGCTGAATTTCGTCGCCGTGCTCGCCCCAGGTTCTATCAGCAGTTACTACGGCGGCTACGTCCCGCTGCGCGCGAAATTGACGGCCATCGCCTGGGTTGCGGTCCCTTCCTTGCTGTTCTGGGCCACCTCGGCATGGGTCGTCTGGAGCCTCTACAAGCAAGCCATCAAAAAATTCACGCAAGCATTGCCCCCGGCCAGCCCCGAAGTAGTCGCACAACTGCCCGCCCCCTCGCGCCGCCCCCAACGCATCGCCCTCGTAGTCCTGGGCGCTGTCACCATCCTGGTCGGCGTAGCCATCCTGGCCGCCGTGCAGCGCTCGCACCCCTGAATCCCGAATCGTGGCACAGCTCGACCTGCCGTGGCAGGCAATCCGGGCTGTGCTCTTTCCGTTGAATTCGTTTTTGAGTTTGTTCTGGAGTCTGCAGGGCCGCTTGCTCTTTAGGCGGGCGTAGTTGACTTTGCCTGCGACTTCCCGCCGCACAAGTCTCAGGTGAGCGGCCCGCCCTTCCACGCCACCTCGGTGCGTGCCTTGGATTTTGCGGACACCGCGCCGCCGCTTCTCGAAGAGTGCCTGTGCAGGCGCAGCGTCGCTCAGCCGTCTCGCGTACTTCCTGCCTCGGTTCCCGGCCCGTGCACGTGGCGCCCGACAATCCTAAGACGTTCGTTCAGGTGTTTTGGGATGCGCAAATCTTCGATCTCGCGCCGCAGGAACTCAGATGAATTGCGCTGGAAGTCGGCTCGTTGAACGGCGCTGCGGCGCGATTCGGCGATTGGTATTTGTGCCAATAGACTTTTTCCGGGCACCGTCTCATAAGCATTTAGCCTGGCGCGATGCATGCAGCGGTCGATTGTACGTGGGTATGAGGAAAAGGAGAACGCCTGTGAAAAACCTTATGTTGGCTGTTCTATCGGTGGCGGGGATACTTCTATCGCAAGGCGCTACCACGCCGGCGCAAAGCGCAACGCAATCTCCATCTACCACGCAAGCACAAGCCTCGACAGCTGACCAAAAGGCCACGGCACAAGACATCGAATTGATGCGCAAAGATATTCGCTCGATCCGGAAACAGCTGGTGGCAGCCAATTTGAAATTGACCGATACGGAAGCGACGAAGTTCTGGCCCGTCTACGACCAGTACATCGCAGAACTGGTGAAGATCAACAACACCAAATACGATCTGCTCAAGGAATATTTCAATAGCTACGGGCAACTGACGGATGACCAGGCGGACAGCATGACCAAGCGCCTGTCGAAGCTGGACGTGTCCGTGGCGGAGCTGCGCCAGAAATATCAGCCGATCTTCCGCGCGGCGGTTCCGGCCAAGGTGGCGGCTTCGTTCTTTCAGCTGGATCGGCGCATCGCGATGATGATTGATCTGCAACTAAGTTCGCAGATACCGCTGGTTCAAGAATAATTCGTTCGCTGCTCCAATTTTCGTTTCTCGGCGGGTGCTCCACCCTCCCACACCAGCTCAACGTACGCGGTGGATGTTGCGTGCGCCGCACGCTTCGGTTGTCGAGGGCTGCGCGTCTAGACGCAGCATCGCTCTGCCGTCTCGTGGAACTCCCGCCTCAGTTCCAGGCCCGCGCAACCCGCGCATCGTTTCCGCCAACGCCTTCGCTTGATCGTTCCACAAGGCTACAAAGGTGATACGTTGCGCACAACGCGGCGGTCTGGCGCGCCGTTGCAACGCCACCATTTTACGGTTCCCTTCCAAGGCCTGCCGCACGGGATCGGAACCTCCTGTCTCGCCGAGGTTTGTTCGGGCGAACTCAATTACACCGCGGGCGTGGCTCTGGCGTGTTTTGCGAACTACGCCTGGCAGAACAGCGACGGCGACGTGCTGGTCGTGGACGTGGAAAACGTAGCGAGCTTTATCGAAGTGCAAGACTGCGTTTCCATCACCATCGCGGTGGACGTCGTGGCCGCCACGGCCATGGGCGGCTGGACCTTCTACCCGGTGACCTAAAGAAGCTGCATACGCTTGCCAGGCCCCCGATGCTTTCCATGACCAAGAGGCGCGACTCTGACATGCTGCAAGCCGTGGTGCTGGTGGCGTTCGATCCGGAAACTGGCCGCCTGCACGGCACATACACGCACGGATCGCTCGGTGCGCCGGATGACGCAGGCGCGAAGCGCGCTGGCGACCGGTTTCTGCGCAGGCTGGCGCAGCGACTGGGCGGCTCCGCGAAAATCGATACAATCCACGTGCCCGTCGCCGCAATCAAGGACACGTGGGTAGAGCGTGTGGACCCCGCAACGCGCAAAATCATAAAAGCCGCGCGCGTGGCGCCGTAGAATTTTTGCGCGCTTTTCCATAATTCTGCGCCGGCACAATCCGTTGTGGAGTGCGGCGGCTTGCCGTCGCTTTCCTTAGCCGAAGCTTGCTTCGGCGTTTGCTCCGCAGCGCAACCAGTTTTCGCGGAGCGTCTTCAGCAAGCCTTTCATTCGCTTGCCCACAAAGCAGGACGCTACCCACCGACGCCCTGCGTTGACGCCCTGCTCCCCTGCCCCTTATATTGGTTGATTGTCTTTCGCAGTGCTGTCGCGCTGTAACCGCAAACTCAACTTCACATCGGGGAGCAGATGGCGCGAGAAATTCCGAAGGCGTACGAGCCGCAGGAAATTGAAGAGCGCTGGGCCAAGGCCTGGTTCGACGGGAAATTATTCCGCGCGGAAAATTCCGGCACGTCGGATGTACCGAGCGACCAGCAGCCGCGTTTTTCGATTGCGCTGCCGCCGCCGAACGTCACGGGCTCGATTCACATCGGCCACATGCTCGAGCACACGCAGATTGACATGCTGGTGCGCTGGCACCGCATGCGCGGCGAACGCACGCTGTGGCTGCCGGGAATGGATCACGCCGGAATCGCGACGCAGTTTGTGGTCGAAAGGATGCTGGCGAAGGAGGGGATCAACCGCAAGGATTTGGGACGCGAGGAATTCGAGCGCCGCGTCTGGAAATGGAAAGCGGAAAGCGGCGGCGTGATCAAGCAGCAGATGATTCGCCTCGGCGCTTCGTGCGACTGGACGCGCGAGCGATTCACGCTGGAGCCGGCGCTCTACCGCGCTGTCCTGGAAGCCTTCCTGCGCCTCTATCGCGAAGGACTGATTTACCGCGGCCGCTACATCGTGAACTGGTGCCCGCGCTGCCAGACCGCCATCAGCGACCTGGAAGTGGTGCACAACGAGCGCACCGGAAATTTGTGGTTCATCCGCTATCCCGTTGCCGGCGCGCCGACGCAGGAATTCCTTGTGGTGGCGACGACGCGCCCGGAAACGATGCTCGGCGATACGGCGCTGGCGGTACATCCAGAAGACGAGCGTTACGAGCATCTCGTAGGTAAGAGAGTGTTGCTGCCGTTGATGAATCGCGAGATCCCGATCATCGCGGACACGTACGTCGACCGTGAGTTCGGCACGGGCGTCGTGAAAATTACTCCGGCGCACGATCCGAACGATTTCGAAGTGGGCAAACGGCACAACCTCGCGCAAATTGATGTGATGACCGACGACGCGCACATGAATGAGTCCGCGGAAAAATACGCCGGCCTGGAAAGGTTCGTCGCGCGCGCGCGGGTGATTGCCGACCTCGAAGAACTCGGGCTGATGGATCATATTTCCGAGCACACGCATTCGGTCGGCACTTGCGACCGCTGCAAAGCGATCGTCGAGCCGCGCGTTTCGACGCAGTGGTTCATGAACATGAAGCCCTTGGCGGAGGACGCGCGGAAGGCAGTGACCGGTGTGTTTGGACCGGCGGCGGAAATTGAAGTCGTGCCGGGTAATCAGCGCACGATCCTGCTGCAGTGGTTCGAGAATATCCGCGATTGGTGCGTTTCGCGGCAGCTGTGGTGGGGGCATCGCATTCCCATCTGGCATTGCGCCGATTGTGCCGAGATGGTTCCGGCAACGGATTCCAGAGTGGAAATTGTGGACGGGCATGCTCGGGCGGCGGGCGTGCCAACGAAATGTCCGAAGTGCGGCGCGGCCGGCGCGAAATTGACGCAGGATCCGGACGTACTGGATACCTGGTTCAGCTCGGCCCTGTGGCCGTTTTCAACTCTGGGCTGGCCGGACGACACGCCGGATCTGCGCGCGTTTTATCCGACGAGCTTATTGATCAGCGGCTACGACATTCTGTTTTTCTGGGACTCGCGGATGATCATGTTGGGGTTGCACCTTTCAAGCGGTGCCACCGAAGCGGAGCGAATTCCCTTCCGCAGGCTGTACCTGCATTCGCTGGTGCGGACGGCGGAAGGCGCGAAGATGTCCAAGACGAAAGGGACAGGCGTGGATCCGCTCGAGCTGACGCAGAAATTCGGCACGGATGCGCTGCGTTACATGCTGGCAAGCATGTCCGCGCCAGGGACCGACATCGCGCTCGCCGAAGACCGGATTTTGGGCGCACGCGCGTTTGCCAACAAGATTTGGAACGCGGCCCGATTTTTATTTATGAACTTGGAGAAGGCCGAGGCCGCGGCGGGTTTTACGTTGGAAGAATTGGCTGCACCAGCGGTACGCGCGGCCGCGCCGTATGCGCTGAAGGGCGAAGGCGAATTAGTGCATCGCTGGATTTTTTCCAGGTTGGCGGCGGCCGCGGGCGAAGCCGGCAAGGCGCTGGATGAATTTCGTTTTCACGAAGCCTGCCAAACGATTTATCACTTCTTCTGGGGCGATTTTTGCGATTGGTACATCGAGTCGGTGAAACCCCAGCTGTCGTCTGCAGATCGCGAGGTGGCGCTGGCCGCGTGGCGCAATATATTCGCTGCTCTCGACGCTGCGCTGCGCCTGTTGCATCCGGTGATGCCATTTTTGACGGAGGAACTGTGGCATAAGCTACCGCAGCCGGACGGAGCGCGGTCTATCGCTCTCGATCGGTTCCCTACGCGACGCGAGGATTGGATTGACGCCGGTGCCGACGGCGGTATGGCGTTGATCCAGGGAATCATTGCGGCCGCACGCAATATTCGTGCGGAGATGAAAGTGGATCAGAAGAAAAAGGTGGCGGCGGATTTTTCTACGAACGACCCGGCGGTCCGGGAGCTGGTGGAATCGAACCTCGAGCCGCTCCTGCGATTGGCGAATCTTTCGGCGCTGCACATTTCCGCCGGGCATTTGCATGCGAAGGGCGCGGCAGTGCGCTCGAGCGCGCAATTTGACTTGCGGATCACGTACGACGAGGCCGTCGACAAACAGGCGGAGATTGCGCGGCTGAAAAAGGAAATCGAGCGGCTGGCGAAGGACATTGAGTCGAAAAAAACGCGATTGGCCGATGCGACTTTTTCGAGCAAAGCGCCGGCGAAGATTGTGGAGGACTTGAAGGCCACACTGGCAGCACGAGAGATCGAGCATCAGAAATTGCTCGATCGCCTTTCACAGTTAGAGCAAGCTTAGACGCAGAACAATCCACATGGCTACGAAACGGATGGCTAATTTGCCGGGGACGACGGACCGGCGGCTGGACGCGCTGCTGACTTTGCTCGCCGAGAACTCGACGATTGTGATCAGCGGCGCGAAGATCGCAAGAGAAATTGGCGTGACGCGCCAGCAGGTATGGCGCTGGATCGAGAAATTGCGCGAGCTGGGCGTGCGCGTAAAGGGTCATGCGGCAACCGGCTATCACATCGAGCGCGCTCCGGACATTCTAGCGGCCCAGCTTTTGAGCCACCGCTTGTACGGCACGCCATTTGCGCGGCGTATTTACCATTTCTTTAAAATCGATTCGACCAACACCGTGGCGATGCAGCTGGGCGCGCAGGGTGAGCCGCACGGCGCGGTAGTGCTCGCGGAAGAACAAACAGCCGGACGCGGGCGCGCCGGACGCAAATGGCTTTCGGAAAAATCGGCGGGGATTCACTGCACCGTGCTGCTGCGGCCGTCGATTCCTCCAGCGCACGCGCCGCTCTTGACCCTGGTGGCAGGACTCGCGGCGCGCGACGCAGCCGCAGAGGAACTCGATGCCGCCCCGGACATACGCTGGCCGAACGATCTGCTGGTGCGCGGGCGAAAATTTTCGGGAATCCTGACGGAAATGCACGCGGAGCCAGACCGCATGCACTACGCGGTGGTCGGCATCGGGATTAACGTAAATCAAACCAAGATGCCGCCGGGCCTCGAAGACATCGCGACGTCCCTGCGCATGGAAACGGGGAAAATACATTCGCGCCTGGAAGTGCTGATACGGTTGCTGCGCCACCTCGACCGCTACTACAATCAGTTCCTCGGCGAAGGCGCGACGCCGATTCTGCGGCGGTTTGCGGAAGTGTCCAGCTATTTTCAAGGGAAGCGAGTGCGCATCACGACGGCGCGGGAAACTTTCACCGGAAGCACGGCCGGCCTCGAGCCCAGCGGCGTATTGCGCGTACTGCGCGACGACGGCGGCGGGATCGAGCTCGTGCTTTCCGGCGACGTGGCGGAGGCCGATTGATGCTCCTGACGCTGGATGTGGGCAACACCAACACAGTGCTGGGCGTTTTTCGCGGCAAAGAGTTGGTGGCGAACTGGCGGCTGACTACGGCACGCGAGCAAACGGAAGACGAATACGGGATTCTGACGCGCGATTTGTTTACTCTGGCCGCGCTGGAACCGCGCGAAATTGGCGGAATAATTATCAGCTCGGTCGTGCCGCAACTGAATTCGCGCCTAGCGGGAATGGCCGAAAGATATTTCAGCAAGGCCGCGCTGTTCGTCGAGCCGGGAATCAAAACAGGCATGCCGGTGATGTACGATAACCCGCAGGAAGTGGGCGCGGACCGCATCGTAAATAGTGTCGCGGCATTCGAAAAATACGGCGGCCCGTGCATCATCGTAGATTTCGGCACCGCGATTAATTTTGATGCGGTGTCGGCACGCGGCGAATATATGGGCGGGGTGCTGGCGCCGGGAATCGGAATTTCAGCGGACGCGCTGTTTGCGCGCGCGGCGCGATTATTTCGTGTGGAGATCAAGGATCCAGGAAAAATTATTGGCACAAATACTGCGGCATCGATGCAGGCGGGACTTTTTTATGGCTACACCGATATGGTGGACGGGATTCTGGATCGCATGAAAAAAGTGATGGGCGCGAAGGCGAAAGTGGTTGCGACGGGGGGCCAAGCGGCGTTGATCGGGGGCGCTTCGCGGCATATTGAGACGGTGGATGAGTTTTTGACTTTGGAAGGGTTGCGAATTATTTGGGATCGGAATCAGGAAGCCGCGCAGAAAAAAACACCTACGGCGCGACGAACGTAATCTTTTGAAGCATTTTTGAAAGCGGCGAACAGAAAACAATTGGCACCCGCCGGGCAATCGGCATCCACAGAATCTTAGTTTTGCTTCCACTTATGGAATCGTTTAACTACTTCAATTATTTTACCGAGATCGAGGAATATTTCTGGCGAAAGCGTGGGGCGCATCTGCTCGTGTCGCCCCTGGATTGGGCGATTCTGGAAACCTGGCAGAAGGCGGGCATTCCGATTGGCGCCGTGCTCAAGGGGATCGATCGCGCGTTTGAGAGTTGGGCGCGTTCGCGGCGCGCGGCGGGCGGTCGGCAATTGAAAAGCTTGGCGTATTGCGTGGACGCGGTGCTCGATGCGGCGGCGGAAGCGGCGGAGGCGGCTGCGGGCACGGGGCCGGAAGTGAAATCATCACGCGCAGGCGCGGAACCATTTTCGCGCGACGAGCTGACGAAATACTTGCAGCGGAATGCCGCGCGTTTGCGGGCGGCCGCGCAGAAATTGCGCGCGAAAGCGGACGCGGCGACTGCGGCGGGCTTGGCACTCAGATTTGATGAGACCGCGCAGAAACTTGACGATGCCTTGCCGTTACTGGATGCGCCGGGGGCGCTCGATCTGGAGGATATCGAGCGGCGGATGACGGTGCTCGAGGAAAAATTGGCCGCCGCGCTCGCGGCGGACGCGGACGAAGAGGCGCTGCTTGCGATCCGGCGCGAAATGGACCGGTCGCTCGCGCCTTACCGGCGTAAGATGTCGGCTGAACAATTGACCCAGCTGGAAAGGCAATACACACAGAAACGGCTGTTCGAGTATTTCGAGGTGCCGCGCTTGAGCCTTTTTTATCTGACATAAGCGGATTAGGACAAATTGACGTGCCGTGCGAACTTCCGTCCGGTACATTTGCGGCTCTAGGGACGGGTCTCAGACCCGCACCCTGCTCTTCACCAGATTCAAAAGTTTGCCCGAGATTTGAACAGGAACCACGCGACGGGCCAGCACACCTATATGGACATCACGATTGAAAAATTGATTTACGGCGGCGAGGGGCTGGCTCATCACGATGGGTCAACCGTATTTGTGCCGTTTGTGTTGCCGGCGGAGCGCGTCGCTGTGGAGGCCGTCGAGCAAAAGAAGAAATTCGTGCGCGGGCGGGTGGAACGGATCTTGCAGGCGGCGCCGGAACGCGTGACGGCGCCCTGCCCCCATTTCGGGAGCTGCGGCGGGTGCGATTACCAGCACATCCCTTACGCAGCGCAACTCGGGTTCAAGAGCGAGATTTTGCGCGAAACATTGCGGCGGATTGGGAAGATCGAGTGGACCGGGGAAATCACCACGCACGGATCGCCCCCGTGGGCTTATCGCAACCGCGCGCAGTGGAAAGTGCGGCCGTTGGAAAATCCTGGCCCCGACGGCGCAGCGTCCGAAGCTGGCGCAGATGGCGCGGCGAATCTGGGCATCGGATATTTTCGGGCGAATTCGACGGCGCTGTGCGCGGTCGAAGACTGCTCGATCTTTTCCCCGCTGCTGCTGAAGACTTTGCTTTCGTTGCGCACGGCGCTGGCTGCAGGCGCTTTGCCGCGCGGATTGCGCGAAATCGAAGCGTTCGTGGATGCCGCGGACGCGAAGCTGCTTCTGACCGCAACGTTCGCAGGATTCCCTTCGCGAGCAGCGGAACATGCCGAAACATTCCGCCAGGTTGTGCCGGAAATCGCGAGCTTGCTTTTCCACGATCCGAGCCACGATCGCATGGAATTGTACGGGCCGGGATTCGTGGAGTACTCGGCCGGAGGCCTTTCCTATCGCGTCGGGCATTTCTCATTTTTTCAGGTGAACCGCTTTCTGGTCGAGGAACTCGCGCGGGAGGTGGTGGAGCGCGAAGAGGTTGGGCGACTGGCAATCGATCTTTTCGCCGGCGTAGGATTATTTTCGATTCCGCTAGCAAAGCACTTCGCGCGGGTGTTGGCGGTTGAATCGAATCCAGCGGCCGCGCGCGACCTGGAAACGAACACGCGCGGAAAGGGCTCGATCGAAGTGCGTTCAGCCGAAGTGGAGCAATTTTTGAAGCGTAACAGGGAGCGGCCGGAATTGGTGGTACTCGATCCGCCGCGCGCCGGAATGTCGCCCGAATCGGTGGAGCGGCTGGCCAGGCTACGGCCCGAGCGGATTACGTACGTTTCGTGCGAGCCCCCGACGCTAGCCCGCGATCTAGTTTTATTTCGCAACGCCGGATACGACTGCACAGAAGTGCAGCTATTCGATTTGTTCCCGCAGACGTTCCACATGGAGACGATCGTTCGGCTGCGCAAGCGCGCCTGAACATTGCGCAACGCATCGCGGCATGGGCGCCGTTGCCGTTGCCTTTACTCCTGAAGCGCTGGCGTCTCGCCGACCTTTTCATCTTTGCCGCCGTCTTTGAATTTGACTTTGTTGCGGCCAGCTTTAGCTGGGTGCCGTTGCCGTTGCTTTCGACTTTATCCTCGCAAACCTGCGCACGGCAACAACCTGGAACGACACCGTGTCCTTTTTACCGATGCCCCTCATCCGTATTGCTACGAATACTCTACGACCGTCAAATGTGTTAGCGTGAGTCGGGGAGCCACTGAATCCCCTAAGTACGCGGCAGCATGTGGAGCACGGCCCAACTTCAGACCCCCTCCCTCCCCGCGCTTCTCCCGACCACCCCAAATCAATCGCTCGTTTTTTTCATGTTTTTGCCGTTTACAGCTTGCTGCAATCCACGCCCAGCGAAAGGTGGATACCACAAATTAACGCTCGAAAAGCGGCGGCGAACCACCGCAGTCCGCTTAAGCCGCCAACTCCGTGAAGTTACCGGCGTTGTGGATCCTGAGAGCATTCGCGGCGGGCGTCGGAATCGCGGGCCGATGGCCGGGCTCGCCGAGGCTGTGGGCCGTTAGCGCAGCGGTGGGAATTCTCGCGGGCGTAATTCTGGCCCTGGGTTTCTTGGCGTGGTGACCCTGCGCGGCGGTGGCGTGGGTTTTCGCGCTACTTGCCTGGCTGGCGATTGGCTGACTGGCCGCCAGCGTCGAACGCGCGACTGTTCCTGCGAATCGCATTGCGCGATTGATTACGGCGGGGCGTGTCGATCCTGGCATTGCCCTGCGCTGGCGCGGATGGTTGCAGCGCGACGCGATTTTTAGTTGTTGGACTCGGCCGGGTCGTCGGATTCTTCGAGCGAGACATTGTTGGCGGACTGGTATTCGGCAATGATTTTGCGAGCTTCGTCGACTTGGGATTCCAGGACGAAAATTTCAACGTTGTGAGGGCCTTCGGGATTTTCGGGGATGGGGAAAGGGTCGGTGGAGACTGAGCCTGGAGATTGGATGCCGGCGCTTTCCAGCAGGCCGCGGATTACCAGGGCTTCGGTGGCGTTTTCGGCCATGTGGGCAATCACTACGCGTTCGTTGGAATATTCCTCAGGCATCGTGGGGCTCCTCAAAAACAGTCCGACAGTACTATTGTGCGCCTCCGGGTCTTGGGTCCATACTAGTTTTCCGGTACCCACGGTCAAATATGGACGACCCCTCGGTTCAGCCCACGCAGCTAGAGATTGACGAAGAGAGCCGCCGCATTCGCAGGCTGCGCATCCTGGTGCATATTACGCTTGAAACGATTGCAGGTGGAGATCTGTCACCGGAAGACGCGGCGCAGATGGTGGCGGAGACGCGGAAAATCGCTTTGGATATGTTTCCCGGGAAAGAGCGGGCGTTTGATTTGATATACCGGCCGCAATTCCAGCGGGTGATGCATGCGGTTTATCGGCTGCAGTAAGCCCTGCCAGACTGTACGCAGTTCCCTTCCCAGCTGATTAATATCCGTAGCGTCGCTCGAGCCACATGCGCAGCCAGACTACTGCCAGGGCGGCTATGGCGCCGATCAGGGCTTTGTATTCGCGGTTACGGCGATATAGTTGCCACGAGAATGCTTCGCTGGACTTGGCCGCCTGCGGCTGCATGTAGCCCGTGCCGAAGAAATCTGGCAGGAACAGCGGGACCTTCGCGGCGTATTCGTCGAATACCGTGCCGAAGCGGGCGCGCAGGTCTTCTTCTTCGTTGCGCATCACGGCGTAATAAAACACCACAAAATAGATGACGATCAGGCCGCCCGCCCACCAAGAATGGCCGGCGATGGCAAATCCCGCGGCGAGAAACGCGCTGCCGAGATAGAGAGGGTTGCGCGTGCGGGCGTAGGGGCCGGAGGTAGCGAGTTCGCGATCCTTGCTCAGGTGTCCTGCGGCAATAGCGCGGATGAGGATGCCGAATCCGGCGACGGCGGCGCCCATGGCAATCCAGTGGCGTGTGGGATGCGCGAGAAGCAGGTACAACACCGCGACGGGATAACCGATGCGCACGCGCCAGCGCATCCAGAATTTTCTGGGTTGGGCGGCGACGAGTTCGTTCGATTTGGTGGTCACTCGCGGGACCTCATGTTTTCGCGCTGACAAGGCGTGCAACGGCGTCGGCGACTTGGTCAACGGTGATCGAAAGCATGGGCGAAGAATAGGACGCGCCGCGGCGATAAGTCGTTTCGCTCTTACCGGGATTGCGAATGACAATACTTTGGATTTGGTTTGGGCCGGCGTATGGGCCGTTGCGCGCGGGATCGGTGGGGCCGTAGAGGCCGACGACTGGGGTGCCGAGCGCGGAGGCGAGATGCACAGGACCGGTGTCCGCGGAGACGACGAATTTTGCGCGCCGCAGTAGAGCCATCAGCGGACCCAGACCGAGGGGAATGGCGATCGGCGGCCGGGATCCTGCCGCGCTAATGAGTTCTTGGGCCAACTTTTCTTCTCCTGGACCAAAACTGATGACTGCTCGCCAGCCATGTTGCACGGCGAGCCGGTGATGCAGTTCGCCGAAACGTTCGGGCGGCCAACATTTCGAACGCCAGCCGCCGCCGGGATTTAACACGTAGAAATCTGCAATGTTGTTGCGGGCGAGTTCTTGCGTCACTTGTTTCTCATCTTCCGGGCGTGGGGTCAAAGGAAATCGCGGAGACGAGGGGCGCGCATCTGCGCCTGCGGCTTCGGCGAGGGTGAGATTGTGGTCGACTTTGTGCGCGCCGCGCGGATTGATGCGATCGGTGTAGAGGAAGGATACAAATCCTTCGCGGGCGTAGGTGCTGGGGAAACCGATGCGGCGCGGCGCACCGGAGGCGAATGCGGGGAGCGCGGACTTGTAGAGGCCTTGAAAATCGACCGCACAAGTGTAGTTGGCAGCGCGCAGTTTGCGAATAGTGGTGACGAGGCCTGCGGCGCTTTTCTTTTCGAGTGAAATAATTTCGGTGAGATCCGGATTGCCTTCCAGGAGGCGGTGCCATTGCGGTTCGACCAGCCAGTCGATGCGAGCTCCGGGAAACGCGTCGCGCAGCGCGGAAGCGGCGGGCAGGGCGTGGATTACGTCGCCGAGTGAGCCGAGCCGGACGAGTAGGAAGCGCGCGTCAGGCATTGCCAGGTTGACGCAGGCGCGCTAGCAGATCGCGCGTGGAATGTTGTTTAGGATCGCCGACGATCGCCACGCGAATGCCTAGCAAAGCTGCTAATTCGCGCTCGGGCACGGTGTCGGCGGTGTAGTCCGTGCCTTTCGCGTGGACGTCTGGTTGAAGTTCTTTTAGTAATGAGTTCACATCGAGCTCGTCGAAGATGACGACGTAATTCACATAGCGCAGCGCGGCTACCAGAGTTGCGCGGGCGCGTTCCGTGAGGACAGGGCGGCCGGGGCCTTTCAGTTTTCTGGCGCTGGAATCGGAATTGATGCCGACTACGAGTAGATCGGCCTCGGCACGGGCGGCTTCGAGGTAACGGACGTGGCCGACGTGCAGCAGATCGAAGACTCCGTTTGCGAATGCTATTTTGCGACGGGAGCGGCGATGCTCTTCAAGGATGCCGGTCAATCCTTGGCGTGAAACAATTTTTTCGCGGGTGTCCATCGATTTTCAGCGTTGCTGCGTTGCGGCTGTGGCGTCCTGGCGCAGGGCGGCGGTTAGTTCGGCGCTACTGACCGTAGCGGTGCGGCGCTTCATGACTACGATTCCACCGGCGTAATTGGCCAGGTGCGCGGCTTCGAGATACGTCGCGCCGGAGGCTAGGGCGAGAGTGAAGACCGCGATTACGGTGTCGCCGGCGCCGGTTACGTCCACGGGAGCGTCGGAACCGTAGATGGGGATGTTGCGCGGGACGCGGCTGCGTTCGAAAAGCGCCATGCCGTCTTTGCCGCGGGTGACGACGAGGGCTTGAAGATTCAGATCGCGCAGGGCGCGTTGGCCGAGGTCTTCGAGCTTGCGGATGTCGGTGCCGACGCGGGCGTGGTATGCGGCTTCGACTTCTGGCTCGTTGGGTGTGGCGGCGGTGATTCCGGCGTCGCGAAATTCTAGCAGGCGGTAACGCGAGTCGAGAGTCAGGAGCTTGGCGTTTAGTTTTTTTATTAGCGCGGGGGAGGCGGCGCCGAAACCGTAGTCGGAGACCAGGACGGCGCTGGCGCGTTGCACGATTGGGCGGGCTTTGCTGCCGATTGCGCTTTCTGTGGTTGCAGAAAGTTTTACTTGCGGCTCGCGGTCTACGCGGAGGACTTGTTGCTCGGTGGTGTGAGTCCATCCGGCCAGGTAACGGGTTTTGGTGGGCGTGACCCAATCGCGGCCGCGGAGGATACCGGAGACGTTGATGCGTTTGCGGCGGAAATGATCGAGGAGCTGGCGGCCGGCGTCGTCATCGCCGACTACGCCGACGGGGAGGACGCTGGCGCCGAGATCGGCTAGGTTGAATGCAGCGTTGGCCGCGCCGCCTGGGTAGGATTCGGTGCGGCGATGGCGCAGGATCAGGACTGGGGCTTCGCGGGAAACGCGGGAAATCTCGCCGGAGACGAATTCGTCCAGGACGAAATCGCCAACTACGCCGACGGTTTGGCGGGGGAAGCTGGCAACGATGTCGAGCAGGCGAGTTAGGTCTATTGTGGCGTCGGTTTTGACGTCGGATTTCCGGGCCGCGCCGGAGGATGATTTGGGTGGGGTGGAATATTTGCGGTTTTTGCGTGCCTTGGTCAACCAGGCTCCTTGATGACTTCGCGTTCGATGGCTGCGTCGAAACGTATCACAGCGGCGTCCGGTGCGGCAATTGGACGCGCATGGGCGTTTTTATGGTTGCACCGGGAGGCTGCGTCGCGATTCGGCTGTCGCTCGTACGGTGCGCCAGAGATCTTCGCCGTTGTCGATTTGCATGCCGATGGAGCAATAGAACGTCGGCAACTTTCCGTAATAAATTGCGTGGAGATTGTAGAGGTCTTTTTCGGTGCAGATCAGACCGCTCGCGCCTGCTTGGCTTGCTAGCTGCAGAATTTCCTGGTCGTCCTTATCGGTGTAGCGGTGATGATCGGGGAAAAATTTGTGGCCGACGATATCCAGACCCCAGGTGCGCAGGTCGTCTAGGAAGGCTGCGGGGTTGCCGATGCCGCAGAATGCGAAAAGTCCGGGCAGCGCTTGGGGAGCGACGGTGCCAGCGATTTGGCCTTCGGTGAAGCTGTGAATGGAGTCGAGCTTCGGACGCGCGTAGAAAATCGGCGCGTTGGAATCACGGCGAATGGCGGATTCGATCGCGAGAGCGTGGGTGCTGCGGGTGATTACGATGATATCGGCGCGGGCTAGGGAGGAGCGCGGCTCGCGGAGGTGGCCGGCGGGGAGCAGGCGGCCGCCGCTGAAGGGATTTGTCGCGTCGATTAGGACGATGTCTACGTCGCGTGCGAGTTGCAGATGTTGGAAGCCGTCGTCTAGGACGAACCAATTCACGCCGCGCTTGGCTAGAAGCCTGCCCTGTTTGAAGCGATTTGCGCCGACACCGAATTGCACGCGATCGCCTAGACGGGACTGGAGCAGGCGGACTTCGTCGCTGGTCGCTGGCAGGGACTGCGCGCCGGCGTTCTGCTGTGCGGTGGCATCGGCATTATCTTCCGACGCTGGCGCGATCATCTCGCCGCGATATCCGCGGGTTAAGATGCCGACTTGTTTTCCTTCGCCTAGAAGGCGCTCGGCGATCCAGAGGACCATGGGAGTTTTTCCTGTGCCGCCTGTAGTGAGATTGCCGACGCTGATCACTGTGCCATTGAGACGCTGAGATTTTAGGATGCCTTTGCGATAGGCGCGGGCACGCAAATGCGCTGCTGCGCCGTAGGGCAGCGTGAGCGGCCAGAGCAGTGATTGCTTCAGCGTCATGCGCTGTGGCCCTTCGCGGAACGATTTTGCCAAATGGCAGCGATGCGATCGAGCGAGCGTTCGGTGGCGCCGCGATTGCGCTGGGAGATTTCGCGCGCGGCTGCGCCCAAGCGTTCGCGCATCGCGTTGTCTTGGATAAGCTGGATCCAGACTTTGCCTAGGTCTGGGCCTGTCGTGACCTGAACGCCGGCGTGCGCATCGAGGAATTGGTCGGCCATCTCTTTGAAATTTTCCATGGAGGCGCCGAAAACTGGGGGGCGCGCGAACCATGCCGGCTCGAGAATATTGTGGCCGCCTGCGGGGACGAGCGAGCCGCCTACGAAAGCGGCGTCGGCGAGCGAATAGAGGCCGGCTAATTCGCCGATAGAATCCAGGAGCAGAACGTCGGCGGCTTCATCGAGAGTGGCAGTGAGGTCGAGTGCGCTACGGCGGACGACTTTCCATCCGCCGGCTGCGGGGATCGCGGCCGCGGCGTCGAATTGCGCGGGTTTGCGCGGCGCGAGAATCAGAAGCGTGTGGCGCCACTGGCGTTGCACGAGATCGTAGGCGGCTAGGACGGCTTCTTCTTCTCCGGCGACCACGCTGCCGGCGACGAGGATCGGCCACCGTTCTTGTTGGCGGATTTGTTGCTCGAGCCAAGAGGCGAAGCGGGAGACCGCGGGGGGCGCGGCGTCATATTTTAGATTTCCGGTGACGGCGACGCGGTCTGGCGGGGCGCCCATGGCTTGGAGGCGCGCGGAATCTTCGGGAGATTGCGCTAGGAAGAGTTCAGCGTCTTGCATGGTGCGCTGGAAAAACGGGCCGACTAGGAATTCCCATTGTTTGAAGCGGGCGAAGGATCTTTCGGAGATGCGGGCGTTTGCGAAAACTACCGGGATTTGTGCGCGGCGGGCTTCGCGAAGGAAATTCGGCCAGATTTCAGTTTCCATAATGATTACGAGCGAGGGCTTAATCGCGCGGAGGGCGCGGCGCACCGGGACTACCCAGTCCAACGGAAAGTAAAAGATGCCGTCGCCTGATTGCAGGCGTTCACGGGCCAGGCGCTGGCCGGTTTCGGTGGTGGTGGAGACGAAGATCGTCGCAGCCGGATAGCGACGTTTCAAGCCGTCGATTAATGGCTGGGCGGCTAGAACTTCGCCGACCGAAACGGCGTGGATCCAGACGGGTCCGTTGTTCAAGGCGGTTGCGGCCGCAACCGATGCGGCTGCGGCGCGGACGGCGATTTCGGGGGGCAGGCTCCCGAGACGTTCGCGGAGAGCGCGCGTCGGTTCGCCGGCACGCCACCCGCGCAGCGCGAAATACGGCGCGAGTAGGAACATGCCTGCCGCTGTGAGAATGCGATAGAAAAAATACATTCCGTGGGTGTCGCGCACAGGAACCGGGAAAGAGGCTTTGCCGCGCGCGGACCCGGTATTATAGTGGCAGCCGCGAGAAAACGCGCACAACTTCAAGCGGCGCAGAGGCATCGCACAGCAGGATGACAAGAAGCTCAAGCACTTTTTTTGCCATCGCGATCTTGCTGTCGTGCGGTGGCCAAGCCGCTTTCGCGCAGAATAATCCCGCTGCTACCAAGGCGAAGCAGGCTACGCCGGATCCCACCGCGGCGCTGGCGCACGACCATCATGATGGCCTGACGGTGACGGCCGATCCTTACACGGACAAGGCGCGGGGCAAGGAAAAATTCGGGAAGGCCAATCCGCTGGATGCGGGGATTCTGCCGGTAGAAATTTTTATGCGCAATGAGACGAACGAACCGATTCATGTGGACATCAACACGATTCAGCTGGAAGTGCAGTTGCGCAAAGGTGGGAGGCAGGAGATTGATTGGCTGCCGGCCGAGGACGTGGCTGGATTGGTGGCGCATCCTGGCGGAGTGACTCCTTCGAACCGGCCGCGGATTGCGGGGATTCCTTTGCCCAGCGGCGACAAGAAGACGGATAAGCTGGCGGAGATTTTGCGGCCGTTGACGCTGGATGCAGATGTGGTGCCGCCGATGGGAGCTTTGCACGGATTTTTGTATTTCAATGTGAATAACGAATTGTCGCTGGCGGATACGGCGGTGCTTTATGTGCCGGATGCTTCGGTGATTGCTTCGAAGAAGGCGTTGATGTTTTACGAAGTGCGGTTTGGCAAGGCTGCGCAGAATCCCGCGAATTAACCTCGGCACGGTTGTTCTCACGAATGCTCCGGCAAGATCGAAAAGTGTGGCTTCTGGGGCTGAAGCGGCTGCGCGCTGGCGGCGTGGCGGAGTCAAGAGTGAACCTGGGCGGTCGGCGAGGTCCGGATTGACGTTTAATCGCTACCCTGAGTTCGCTGGCGCGAACCCAGGGCGAACAGGCGGCCGCTACAACGTCAAAACCAACGGCGACGGCAGAACAACACCGAGGCTGCCCGGTTCGATGAACTTGAACCGGCCGCCACAGCGTGAACTGCAAAGGCTCGTTGGGGCTGGCATCGTGGCGAGCTGGAGCGCAGCAAGCAGGGCCCCTGAGAGAAAAGCGCTGCAGTTTGCTTCGGACAAAGGTTGCGGAGCCCGAGAGCGAAAAATCGGATTGACAGGGGCGGAGGGCGAGAAGTAGGCTGCGGGCATTGCGTATACTTTATCCAACGTGTTTGGGGGTCTCCCGATATGACGAAGTCAGTGCGGCGGCGGGAATTTTTAAAGACTTTGGGTGCTACGGGCTTGTTGGCAGGGGTTCCGCGATCGCTGGGGGGTGCGCCGCGACCGGCTGCGGGAGCCTCGTCATCGGCGGACGCGTCGCGATCCTTGGCTGGCGGGTCGGCTGCGGTGAGCGCGCCGAACAGGATTCAGACGTTTAATTATGCCGGCGTGAGCTTGGGCAAAAGCCGTTGGGGCGACCAGTATTTGCGGGCGCGGGATTTTTATTTCCATGTTTCGAACGACGATATTTTGCAGGGGTTTCGCCTGGCCGCGGGATTGCCTGCGCCGGGGAAACCGTTGGGCGGGTGGTGCGAGAAGGACAGCGCGACTGTGTTTGGGCAATGGTTGAGCGGGATGTCACGGATGTACCGCGCCACGGGCGACACGGCGATGCGGGATAAGGCTGCTTATTTGCTGACGGAGTTCGCGAAGACCGTAGGAGCGAACGGCGATTGCCGGATGAGGCCCTATCCGTACGAGAAATTGACTTGCGGTTTGGTGGACATGCATGAATATGCGGATCATCCGGAGGCGATGCCGCTGCTTTCCAAGGTGACGGATTACGCTAGCCAGACTTTCGATCGCACGCGGACGCCGGCGAATCCCGAACCTTGGGAGATGCATTCGGGCAAGCCGCTGGAGTGGTACACGTTGCCGGAAAACTTGTTTCGCGCTTATGCGCTGACGGGCGATGCGCAGTTCAAGGATTTTGCTGATGTGTGGTTGTATCACTCTTACTGGAACAAATTCGCGGCGACGGCCGCGCCCACGGATGCTTCGGGGGTGCACGCTTACAGCCACGTAAATACTTTCAGTAGCGCGGCGATGGCTTACGCGGTGACGAACGATCCGGCGTATCTGCAAATGATCAAGAACGCTTACGACTTTTTGCAGAACACGCAAACTTATGCGACGGGAGGATACGGGCCGGTGGAACGCATCATGCCGGCGGGTAGTTTGGGCAAGGCGCTGGAATATCAGCAGAACTGTTTTGAGGCGCCTTGCGGTTCTTGGGCCGGGTTCAAGCTTTCTCGCTACTTGACGCAATTTACGGGAGAGGCGCGTTACGGCGACTGGGCTGAGCGATTGCTTTACAACGGGATTGGAGCGTCGCTGGAAATCAATGGTCCGGGGCGGCATTTTTATTATGCGGATTACCGCATGGCTGGAGGCGTGAAAATTTTCAGCCGCAATGCTTATACGTGTTGTTCGGGGACTTACATTCAGGACGTCGTGAATTTTCACGATTTGATTTATTATAAGGATGATCCAGCGAAGACGGATGCGGGCTTGTATGTAAGCTTGTATGTCCCGTCGGAAGTTGTGTGGAAGCGCGTCGGCGGCGATGTGAAGATTACGCAAGCAACCCAGTATCCAGAGGCGGAGACGAGCACTTTGACTCTGCAGATGGAGCGTGGCGCTGGGTTTCCGCTGCGTTTTCGGATTCCGGGATGGGCGCAGGGCGCGTCGTTGAAAGTGAATGACATTCCCGCGCAAGTGAATTGCACGCCGGGAACCTGGGCGACGATTGATCGGCCGTGGATCTCGGGCGACCGCGTGGAGATTACGATTCCTTTGCCGTTGCGCATGCTGCCGGTGGATCCGCAGCATCCGCATCGCGTCGCGATTGTGCGCGGGCCGGTAGTTTTGGTGCAGGACGGCGGAGTGCATGAGCCGGTCTTCAGGCTTCCGTACAATGATGAGGATTTGAACAAGTGGCTGGTGGCGGACGACGAGGGGCCGAGCGTCTATCGCGTGGTACCGCCGGATGGGAAGCATGTGATGGCGAAGTTCCGGCCGTTTTATGCGCTGGGGCCGGATTATTATTACCGGATGTATTTTGATTTGGATTCTTTGCCGGTTTATTTGTGGCAGTACGAGGGGTAGCGGGGCTTGCTGGATACTTAGCGCGGTTGACGTATTCAGGATTTGGCACGAACGAACTAGACGACTGGGATTTGCAACGGGTGCGCCAACCCCTGTGTCGCACCTACGGCGCTCGGAATTCCTTTGCCACCTTTCCCAGCCTTTCCAGGGTGGGCTCATTTATGCCGCGCCTACGGCGCTGGCGTTACGCTCCTGGGTATGCCGCGACCGGGAGACAGCCTCTTTTCTTGACCTTAGAAAGGTTTCCTGATACAAAAGGCCATTCTGGTCTGTAACTTCTCGCTGTCAGCAGGCTCCCCTATTTACGGAGTCTTCATCCGGAGGAAGAATGTCGGTACAAGTACGGGGTTACATGTGCGCCAAGGTGCGTATGGCGGGGGGCAACTAATGCGGCAAGTGCTGCAAATACTGTGGAAGCTGGGATGTCGCGCCGGGCGAGTGGGCGCGGCGGGGTGTACCGCGATTTTATTAAGCGCGGCGGGAGCGCAGGCGCAGAAGGCGCCAGAAACGGCGGGCGGCGAGGCAAATCTGAAGTTGCCCGATTTGTCGTCGGTAAATTTTTTGGGAATAAATGGGCACAAGCTTTTGCTTTTTGGGATTTTGTTCTGCGTGTTCGGGCTGGCGTTTGGGCTGGCGATTTACACGAAGCTGAAAAACCTGCCAGTGCATCGCGCGATGCGCGAAATTTCAGAATTGATCTACGAAACCTGCAAAACTTACCTGATCACGCAAGGGAAATTCCTGCTGCTGCTGGAAGCGTTCATCGCCGTGGTGATCGTGCTGTACTTCGGCGTGCTGCTGCATTACGAAGCGGCGCGCGTGATTATTATTCTGGCGTTCAGCATGGTCGGAATTATGGGGAGTTTCGGCGTAGCGTGGTTCGGGATTCGCGTGAACACGTTCGCGAATTCGCGCACGGCGTTTGCGGGGCTGCGCGGCAAGCCGTTTCCGATTTATCACATTCCGCTGGAAGCGGGCATGAGCATCGGGATGATGCTGATCAGCGTGGAACTGCTGATGATGCTTTTTATTCTGCTGTTTATTCCGGGAGATTACGCGGGGCCGTGTTTCATCGGATTTGCGATCGGAGAATCGCTGGGTGCGGCGGCCTTGCGCATTGCGGGCGGAATTTTCACGAAAATCGCGGATATCGGGTCCGACTTGATGAAGATCGTGTTCAAGATCAAGGAGGATGACGCCCGGAATCCGGGGGTGATTGCGGATTGCACGGGCGATAATGCGGGCGATTCGGTGGGGCCCAGCGCGGATGGGTTCGAGACTTACGGGGTGACGGGCGTCGCGCTGATTACGTTTATTTTGCTGGGTGTCAAGAATGCGGACCCGGCGGTGCAGTCCACGATTCAGGTGCAATTGTTGGTGTGGATTTTCGTGATGCGCATCGCGATGCTGGTGGCTAGCGCGGCTGCTTACTTTTTGAATGATTTTATCTCCAAGGCGCGTTTTGCTGCGGCGGACAAGATGAATTTTGAAGCGCCGCTGACTTCGCTGGTTTGGATTACTTCGCTGGTTTCGATTGCGATGACTTATGCGATTTCGTCGGTGATTATTCCTGTGCTGAACGGCGACGCGAGCCAGTGGTGGAAGCTTTCGACGATTATCTCGTGCGGAACTTTGGCCGGGGCGATTATTCCTGAGTTGGTGAAGGTGTTTACTTCGACGGAATCGCGGCATGTGAAGGAAGTGGTGTCTTCCGCGGAAGAAGGCGGGGCGTCGCTGGGAATTTTGTCGGGGTTCGTGGCTGGGAATTTTTCGGCTTATTACATCGGGCTGGCGATGGTTTTGCTGATGTCCATCAGCTACCTGGTGAGTTTGCAGGGGCTGAGCGGTTTGATGATTGCGGCGCCGGTGTTTGCGTTTGGACTCGTGGCTTTTGGATTTCTGGGGATGGGGCCGGTGACGATTGCGGTGGATTCCTATGGGCCGGTTACGGACAACGCGCAATCGGTGTATGAGCTTTCGTTGATTGAGACGATTCCGAACATCAAGCAGGAATTGAAAAAGGATTTCAATATTGATGTGAATTTCGAGCGTGCGAAGGAGCTGCTGGAAGAGAATGACGGGGCTGGCAACACTTTTAAGGCTACGGCCAAGCCGGTATTGATCGGTACGGCAGTGGTCGGCGCTACAACCATGATTTTTTCGATCATCATGGCGCTGACGAATGGGATTACCCAGAACGTAGACAAGTTATCACTGCTGCATGCGCCGTTTTTTCTGGGATTGGTTACCGGCGGCGCGATGATTTATTGGTTTACGGGGGCTTCGACGCAGGCGGTTACCACCGGGGCTTATCGCGCGGTGGAATTCATCAAGGCGAATATCAAGCTGGAGGGTGTGGAGAAGGCGTCGGTGGAAGACAGCAAGAAGGTAGTGGCTATCTGCACGAAGTATGCGCAGAAGGGGATGCTGAATATTTTCATCGCGGTTTTCTTTGGAACGCTTTCGTTTGCGTTTGTTGAGCCTTTCTTTTTTATCGGGTATTTGATTTCGATCGCGATTTTTGGTCTGTATCAGGCGATTTTCATGGCAAATGCGGGCGGGGCCTGGGACAACGCGAAGAAAATCGTGGAAGTGGAGATGAAGCAGAAGGGTACGCCGCTACATGACGCTACCGTGGTGGGTGATACGGTGGGCGATCCGTTCAAGGATACTTCGTCGGTCGCTTTGAATCCGGTGATCAAGTTCACTACTTTATTTGGATTGCTGGCTGTCGAGTTGGCGGTGCAGCTTACAGCTGAAACGGGCGGAAATTTGACGCATATTTTGGCTGCAGCCTTCTTTTTGGTTTCGTTCTTCTTTGTTTATCGATCGTTTTATGGGATGCGAATTAAGGGGTCGGAGTAGGGGCCACTTTGTTTCCGCAGCGCGACCGGCTTGCTGACGATTTCTTGGGCGAGGCAAGCCTCACCCGGGTCGACCGCGATGAGTCTTGCGTTTTTGCGAAAGCGGCGGCAAACCGCCGCACTCCATCCCGGTGTTGGCTCACGGACAACCTCGCTGCTCAGCCTCCGCTTGTTTCCGACCTTACGCTTTGACCAAACCTAGGAATTGATGCGGGTCGTTGGCGAAGCCGGGGAAGACTGTGCTTAGGTCGCGGTCGCCCAGGTGTTTGTTGATGATTTCGCCTAAGACGCTGCGATAGTCTGTGGTGACCGCCAGGTCGCGGCCTTGGTTTAGCTGGCCTTCGGCTAGGCCGGGCCAGCGGGTGTAGACTCGGCCACCTTTGATGTCGCCGCCCATTACGAACATGCAGTTGGCGTGGCCGTGGTCGGTGCCGCGGTTGCCATTTTCGTGGGCAGTGCGGCCGAATTCGGACATGCTGACGAAGACTACGTCGGCCATGCGGTCGCCCATGTCTTGATTGAATGCGGCGACTCCCTGGCCTAGATCCCGGAGCAGATTGGAAAGTTGGCCCTGCACGCCGCCTTCATTGACGTGATGATCCCAGCCGCCGCTATCCAGGAACGCGACTTCCAGGCCGACATCGGCTTTGAAAAGCTCCGCGATTTCCTGCAGGCTTTGGCCGAAACGATTTCCGGGATACGCCGCGCCGTTTTCTGGTTGATACTTGTCGGGATTTATTTTTTTGAGTTGGTCAATGGCTTCGAAAGTTTCGCTGCCTACGCCGCGCAGCGCGTGATCGATCGTTTGCGCGTACATCGCTTCGAATCCGCCTTCGGTGGTTTGTTGCGGGCCGTTCATTTTGAATTGCTTCAGATCTGGGATGGCTACTGCTGAGGCGCTGCCTTGGAGCGTGCGCGGGAGATAGGGGCCGAAGGCTACCGCGCGAAATGGCGACGGTTTTTCTTCGGGCCTGGTTTGCAAGGCGCGATTGAGCCAGCCGTCGTCGGTGGCTTTGCGGCCCGGGGTACCGGATTCCATAAAATCTTGGGCGTCGAAGTGCGAGCGCGTGGGATCGGGGGAGCCGACGGCTTGTACGATGGCTAGTTGTCCGTTCCGGAAAAGAGGGAGCATCGGGGCGAGGCTAGGATGGAGACCGAAGAAACCGTCGAGATCTAGCGTGGCATCTGCGCTGCGTTGGCGGGGTTGAGGAATCGCGATGGTGGGGCGCATGCGGTAGTAATTTGGCTCGCCGAAGGGGACGACTACGTTGAGGCCGTCCATGGCGCCGCGTTGGAAGAGGACTACCATTTTCTTTTGATTGGGCGCGGGGGTGCCGGCGACCGCGCGTTGCAGGAAGGACGGGAGTGCGGCCATGCCTAGCATGGCTACGCCGCCGTTTTTTAGGAAGTAGCGTCGGGAGATGGTCATTTGGTGCTCCTTGTTGCTGGCTGCGTGAAAACCTTACTTTGGCGGCTGAAGCCGCACGTCCTTTTTGCGTGCTGATGTCGTGGCCAAAGCCACGACCGACAAAACAACGGCGATCGTGCCGAAAGCAAAATCAATGACGCGCGCCTAAGAGGCAAGAGGCCGCTACAAAATCAAACCAAGGTCAAAGGCTGCCCGGTTCGATAGAACTGAACCGGCCGCTGCAGATTGAAAGGCAACGTCAACCGCGAAAGAGCCGGCGGGACGCCGGCGCTACAAAGTCAAAATCGATCCTAGCGACGCTGAAATTCTGGGGTGCCTAGCACTAGCCCTACGATCAGGCCTTCGTTTACTTGCTTCACCGGATCATCTAGGCGCGCTTGGAGGATTTGCGGATCTTTCAGGCGCGCTTCTAGCGTTTCCTGTGTTGATTGTGAAATCTGGCCATCGAGGAAAATTTGTATCGAGCGGGCCAGCGCTGCGCCGGGATCCTTGGAGCCCTCTTCGCCGAGCATGGTATTTAGATCTACTGTGGCGCCGCTCATTTTGTCTCCGGCGAAGGCCAGGGCGAAATTCAGGCGGTTTAGCAGCGCGCCGGTGTTCACCCAGGTTTCGGCTTTATCGGAATATCCCGTGGGAGGCTGGCAGAGATAGAGCGGCTCGCCCATGCGTGCGACCCATTGCGAGAGGGGCAGAGAGATGGTTGATTCGGCATTGAGCGCGCGCGACGTGCTGACTACTAGTTCGAATGGTGTTTTGACTTTCGAGCGATAGGCGTCTTTCGACCAGAACTCGGGCGAATAAATCATGGTCTTGAGGACGACGCGGATGTCGCCGTTGCTTGTCGTGAACATTTTCGCCATGCGATCGATGAGAGACGCGGGCGGGTTGTCCGAAACGAAGTGGTGTGCGAGCTCGAGGGAAATAAAATGCGCGGTGGCTGGTTGGCTGGCGAGCATTTTCAGGGCTTCTTCGCCGTCTTTTTCACCGCCGTAGTTGAAGGCGCGGCCCATCACTACTTTCCTGCCTTCGCCGTGAACTTTTTCGTCGAAGAAAAATTCGGGATCTTTGCGCGGTTCGTGAATGCTCCATCCCGTCAGGCACTCGGCCATTTGAATCACGTCCTGCTGAGTGTAGCCGGCGTCCACGCCGACGGTGTGGAGTTCCATCACTTCCCTGCCGTAATTTTCATTCAGGCCGCGGTCGGGTTTCTTGGGGGTGGCGACGCTATTCGCCGCCGGAGGACCGCTGGTGGCTGGCCCTGGAAACGTGCCCGGCGTTGGCATGGAGCCGCCGGCGAATGCGCCCTGGTAGCGCGCGCGGCGAAGATTTTTCTGGGCTTCTATACGCGCGACAGCGGCGGGATCGGCGCTCAAAAAATTGTCAAGGTAATAGAGCATCGCGGGACTTTGCGCGGTGGCCAGCAGCAGGTCTTGAAATTTGCCCATTGCGCGAGGGCGAATGGTGTCGCGCTCGTAGGCGGTGAGGAACCACTTGTCGTCGCCTTTGTTCGCGAAGACATTGAAGTGATTGAACCAGAAATCTTCCATCACGGCCTGAAGTTGGCGGTTGCTGTAAACGGCGCGGTCGACCTTGGCCATGGAAAGTTCTGCGATGATGCGGTTGGGGCCTTGCAGTTTGGCTAGTTGCTGCTGCGCTTTGTCGAGATTGTCGTTACCGGTGACGATGATTTGCGATTCGGCTTCCTGCTGCTTGGCTCTCAGCTGTTGTTCGTATTGATCCTTGGCTTGTTCTTTCGTGAGGCCTTGTTGCTTGGCGTTCTGATCAGGGTGCGGAAATTCTTCGAGCAGGCGTTTGGAAGACATCTCGAGGCTTGGATAGCGCTGCAGGCGCAGATTCAGGTCCGCGTCGTTGATTGATTCGGGATGGAGTTGTTGCTCGATCCACTTTTCCAGGCCCATGTGGCGGACTTGGTCGACGTCTCCGGGGCGGGGGCCGTAGGCCAGGCGATTCATGGCGTGGAGGATGGCTTCGTCCTCGGTTAGCTCGGTGATGGGGAGCTTGCCTTTGAATTTCTTGTCTAGGGCGACGTGGTCCGGAGCTTTGCTCGGACTCATGCTCGACTGGTCGTTGGACCGCGCATCGTTTGAGGCGCTGGCGTGCGGGACAGCCATGGTGAGGCCGAGCGCGAGCAGACCAGCAAGAAGAGCGGCGCCGGGGGCGTCCAAGCGGGTGCTGCCGCTGTTCTGAAGGATTCGTTTTTTGTGCACTGCAGCAGCCTCGGAGCGCACGATGCGCTGAGAAATACGAATGGCGTTGCTTGCTTCCATTTTAACCCCGGCACGGTGCAAAAGTTGCGAGTGGGGCCCTAGTGGTCAACAAGCGTTGGGGATCTCGCGCGCAGGCAGTGGAAACGGAGTCTAGCCGAGGAGGGTTTGGCCCAGCCGGTCTAGGGATTTCGCGGACTGGTAGGATTCGGCGTTGTAGGCGGCGCCGATCAGGACTACTACGGCGGTCAAGTACATCCAGAGCAGTAAGCCGATCGCGGCTGCAAGGCCGCCATAGACTACGTCGTAGGGCATTTTGCGGACGTAGACGCCGAAGACGACGTCAACGACCCACCAGAGGACCGTGGAGACGATTGCGCCGGGAAATAGACTCCTGAATCCGCGATGGCCTGGGCGGCCGATGCGATAGAGGAGCACGAGAGCAACCATCGAGAGGACGAAGACGACCGCGGCCTGGAAAACGATCTCCAAATCGTGAATCAGGATAGGCTGCCCGTATTGCTGGACGAGCCAGGCGCGCAATTGTTTACCGAAGACGGTGAGCGCGACGACGATAATCGTGGGAGCGATCGTCAGCAGCAGCAGAAGGAGCGCACGCAGGTGAACGCGCCAGTAGCCTGGGCGCGCGAGATCGCCTTCGATGATGCGAAAGCCTTCGATGAAGCCGACCATGACCTGCGTCCCGGCGAGAAGCGTGCCGCCTAAGCCGAGCAGGAACCATTTCCAGGGATGCTGGCCCTTGCGCACGAAATATTGCGTGACGATGTCTGCGCTGCCGGGCGGAAGAATGAGCCGCAGGCGATCCGGGACTTCGCGCAGCGCGCTATGGAACGAGGCGGTGCTGCTGATTATGCCCAGGGCCAGAAGCAGCATGGGGAAAAACGCGAGGAACATGTTGAAGGCGATGGCTTGGCTGAGCGTGATGCAGTCTGGAAAAATACGGCCGAGGCCGCGGAACAAGTTTTTCAGTAAGCGGTCCATTAAGGTTGTCGGCGGGATTATACGGGTAGTGTGCGTGAATCGTGTGCGATTTCTGAGAGGCGAGGTGCGGGTGGTACGTTTCATCGGAGATTGAGCATCGCGGCGCAGAGGCTGGCGGTGCGGTTCGCTTGCCGCTTTTCACGGCGCAGAGTAAACTTTGCTGACGATTTGCTGCGCGCGGGAGGAATTTGATGTCTCGTATGGTGCGTTGTGGATTGATTCAGGTGCATTGCGAATGGTCGCCGGAGAAATATTCGATTGGTGACATTTCCAAGAAGATGGTCGAGAAGCACGAGAAGCTGATCCATGAGGCGGCGAAGAAGAAGACGCAGATTTTGTGCTTGCAGGAACTGTTTAACGGACCTTATTTTTGCGCGGAACAGCAGGCGCGTTGGTATGAGATGACTGAGCCTGTGCCGGACGGGCCTACTGTGCAGCGGATGCAGAAGCTGGCCAAGAAATATTCGATGGCGATGGTTGTGCCGGTTTATGAGCGCGAGATGACGGGGCTTTTTTATAACACTGCGGCGGTGATTGACGCGGATGGAAAATATCTTGGCAAATATCGCAAGCATCATATTCCGCAGGTGGCGCCGGGATTTTGGGAGAAGTTTTATTTCACGCCGGGGAATACCGGGTATCTGGCCTTTCAAACGAAATTTGCGCGGATTGGGGTATACATCTGTTATGACCGGCACTTCCCCGAAGGGGCGCGCGTGCTCGGATTGAACGGCGCGGAAATTGTGTTTAATCCTTCGGCGACGGTGGCGGGGTTGAGCGAATATCTGTGGGAGCTGGAGCAGCCGGCGCATGCGGTGGCTAACGGATACTTTGTCGGCGCAATCAATCGCGTAGGCAAGGAGGCACCTTGGAACATTGGCGAGTTTTACGGCAAGAGTTATTTTTGCAATCCGCGGGGCAAGATCATCGCGCAGGCTAGCCGGGACAAGGATGAGGTGCTGGTAGCCGACCTGGATTTAGAAGAGATGGATAAAGTGCGGCAGACATGGCAATTTTATCGCGACCGTCGGCCGGAATCGTATGGAGAGATCACGCGGACGCATGCAGGCGCGAAAGCGGTGGATGCGGCGGATTAGGCGAAAGCGAAAATGGAAAGGTGAAAATGGAAAGGTGAAAATGGAAATTGGGAACTGCGCAGCTCGACCAGGAGTGGGTTCTTCCATTTTCTCTTTTCCATTTTCATGTAGAAATTAGCAAAAGATAAAAAGAGGCCAACGACCATGACGACTACGCCGAAAGTGGCGCCGACGCGGAGTGAAGAGGTGGTGCGGAAGCATAAGGAGTTTATTTGGCCGTCGGTGACGAATTATTACCAGCATCCGTTGGTGGCGGACCATGCTTCGATGCAGTACCTGTGGGACATTGAGGGGAACAAGTACCTCGATTTTTTCGGCGGAATTGTCACGATCGGCGTGGGGCACTGCAATCCTAAGGTGACGGAGAAGATCAAGGCGCAGGTGGACAAGCTGCAGCATACTTCGACGCTGTTTCCGAACGAAGCGGTCGTGGCTTTGGCGGAGAAGCTGGCCGAGATTACGCCGGGGAAATTGCAGAAGAGTTTTTTCACCAGTTCGGGAACCGAGGCGAACGAAGCGGCGATCATGCTTTCACGGATGGTTTCGCCCAGTTACGACGTTGTGGCGCTGCGGCATGCTTATTCGGGCGGGTCGTCGATCGCAAAGTCGGTGACGGCGCAATCGGCTTGGCGCAAAGGCGGAGTGATCAGCGTGGGGATTTCGCACGCGGTGAATCCTTATTGTTACCGCTGCCCTTTGCATCTGACTTATCCGTCGTGCAACGTGGCTTGCGCGAATGACGTGGAGAGCGTGATTCAGACGACTACCAGCGGGTCTATTGCTGCGTTCATCGCTGAGCCGATTCAGGGCGTGGGCGGATTTATTACTCCGCCTCCGGAATATTTCAAGATTGTGTACCGCATAGTGAAAAATTACGGGGGACAATTTATTTCTGATGAAGTCCAGACTGGTTGGGGACGCACCGGGAAAAAATGGTGGGGGATCGAACAGTGGGAAGTGACGCCGGATATTATTACGTCGGCGAAGAGCATGGCGAATGGCGTGCCGGTGGGATTGACGATCACTACGGCGGAGCTGGCCGACAAGTATCAGGGATTGAATATTGCTACGTTTGGCGGAAACCCCGTTACGTCCGTGGCTGCTCGGGCGGTGATTGCAGTGATCGAGGAAGAAAATCTGCGGGAAAATACTTTTGTGGTGGGCGGATACTTCCGCAAGAAATTGGAAGAGCTGCAGCAGAAGTATGCCTTGATTGGCGACGTGCGCGGGATGGGGATGATGCAAGCGATGGAGCTGGTGAAGGACCGTCAGACGAAGGAGCCTGCCCCGCAGGAGACCAATCAGATTTTGGAACGGACGCGGGCCAATGGTTTGCTGGTGGGCAAGGGCGGGATGTATGGGAATGTGATTCGCATGGCTCCGCCGATGAATATTTCGAAGGCGGATGTGGATGAGGGCATACGTTTGCTCGATAAGTCGTTTGCTGAGGTTCGCCTGTAAGAATGCAAGCCGCACACGGTGCTGAGAGTAACGGGTTAAGTTCGCGGTGGCGCGCGTCTTGGCTCTTGATTATCGCAATGCTTCAAGGTCTGCTTATTTGGAAATTAATCGACCAACTTTCGAAGGGCAGCTGGGCAATTGCTTGGCTTGCTGTTCCCGCCACGGCGGGTTTAGTTGCGACAGCATACGACGTAGTGATGAGAGGAACGTTGACTCAAAAAATCCTCTGGTGGATCTTTCTCACCCTCGGGAGTTCCCTTGGAGTTGATATCTTCAAGCTATTGCACCACTCCCTTACGAGAGATCCCTTTTTGACCATTTTCAACGATGCTTTATGGATCGGACTTTGTATCATCTGGATTCGGCGTCGTCCGTTCGAAACGAAGACGCCTGAGCCAATTAAGTCCACGGTACCTATTTTGCGAGATTAAGAGGGAGAGTGTGATGGCGACCGCAACGACGACAGACTTGCTTTGCAGGAATTATATTAATGGGCAGTGGGTGGAGTCGAAGTCCACGAAGATTGTGGAGCGACGGAACCCTGCTAACACCGATGAGGTGGTGGCGCGCATACCGCTTTCGACGCGGCAGGATATGAAGGAAGCGATTGTGGCGGCGAAGGCGGCCTTCCCTGCCTGGCGCGAGACGCCGGCGCCAAATCGCGGCAAGATACTTTTTGCGGCTACGCGAATTATGCAGGAACAGAAGGAAGCGCTGGCGCGGCTTTTGACGCGGGAGGAAGGCAAGGCGCTGAAGGATTCGTTGGGCGAGGTGCAGCGGGCGATCAACATTCTGGAATTCATGGCGGGTGAAGCGCGGCGGTTGAATGGCGAAACGCTGACCAGCGAGCTGCCTAAGAATTTTTCTTACACGATACGGCAGCCGCTAGGAGTGGTGGGCGCGATCACTCCTTGGAATTTTCCAGTGGCGATTCCGGTTTGGAAAATCGCGCCGGCGCTGGTGTGCGGGAATACGGTGGTGTTCAAGCCGGCGACTTTGACCCCGCTGACGGCGATGAAGATCGTGGAGATTTTTGAGCAGGCGGGGCTTCCGGCGGGCGTGCTGAATCTGGTGATGGGATCGGGGCGCGAGACGGGCGACGAGTTGGTGCAGAATCCGCACGTGCACGGGCTGTCGTTCACCGGGTCGAACGAGGTGGGGTGCGCATTGTATGCTTCGGGCGCGGCGCATTTGAAGAAAATTCAATGCGAGATGGGCGGAAAGAATCCGGTGGTGGTGCTGGCGGACGCGGATTTGCAGCTGGCGATGGAGTCGGTGCTGGCTGGCGCGTTTGCTTCGACGGGGCAGCGCTGCACAGCTACGAGCCGCGTGGTGATTGAGGAGAGCGTGGCGGATCAATTCGTGGGAATGCTCGTCGAGCGCGCGAAGAGATATGTGGTGGGTGATGGGCTGGAGGCGGGGACAGACATGGGGCCGTCGGTGGATGAGAGCCAGTTCAACACGGTGCTGAAATATATTGAGATTGGGAAGGGCGAAGGGAAACTTTTGTGCGGCGGCGAGCGGTTGACGGGGGCGCGTTACGATAAAGGGTGGTTTGTGGTGCCGACGGTGTTCGATCATGTGGCTTGGGACAGCAAGCTGGCGCAGGAGGAAATTTTTGGGCCAGTTTTGAGCGTGATTCGCGTGAAGGGGTTTGACGAGGCTTTGCAAGTCGCGAACTCGGTGCGGTATGGTCTTTCGAGTTCGATTTATTCGTCGGATTCGAACAAGATTTTTGAGTTTGTGGATAAGATCGAGACGGGGATGACGCACGTGAATTCACCGACGGTCGGCGGAGAGGCGCATGTGCCGTTTGGTGGAGCGAAGGATAGCAGCGTGGGGCCGCGGGAAGTGGGACATGCGGCGATTGATTTTTATACGGACCTCAAGATCGTTTACATTGATTACACGGGGCGGAAGCGGGAGTCGAGCCTTTACTGACGATGGCGCACCGCAGTCCGCAGCTACAACAGCAACGGCTGCCCGGTCCCACAAAGCGGGACCGGTCGCTACAAGAACAAAGGCTACGGCAAGGTACAAATTCAAACTCAACAATATTTTACGAATTCAAACGCAACGGCGGACTTCGAATTCAAAAGCAACTCGGCGGAGCGGCGGATGTGGATTGAATCTTGGTCTAAACCGCCGGCCTATCCAGAGTTCGCTGACGCGAACTCTGGGTAAACAGGCGGCCGCTACAAAGGCCAAGTCAAAGGCGCCCATCCCGCAAGGCGGGATGGCTACAACTTCAAATCCTGGGCTACCAGAAGCGAGAGGACACTTACCTGGCTGGATTATTCGATCGCGAAATTTATTTGGACATTGAGACGTTGCGGCTCTCGAGCGAAGTCGATGGAGGTTGGGGGAACATTCGCGCGTTTGGGTTGGCGGTGGCTGTGACTTGGGACAAGGAGTACTCGTTCCGGCGGTGGTTTGAAGCGGACGCGTTGAAGTTGATTACGGAGTTGGAACAGTTTACGCATGTGATTACGTTTAATGGCAATCGGTTTGATATTGAGGTGTTGCGGGCTTATGCGCCGGTGGAGGGTTTGCGCAAGCGGTCGCTGGATATTCACGAATTGCTGCACAAGCAGCTGGGGCATCGCGTGAAGCTCGATCAATTGGCTAAGGATACGCTCGGCACGGCGAAGAGCGGCGACGGGCTGGAGGCTGTGAAGTGGTGGCGCGCGGGGCAGAAGGATCGCGTGGCGGAATATTGCGAGCAGGACGTGGCGATCTTGCGCGATGTCGTGGAGCACGGGCGGGCTAAGGGATTTGTGGTGATTTCTGCGAAGCAAGTGCGCGTGAAATGGGAATGAGTTTGCGGAGGGTGCGGGCTGGGAAGGAATCTTCTTGGTGTGGCGAGTATCGTGTGATGAACCGCGTGGCGCTGCGGATCTTGGCAATGTTTTGCGCGATTGCTTTTGTCGCTGGCGCTCTAGCTGGCGAAAACGAGCGCTTTTTGTGGAAAGCGGTGGGGCGGGCGCAGTTGAAGCTTGCAGATAAGACGCCGCTGACTTGGAACGTGTATCAGACTGAAAAGAAGAAACAGGCGAATTTGGTGCTGGTGCAGTTGGGGCGGCGCTACTTGGCGCTGGACATCAAGGGGAAGGTCGCTTACTACGTGTTTCCTTCGGATTTGCAGGCGAAGGGGTCGGATTTCGAGAGCGGGGATTTATTTGTGCAGTCGCGCCTGATGCCGACTACCGCGTGGACTGTGCGCGACGTAGGACCGGCGGAGATGATCAAGTTGACGTTGGGAGATTACGGGCGGGCGCTGGATGTGGAATTGCCGCACATGCCGGATTTGCGGGCGTTTTATTAGAAGCGATCGGGCGGGGACGTATTTGCCGACCACAGTGTTCGCCAATCTTGGTCAGGCTTGTGTCGCACCCACGGCCCTTCGGATCATCTTGGGATCGTTTCCCAGGCCTTCCGGCCTGGGCTAACTTCTGCTGCGCCTACGGCGCTTGTCCTACGCCTTGGTCATGTTGCGTTGCTAACTTTTTGTTTCCAGGACAAAAAAAAGGGACCGCAGCGATTGCTCGCACCTGAAATGCTATTGTCCGGTAAATGCGTTTATCAGGACTTAGGTCCAACCCGATGGCAAGAATTTGATAACATCACGCGGTCGCCGCAAAAATGTTAGGAAGACGATTGAACCGCGAAATCTCGAAAGACGCGCAAGTGTTCAAAAGTCGGCTGTTATACGCCGCCAACATGATTGGTGCGTTCTGGCTTGCTATTCCGAGCTACTTCGCGTTTGTGATTTTTTTCATGTGGCACGGCTTCAAAGATAACGAAAGATTTCACAATGACGCCACTCTCTACGCAATTCTGCTGGCGACCGGAATCTTGGCAGTTCTAGTCCTCGTTGTTGGAAGATTGCTCGCAATGTGGCCTTACGCCGTCCTGCTGGAACCGCGAAAAGGCATCTGGGTTTATGCGCCACCGGCGAAACTTTGGATTCCCCTCGACGAGATTGTAGACATTGACGTGTATTCTGGAATCTACGGCGGCGGCCATGTGCTCGAATTAAGCCGGTCGCACGGTCTCGTCAAACAGCTTTACTTCAACTCACTTTTCTTCCCTCACGAGCAGCTGGTCCGTGAGCTTCGGGTTTTAATCGACCGCCGAGATGGCGTCGTCTATTCCAGCTGAATCGTTCGCGCGGGACCGCGCCCGAAGCTTCTAACTGATTAGTCGCGTAACCCGGAAACTGAGAGTCAGTTACCGGTTGAGCTGGCAGCGTTAATCAGGACTTGACGGCAAACTTTCGATGAAAGCGATGATGACGGTAGCGGCTTTCTGTGGTTCGCGTTGCAACAGCAAATGCGGCGCAGGAATTGACCTTAAAACGGTGTCTGGCCTCAGTTGAGAAAATTCATCTTTGCATGAGAAGGAAAGCAGCCTGTCGTAGGTCGCTTCCACGTACAAGAGCGGCACTGTTGTTCGGCGTAGGTCATCACGTACGTCACAATCCAACACTTCCTGCAAACGGCCACTGAGTACACTGGGACTCACCTTTTGCAATGCGTGGCGAAGGCTGTGCAGAAGCCCGAAAGGTGCGTGCTGTCCGAGAAGAAAATACTCAAGAATTGTGCGAGGCGGCTTCAATTTAAAAAGCCAAGGTTTCGCAACTGCTCTCACTGCTCCCGACCAGCCACGTAGCGGATTTCTAACGAATCCGGCACAGATGACGACAGCGGCTAGATTGCGTGGATTAGTCGCCGCGTACCAAACAGCCAGCGGCGCGGAGAACGATTCAGCCACCAGTACGAATCGCTCTACTTGCGGAACCGCTGCACTTACGAACGGACGGAGGTCCGCGTACCGTAGAAATCTGTCAGTTGGGTAGGTGACAGTCGTCGCGGTCCATGACTCAGGAAGAGCCGCGATGAAATCGGCAAATAAATCCCCTGTCCCATCAAGGCCGGGAAGGAGCGCCAAGTGTTTGGGTGCCAAATACAGTGCCGCCACTGAGGAAATTATACTTCCAAAACTTCCTAAGGCCCGATAAGTCGCGTTACCGGTAACTTGGGTACTGGGACCGACTTTACCGGTTAATGCGTTTATCAGGACTTACATCCTCCAGTGGTTAATTTTCATGATTAATTGGAATTTAGGTACGGTAGAGTCTGTGTCTCTGAGGCCACTTGGGTGAGTTGGACAATCAAAGTTGAAACCGAGAGCGGTCGGTCGGTTGAGAACGATTTCGATATTGCCTTCGACACCGTTCCGTACGGTTCCGAGTATCCAATCTGTAGTTCGGTAGCACGTTATTATGTGACGCTGTTGAATCCGACGCAGCTCGAATCATTCGTCCGAGAATGGGATATTGCCTCATCAACTCCTGCGTTCGCTCATTTGAGAGAATCGCGCGTCATTAGAGACGTTGCCGAACGATGTGCAAGGGACCAACTTTATATTCGGTTCGTCGGAGATTAATAGCTTAGGGATTTGCACCCGGCCGAACAACGCAGAATGGTCGGATTGTCCAGAGTGCCCCTACCAGTACTCCGATTAGGGCTGCGTTTATCAGGAGCTATAGGCTCATCCCTTGCGACAACCAAATGAATTCCATCAGAAATGAGGCGGCAAGCAGTGGCCACCGCAGCTTTTTGGATGCCGTTAGGCTCGCAAGTAGGCCCAGCAATGAAAGGTAATTCCCAGTTCTTATCGAAGGCAAGGTCGTCCAGTTTCCATTCCCCTCGCCACCAATCACGGCGTTGTAGGTCCTGTACGTCAAAAACAGAACCACTGACAGTGTTACCAGTAAAAGCGCGATGGTTGAAGTTGTTACACGCCACTTCGGTTCATTTGTATGACGTCTTTGAAGTCTCCAAGCAATCAGCACAGAGGTGACCGCGCCGATAATCAGTGAAAGAGCTACGAGTGTCGCAAGCGTGTGTTGCATATTCAGAGAAACAGTTTCCCGTTTTTCTCATCGAACGGCGCTGGAATGGTCTATCGAGGCAGTCAGGTAGGTGCCAGAGGTAAGGCACAAGTAAACTAAGGTAAGTCACAAAGCAGAAAAGCCAATGAAACTAGCCTTTCTGTGATGCTCTTAACTGCTTCCAGGACATCGGCGGTTGGCCGGTGTGGATTTCCTCCATTGTGACGCAGCCGTGCACTGGGCAGACCAGCGCGCACAGGTTGCAGCCTACGCATTCTTCTTCCATGATTCGCGGGACGTGAACTTCCATATTGTTGGGATTGCGTTTGCCGTTGGCGTTTTTCTGCGGGGCGCGTTCGATGCATTGGTGGGCGCCGTCTTCGCAGGCTACGTAGCAGAGCTGGCAGCCGATGCAAAGACCGGCGTCAATTTTGGCGATGATTTTGTAGTTGAGGTCGAGGTCGCCCCAGTCCATTACGTTGGGGACTGCGCGGCCGCGGAAATTTTCGGTGGAGCGGTAGGCGTGGTCATCCATGTAGGCTGCCAAGCCGTCGGCCATATCTTCGACGATGCGAAAACCGTAGTGCATGGCGGCGGTGCAGACTTGCACGCAGGAGGCGCCGAGGGCGATGTGTTCGGCTGCGTCCTTCCAATCGCCGATTCCGCCGATACCGACGATGGGAATTTTTACTTTTTTCGCGACGCTCGAGAGCAGATGGAGGGCGATGGGCTTTACGGCGGGTCCGCAGTAGCCGCCGTGGGACGACTTCCCCGCTACGTTGGGGCGCGGCGCGAAAGTTTCGAGATCGACGCCCATCAGCGAATTGATTGTGTTGATGAGGCTGACAGCGTCGGCGCCGCCGCGCTCGGCGGCGAGCGCGATGTGCGTGATGTCCGTGACATTCGGCGTAAGTTTCGAGATTACCGGAGTCTTCGCGACTTCTTTGGCCCACGACGTGATCATTTCGGTGTATTCGGGGACTTGGCCGACGGCGGCGCCCATGCCTCGTTCGCTCATGCCGTGCGGGCAGCCGAAATTTAGCTCGAGCGCGTCGGAACCGGCGTCTTCGGCGCGACGAACGATGTCGTGCCAGGTTTCGCGTTTGGATTCGACCATTAGGGAGGCGATCACGAGATGTTTGGGGTAGCGCTTTTTTACTTCGGCGATTTCTGTGAGATTGACGGCGATGGGGCGATCGCTGATTAGTTCGATGTTGTTGAGGCCCATTATTTTTACGCCGTTTAGATCTATGGCGCCGTAGCGCGAGGAGGTGTTTTGGATTGGGTCGCCGATCGTTTTCCAGACGGCGCCGCCCCAGCCAGCGTCGAAGGCGCGCATTACCTGGCCGCCGGTGTTGGTCGGTGGGCCGGAGGCGAGCCAAAAGGGATTGGGCGAGCGTAGGCCGCAAAAATTAACGCTTAGGTCTGACATGGATTACCTCCCAACTGCGTTCTTGGGCGACGGAGACGGCACGTCGTTGATGCCGCGCCAGATCAGCCAGATTACTACGGCTAACATGCCTAGCCAGCCGATTGCGCGCACGGCGCCGGCGATTTGGATGTCGTGGTCCAGGACGCCTAGTTTGCCGAACAGATAATTCCAGTCGTGGATAACGTATTCGGCGTCGCCTACCGTAAGGAGCGGCAGATCTTGGGCGCGTGCGTCGGCCATGTAGGTGGCGATCGGGATAAATTGTTCGAACAAAAAAAACAGGCAGAAGGCTACGGCTTGCGATTGGCGGCGGAGCAAAAAATATGTGGCTAGCGCGAAGGGAGCGAACAATTGCAGGAACGTGCCACCTGCGACCATGATGAATTCGCCGCCGAGGCGGAACAGAAGATGGCCGCCTTCGTGGATGGGGACGAAAACGCCGTCCATCAGGAGTAGAAGGCCGGTGCCGCGGGCGCGCTGGTAGAGGAAGAGCGCGTAGAAAATGAGCCAGGCGACCAGGGCTGCGCGCGGGACGGGCTCCCAGGGTTGTTCGAGCTCTTCCAGGACTGGCAGGCGCTCGGTCCATGATTCGGGCACGCGCACGGCGATTAATTCTTTCCGCGCGGCGATTCGAGCCACGCGTCAATGCCGCCGGCGGCGGTCATGCCTTCGGCGACGGCGTCCACCACTTCTTTGCCGCCGTTCACGCAATCGCCGGCAGCGAAATATTTGGCGTTGCCGGTTTGGAAGCGATCGCTGACGGCGATGGTGCCGTTTTCGCGCAGCCTAATTCCCTCGACCGCGCGCACGAAGTTTGTTACTGGCTCCTGGCCGATGGCGCGCACGACCATGTCCACTTCCAGCTGAAATTCACTGCCGGGCATGATTGCGATTTGGCTGCGCTTGTTTCCCGCGCTGGATTCTGTGCGGGTGCGAACGCATTCTACTGCGGCGACTTTGGCGCTGGCGTCGGCGAGGATTCTGACGGGTTGCGCGTGCCAGTGAAAATTGACGCCATCGAGTTTCGCGAGATCGTATTCGTAACGGAAGGCGGGCATGTCGTGTTCTCCGCGGCGATAAATCAGGTGAACGATCTCGGCGCCGAGACGTTTGGCGGCAGTGACTACGTCGATGGCGGTGTTGCCGGCGCCGATGCAGGCGATGCGGCGGCCGACGTTCAGTTGCGCGAAAGGGCGGACTTTGGTTGGTTCGATGAATTCCATAGCGCCGATGACGCCTTGCAGATCTTCGCCGGGGATTTTGAGAGCGCCGGTATCGCCGAGGCCGACGCCGATGAAGATGGCGTCGAAATCTTTTTCGAGTTGGGCGAAGGTGATGTCGCTGCCAACTGTGGTCTTTTGGCGAAATTCGACGCCCAGGCCGCGGACGAGTTCGACTTCGCGCAGAGCATCTTTGGCGCGGAGTTTGTAGGCGGCGATTCCGTAGGTGTCCAGGCCGCCGGCGAGTTCATTACGGTCGAAAATCGTCGTGCGATAGCCGAGTTTTGCGAGTTCGGCGGCGCAGGCGAGCGATGCCGGGCCGGAACCAATTAGGGCGACATGCTTTCCGTTGGGAGCGCCCGGGTGGAAAAGCTGGATATTGCGATCGAGGACGTGATCGACGGCGTAGCGCTGCAAGCGGCCAATTTCGATGGGCTTTTCTTCCTTCTCGTGCATTACGCAGGCGCCTTCGCAGAGGACTTCGGTGGGACAGACGCGGCCGCAGCTGTGTCCCAGGATATTGGCTTCCAGAATCACGCGCGCGGAGCCGCGCAGATTGTCGGTGGTGATTTTTTTTATGAAGGATGGGACGTCAATGTGGGTGGGACAGGCGATGGTGCAGGGTGCGTCAAAGCAGAAGAGGCAGCGGGCGGCTTCCACGGCGGCCTGGCGGGGCGTCATGCGCGGGGATATTTCCGCGAAGTTTTTTTCG
>Ga0210391_10000514_pt1 | contig 40196 bp, 32 predicted proteins | sample IncBWC12OmetaG_FD_160573 | JGI IMG/M metagenome (GOLD analysis project Ga0210391, IMG submission 160573) | Forest soil microbial communities from Barre Woods Harvard Forest LTER site, Petersham, Massachusetts, United States - Inc-BW-C-12-O ...
CCTTTGGTGAGATTCAGTTCGGCCTCAGCGGCTTTGGCGGCGGCGAGGCTCGTATTGTCTTTGTCTTTGACGGCTTGCTGATAGGCGAGCATTTCCTGCTTCGCGGCATCGGTTTGGCCGGCGGCGCGCAGTGCGTTGGCCAGTTCGAAGTGCGCTTCAGGATCGTGATCGCCTAGAGCGATGGCCTGCTGCAACTGGGGCAGGGCGCCGGCGATGTCGTGCAAGCGGGCGAGGGCGACGCCGAGGTTGTAGCGAAGATTGGCGAGGCTGGGATCGAGTGCCATGGCTTCGGTGAGATGATCGCGCGCGGCGGTAAAGTCACCGGCCTGACGCTCCATGACGCCCACCATATAGAGGGTGTCAAAGGAGTGAGGGTCCTCGGTGAGAAGCTTGTTGCCGATGGGGGTTGCGGGCGCCCAGTCTCCGTTGACCACAAGCGTGCGCAGGTAAGAAACCTGCGCGCTGCGATCGTCGGGGTGCGCCTTGTAGCATTTTTCCGCGATTTGTTCGGCGAGGTCCGTCTGCACAATTTTGAGGTAGACGGTGACCAGAGCACTGGAGAGCTGCACAGAGTCGGGGGACGTGGCAAGCGCCGCTTTCAGAGTACTGACGGCCTCATCCTGCATTCCAGTCTTGCTGTAGGCGACGGCAAGATCGAGAGAAAGGTCGTCATCGAGTTTCACGTTGTGCAGCAGGCCGATGTCGGAGGGGTAGTCGCCCATGCCGATGAGGGAGTGGCTGAGGCCATGTAGGGCCATGGTGTCGGAGGAATCGATTTTGAGGGCGGCGGCCCATTCGGATGCGGCGTCCTGCGGCTGGTTGAGCTGCGTGAAGACAGAGCCAAGCAGAAGATGCGGCTTGATGACGGTGGGATCGCCGGCGATAGCGTGGCGTAGCGGTGGCAGCGCGTCGTTGAAGTCTTTGGACTCGTAGTACGCGAGGCCGAGAAGGTAATTGAGCACCGGCGATTTGGGATTGAGCCGTACAGCAGACTTGAACGCGGTGGCGGCGCAGGCAAACTGATTCTTGCTGCCGTACCAGTTTCCGAGTTCGGCATAGGCGTCGGCGGTGGGATGAGCTTTAATTTTTGCGGTGAGCGCGGCGGGTCCGGCGCAGACGGCGTGAGCGGGCACGGCAACCGCGAGGAAAATGCAGGCGAACCCGGCCTGGACGGCGAGGCGCAGGCGGCGCAGGGAGCAACAGCGAAGAGCCGGGACGAGATTCCGCGAGACAGACATTGCGCGAGAGATGGTGAGGAAACTCCTGAACAACGATAACGAACGGCGAGCAGCAGGGGCAAGAAATTTCCCGCGTTTAATCAGGGAAGGTCTCGCCAGGCTTCACAATGCGGATCTGGTGATCGGTGAAGTGCAGATGTCCGCCGGGCAGATTGGTCTTCGGCATGTGGCAACTGACGCATTTTGACGTGGAGACGGGACAGGATTTTGCTTTGACGGTGTTCGCAGTCGAAACGACTACGGGGCGGGCGGCTTTCGCGTGACAGGCCAGGCATTTGCTGTCGTAGAAACTGTCGTCGCGGACGAGGTCCTTGTGCGGATCGTGGCAGGCAAGGCAGGCGATGCGCGGATCGTTGCCGTTGAAACAGCGGCTGTTGGCAAGGCGATAGGGCTGGAAGCGGACGCCGGGCAGGCCACGCCATCCATTGCGGACCACGGTTTCCCACGAGCGGTGGCATTGTCCGCAGAAATTTGAGATGGATTCGGAGGAGAGGTCTTTGAGGTGGGGCGGCGCCGAACTGAAGTCGCCGCTTACCGCATCCGCCGCGTGATTGAGCGCGCCCTGATGGCAATGCGAGCAGGTGACGCCGGGGTGCAGCGTATTGAGCGTGAGCTGGTGAGCGGTGACGGCATCGGTGGCGTGGCAGCCGAAGCAGAGCTTCACGTCCATGGGGGTTAGCTCGCGGCCCATGGCTTCTTCGAGCGTCTGCGGCGTGAGGCGCTCGTCGCCGGTGGTAATGCCGAGCGCGTTTTCGCCGGGATAGAAGCTGACAATGCTCTCGTAGAATTTGCCGTTCTGTTCGAATACCCAGGTTTGCGCGCCGGCTCCGAAGGCCCAGTGAATGGGCTGAGCGATGGTGTTCACGCCGTCAGTGACTTTGTAGGTGCTTTCGCCATCGTGCGTTTCGACCGTCCAGGTATATGCGCCCATGTGATACGTGAGCGAGGGATGCGCGGCGAGGACGGTGTTCGCCGGGGGCAATTCGATGGCATGGGCCATGGGGGTTGAGGATTGCGTGGCCTGGCTGCGGTGGCAACTGGCGCAGGTAGTGGCGTCGGCGGAGGGTAATTGTGCGGAAGCGACCGCGGACAGAACGAGTGCGCCCAGCACGATAGCGCAACGTTGCAGGGTGGAGACGGCGTTAGCGCGCAGGAGGCTCCTCCTGCTGGCCCATGGCGGGCGCTGGTTTGGTGGACTGCTCGGTCAATTGCAGACAGGCGAGGCGTTGGCGGCGCGCATCGTCTTCGCGTCCGATTTCAGAGTAGGCGCGGGCGAGCGCGAGGTGGACTTCGAGATTGCCGGGCTCGAGCGCGAGTGCGGATTCAAGAATGGGCGTTGCGGATTTCGCATCTCCGGTCTCGAGCAGTGCGCGGCCGAGTGAAAGCTGCGCTAACGTCAGTGCGGGAGCGGCGGCTGCGGCCTTCTTTGCTTCGGGCAGGGCTTCGGCGGGTTGGTTCTCCATCAGCAACGCCCACGCGAGCATGGTGTGGTCGATGGCGGAGCCGGGGTTGACGGCGGCTTCGCGCTGGAATTCGACGATGGCGGCGTCCTGATCGGTGGGGTAAAGGAGATATCCGTAAGTGTAATGGACGTTGGCGGCGGTGGAATTCCTTGCAAAGAACTGCTGAAAGGCCTGCGCGGCGCCCTGCATGTCTCCCGACATGAGCAGGAAGGCGGCGTTGCCGGCCTGGGAGGCGGAATCGCGCTGGGCTGGGTTGGCGTCCGCGGGCATGAGGGGAAGGCGGAGCGCAGCGAGACCGATCGCAACATATATATCGTCGCTGGAGAGATGTTGCTTGCCGAAGTACCCATAGGCGGCGAGCGCTTCTTCAAAGCGGTTCAGGCGCGTGAGCAGGAGGGCTTCGTGGTAGCGGAGGATCTGGGTGTTGCGCGAATCGTCGGCAGCGCCGAGAGCGAGAGCGCGCTGGACGTCGCGGAGGGAGGGATCGAACTCTCGCAGTTCAAATTCGCAGAGGCCGCGGAGCGCGGTAGCGGGTGCGGCGTTGGGCATGAGATCGAGATAGTGGGTGAAGGCATCGACGGCCTGCGGGTATTCATTGGCGGCGTAGTGGATTTGTCCGAGGTACCACCAGCCGTCGGGCCACGATGGATTGAGAGCCAGGGCCTGTGTGTAGAGGGCGGATGCCTGGGCGAGATCGCCGTTGGCGCGGGCCGCAGAGGCCTGAGACACCAGTTGGTCGAAAGCGGGGTTGGGTGAAGGTTGCGGGGTTTGGGAATGCAGGGCAGTGGCGAAGGCCAATGCGACAAGAGAGAACAGCAGGGAATGCCGAAAGCCTCGCCTGCGCTGCTGCCCTGCCAACACTTCGGGTGTGCCCCCTGGAGAGATTTGTTGACCTTGCATTGCGGGGTTGCTGGGTGATGGTAGCACGATGGCGATGGAGGGGTGAAAGCGCGATGCAGGGACGGGCTGGAGGGTTTTCCAGGCCGGAAAATCGGGGGGAAGGCGAGGGGTTTTGAGTAACGTTACTTAGCCGCCAAGGGGTTTGGTTTCAAAGGGTTGCTGGTTAAACGATTTTTCTGTTGACAATGGTTTGACCAGCAGCGTAAAAAGTCACGTCAGCATTGAAGTAAAGCGTTTAATCGCGACGGAAAGGACCGCAACAGGTTCGTCGTGGTGGTTTTGCGCGAGCAAGATGCAGGCATAGTTAAAAGAAAAAGGGTCCGACAAACGGAGCCGGAATACTGGCTTAACTGATAACAACAACAGCAATTGCACGTTCTTATGTACGCTTCACAGGAGGCAAAGGTATGAATTCAATGAGACGCCTGGCGTCGGTGTGTCGACACTCGCCTGGCTCAATGCTCATTCTCTCCGGAATGCTGATAGCGGTGATGGTGCTGTTTACGGCCACGCCGGCTCATGCGCAGCAGCTCACCGGAACACTGAGCGCAACAGTCTACGATTCGTCCGGCGCGGTAGTACCAGGCGCAGCGATCACTCTCAAAAACTCGGACAGCGGCGACGTTCGTAAGACCGTCAGCGACGGTTCCGGGTATTTCACATTTACGGCTGTCCCGCCGGCTACCTACAGCATTACGGTATCCGCCAAGGGGTTCACGACGTGGCAACTGAGCGGCGTGACCATGAACCTGGGCGACTCGAAGACAGTGCCGAACATTGCGCTGAAGGCTGGCGCGCAGGGCACGACGGTGGAAGTTGTCGCGGACAAGAACGTGGAAGTCCCGATGGACACGCCGGAAATCAGCACGACAATGAACGCTGAGCAGATCGAAGATATGTCTCTCGGCGGCCGTGACGCTGGCGAATTGCTGAAGATGATGCCGGGTGCGGCATTCACCAACGGCGGCAGCCAGGGTTCCAGCTTCAATCCGCAGGTAACGGGCACGAACAGCGGCCCGGTGGGTGATTATTCGCTGAACGGCACGCAGCCTTACGGATCGATGGCTTATATGCTGGACGGCGCGAACCTGGTGGATCCGGGCAATGCCGGAACCCAGATTGCAAACATCAACGAAGACATGGTGCAGGAAGTTAAGGTCCTGACGGGCAGCTACGGCGCGGAATATGCGTACGGCCCTGTGATCTTCGAAGCATTCAGCAAATCGGGTGGCAAGAACCTTCACGGTGAAGGCTACACATATGCCCGCAACTCAACGTTGAACTCGTGGGAGTCGTATTCGAAAGAAACTTATCGTTCGGATATCGCTTCGGCAGCGGGTGCGGCGAACGCCACGGCTTTGGCGTCGATCGGGTATCCGTACGAGTACTTCTATTACTTCGGCGGCAACGTTGGCGGCCCCGTGGTTCTGCCGTGGGTGAACTTCAACAAGAATCACAACAAGCTGTTCTTCTGGGGCGGCTATGAATACATGCTTCAGCACCCCAACACGTCCGTCAATTACTACAACGAACCGACGCAGGATCAGCGGGACGGTACTTTCCTGTGCGGCAGTGGCAACTCCCCGACGGTGGCCCCACCGGCAACCCCGGGTTGCAACCAGTTCTCCGCGCTCGAAGCCGGCAACGGCACGACCGCTTATGCGTATTACACGCCGGCTTCCAACGGCCAACCGAACGAACTCAACTGGATGACGGATTCGAGCGGTACCGTTCACATTCCAACCTCTGACTTCGATCCGAACATCACGGCGCTGGTGCAGAAGGCCTATCCACTGCCGAACATTACTCCGAACGCCAACAATGGATGGTCCAACTACGCGTATTCGCCCAGCATCCCGCAGAACCGCTGGGAAGCAACAGGCAAACTCGACTACGCAATCAGCGACAACACGAAGCTGAGCGGAACGTATGCGTATCAGAGTGAAGTGGATCAGCACCCGATCACGATCTGGTGGGCTCCGCCGCAAACTCTGCCGTTTCCGGCTCCGGTACAGGCTAATGTGAACGCCCGGGTCATCCTGGCGAACTTCACGCACCAGTTCAACGCGACCACGACAAACGAAGCCGTGTTCACGCTGTCCCGGTTCATCAACCCGAACACGACCGCGAACAACACCCGCAGTCTGGTGGGTATGAGCGCGGTTCCGGGGCTTTTCGGTCACACATCGACCCAGATGCCGAACATCAACAACGGAGCATGGGGCAGCGCGCTGTCCAGCATCGACCAGGAACCGTTTGACGGCGGATTTGCCGGCAATGGTTTTGGCAAACTGGCGCGCGTACCGCAGTTCTACGACACGGTGAGCAAGGTCATCGGGTCCCACACCGCGAAGGCGGGCGCCTACTGGGCACAGCCATACAACAGCCAGTCCGGCGGCAGTGACGACGGCGCAGGCGATCAGGGGCAGTTCAACATCGGTTGGCCGGCCTCTTACGGCTCGGGCAACATCACCTCGGATTTCCTGCTGGGCAACATCTCCAATTACGAGCAGCAGAGTGCAGTTCCGCTGGACAACCTGAAGGCTAACAACTGGTCGGTCTGGGCGCAGGATTCCTGGAAGGCCAACAAACAGTTGACCCTCAACCTCGGACTTCGTCTCGACCACGAAGGTCAGTGGTACGGCGAACCTGCTGGGATGCAGGTCTGGTCAGGACCGGGCTCGGGATTGCCGAATTCTTATGTCGACGCACAAACTGCTGCGGCCAATACCGGCCTCATCTGGAACAAAGTTGACAGCAAGGTTCCGCTCTCCGGCTTCACATCCTCGCTGTTCTATCCGGATCCGCGTATCGGACTGATCTACGATCTGTTCGGCACCGGCAAAACCGTTATGCGCGCTGGCTTCGGGTCCTATCACTATCAGGACTCGGTCAACGAGGCCGAAAGCAACAACGTCGCGGATGGTCCGAAGGGCGTCATCAACTTCACCACGCCGCATTCCTTTGTTGGATACGCAAACGCCGCCACGGCGGGCTCGCCGCCTACCGGGGTGCAGGAAAACTGCTGGCTGTGCGGACCGAGCGTTGGCGCCGACCTGCTGGGCGATAATCGGACGCCGAACACGCTGGACTGGAACGTGTCCATCGATCAGGCGACGAAGTGGCAATCGCTGGTGGAAATCTCGTACGTCGGCAACCATACGACGGGCGAGGAATTCAACGGCGGCAACGGCAACATCAACAACCTCGGCAACGTGCCGCTGGGTGCGGAGTGGAAGGCAGATCCGTACAACAACAACAAGCTCTGCTCTGCGAACGCCCCCTCGTATCCCTCTGGAGCTTACTCAGGTTGCACGGAGAACGATTTCCGTCCAATCCACAACTACTCCAACGTTTACCTGCTCACTCATCAGAGCTACGAAAAGTACAACTCGCTGCAGGCTTCGTGGAGGAAGAACGGCGCCAAGCTGAACTTCCAGGCGAACTATACCTTCAGCAAAGTGATGGGTATCTCGGACGGTGACACTTCTAACGGTTCGGGCAACGGGACAACGGTTTGGCCGTTCGCGCTCAATGCCAACTACGGACCGCTGGACTACGATCACACGCACATCTTCAACATCTGGTACATCTACAACCTGCCGAGTCCGATTCACGGGAACCGGTTGCTGGGCAGCGTTGTGAATGACTGGAAACTGTCGGGCTGGAACACATACCAGGCCGGCGCGAACATGAACTCCAACGTGCCAACGATGAACGCGAACTATAACGGCAACGGGGGAACATGCAATGCGACTACGCCGACGGGCTGCGTCGTCTTCTATGAACCGAACGGACAGCCGGATGCGACCATGCAGACGACCGGATGGCTGGGTACGGCGTCGGTCAATCTGCTGATGCCGCTGCTGACCTGCAACCCGGCTGCTAATCTCAAGTCGGGGCAACACTTCAATCCGAGCTGCTACAAGGCTCCGGACACCATTGGAGTGGAAGGTCCGCTGCATACGCCGTATCTGCGGTATCCCGGTTACCTGGACAACGATATCTCGATCTTCAAAAGCTTCCCGACAACGGAAAGCCAGCGGTTCGAGCTCAGAGTCCAGGGGCAAAACTTCATCAACCACCCGAACGCGCAGTTCGATCTGGATGGCAACAACGATGACATCCAGGTGGACTTCACGAATCCGGGACAGCAAAACACGGATACCTCCGTCACTGGCAAGGCGTTGCACACGACTGGCCAGCGTCTGATGACCTTCTCCGGGAAGTACTACTTCTAAGAGAAAGTCAGCGGTTGGTACCAAACTCAAAGGGGTGGCGTGAGCCACCCCTTTGCTTTTTTGCCAGGGAGGCGAGGAGTGCCGGGATTTCCTTCTGACCTGGGCTCTCGACCCTTCAATCCGTGTGGCGAATGGCCCTGGGTCACGCTATAGTTTCGAAGAGCATGTCCTCGTACCGATTCCTGCGGCCAGCGGTGCTGGTTCTGATTCTGGCTGCGGCCGCCGTTGGCCTGATGCATGCAGCGGGCGCGCCCAGCCCCATCCGCTTCGAGCTGAAAAAGATTCCGTTCGTTCTGGAGAACGATGAGACCCCCGGCAAGAATGCTCCGGAGAGCATGGCGGGCGGCGTGGCGATTTTCGACTACAACGGTGACGGCAAGCCCGATATTTTTTTCGCCAATGGCGCGAATATCGCGACGCTGAAGAAGGACGATCCCAAATATCGCAACCGCCTTTTTCGCAACAACGGGGATGGAAGCTTCACTGATGTGACGGATGCGGCGGGCGTGGCGGGAACCGGCTATGACATCGGCGTGGCGATAGGGGACTACGACAACGACGGCTGTCCGGATATGTTCATCGCCGGGGTGTATCACAACACGCTGTATCACAACAATTGCAACGGGACATTTACTGACGTGACGCAGAAGGCGGGACTGGCGGATTCAAACGATCCGCAATACGGGCCGTTGTGGGCGGAAGCGGCAGTGTGGGTGGATGTGAACAACGATGGGCTGCTGGATTTGTTCATTGTGGATTACATGCAGTGGAAGTACTCCCCGGATCCGCTTTGCCATTTCGGCCCGATCGCCGATTACTGCCATCCGCGCTACTACAAAGGAACGCCGGACCGGCTGTTTCTGAATAACGGCGATGGGACGTTTCGGGAAGTCTCGAAGGAATGGGGGTTGCGCGACCACATCGGCAAGGGGATGGGCGTGGGCATGGCGGACTACGATCTCGACGGTAAGCAGGACCTGTTTGTCACGAATGACGCCGATTACAATTTCCTGTTTCACAACCTCGGAAACAAGTTTGAAGAGGTCGCGTTCGATGCGGGCGTGGCGCTGCCGGAGGGCGGTCAGTTCATCTCGGGAATGGGACTGGATTTTCGCGACTTCAACAACGATGGGTATCCGGATATTGCCTTTGTCGCGCTGAATCAACAGACATTTCCCCTGTTTCAAAACTCGGGCAAGGGTGATTTTCGCGAGATTACGACGCCCAGCGGCATGCGCGACCAGTCTATGGGCATGGCGGGCTTCGGCGCGGCTCTGTACGACTTCGATAATGACGGATGGAAGGATCTGTTTGTGACGCGCGGCCACGTGGCGTCGCAGCCGCTGCCGGGGACGGAGATCGCGCAGTACAGCACGGTGTTCCGCAACCAGGGTGCAAGCGGCAAGTGGACGGCGCTGACCCAGCAGGCTGACCTCGACGCAGCGCCGCAGGCACGGCATCGTGGCTGTGCGCTGGGCGATCTGGATGGGGACGGGCGTGTGGACGTGGTGGTGACCGCGCTGTCGGCTCCGGCGGAGGTTTGGATGAACCGCAGCGAGCACACGGGGCACTGGCTGGATGTTGCGCTGCGCGGGACGAAGAGCAATCGCGACGGCATTGGCGCGCGCATCAAGGTGGTGAGCGCGACGGTTGGCGCGCAGTACAACCACATGACCACCAGCGTTTGCTATGCGTCGTCGAGCGACGGCCCGGTACATTTCGGCCTGGGCGCGGACGCCAAAGCGGACACCGTCGAGATTTACTGGCCTTCCGGCCAGGTGCAGAAGCTCACCGATGTGAAGGCGGATCAAATTCTCAAAGTGACAGAACCAGCGCCGCCGCAGGCCCACTGACGGTCGACGTTCCGCCTATTTGCCTGGGCCGTTCTGCTGCTGCGCGGCGGTGATCTTGTCGACAATGGCTCGCTCGCGCTTGCCGTCTTCGGGCCGGTGCAGTTTGTAGTAGAGCGAGGCGAGCTCAACGTGCGGTTCCAGCCATTGCGGGTCGTCGGCAACCAGCTTTTCGAGCTCCCGGGCTGCGACTTCGTATTGGCCGGACGTGCTCTTCCACATCGCTGACTCGTAGCGGGCCATGGTGGATTGCGGATTGAGCGCGATTGCCTTGTCGAGGTAGCGTTTGGCATCGTCCATCTTGCGCTGCTGATAGAGAATCGCGCCCATATAGAGATTGGCTTCAAAGTCGTTGGGATTCTGCTGAAGCGCCTGGCGGAAGGCAGGCTCGGCGGCTTGGGAGTCGCCATCCTTGTCGCGCGCGGTGCCGTCCATGGTGCAGAGACTGGGCAACGTGGGATCGAGAGCCATGGCGTGGTCGAGATCGCGGCGGGCCGCTGCAAATTCGTTCATGGTTAGCAGCGTAGAACCGGCGAGCATCCAGGATTCGGCACTGTTAGACAAGGCCGCCGATTTCTCAATGCGCGCGGCGCCGTCGCGAGGATGGCCGCCGGCGATGAGCGCTTCGCCCAGCGCATATTCAAAGTCTGAATTGGCGGCGTTGGCGGTTTCCATCGGCGTGAGCATGGCGATGGCGGCGGCGGCTTGGTCGGTGCGGGCCTCAGCGTCGCCCAGCAGGATGGCGATGCGCGGATCGCGGGGATTGGCGCGATGTGCGGCGTCAAACTGGGGGCGCGCATCTTCCAGGTCGCCTTTGCGGGAATACGCAAGGCCGAGGTCCAGGTGGACTGACTCGAGATCCGGTGCCAATTTAAGCGCGGCCTGGTATTCGGTAATCGCGGCGTCGACCTGGCCGGTGTGAGCGAGGGCCGCGCCCAGATTCACGCGGGCAGCCAGCGTGTTGGGGCGGGCAGCGAGCAGGCTGCGATAGTCGCGGATGGCCGCTTCCATATCCCCTTTTTGCTGTTCTGCGATGGCGCGGTCCAGAAGCTGATCCGGCGACGACGGCTGGCCCTGTGCGAGTGCGGGCAGCAACCACACTAAAGTAAGAAACGCGGCGCGCATTGCCCTCAGCATAGCCTGGAATCGAGGCGTAAAATACAGGTTATTCAGAAGTTTGCGGGGCCGATCATGAAAACGAAATCTGCTCTATTTTCTTTCCTGCTTGTTCCTGTCCTCACAATATTTGCCGGTACGGCTTTGGCTCAGGGTACTGTGCCTGGAGCGGGCCTCCCGACCGAAACACGTCCGGATTCGATTCAGGACACGGGATATTGGGGCTACATGGCGAATGCGCCGGGAAGCGTGATTTCCGGTGGCATTCTGCAGGGCAAAGTGGTGCTGGCGGGCAGCCCGCTGCTTTGGGAGCCGCTGACGGTGATGCTTTCCTGCACCGCCGGCAAAGCGAGTTTGACGACGCTGACCGACGCGGACGGAAAGTACGCCATTGATCACGTGAATCTGCCGAAGGCGTACACCACGCAGGACGACGCGCTGAGCATCCAGATGAGCCAGCACTATGAGGGATGCACGCTGCAGGCGCCGCTGGCGGGATACCACTCCAGCTCGATCACCATCACGCAGAAGAATCTGCGCGACAAGCCGGTGCTGGACAACATTGTGCTGACCCCGGACGAGCATGCGCCGGGAACAGCGATGAGCACGGCGGGCGAGTCGGCGTCGCCGGAAGCCATGAAGGCATTCGAAAAGGCGCATGATGAATGGCTGCACCGGAACCCGGATGGGGCACAAAAAGACCTGGAGCAGGCCGTTGCAATCGATCCGCAATTTGCAGAGGCCTGGTACCTGCTGGGGCGTTTGCAGATTCGGACGGATATGAACACGGCTGCGTCGTCGCTCAAAAAAGCGCAGGCGGCCGATCCGAAGTTTGTTTCTCCGTGCGTCATGCTGGCGGGCATCGCAGTGCGGCAGAGGCACTGGCAGGAAGCGAGCACCTGGACGGATCAGGCTCTGGCGCTCAACCCGGAGGGAACGGCCCAACTTTGGTATTACGCTGCACAGGCGGACTACCACATCGGTAAGAACGAGGCGGCACTGAGCAGCGCGCAAAAGGCGCTCGCGATGGATCCGGAACACGTAGTGCCGAATGCCGAAGAATTGCTCGCGCTGGCGCTGGCCGACAAGGGCGATTATGCTGACGCCGCCCAGCATCTGCGCAACAGCCTGACGTACATCACGTCGGGTCCCAGCGCTGACCTGATCAAACGCCAGCTGGCGTTTATGGAGCAGCAGAGCTCGGCGTCGAAGCGGTAGGCAACGCCCTGAAACTTCGTGAAGGCCGGCTGCAACGCAGCGGGCCTTTTCGAATTTGGAACTTTTTTCCAGGCTGCTAATCTAAACACTGTCCCAATCAAGACCCGAAATTCCTGGCAGCTTCCCGGCCGCCTCCGCCATCGTTTCCTTTCCGGAGAACTCGCGCGGAAGCCCCGGTCCTCAACAGCCGGCAGAGATAGCTGCGCGGCACGAAAGGTTTCTTGGCAGAATTGCATCACGACGAGGCGAACTGGACGCCGAGCCATAACCCCTGGCTGGTCGCGCTCACCGTGACCCTGGCGACGTTTATGGAGGTGCTGGATACCTCCATTGCCAACGTCGCTCTGCCGCATATGGCGGGGACGCTGGGGGCAAGCCAGGAAGAAGCCACATGGGTGCTGACCAGCTATCTGGTGTCGAGCGCGGTGATTCTGCCCATCTCCGGCTGGCTGATGCAACGAATGGGCCGCAAGCGGTTTTACATGACGTGCGTCATGCTGTTTACGGCGTGCTCGCTGCTGTGCGGCTTTGCTACGACGCTGCCAATGCTGGTGTTCTTCCGAGTGCTTCAGGGGATTGGCGGAGGCGGTCTGGCTCCGAGCGAGCAGGCGATTCTGGCCGACACGTTTCCGGTCAGCAAACGCGGTCAGGCATTCGCGCTTTACGGGATGGCGGTGGTAGTGGCGCCGGCCGTGGGACCTACGCTGGGCGGATGGATCACCGATAACTTCAACTGGCACTGGATCTTCTTTATCAACCTGCCGGTCGGCCTGTTGTCGCTGTTCCTGACGCAGCGGATGGTGGAGGACCCGCCATATCTGAAAAAGGAAACCTTTTCGGCCAAGGCGTCGTCGAAGCGCGTCGACTTCATGGGCCTGGGATTGATTTCGATCGGAGTTGGGTGCCTGGAATTCGTCCTGGACAAGGGCCAGGAAAAGGACTGGTTCGGCGACAACCTGATTCTGACGTTCACGATCATCGCGGCCACCATGCTGGTCACCTTTGTCTGGTGGGAATGGAGGCATGAGGATCCGATCGTCGACATTCGGCTGCTGAAGAACCGCAATTTCGGCACCGCGGTGTTTCTGCAATTTGTGCTGGGCATGGTGCTGTTTGGGACCACGGTACTGATTCCGCAGTTTTTGCAGGTGCTGCTGGGGTACACGGCGGAACGGGCGGGCATGGTGCTGTCACCAGGGGCGCTGGTGCTGATGCTGAGCATGCCGATTGCCGGGAAAATTGTCAGCTCCGCCAAGCTGGATCCGCGGATGCTGGTGGCCATGGGCTATGCCGCCACAGCGCTGGGGCTGTACAACCTGACGCGACTGGATTTGGGCGTGTCCTTCGCACAAATTACCGAGTGGCGGGCCTACCAGGTGATCGGGCTGTCTTTTGTCTTCATTCCAATCAGCACGCTCAATTACGTGGGCGTTCCGCGGAATAAGAATAACCAGATTTCCAGCTTCTCCAACTTTGCCCGCAACATTGGCGGGTCGGTGGGGACGGCAATGCTGACCACCTTTCTCGAGCGCACGCAGCAAACGCACACTTCGACGCTGGGTGCGCACGCAGTGGCGGGTGGAGTGCAGTATTCCGGGTACATCGACACGATGAAGAATGCGCTGATCCGGCTGGGACAGAGCCCGGACAACGCGTCGCGTATCGCGGTGGGCAATGCGTGGCAGATGCTGAACCGGCAGGCGCAAATGCTGAGCTATCAAAACACATTTTGGGGGATGAGCATCATCATCGCGTGCCTGATTCCGCTGCCGTTTATTATGCGGAAGCCACCGCGAAGCCGGGCGACGGAGGAGCCGGTGAGCGGACATTAGCCTTGTGGCGAATGCCCTTGCCGCATATCCTTTGAGACACCGCCATGGACTTTGAGAATCTGCGTACGTTTCTGGAAGTGAGCCGGCTGAAGAGTTTTTCAAAGGCTGCGCAGAAGCTGTTGCGCACGCAGCCCGCGGTGTCGGCGCAGATTCGCTCGCTGGAGCAGGAAGTGGGCGCGCGCCTCTTCGACCGGGACGGGGGCAAGGTGACGTTCACTCCGGCGGGACGGCTGTTTGAGCCGTTCGCGGAGTATTGCGTGGAGCGGCAGAAGCACATCCTGATGGCGATTGCTGAGCAGGAGCGGGCGCCGCGCGGCGAGTTGGCTATCAGCGCGAATGAGGCGACACATTTGTATGTGCTGCCGCAGGTGTTCGCGCAATTTCGGCGGCAGTATCCGCGGGTGATGCTGAGCGTGGAGCGAGCTGACCGTTTACGGACGCTGGACAGCGTGGTGAATCGCGAAGTGGATTTCGGCGTGGTGTCGTTGCCGGCGCGGGATCCGCGGCTGACGGTGGAACCGATCCATCGGGATGAACTGGCGCTGGTGGCGCCGAAGGGGCATCCGCTGGCCGGGCGCGGAACGGTGCGGATGCAGGAACTGGCCAAGGTTCCGCTGCTGCTGCCCACGCACGGACGGCGCCGCGAGCAACTCGACGAGTTGTTCCGGGTGAATGAGTTGTCGCCGCGCGTGGCGATGGAAGTGGAATCGAGCGAGATGCTGAAGCGGTACATTACCGCGGGTCTGGGGCTGGGATTTCTGCCGCGAACGAACGTTGAGGAGGAGGCGCGGGCCGGCGCGCTGCATCTGCTGGCGATTGAGGGAGTGCGGCTGGCGCGCGACCTGGCGCTGGTGTTTCGGAAAGACCGGCAGCTCTCGCGGGCGGCCCAGGAATTCCTGGAAATTGCGAAACAGCCCTTTCTCAAACGCGAGGCAGAGAACGGCGGCGGACGAAGCCGAGGTGCCGTATGATGAAAGACGGCGCAAATTCATCAATCCGAAGCCGCAAGCGTGTTCCGGTTGTGATACTTTTCAACGGGACGCTTTTTTAGGCGCAATTCCGGGCGCGCTTCCTTTCCGTCCTGAATCGGTTGGCCGGGCAATTTGCGAACCACGAACACACCCCATTGAAGGAGTTGAGAATTGGGAAAAAGCATGGTCCCGAGGCGCTTGTTTTTCACGAAGGGCGCGGGGAGACACAAGGAACGGCTGACCTCATTTGAGCTGGCGCTGCGGGATGCCGGCATTGCCGCGCAGAATCTGGTGCGCGTCTCGTCCATCTTTCCGCCGCAAGCCAAACTGATTGGCCGCAAGGATGGACTTAAATACCTGAGCCCCGGTGAAGTGGTTTTCGCCGTTGTCGCGGAGAATTCAACGCGGGAACCCCATCGGCTGGTGGCATCCAGCATCGGTGTGGCGATTCCCAGCGACCGCAACACGTACGGATACCTGAGCGAGCACCACAGCTTCGGCGAGACCGAGGATCAGGCGGGGGAATATGCGGAAGAGCTGGCGGCGGAAATGCTGGCGACTACGCTCGATGTGGACTTCGATCCGGACAAGAGCTGGGACGAGAAGAAGGAAATCTACCGCATCTCGAACAAGATTGTGCGCACGGCGAACGTGACGCAGTCGGCGATTGGCGACAAGCGCGGATTGTGGACGACGACGATTGCGGCGGCGATTCTGATTTTCGAGTAGGACGCGAAGCAAACTAGGCGGTGCCAGCTGTGGCTGGCGCCGCTTTTCTGCGTTTGGATGTAAAATGGTCATTTGGAGATGACCACTATGGCTTCCAAACCTACCGAGCTTTCCGCCACCGAATTCAAGGCTACCTGTCTGAAAGTGATGGATGACGTGCGCAAGAGCCGCAAGCCGGTCATTGTCTCAAAGCGCGGCAAGCCGCTAGTAAAGATCGTTCCCGCGGATGAAAAGCGACCAGTTCCTCTCTTCGGTTACATGAAGGGCTCGATGAAGATCGTGGGCGACGTCGTCTCTCCCGATCCGGAGATGTGGGACAGCGAGCAATGAACCGCGATGCAGGTATCCTGCTGGATACGCACACCTGGCTGTGGCTGGCGACCGGCGATGAGCGGCTTCCCGTTCCCGTGAGAACCGCGCTCGAAAAGTTTGAGGGGGCGGGGCAACTGTTTGTGGCTGCCATCTCACTGCTCGAGATCGCGAATATGGCGCGCAGAAATCGTGTGGTGCTGCCCTTCGCACTGCATGACTGGCTGGAGCGAGCTTTGTCGGAGGCCAACATCGGGCTGATTGCGATCAGTCCGCGCATTGCAGCGGAGACGTCGTCGCTGCCGGAAGGATTTCACGGCGATCCGGCGGACCGACTGATTGCGGCAACCGCGCGAGTGGAGAACCTCACGCTCTGCACGCATGATAAGGATCTGCTGCGATACGGAAAGCGCGGGCTTTTTCGGACTCTGGCCTTCTGAGCGGACCGTTTCGCACCGAATTTACAAAGGACATTTAGAATCGGAACAATGGCAGAAAAAATCACACGCGTGGGGCTGGTGCAGATGAGCTGCGGGCCGGATCCCGAGGCGAATCTGGAGAAGGCGGCGGAGCGCGTGCGTGATGCCGCGCGGGCGGGCGCGGACGTGGTGTGCCTGCCGGAATTATTTCGCGCGCAGTATTTTTGCCAGCGCGAGGACATTAAGCTGTTCGATTTGGCGGAGACGATTCCGGGGCCGAGCACCGAGCGGCTGAGCGCGGTCGCACGCGAGGAAGACGTTGTCGTCGTCGCTTCACTGTTCGAACGCCGGACGGCGGGGATTTATCACAACACGGCGGCGATTCTGGAACGCGACGGAGCGATTGCCGGGCTTTACCGGAAAATGCATATTCCCGATGACCCGCTCTACTATGAGAAGTTTTATTTCACGCCGGGAGATCTGGGTTTTCGCGCCTTCGATACGTCGGCGGGGAAGATTGGGACGCTGGTGTGCTGGGACCAGTGGTATCCAGAGGGCGCGCGGCTGACGGCACTGAAGGGCGCGAATGTGCTGTTTTATCCGACGGCGATTGGGTGGCATCCGCACGAGAAGGAAGAGTTTGGCGAGGCGCAATATGATGCGTGGCAGACTATCCAGCGCTCGCACGCGATTGCGAACGGCGTGTACGTGGCGGCGGTGAACCGGGTCGGCATGGAGCATGGCGATGTGCGCGGCGATCGCGTGGATGGGCCAGGGTTGGAGTTTTGGGGCGGCTCGTTTTTGGCGGATCCGTTTGGGCGCGTGATTGCGAAGGCCGCGCATGACAAAGAAGAGATTCTGATTGGGGAAATCGATTTGGCGAAGCTCGAAGACACGCGGCGCAATTGGCCGTTTCTGCGCGACCGGAGAATCGACGCTTACGGCGGCATGGTGAGCCGTTTTCTGGACGACGGCGAATGAGCGGTGACGCCGCAGTGACAGGGAAGACGCCGCGGGAACTGGGCTACCGGATGCCGGCGGAGTGGGAGCCGCACGCGGCGACGTGGCTGGCGTGGCCGCACAATCCTGAAGACTGGCCGGGTAAATTTCAGCCGATTCCGTGGGTTTATGCCGAGATCGTGCGGCATCTGACGCGGGTGGAAGACGTGCACATCCTGGTGAACGATGCGGCCGCGGAAAAACGGGCGCGCGGGATTCTGAAACGCAGCGGGGCGAACCTGGGGCGGGTGCATTTTCACCTGTGGCCGACGGATCGAGTGTGGACGCGGGATTCCGGGCCGATATTCGTGACGCGGAACCAGCGCGATTCAGAAAAAAGCACTGTCGCTGTTACGAATTGGAAATTCAACGCGTGGGCGAAGTATTCCAACTGGCATCATGACGACAAAATCCCGGAGCAAGTCGCGGAATTGATGGGATTACCCGAGTGGACGCCGACTCTTGAAACGGCGAACGGTCCGCATCGCGTAGTGCTGGAGGGCGGGTCGATTGACGTGAACGGCGCGGGCACGCTGATTACGACGGAGGAGTGCCTGCTGAGCGAGGTGCAGCAGCGGAATCCTGGTGTGAGCCGCGAACAACTGGAGAAGGTGCTCCACGACTATCTGGGCATCGACCAGGTGTTGTGGATGAATCGCGGGATTGCGGGAGACGACACGCACGGACATGTCGACGACATCACTCGCTTCGTGGGGCCGAACACGATTCTGACGGTGGTCGAGCCGAATCGCGACGATGAAAATCACCTGCCGCTGGAGGAGAATCTGGATCGCCTGAAGACGGCGCGGAATCTGAAAGGCGAGCCGTTTGAGATTGTTACGTTACCCATGCCCGAACCGGTGGTGTTTGACGGGCAGCGGCTTCCGGCGAGCTATGCGAACTTTTACATTGCCAACGGTCTGGTGCTCGTGCCAACCTTGAATCACTCCGCCGATCGCAAGGCGCTCAACATTCTCGCGGAAGTGTTTCCGTCTCGCGAAGTGGTGGGGATTTACTGCGGGGATTTAATTTGGGGCCTGGGTGCTCTGCACTGCATGACGCAACAGGAACCTCGATCTGCTGTGGGGCTTTGATGCCAGACAATCTGGAATGGCTCGAAGACTGGTACCAACGCCAGTGCGACGGCGCCTGGGAACACAACCAGGGGATCCGGCTGGAGAGCCTGCGCCGCCGGGGCTGGCGGTTGACGATCAGTCTGGAAGGCACAACGGCGCAGAATTCCGAGCCCAACCGGCTGAGCCTCGACACCAGCGGCGAGGAATGGATCGACTGCACGATTTCCGGCGAGCGCTTTGAGGGCGCGGGCGATCCGCGGCGGCTGGAGCAGATTATCGGGATCTTCCGGAAATGGGTCGACGGCCCGCGGCAGATGAATCCGTAGCCGAGGCGTTCAGCAAGTTGGCCATGGCGGAAAAAGACGAAATCCTGCTGCATGCGGCGCTGGACGAGGCGCGCGCGGCTGCTGCTGCGGGCGAGGTCCCGATTGGGGCCGTCGTGGTCCGGGACGGCGCGATTGTCGCTCGTGGGCAGAATCGCGTGCTGCGCGACTGCGATCCGACGGCTCATGCGGAGATGGTGGTGCTGCGGGCAGCAGCTGCGGCGTTGGGGAATTATCGGCTGCTTGACTGCGAGTTGTACGTCACTCTGGAGCCTTGCGCCATGTGCGCGGGGGCGATGATCCACGCGCGGCTGGGGAGGCTGGTGTATGGCGCGGCTGATCCCAAGGCGGGCGCGGCGGGATCGGTGCTGGAGGTGCTGAACCACCCCAGGCTGAATCACAAGATGACGGTGACGGCTGGAGTGCTGGCCGAGGAATGCGGCGAGTTGCTGCGCGGGTTCTTTCGCGAACGGCGCGGCTGACGTGATGCTGGCCGGGTTCCCATAGACTGAGAGACTGATGGCTCCTCCGGTGAAGATGATCGTTGTGGATATCGACGGCACGCTGCTGCCGTCCGCGGGGACGCTGGTGAGCCGGAGGAATCGGCGCGCGCTGGCTGAGGCGCAGGCGGCGGGAATTGAGATTGTGGTCGCCACGGGGCGACGCCAGGCCTTCGCGACGCCATTGCTCGATCCGGGGGGGCTGCGGCCGGAGACGGTGCTGATTACCTCCAACGGGGCGGTGACGCGGACACTGGGGGGCGACCGGATCGACCGATTCTTTCTGCCGGTGGAGACGGCGCGGGCGCTTTGTCCGGCTCTGCGGCCGTTTGGGACGACGGTGTTTACCTTCGACCACGAAGGGCCGGGTGAACTGGTGCTGGAGTCGCTGGAGCAGGTCCACGCGCGCATCTCAGTTTGGGTGGACGCGAACCGTTCATCGATTCGCGAGGTGCGACCGCTGGAGCGGGCCTTCGATGGCGATGAGACGCCGGTGCAGGGGATGGTGTGCGGCGGCGTGGCAGCCATGCGTGAGGCCGAGGCGTGGCTGGCGGGGAGCGAGTATGCCGCGGAGATCGAGATGCATCGGACGGAATACGAGTCGAGGGATTTGACGATTCTCGACATTCTACCGCCGGGATGTTCGAAGGGCGTGGCTTTGCGGAAGCTGGCCGTGCGGCGCAGCATAGAGCCGCAAAATATTGTGGCCATTGGGGATAACTGGAACGATCTGGGGATGCTGGAGTACGCAGGCCGAGCCGTGGTGATGGCAAATGGCGCAGCGGACCTGGTGGCTTTGGCGCAGGAGCGCGGGTGGGAAATTGCTCCGGGCAACGATGACGATGGGGTGGCGATGGTGGTTGAGAGCGTCCTGGTGGGTTCCCGCGTCTGAACTGTTAGAGTTAGAGGTGCCATGCCCCGCATTTCGCGAAAATTCTGGTCGGCCGCCCCGATTCTGGCATTGGGTGTGGCCTGGGTCTCGGCTCACGCCGCCGGTCCCAATCCGGATAGCGCGCCGAATGCCGGGCGGATCGCCGAGCACATCACTCTAAAAAATGGGTTTGACCTGATCTGCGACCACCAGGCTGCGGAGGGCGCGAAAGTCCGGCTGTACATGGATGCGGCGGGCAACAATTTTGTGGAAGTGGGAGCCGAGGATATTGCTTCGGCGGAGACGGTAACGCTGCCTGTTCCGGCGCCGACGGAACCAGCTGCGACAGTCCAGACTGAAACGATCCATACGGGGGCCTATGCGGGCCAGCCGCCAGCGAAGCTTTCCGACGAAGACCTGCGGCCGATGCTGACGAAGGCGGGGGCGACGTACGACATCGATGCCGACCTGCTGGCGAGCGTGGTGCGCCAGGAAAGCGGCGGGCAAACCCATGCGGTGAGCCGCGCGGGGGCGAAGGGGCTGATGCAGCTGATGCCGGGAACGGCGGCGCAACTGGGCGTGGCCGACAGCTTTGCGCCGGGCGAAAACATCCAGGGCGGCACTGCCTATCTGGACACGCTGCTGAAGCGCTACAACGACAATCTGGCTCTGGCGCTGGCCGCTTACAACGCTGGTCCGGCGGCGGTGGACCGCTGGCATGGCATTCCTCCCTATCGCGAAACGCGGGCTTACGTGGCGCGCGTGATCCACGAGTACAATCGCCGCTATAAGCTGCGCCTCACGCAACTGGCGGCGCTGGCACACTGAGTGCTCGCGGCCTTCCCGCAGGAGAACTGATTGAAAAGCAAGAGAAGCCGGATGGTGCTGCTGATCGTCCTGGTGGCGATCGTCGCGCTGGTCTGGTTCGGCCGCCATCGCATTCATTTCAACTGGGGCGTTTTTGTGGAGCAGCTGCGGCTGGCCGACTGGCGGAGGATTGCGTTCGCGCTGGGGTGCATTTATGTGGGCTACGTGATCCGCGCCGTACGCTGGGCGCTGCTGGTGCGGCATAACCGCAAGCTGCCGCTGCTGTCACTGCTGGGGACGCAGGTGATGGGGTTTACGGCGGTGGCGCTCATCGGGCGGGTGGCTGATTTGGTACGGCCATATCTGGTGGCGAAGAAGACCGGGCTTCCGCTGAGCTCGCAGGTGGCCGTCTACATTGTGGAGCGGCTGTTCGACTTTGGGTCGATGGCGCTGATTTTCTCTATCGCCATGATCGGGGTTCCGACGGATGAAATTGTGCGGGCGACGGCGCACGGCGGTCCGGTGGCAAGCCTGGCGCAACATCATCCCATGCCGGCTTTGGTGATCGAGCGATATGGCGGGCTGATCCTGACGGTGATGGGCGCTCTGTTTCTGATCGCAGTGCGCGTGGCGGGCGAGGCGATTGCGAGTCTGTTCGAACGTGGCCTGGGGGCGGTCTCGCAGAAGCTCGGCCATGCGGCAGGGAACAAAGTGCGCACCTTTCATGCCGGTCTGGATGCGATGCGCTCGTTCGGCGATTTTGCGGCGGTGTCCGCGCTCTCGCTGGGGATGTGGCTGCTGATTGCGCTGGCATATTTCCAAGGCTGCCGGGCGTTTGTGGCAAGCCCGGAACTGGCCGGCATCAGCCCATCGAAGTGCGTGCTGGTGATGATTGCCAGCGGGGGCGCCAGCATGATTCAGCTCCCCGTCATTGGGTGGTTTTCGCAGATTGGCCTGGTGATGGTAACGCTCACCGCGGTGCTGGGCGCGCGGCCGGAAGCTGCCACAGCTTGCGCTGCCACCCTGCTGCTGGTGACCTTCCTCGGCATTATGCCGGTTGGACTGGTGTGGGCGCGGTTCGATCGCGTCTCGCTGACCAAAGTCGCGGTAGAGAGCGAACAGGCGGGCGAAGGATTGGCGCACCAGGCGGAACCGGCGGGTTAGGAACGAGCTACATTTCTCTGCGGATGGCTCGGCGGACGGTATCTGTGCCTACGCCATAGGCGGCGTGCGTCACCCATTCGCTGATGCGTTCCTGAGTGGGTTGCTGGCCGGTGGGCGCCGCCAGGCCCAGTCTGGGCAGCAGGGACTCGTGGGTGATGCGATTGAGGGTGATGCCGAAGGCCGCGCCGCGCCATGCCGCGAGCGAGGGCTCGACTTCGACCAGTGCTCCGTAGACGCCGCCGGCCAGCGCGCCGAAGAGCCAGTGAATGCTCTGCATGGCGACTTTGCGCTGATGATCGGGCAGGCTGTGTCCGGCCACTTGTTCGGCGAGAACGATGGACGGGGGCGTTTGACCCTGGGTGCGTGGGGGGAAGAACTGTTCGGCAGCGATTTTGACTCCGGCTCCGGCCAGTCCGCCGATGAAGCCGGCCAGAAAGCCTTTGGCGATGGAGCGGGTTGGTTTTTCCTGGCTCATAGGGTGGTAGGATGCGCCGGGAACCACAATAGTCCGAAAGATACGGCGTGACAAATGAAAGCGGAGCAGGGGTTTATGCGGACGGGTCGACCCTGTTTGCGCTGCTAGAATTGGGGCAGACCGATGAAATGTCCCTACTGCGGGTTTCTCCAGGACCGCGTCATTGACTCGCGTGAGAGCCGGGAAGCCGACAGCATCCGCAGACGGCGCGAGTGCGAAGGCTGCAGCCGCCGCTTTACCACCTACGAGCGCATCGACGAGATTCCGTACATGGTGGTGAAGAAGGACGGGCGGCGCGAGAAATTCGAGCGCCAGAAGGTGCTGAGCGGGTTGCTGCATGCCTGCGAGAAACGGCCTATTTCCGCAGCGAAGCTGGAACAGCTTGTGGACGAGGTCGAGAGCTTTGTGACCGAGGCCAGCGAGCGGGAACGGACCACCACGGAGATTGGCGAGCTGATTATGGAACGGCTGAAGGCTCTGGATACGGTTGCCTACATTCGCTTCGCCAGCGTCTATCGGGACTTCAAAGATGTGCGCGAGTTCAAGGAAGAGCTGGAGCAGTTGCTGACGCATCATTCCGAGAAGAAGAAGACGAGGGGATAGGGTGTAGGGATTAGGGTGTAGCCCGAAGCCAATAGCTGGTAACCAAAAAGCAGTTGAGGAGAGATGTGGGGAAGACACATACGATTACGTTGATTCCGGGCGACGGCATTGGGCCGGAAGTGACTGACGCGGTGGTGCGGATTCTGGAAGCCACCGGCGTGCAGTTTGCATGGGAGCGCTTTGCGGCGGGGGCGGGCGCATTTGAGGCGCATGGCGAATACATTCCGAAGGAGCTGTACGAGGCGATCGCGCGCAACCGAGTGGCTCTGAAAGGGCCGGTGACCACGCCGATCGGGGGCGGGTTTGCATCGATCAACGTGAAGCTGCGCCAGACCTTTGAACTGTTTGCGAATTTCCGGCCGATTAAGAATCTGCCGGGCCTGAAGACGAATTATCCCGACGTGGACCTGATCATCATCCGCGAGAACACGGAAGGCTTGTATGTGGGCCTGGAGCACGAGGTGGTGCCGGGCGTGATCGAGTCCATCAAGGTGATGACGGAAAAAGGCTGCACGCGGATTGCGAAGTTCGCGTTTGAGTATGCGAACAAACACGGGCGCAAAAAGATACATGCCATCCACAAAGCGAACATCATGAAGATGTCGGATGGGCTGTTTCTGCGTTGCTGCCGCGACGTTGGGAAGAACTTTCCGAACATCACGTATGCCGAGCACATTATCGATAACACCTGCATGCAGCTGGTGATGAATCCCTACCAGTACGACACGCTGGTGATGGAAAACCTCTACGGGGACATCGTCAGCGATCTGTGCGCAGCGTTTGTGGGTGGGCTGGGACTGGTGCCGGGCGCGAATCTTGGCGCGGAGGCAGCGATCTTCGAGGCGGTGCACGGCTCGGCGCCGGATATTGCGGGGAAGGACCTGGCGAATCCCACGGCGCTGCTGCAATCGGCGATTCTGATGCTTCGGCATATCGATGAAGGGGACGCCGCGGATCGGCTGCAAACGGCGCTTGAAAAAACGTATGCGGAGAAGAAGTCTTTGACGCGCGATGTGGGCGGAACGGCGGGCACGCGAGCCTTCGCCGATGCGGTGATTGATGCGCTAGCGGCATGAACCTAAGAGGAGACGGGAAGATGAAGACGAAGATTTTCGCGGCGATGGCGATGGGAGTTCTCCTGGTGGCGGCTGGTTGCAAGAAGCAGCCCACGGCCGCGCCGCAGGAACAATACACCGCGATTGATATGAGCACGGCGGGGACGATTACCGGCAAGGTGCATTACACGAAGACGCCGCCCAAGCCGGTGGAGATCGACATGGCGCAGGATCCGGCGTGCACGCTGAGCGGCGTGAACTATAGCGAGGGCACGATGGCGAACAACGGCGGCCTGGCCAACGTGTTCATCTACGTAAAGAATGGGCTGGGCAACAAGATTTACGCCGCGCCGACGCAGGCGGTCGACATCGACCAGAAGGGCTGCAAATACGTTCCGCACGTGGTGGGCGTAATGGTGGGGCAGGCGGTGCGCTTCACGAACAGCGATCCGACCATGCACAACATCCACATGACGCCGACGGTGCAGGGCAATCAGGCGGTGGATATTTCGCAGGCGCCCAGCGGCGGCCAGGGCGGAGCGAAGGACGAGCGGCGGTTTAGCCAGCCGGAACTGATGATTCCAGTGCGCTGCAACAACCATCCGTGGATGCAGGCGTTCATCAACGTGGCGCCGAATCCGTTTTACGCGGTGAGCGATGGGTCAGGGAAATTTACGATTCATGGGCTGCCGCCGGGGACGTACACGATTGTCGCCGACCAGGAAAATCTGGGTGAGCAGACAGCAACGGTGACGGTAGCCGCGCAGCAGACGGTGACCCAGGATTTCTCGTACTAACCGGACCGTCGCGACGTTCGGGTAACTGCTTAGTTTCGTGATCACTCTGGAGTGTAGGCTCCGGAACCCTGAGCATTTACACTATCGACACAACGACCTGGCAGGCGAAGGTGTGCGACGGGTGAGCCTGCGGTGTATCTGAAGAAGGCGGCGATGCGGCAAAAGATTGGGATTCTGGGCGCGACGGGGATGGTCGGCCAGCGGTTCATCCAGCTACTGGAGAATCATCCGTGGTTTGAGGTGGCATGGCTGGCGGCCAGCGACCGTTCGAGCGGGAAGAAGTATGGCGACGCGGTGCGGTGGAAGCTGGACACGGCGCTGCCGGAGCGGATTGCTGCGATGCCGGTATCGCCGGCGGTGCCGGAGGGTGCGCCGCGCGTGATTTTTGCCGCGCTGGACGCCGATATTGCGCGGGAGATGGAGCCGGCCTTTGCCGCCGCCGGGTGCGCCGTGATTACGAACTCGAGCGCGTTTCGCATGCAGGCGGACGTGCCGCTTGTGATCCCGGAGGTCAATGCGGAGCACCTGGCGCTGGTGGAACGGCAGACGTGGTGGAAGGAGTCGGGCGGGTATATTGTGACGAATCCGAACTGCTCGGCCATTGGCTTGGTGCTGGCGTTGAAGCCCATCGTAGAGCGCTTCGGGATTGAGGCGATCTTCGTAAGCACGATGCAGGCAGTGAGCGGGGCGGGGTATCCGGGCGTGGCTTCGCTGGATATTTTGGGCAACGTGGTTCCGTTCATCAAAAACGAAGAAGAAAAGATGGAGGCGGAAACGCTGAAGCTGCTGGGGCGGCTTGACGGCGCCGTCGTAGAGCCGCTGGCGGCAAAGATGAGCGCGCACTGCAACCGCGTTCCGGTCGATGACGGCCACACGGAGAGCGTGAGCATCAAGCTGGGCAGGAAGGCGACGCGGGAAGAATTGATTGCGGCGTGGGCGGAGTTTGCGCCGCTGCGAGGGCGGGATTTGCCGACGGCTCCAGCGCAGCCGGTGGAATTTGTGACGGCGGAAGATCGTCCGCAGCCGCGGCTGGACCGTATGCGCGGCAACGGGATGGCGGCGACGGTGGGCCGTTTGCGGCCGTGCAGCCTGCTCGACTGGAAGTTCACGGTGCTGTCGCATAACACCATTCGCGGCGCGGCCGGCGCGGCTCTGCTGAACGCGGAGTTGCTGGTTTCGCTGGGTAAGCTTGATCCGGTACCCGTGCCCGCATGAACCGGCTCGTGGTGATGAAATTCGGCGGGACCTCGGTTGAGGACGCGGCCGCTATTCAGCGGACCGCGGGCATTGTGGCCGGGCGCGTGGCCAAAGGCCTGCAGCCGGTGGTAGTGGTGAGCGCGATGGCGCGGGTGACCGACCTGCTGATTTCCGCGGCGGCCAACGCGGCCCGCGGCGATCGGGCGAGTGCGCTGGCCATCACGGAGCGGCTGCGCACACGGCATCACGATACGGCAGCGCAACTGGCCGCAGGTCCTCGACTGAAAGAAGATCCACTGGCTGTGGCGCAGGTCGATTCCGCGATGACTGCCACGCAGGCGTGGATGGACTCGGAATTCGATGGGCTGGATGAAATTTTGCGTGGGCTGGCGGCGGTGGGCGAACTGACGCCGCGCATTTCCGACATGGTGGTGTCGTACGGTGAGCGCATTTCCAGCCACATGATTGCGGAGGCGTTCACGCGCGCCGGGTTGAACGCGGTGCACGTGGATGCACGCCAGTGCATTGTGACCGACGCGCAGCATGGCAAAGCGGTGCCGCAGGACGCAGTCATTGAGGAACGGCTGAAGCAGCACGTGGCGCCGCATCTCGCAGAAGGGCGCGTGCCGGTGATGGGCGGCTTTATCGGATCGACGGAGAAGGGCGTGACCACCACGCTGGGGCGCGGCGGATCGGACTTCACGGCGGCGCTCGTGGGCGGCGGCATCGATGCAGGGGCCATTGAGATTTGGACGGATGTGAACGGCATTATGACTGCCGATCCGCGGATGTGCCCGGATGCGCTGCGGGTGCGCATGATCAGCTTCGAGGAGGCAGCGGAGCTGGCCTATTTCGGGGCCAAGGTGCTGCATCCGGCAACGATCTTGCCCGCGGTGAGCAAAAACATTTTGGTTTACGTGCTGAATTCGAAGAATCCGGAGAACGAAGGCACGCGGATTACCGCTCTGGCGCCGCACTGCCGCAGCCCGTTCAAGTCCATTGCGGTGAAGAAGCGGCTGACCATTATGGACGTGGTCGCAAGCCGCATGCTGATGTCGCATGGCTATCTGCATTCGATTTTTGAGGTTTTCGACCGGCACAAGTGCCCGGTGGACATGGTTTCCACCTCGGAAGTGAGCGTTTCGCTGAGCCTCGATTCGAATGAGAAGCTACCCGCGATAGCCGCCGATCTGAGCAAGCTGGCCGATGTGAAATACGAGGGGCGCAAGGCGTTGGTGTGCATGGTGGGCGAGAATATTCGTGGGCAGAATGGGATTGCCGCACGAGTGTTTCAGGCCATTCGCCATGTGAATTTGCGGATGATTTCGCAGGGCGCTTCGGAGATCAACATGAGCTTCATGATCGAAGAGGATGATGCGGAAGAAGCGGTGCGTTCGCTGCACGCGGAGTTTTTCAAGGATCCCGATCCGGAGATTTTTGACGTGGAAGCGCGGCCAAAAGCGTAAGCACGGGAGGGCACACGATGCTGTTTCTGGTTCTTGGACGCGGAAAGACCGGCAGCCTGGTGGCGCAGGTGGCAGCGGAGCGCGGCCACGGCGTGCGCGTGGTGGGCGAAGAGGAGAACCACCACGCATCGGCGCTGACAGCGCCGTTTCTCGCGGGCTTCGACGCGGTCATTGACTTCACCACGCCGGAAGCCGCGGTGCAGAATATTCGCGCCTGCCTGGCGAATGGCGCGCGGGTCGTGGTGGGGACTACGGGTTGGTACGACCAACTGGAGCACCTGCGTGGAATCTGCGAGCGGAGGCAGGGCGCGCTGCTCTACAGCACAAATTTCTCCATTGGCGTGCAGGCGCTGTTTCGCGTAGCGCGGACATTGGCCGAGGCTGCACCGGGGTACACCTTCAGCATTACGGAGATGCACCACGCGACGAAGATCGATGCGCCGTCAGGAACGGCGCTTTCCCTCAAGAGGATTATGGAGTCCGCGCATCCCGGTCTGAGCGTGGAGATTACCTCGAAGCGTGAGGGCGAGGTTCCGGGAATCCACGTGGTCGAAGCGCGTTCGGCGAATGACTGCATTGAGCTGAAGCACGAAGCGCATTCACGGCGCGGCTTTGCGGAGGGCGCGGTGCGGGCAGCAGAGTGGATTGCGGGGAAGGCGGGCTGCTGGGATTTTCAGGAGATTGTCAGCAGTCTCTGAAAATTCCGTTGAGCGGGCTGCAAAGACCTGATTTGGGGCATACGGACCCTCCCGGAGGCTCGGGTGCTCCTGCTAAAATAAGCCCATACATACCTGTCAGGGACCGGACTCTGCTCATCGCGATGGGGCGCAGGATTCGGTGTAAGCCCCTGAATGGCAGTTCCGCACCACCCAAAGATGACACTGAACATTGTCCATAACCTTTCGTAGCAGAACCAGTTCAATCCCAGGACAGACTATCGGGCGCTGAGGCCCGCGAAGGACCAACCCCAAACCTTGCGAGGCAGAAGAGAAGAATGAACAACGGTGTGAAGGAGAAGATTCGGCAAATGATGCCGCGTGGATTGCGGCCCCATAGGATTTTAGGGGGGCCTCTGCGCGGGAGCCGGATCGTGACGTCCTGGCATGATTATCCGGGCGCCATCCTTGGCCGGACCGAAACTCCGCTGCTGGAGTGGTTTGGGAAGAATGTAAAAACGGGGGAAACCTGGCTGGACATTGGCGCGCACTACGGCTACACGGCGCTCGCTCTCAGCAAGTTGGTGGGGGACCGGGGGCGGGTGTTCGCTTTTGAGCCGATGTTGAATACGGCGGGGTCGATTTCCAGAACGAGTGCGTTGAACCACCTCACGCAATTGACCGTTGTGCCCATGGCGTTGAGCAATTGCGAGGACCTGGAGACCGACAGTCTGGAGGTGCTTCGCGGGATGCTGGGGCAAGTTTTTACAAACGAGACACCTGCGTCGACTAACGGCAGCGGTACGCACGCGGCACCTGGGTCGAAATATTCATTCCTGAGTTGTCGACTCGAGTGGTTGTGGCCAAGAATTTCGGGATCGAACGCGCACGTCGACGGCGTCAAGATCGATGTGCAGGGCATGGAGATACAGGTTCTTAAGGGAATGCTTCCGTTATTGAAAGCGAACCGGCCCCGGTTGCTGGTGGAAATTCATCATGGAGTTTCGCGGCCGGAACTGCTGGAAGTCATTACTTCCGCGGGCTACGTGGGCCGCGGGATACCCGTTGAACCGATTCCCGGCGAAACGGAACCGCAATACATCGATGACAAAACCTATGCGTTCACGCCGGATTCTTCTCGTCCGGTTATCGCGTAGGGAAGCGGATTGGACGATGCAACTCCGGTGTAGACTCGTTTTGTTATGAACTTGCAGGGCTGTGGGACAGCGCTGGTCACGCCTTTTCGCGCCGACGGCAGCGTCGATGAACGGGCACTGTACGATCTGGCCCGGTGGCAGGTGGAAAGCGGCATGGACTGGCTGCTGGCTTGCGGCACCACTGCCGAAACGCCCACGCTCGACGAGCAGGAATGGCTGCAGGTAATTCGCATAGTCGCTGAGGCGGCGGGCGGACGCGTGCCGGTGTGGGCGGGGTGCACGCACAACGCCACGCGCCAGGCAGTGGCCAGAGCGCGGGCCGCGGCGCAGGTGCCCGGTGTTACCGCCATTCTCAGCGCGAATCCGTACTACAACAAGCCGACCCAGGAAGGGCAGTACGAGCACTTCAAGGCGGTGGCCCTGGCAGTGAAGCTGCCGGTGGTGCTTTACAACATTCCCAGCCGTACGGCGGCCAATCTGGAGCCGGCTACGGTGCTGCGGCTGATCGAAGCGGCGCCGAACATCGAGGCGATTAAGGAATCAACCGGGAACCTGGTGCAGATTACTGAGTTGATGACCCAGGCGCCGCGCAGTTTTAAGGTCTATTCCGGCGACGACATGATGGCTTTGGGCATTTTGGGCGTGGGCGGAGCTGGGCTGATCTCTGTGGCGTCGAACCTCATCCCCTCAGAGATGGCGGAGATGGTGCGAGCGGCGCTGGCCAATGACTGGGCTACGGCGCGACGAATCAACCGCAAATACTTCCGGCTGATGCAGGGGATCTTTAAGGAATCCAGCCCCGGCCCGGTGAAGGCGATTCTGGCCACGATGGGCCGGATCGAAGAGAACTATCGGCTGCCGATGGTTCCAGTCCAGCCAGCGACGCGCACATTTCTGGAACGGATGGCTGGCGAACTGGGCCTGCTGGTCAACGCGCCACACCCCGAAGGCGACCTGCGGATGTACTGACGGGCGGCCAGAACGGCAGGGGTTCGGTCAGCAGGAAAGCCAGCAGGGACACCCCTGTCCAGGGCCCCGGGGAACCGCGGTTACGCCCGCCAGAATTCCCAAATGTAAACCATTGCAAAAGTTGCTGGCAGCGGTACAATTCTGGCGGCTGGAGAATCGTGTACCGGCTCCCTTTGAGAGCCGGACGCGCCTGCCACTCTTGAGTGGAGACAACCGTGATGCAAGCGAAACTAGCGGCGGTGAGCGGCGCACTGGTGTGTGCGTTGATGGCGGGATGCGGCGGCAGCAGCGGCGGTGGCGGCGGAACCGTTCAGCCCACGATTACATCGGTCACGGTCACCATGAGCGCGAGTACGTTCTCGACCGCGCAAACCTCGCAGGCCACTGCGACGGTGACCGGCACCGGGGCGTACAGCAGCGCGGTCACGTGGTCGCTGACTCCGTCGACGGCGGGCACCATTACTACCTCAGGGCTGTTTACCCCGTCGGCAGCGGGCAGCGTCACGGTCACGGCTACCTCGACCGAGGACCCGACCAAATCTGGCACAGCCACGGTTACAGTTTCGCAGGGTCCGAAGATCGTCGTGGGTCCGGGTATGCCAACCGTGTTTATCGGCGCATCGCAACAGTTCACAGCGACGGTGAGCGGCGAAGGGACGAACACCGGGGTTACGTGGTCGGTGGATGCGGGCACGATCACCTCTGGCGGCCTGTATCAGAGCCCCTATCCCGCGCCGGCCACGGCGACGGTGACGGCGACATCGACGGCCGACACCACGCTTTCGGGAAGCACCACGGTGACGCTGGCACCGCCTGCCACGGCGAACGGACCGGTTTTGATCGTGGATGCCGGCAATATGCTGCATCCGATCAATCCGCTGGTTTACGGGATGAACGCGTATGTGCTGGATCAGGCATCGGCGACTACGGCGGGCACGACCCTGACGCGGTGGGGCGGGGACGACACCTCGCGCTACAACTATCAAACCGGCAACAGCAATTCGGCGAGCGATTATTACTTCCAGAATGGAGCGGGCTCGGGAGGGATGCTGCCGAATCCGACTGGGAGTTCCACCTTTACGCAATACGTGACGGCGGCCCATGGGCTGGGCGCAGATGTGAAAGTGCTGGGCTCGATGAACGTGATGGGATGGGTGACAAACAGTTCGACGACGGCGTGCAGCTATCCGCAGTCGACGTACCCGGGCCAGGTGAGCTACAGCCCGCAGGCTTGCGGAGACGGGATGTATCCGAATGGAACGCAGGGATGCACGAGCAGCGGCGGGTGCAATCTCACAATTCCGGCGGGCCAGCAGGCCACTTTTGCCGCGGTGACGAGCGATGCCGAGCCGCCGCCGACGGCGCCGGGAGCGGGAAAAAACACGCAGGCGTGGGCGCAGGGCACCTGGCAGGGCGGATGGGTGAACTCGATTGTGACGAACGCGAGCTTCGGCAGCAGCGCGAGCAAAAGGGGCGTCGACATTTGGGATCTGGATAACGAGCCGGCGTGGTGGGATGCAGTGCATCGCGACGTGCACCCGATTCCATCGACCTACGATGAAGTGACGCAGGGCGGGATTGGCGCGGCGGTGGCGATCAAGACCGTCGATCCGACGGCAATGGTGAGCGGTCCGATTATCGATTACTGGTGGAACTACTTCTACTCCAAACAGGATATTGAGAATGGATGGGCGGGACAGGGGACGGTGAAGTGCTACCAGCAATGGGATAATCCGACGGATCGCGAGGCGCATGGCGGCGTGGCGATGATTCCCTACTATCTGGAGCAGATGAATCTGGCCAGCGGGACGTATGGCACGCGCTTGCTCGATATTCTTGATATCCATGGGTACTTTGCGGGTTCGTACAACGGCAACAGCGTGGCGTTTACGACGGCTGGCGACACCGGCGAGCAATTTGTTCGTGAGGATTCGGTGAGGGCGCTGTGGGATCCGACGTACACCAACACGAATTACCCGCAGCCGAATTACATGACCGACCCGAACTACACATCCAGTTGCAACGTGCCGTTACAGGCTCCCGAGGCGGTTCCGTTGCTGCATGCCTGGGTGAACGGCGTTGCTCCGCTCGGGGATCCCGCCAACAACTATCCGGGGACGATGACGGCGATTGACGAATACAACTTCGGCGGCCTGGAATCGATTAACGGCGCGGTGACGCAGGCCGACGTGCTGGGCGTCTTCGGGCAATACGGGCTGGATATGGGATCGTTCTGGCCGACGACGAATTACAGCCAGCAGGGTCCAGTGAACTACTCGTTTGCGATGTACCGGAACTACGATCTGAAGAACGATGGTGCGGTGTTTGGGGATCAGGCGCTGGCATCGTGCTCGACGTCCGCGGCTTTGAGCGGGGCCTGCACGCCGATTGACTCGAATTACCAGCCCGTGGCGGGGATGGAATCCGGACAGGACCAGCTCTCGGTCTACGGAGCGCTGCGGACCAGGGACAACGCGCTCACGGTGATGGTAATCAACAAGACGTGGGGACCGCTGACCAGCTCGCTGTCGCTACTCAACGTTACGACGCCTGGCACGGTCACGGGCTATCAGTACAGCAACGCAAGCCTGACGTCGATTCAGCCGATAACAACCGGGTTTACGGTAACGGGGGCGACCCTGCCGAGTACGACGAGCACGCTGCAGTACACATTCCCGGCACAGTCCATCACGCTGTTTGTGATCCCGCAGTAACCGGGAAGCAGGAGCCCGGAATCGGTCGGGCGCAGTGGCAGAAGGAGCTTTGGTCTGACTCCTGATCCTTGACTCCTGCTCTCCGGCCCCGGACGCATTGTTGACGACCGCGTGAATTCCTGTTTTGCTGGCGATGATGCATCCTTTGCGGCTGATTCTCGGCATTGCCTGCCTTTTCTCCGTGCTGCTTGACGCGTTCGAGACGGTGATTCTGCCGCGTCGCGCCACTGGACGTTTTCGGCTCACGCGCCTGTTCTATCGCCTGACGTGGCTGCCGTGGCGATGGGTGGCCACTCGGGAGCGCCATCCCCGCAAGCGGGAGACGATGCTCAGCTTCTATGGCCCGCTTTCGCTGGCGTTTCTGATCGGCGCGTGGGCGGTGGCGCTGATCTTTGGATTCGCCTTCATCTACTTCGCCTTTCCCGTGGCGTTCACGGATCCGCGTGGGACCGCGCATCCGTTCCTCACAGATTTGTATGCGAGCGGGACAACGATCTTTACGCTGGGCCTGGGCGACGTAGTGCCGCATACGCTCTTCGTCCGCGCGCTGGTGGTGATGGAAGCTGGCATCGGCTTGGGATTCGTCGCGCTGGTGATTGGGTATTTCCCGGTGCTCTACGGAGCGTTTTCGCGGCGCGAAGTGAACATTGCGCTGCTGGATGCGCGCGCGGGTTCGCCGCCTACGGCGTTTGAGCTGATCAAACGGCACTCGTTTGAGGGCGGGAGCACGGCGCTGGTCACGCTGCTTGAGGAGTGGGAGCGCTGGTCGGCGGAGCTGCTGGAGAGCCATATTTCGTATCCACTGCTGTGTCTTTTTCGTTCGCAGCACACCAGCCAGAGCTGGTTGTCCGGCATTACCGCCATTCTGGATGCGTGCGCGCTGCTGATTGCCGGCGTGCAGGAAGAGAGTGCGCGCCAGGCGCAGCTGACCTTTGCCATGGCGCGGCACGCGCTGGTAGATCTGTCGCAAATTATGTCGCTGACGCCGGTGACGGATGCGCCGGATCGGCTGCCGCCGGAGCGCTTTCGCGCGGTCTACGACCAACTGTGCCTGGCGGGCGTGCGGGTGTGCCGCGACGGCGAAAGCTGCGGGCGGCTGAACGAACTGCGCGCGCTGTATGAGGGCTATGCTGAGGCGCTGAGCCGCTATTTATCCATGCCGCTGCCGCCGTTTTATCTCGAACACCCCAGGAAGGACAATTGGCTTTCGGTGGCGAAAGTGCGGGCTGCAGCGGAGGCGGAATATCGGTCGCCGGTGGGACACGACGGCGACGAGCATATCTTTTGAGCGGAAGCTGAGAAGCGGCCGGCTAAAGGCCGGTCAGCTAAGATCCGGTCAGCGATCAAGCGGTCAGCGCGAGTGCGGCCAGCGACGGACTCGGTGGCGGGGCGGCCGATTGCGATGGTCTAATGACGGTGGTGATGCATAGCGTTTCTCGATTACAAAAGCTCATTCTGGCGGGCGTACTTTGCTTTGGCGCGGGCGTGTTTTTAGCCGCAGCACAGACCGGCGCTCCCGATTCGGCGGCTGCGCAGCGGGCGTTGGCGCTGGAGCAGCAGGGGCAATGGAAGGATGCGGAGGCTGCGTGGCGGCAAGCGCTTGCCGCAAATCCGCGGGATGCGGCGGCGAGTGGGCATTTGGGCATTGTGCTGGCGCGCGAGGGGGATTATCCCGGCGCGGCGGATGCCTACCGGCGGGCGCTCGAACTGGATCCGCGCATGACCGGCCTTCAGCTCAATCTCGGCTTGGCGCTCTTTAAGCAGGGCAAGCTGAAGGAGGCGGTTGCTCCGCTGAAGGCTGCGGTAGCCGCGGCTCCCGGCGATGCGCAGCCGCGCATTCTGCTGGCCATGAGCTACTTCGGTTCGGCGCAGTACGCTGAGGCGATTCCGTACCTGAAATACGCCGTGGAGCAGTCGCCGCAAAACGAGGAGTTGCGCGGCGTGCTGGCGCAGGCCTGCCTGTATGCGAAGCAATTCACCTGCACGCTGGAACAGTACAAGCAGATTGTGACGGCGAATCCTGACTCCGCGCAGGCGCACGTGCTGGCGGGTGAAGCGGAGGACGGACTGCATCACACGCCAGAGGCCATCGCGGAATTCCAGGCGGCCGAAAAGGTCGCGCCGCATGAGCCGAACGTCCATTTTGGCCTGGGGTATTTGCTGTGGACGCAGCATAAATATCAGGACGCGGCGCAGGAGTTCAAGACCGAACTTAAAGGCGATCCGAGCCACCTGCAGGCGCTCGCGTATCTGGGCGACACCGAGATGAAACTGGAGGAGACGGCGCAGGCGCAGGCGACGCTGGAGAAGGCCGTGGCTTTGCCGGGAGCGACGCGGCTGGCATGGCTTGATCTGGGGATTGTGTTGGCGGACCAGGGCCGGAACGATGAAGCGGAAACGGATTTCAAGCACGTTATTCAGATGGATCCCAACCAGGTGGAAGGGCACTGGCGGCTGGCGCGACTCTACAAGGCTGAGGGTAAGACGGCCGAAGCGCAGGCCGAATTTGCGAAGTCCAGCGCGCTGCACGAGAAGCAGGACCAGAGCCTGGTGCAGCAGATGACGCCCGAAAAGCAGCGGTAAAGCTTTCAGCGATAAGGCGGTCGGCTAAAGTCCGGTCAGCGGGACTACGGCCGGCGCCGAATCAGAAACTCCATCTCCGCGCAGCCCGGCCCTTTCTGCTCGCCAATTTGTGATCTGGCTCACAGCCAAGGCCTTTTCCCTCTCGCTACAGTTCGAGTTAGTTTTCCGGGCGGCGAGCGATCCCTGGTTCCAGTAGCCGCGCGTCCGGGGGAGAGTTCCCATCAGGCATACAACGAGGCTGCGGATTGGGTGCGTGAGCGTGGCGCTCGGGCTGCTGGGCGCAACCGCGCAGCAGAGTACGCGCGTGCCGATGACGCCCGTTGTGGCTGTGTTCACACGCTTTCTGGGCTCGCACCGTGACGCACTCGAATCGGCTGAACCGCAAACCAGCGGCATCACCGTCGATTCACCTCGCGAAGGCTCGCTGTATCCCATTGACATCATTCCGCCGCTTTTCCAGTGGCGCGATGCCAGCGGGGATGCGACGATTTGGCGCGTCGAGGTCCAGTTTGGCGAGCGTGCCCCGAAGATTCGCGAATGGTCGGATGGGGCGAAGATGCAGGCTGGTCCGATCGACGCTTCGCTGACCGGGTTTGTGCCGCCGACGCTCACGATGGAGCAGGCCGCCGCGCATACCTGGCGACCCGATGCAAAGACCTGGGAGCAGATAAAAAAACATTCGCTGCGGCAGCCAGCGGTGATTCACTTTACCGGCTACCGCAGCAAAGACGACAAGCATCCGGTATCGACCGGACAAGTGACGATCGCGACCTCGCCCGATCCCGTGGACGCGCCGATTATGTATCGCGATGTGCCGCTGATTCCGCCGCCGCCGGAGAGCGAGGAGCGCGGCGTGATCAAGCCGCTACCCGATTCGGTGCTGCCGATGATTAAGTGGCAGCTGCGCTGGGTTTCTGACACGCAAAGTAAAACCGTGATGACCGGGCTACCGACCTGTGCGAACTGCCATTCGGCGTCGCGCGATGGCAGCACGCTGGGCATCGACGTAGACGGGCCGCAGAACGACAAGGGACTTTACGCGCTGATCCCGATCAAGCCCATCAGCACTATCAGCAACGATTATGTGATCCATTGGAGCGCCTACAGCGACGAGCACGCGCAGAAGCGCTTTGGTTTTATGTCGCAGGTGTCGCCGGACGGCAAATATGTGATCACGTCGATCGACGTGCCGCATGCGAATGGGCAGCGCGTGGTCGACCGGCTCTATAACGGCTTCTATCGGAATTACGGATTCGGGCAGGTGTTCTTCCCGACGCGCGGCGTGCTGGGCTGGTACAGCCGCGAAAGTGGCAAGCTGACGACGCTGCCGGGCGCGGACGATCCAAACTTTGTGCAGACCAGCGCGTTCTGGAGTCCAGACGGAAAATACCTGGTGTATTCTCGCGCGGTGGCGAAGGATCCCTATGCGCCGGGGCAGGTGCAGGCGACTTACGCCAACGATCCCAACGAGACGCAGATTCAGTACGACCTGTATCGCATTCCGTTCAACGATGGCAAGGGTGGAACGCCGGAGAGGGTAGTGGGCGCGTCGGAAAACGGGATGAGCAACAACTTCCCCAAAGTTTCGCCGGATGGGAAGTGGATTGTTTTTGTGCAGTGCAAAAACGGCCTCCTGATGCGGCCTGACAGCAAGCTGTACATCGTGCCGTTTGGCGGCGGCACGGCGCGTCCGCTTGCGTCGAACCTGGCGGTGATGAACTCGTGGCACACGTTTTCGCCAAACGGGCATTGGCTGGCCTTCTCGTCGAAGACGCCTTCGCTCTACACCGAGCTGTATCTGACCCACATCGACGCGGATGGCAACGCGAGCCCCGCGATTTTGGTGGAGAATGCGACGGCGTCGAACCGGGCCGTCAACATTCCGGAATTCGTGAACGTACGGCCGGGAGGCTTTGAGCGCATCGACCACCCCGCAACGGATTTCTATCAGATGTTCGACACGGCGGTGCAGCTCTCGGACAAGCGCCAGTACGACGCCGCGATTCCTGCGTGGCAAAAGGCCGTTTCGCTGGACCCTGACGATCCGCGCGCTCACAACAATCTGGGAATTGCGCTGGCGGGTTCGGGGAAAGTAACGGACGCGGTGGCGGAATACAAAAAGTCGCTCGCGCTGAATGGCAACAGCTCGCAGACGGAAAACAATTTGGGCAGCGCGCTGGCACAGCAGGGGCAAATGGACGAGGCGCGGCAGCATTTCGAGGATGCGCTGCGCATCAATCCTGACAATGCTTCGGCGGAAGTGAATCTGGGCAATGCGCTCTCTGCCGAGGGCGGACACGCCGACGAGGCGATTGCGCTGCTGAAAAATGGCGTGGAGAAGCAGCCGAATTTGCCCGACGGCCAGAATGGCCTGGGGGTGGCGCTGGCGCATGCCGGAGATTTAGAAGAGGCGACCGCACATTTGCAGAAGGCCGTTGATCTGGCGCCGCAGGATGCGGGGTATCGCTACAACCTGGGGCGCGTGCTGGCCGCGCGCAGTATGTTCGCTGAGGCTCTGCCGCAGTTCTCTGAGGCGGCGCGCATCACCAACCTGCAGGACCCCACGATCCTGCAAATGCTGGCGGCTATGCAGTCGGAGACGGGGCGCTATGCCGATGCGGTGGCTACCGCGCAGACGGCGCTGAATCTGGCGCGGCAGCAGCAGAATCAGGCCCTGGCTGCGTCGCTGGAGACAAATCTGGCGCGCTACCAGGCGCAGGCCGCCAGCGGCGGACCCCAATAACGCCATGGAGGCCACGCCGATGCCAACGAACCATAAAAATTCGAGCGTGGAGCACGACGGAGTACACCACGGTCACATTGAAATTCCACCTTTCGGTGGAGGTGATACGGCGGCACCGGGGCTAATCTCACCTGTTCCCCAGAGAAGTGGAGCCCAGGTGGGCTGTGGTTGGAAGGACCAATTTGCGGATGCGCCGGACGTTTTAAAGACGACGCCTGACCAGAAAACGATTGTCTGGGCGGGCCGGGTTGCGATCGGCGGCGAAGAATTTGTGACCATGGCTGGACCTTGTTCGGTGGAAACCGAACGCCAGCTGATGGAGACCGCTGAGCGGGTGGCCGCGAGAGGCGCGCGCGTGCTGCGCGGTGGAGCGTTCAAGCCGCGGAGTTCGCCGTATGCCTTTCAGGGCCTGGGGCTCGAAGGCCTGAAGTTGCTGGCCGCAGCGCGGGACGCAACGGGGCTCGCCATCGTCACCGAGGTGATGACCGCGGCCGACGCGCCGCTGGTGGCCGAATACGCTGACATCTTGCAGATTGGCTCGCGGAGCATGGAGAACTATGCTCTGCTGGAAGCGGCTGCGCACACGGGACGCCCGATTCTGCTGAAGCGCGGCATGGTAGCGACGGTGGCCGATTTGCTGGCCTCGGCGCAGTGCATCGTAAGCCACGGCAATCCCAACGTGATTTTGTGCGAGCGCGGCATTCGGACGTTTGAGACGTCCACGCGCAACACCTTCGATGTGGGCGCGATTGTGGTGCTCGGGGAGATTTCGCATCTGCCGGTCATTGCGGATCCGAGCCATGCGGCGGGGCGGCGGAGCCTGGTTCCAGCGCTGGCGCGCAGCGCGGTGGGAGCGGGCGCTGATGGGCTCATCGTCGAAGTGCACCCCCATCCAGAACAGGCGTGGAGCGACGGCGAGCAGTCGCTGACGTTTGCGGAATTCGACGCCATGATGGCCGATCTGGCTCCATGGTGCGAGTTAAGGGCCCTGCGCAGCGGCGCACTTGAGCCGATCGCATGAGGCGTCGCGCATTCATCCTGCTGGGCCCTGTGGTTCTGCTGGCGCTGGCATGCGGGCTGGCTGCGCAGCAAGCGACACATAAATCCGTGAGTGATTCCGCTGTAGTCATCGTCACGGCCGCTCCGGCTTATGATTCGCTGGCTGCGCTGCGTGGGGGCGAAAGGTTTCCGCGGGGTGCGCAGCTGATGGTGATCAGCGCTGGCCAATTGAAGCCGCTGGTGCCGGACTTTGCAGCGAGCGCTGATGCGAGCGTCTCGTTTGACGCGGCCACTGTGTTGTTCGCAGGGAAAAAGGGCACGGGCGATCCGTGGCAAATCTGGAGCGTCGGTGCACAGGGCGGAACGCCACGGCGCGTGGCGACAACTGCGACCGATACAATTCGACCGCTGTGGATGCCGAGCGGACGTCTGGTCTACGCGCTGCGCGGGTCGACCGGCTTCGCGCTCGAAACCGCGGCGCTGGACGGGTCGGATGTAAAGCAACTGACGTATCTGCCGGGCAACTTCATTCCCGACGATGTGCTGCGCGATGGGCGCGTGCTGTTTGAGTCGGGATTCCCGCTGGGCGCGGGCGCGACGCCGGAAATGTTTCTGGTCTACGCGGACGGTAGCGGCGTGGAGAGCGTGCGCTGCGATCACGCGACCAGCCCTTCGCAGGGGCGGGAACATGGGCGGCAACTGCTTTCCGGCGACATTGTCTTTACCCACGGGTCGCGGCTGGCGCGCTTCACGTCA